>Ga0335080_10008143_pt1 | contig 10921 bp, 7 predicted proteins | sample Lox_Sample_34_FD_206720 | JGI IMG/M metagenome (GOLD analysis project Ga0335080, IMG submission 206720) | Soil microbial communities from Loxahatchee National Wildlife Refuge, Florida, United States - Lox_Sample_3.4 | ecosystem: Environmental > Terrestrial > Soil > Wetlands | place: USA: Florida...
CACGCGGATGGTGACCAAGATCACCCAGATTCCCTACAACATGCCGGAGACGTTTCCAATCCACGATGTTAAGCTTTCGCTGGATTATGACTTCGTCAAGATCGGCGACGTGGAGTTTCTGCTGCCGTTGAAGTCGGTCAATACCTCGAGCCGGACGCGATTTCAGACCAAGAACGAAATCGAGTTCCGGCTGTATCGCAAGTTCGGCACCGAGACCACTATCAAGTTCGATACTCCGGATCCGCTCCCGGAAGAAAAGACCAAAGAGAAGCCGCCGAAGCAATAGCCGCGACGAGTTGATCGGCGTCGCGTACGATTTTGATTGGTCCGGCGCCGGTAGGCCGCCAGCGATCGAACATTCGTTCGGATGCGAATCCGGCGAAAATGCTGATCATGGGAACGGCGCAGGCCGCGGCGACATGTCCGCCGGCCGAATCATAGCCGACATACAGCTTGCTGTTCTGGATGTGCGCGGCGAATCCAGCGAACGATCCGTCCCACATGGTGATGCCGGGGCCCGCTCGGGCGACGGCTCGCTCCACGCGTTCGGCTTCCTCTCCGCCCGCGCCCTTGTCGATCAAGAGCGGACGCGGCAAATGCTTCAGCAGCTCTCCTTCGAACGGATCCGGCACGCGTTTATCGGGATTCTCGCCCACGCCGAAGCTGACCGTGCACGCGTATTCGGCGGCATCCAATCCGGTGTCGATGTACGGACGCGCGTCGTTGATGCCGAAAACCTCACGAGCCCAGCGCTGCGTCAGCGCGCTCAAAGATTCGGAGCCATCGCCGCCGTAGGCGCGGCTTTCGAAGAAATGGTAATTCTGTTCAGTGCAAACCGGCAGGAGTCCGAGTTGTGTGAGCCGCGAGTCGGGATCGACAACGATGCTGTTCGGCCGGTTCAAGATTTCGAGGAGCCGAGGCCAGATGGCGAGTCGATCGTCGAGCCTCGCACTGCGTCCGTAAGGCACCGGCGCGTGTTTGAGCCGCGAATCGGCTGCGAACAATTCCCAGCTCTTCTCAGGACCCACGAACCAGATTTGCGCATTCGGGAATCGCTTCTTGGCTGCATCCAGCAGCACGCTCGTAATCGCGACATCGGCGCCGAGCGTGACGCGTGAAAGGACAAAAATGGAAGACGGATCGCTCGCGACTGGGCGCGGTTCGCAGATTCGGGCGTATCGAGCGATCAGATGTTCGGCATGCAGGCCGGGAATCCGCCGCGCGATTACGTACGCGAACAGGTCGGCATAGACGCGGCACAGCCGTGGTTCGAACAGATCGCCCAGGCGCTCCACCACAACACGAAACAGCGCCGCGTCGCCGTCATCGGCGATCAATCGATCGAGCAAAGGCTCGGGCCACGGCCGTTCGGCCAGGCAGTAATCGAGCAATTCGCGAGCTGCTTTATCCGCGGAGATACTTTCCAACCAGCAGCTCCAGCTTCTTGCGGGTGACTTCGGGAATCGTTTTGGGATCGGTGATGAGCGCGTGAGCGAGCGAGGCGCCGCACTTGCACTCGCGCCCTGCCGGTAGCTTCTCCACCATTTCCGCCACCACCTTGCACGCATTCGACGCGTTGCTATTCAAGTTGGCGATGATGTCGGCCACCGTGACTGCGTCGTGCTCTTCATGCCAGCAATCGTAATCGGTAACCATCGCGACGGTGACGTAGCAAATCTCAGCTTCACGGGCGAGCTTGGCTTCCTGAAGGTTGGTCATGCCGATCACATCCATGCCCCAGCTTCGGTAGACATTGGACTCGGCCTTGGTGGAAAATGCCGGACCTTCCATGCACAGGTACGTGCCGCCTTTCGAAACATCGACGCTGGCGGCTACACAGGCCTGGCGCGCCGCTTCGGCCATCTGCGGACAGATGGGATCGGCGAAACTGATGTGCGCCACCAGGCCTTCGCCAAAGAAAGTGGACACGCGGCCGCGCGTGCGATCGAAAAACTGATCCGGGATCACGAACTTCAGCGGCGGATGTTCGGCTTTGAGCGATCCGACAGCGCTGAGCGAAATGATGCGCTCCACGCCGAGCTGTTTGAATCCATAAATGTTGGCGCGAAAGTTCAACTCCGACGGCGAAATGCGATGTCCGCGTCCATGGCGCGCCAGAAACGCGACCTCTTTGCCCGCCAGCCGGCCGAGCACGTAGTCATCCGACGGCCGCCCCCACGGGCTATCGAGCAGGACTTCTTCTTTCTGTTCGAATCCCGGCATCGAATACAAGCCGCTGCCGCCGATAATGCCGATGGTTGGTTTCATGCTTGAATCAGCTCCAACAAAACCCCTCCCGTGGATGACGGATGCACGAACACATAAAGATGGCCGCCCGCACCGGGCCGCGGTTCATTCAGCAATCGCGCGCCGCTGGTTTTGAGCCGCTCTACCGAGGACGCCAGATCGGGTACCTTGATCGCGACGTGGTGCAGGCCCTCGCCGCGCTTTTCGATGAATTTTGCGATGACCGAATCGGGCGATGTCGCTTCGAGCAATTCGATGCGCGGTCCTCCGGCGGGCAGCATCGCGACATTCACTTTCTCCTGCGCGACCGTCTCGCGCGTGCCGACCGTGAACCCGAGCTGCGACTCGTAGAATTCGAGCGCGGTGTCCAGCGATCGCACGGCAATGCCGAGATGATCAATTTGAAATTCGTTGGATCCAGCCATCGATGATCGTATAGGGGTCGCTGCGGCGCGACGCTACTTCTTCCGCGGCGGCTTCCAATTCGGCGGCGGAAAAACGATGCAGCATTCGTTCGCGCAACATTTCCCGCAGCCGCAGATTCCAGTTTGCCACGGCGCGGTCCTTGCGATTGCCGCGCTCGAGAAAAGATCGGGCGGCCGCGAGCGTTTCCACGATTCCCTGGCTCTCGGTCGCGATGGTGCGCACGATCGGCGGAACCCAGCCGTCGCCCCGCGTCGACAGGCTTTGAATCGCCTTGATCTCCCGTTCCAGCCGCTCCGGTCCGCCCTGATCGGCTTTGTTGATGACGAAAACGTCGGCGATTTCCATAATGCCCGCCTTGATGGCCTGCACGTCGTCGCCCATGCCGGGTACCAGCACGACCATCGTTGCGTCAGCCAGCCGCGCAATCTCGACCTCGTCCTGTCCCACGCCGACCGTCTCCACCAGCACGTAATCTTTGCCCGCCGCATCGAGCAGCAATGTCATGTCCGTTGTCGCTGCGGCCAGACCGCCCAGCCAGCCGCGCGTCGCCATGGAGCGAATGAAGACGTGCGGATCAGAGTGATGCGCCAGCATGCGGATTCGATCGCCCAGGATCGCGCCGCCCGTATAAGGGCTGGTCGGATCCACCGCAATCACGCCAACCGATTTGTTCTCGCTGCGCAATAGCTGGATCAACTGTGCCACCAGCGTGCTTTTGCCGGCGCCGGGCGCGCCGGTGATGCCGAGAATGGTTGCGCGTCCAGTTCGCGGAAAAAGCTCTTTCAGCAGCGCGTCGGATGCCGGCGTGCGATTTTCCACCGCCGTTGCCGCGCGCGCCAACGCGCGGAGATTGCCTGACAGGATTTCTTCAGACCAGGCGGACATCAGCTCTTCAGTAACTGGCGGGCGATCACCAGGCGCTGGATTTCGCTGGTGCCTTCGCCGATGGTGCACAATTTGACGTCGCGATAGAACTTCTCCACCGGATAGTCCTTCAGAAATCCGTAGCCGCCATGGACCTGCACGGCTTCGTTGGTCACGCGCACCGCCACTTCGGATGCGAACAGCTTGGCCATCGCCGATTCCTTGGTGACGCGCTCGCCCTGGTCCTTCATCCAGCCGGCGCGATAGGTGAGCAGACGCGCGGCGTCGATCTCGGTTGCCATGTCGGAGAGCTTGTTCTGGATGGCTTGGAATTCCGAAATCGGCCGGCCGAACTGCTTGCGCTGTTGCGAGTATTTGAGTGCGGCCTCGTATGCGCCCTGAGCGGTCCCCACCGCGAGCGCCGCTATAGAGATCCGTCCGCCGTCGAGAATGCGCAGGCTATCGACGAATCCTTCGCCCGGCTTGCCGAGCAGTTGCGATTCCGGGAGCCGGCAGTTGGTGAAAATCAGTTCGCCCGTCGCACTGGCGCGCATGCCGAGCTTGTTCTCCTTCTTTCCAGCGCGGAAACCCGGGACATTTCTTTCCACCAGGAATGCCGATACGCCATGCTGCGACGCGGCGCGATCCGTGATTGCCATCGCGACGCAAACGTCAGCATACTGCGCGTTGGTGATGAATGTTTTCGATCCGTCCAGAACCCAACACTGGCCTTGCTTCACGGCCTTGGTTCGCATGGAGCCGGCATCCGATCCGGACTCCGGCTCGGTCAGCGCCCAGCATCCGATCCATTCGCCGGTCGCCAGCTTGGGAACGTATTTCGCACGCTGCTCGTCGTTGCCGGCGAGAAAAATATGATTCGTGCACAACGAATTGTGCGCCGCGACGATCAGCGCGACCGAAGGATCCACCCGCGCCAGCTCCTCGATGATGATGGCGTATTCGATATAGCCGAGATCCGCGCCACCGAGTTCCTCGGGGAAAATGGCTCCGAGAAACCCCAGCCGGCCCGCATGTTTGATGGCATCGAGCGGGAAAGTCTGGCCTTCGTCCCATTCCATGACGTGCGGTGCGATTTCCGCCTGCGCGAACTCTCGTACCGTCTTGCGAAGCTGAACCTGCTCCGGCGTGAGATCAAATTGCATGTGGGATCAGGTGAAGAACCTGATCCGATTTTAGCAGTCCGCCGAAATGGCGCGCAGCAGGCGCCGCATCACTCGTAACGCAGCGCGATCATCGGATCCACCTTACTGGCTCTTCGTGCCGGCAGGAAGCTCGCAAAAGCCGTTACTAACGCCAGGCTCAGGACGGCGAGTCCAATGGTCAGCGGGTCTTGCGGCGACAACCCGTACAAGAAGCTGGTAACGAACCGCGTCAGACCGATTGCGATCGGAACTCCGATCACCGCACCGAAAACCACCAGCATTACGGCATCGCGCAGAATCAGCCAGACAACGTTGGTGCGGCGCGCTCCCAACGCCATGCGAATTCCGATTTCGCGTGTCCGCCGCGTGGCGGTGTGGGCCATGAGGCCGTAAAGTCCTACCGCGGCCAGCAGCAGCGCCAGACCCCCAAAGAAGCTCGATAGCGTCGCGATCAGGCGCTCGCTGGATACCTGATTGTTGACCTGCTCATCCATGGTGATGGCCTCGACGACCGGAATCGCGCTGTCAATATTCCGTACCGCGCGACGCACGCCGTCGACCAAAAGTTTGGGATCTCCGGTCGTACGCAGGCAGAGCGACATATCGCCGGCGCCTTGCCGCCAGGCTGGGATGTAGATCATCCCTTCGACAGCTTCGCGCAGGCCGAAGTACTTGGTGTCTTTCACCACGCCTACGATCTCGTAGGAACCTTCCATCTTGAACTTCTCTCCCACCGTGAATCGCTTTCCGAGCGGATTATCATTCGCGAAGAATTTCTTCGCGAAAGTCTGGTTGACTATCGCGACGTGGGGTGGGCCAGGCGGCTCGGGCGGCTCCTTTCCGCGTGGATACGGTTTTTCCGGCGGATCGGGAGTAAACGGAGGATTGTCCTCGTCGCGGAAATCGCGGCCGAGCAACAGCGGAATGCCGAGGGTCTCGAAATACCCGGGACTGACGCCATTGAAATCCATGTAGGGTTTCTCGTCCGGCCGCCACTGATAGCCCTGCACCGCGATATCGCTGTTCCAGCGCGAACCTTCGAGCGGCGTAATCATCGCTAAGCTGGCCACCCGCACGCCTGGAAGCTTGCTTGCGGCGGAGCGAAGCTGCTCCTCAAAATTCCGAATGCGCTGGCCTTTGTAGCCGATGTTGCCGGCATCGGTCTCTACCATGAGCACTCTCTCGCGATTGAATCCCGGATCGAGATCGCGCAGGTTTTCGAGGCTCCGTACGAACAGCCCGGCTCCAACCAGCAACAGCAGCGAGAGTGCCACTTGGACCACGACCAGCGCCTTGCGCGCGTCTATCCGCGCGAAACTAGTTTTCGTTTCGCTCTTCAGCGCCGATATCACATCGGGACGAGTGGCCTTAAGCGCCGGCAGAATCCCGCAGATCATACCAGTCAGAAGCGTGACTCCGAACAGAAAGCTGAGCAGCGGAAGATCCGGCGTGATGCGAAGCTGGAGCGGAAATCGCCCCCACGGCATTAATCGGAGCAGCACATCGACGCTCCATATGGCGAAGACCAGCCCCATGATCCCGCCGAGAATTGCAAGCAAGACGGACTCTGTGACCAGTTGCGAGATCAGCCGCATCCGTCCGGCGCCGATGGCGACACGGATCGCGATTTCTTTCTGGCGTCCTGCCGCGCGCGCCAGCAGCAAATTAGCGACATTCGCACAGGCGATCAATAGCACCAGCCCGACCACTGCGCCGAGCACCGCCAGAGGCTTGGAATAGCGGTTCCTCAAGTAGGAATAGCCGGCGCTGCCTGGAAGCAGCACGGCGTGATTGCGCAATTCGCGGTCTTTGTCGTACGAGGGCGCCGGCTTATGCTCCGGATCGTTCTGCTCGATCTGGTGGAACAACACGTCCGCATCGGCGGTTGCCTGCTGTACGCTGACGCCCGGCTTCAATCGCGCGATCGACGTCAGCCACCAGTAATGCCTGGTATTCCAATTTCGCGCGGTCGCGTTGACCTGCTGAAGCATCATGATGGGCACATAAACCGCGGGTGAGGCCGCTACGTTGGTGCCGTTGAATCCTTTGCGGGAGACTCCGACGACGGTGAATGGCGATCCGTTTATGGTTATGTGCTTCCCGAGGATTTTCTGGTCGCCGCCGAACCGGTTCTGCCAGAAGTCGTAGCTGATCACAGCCACCGGATGCGCTCCAGCTGTCTTGTTGTCATCCGGCGTAAACAAGCGTCCCATGGCCGGCACAACTCCGAGGACCTGAAAATAGTTGCCCGAAACGAGAACGCCCTGAACCAATTGCGCGGCGCCGTGCGGTCCTTCATCGGGGACCATCAGGCTAAAGCCGCCATAACCGCCGCCCACCGCCAAAACATCCGAGAAAACTTTGTTGTGATCGCGGATGTACTCGTAGTCCGGATTGTTGAAACCGGTGTTCGGCTTTTTCGGACTTCGCGCTACCACCACCAATTCCTGCGGCGATGACACGGGCAGCCACTTGAGCAGTATCGCGTTGACGATGCTGAAGATGGCGGTGTTGGCGCCGATCCCGAGCGCGAGCGACAGTACCGCCACCGCGGTGAACCCGGGATTTTGGCGCAAAGCCCGAAGGGCGTAGCGAAGGTCTTGTAGCAGCATAAATTACCTCTTAGACGAATTCCGCCGGGCAGCCGTTGGCCGGCTAATCGAGAGAATCGTAGGCCGGAAGCGTCAGAAAATCCGGAAAATCGCCCCCAGCGGTTAGTCTATCGAGCAGTTCAGCCGCGCGAGCAATCGTCTGGCTGGACCTCGACGCCGCGATCTTGGCGGATTGCTCGGCGATGATAGTCCGCACCAAATCGCGCGAGACATTGCGACCATCCTTCAGCTTTACTCCAAACTCCACCCATTGCCAGACCTGCGCGCGGCAGATCTCCGCCGTCGCCGCGTCTTCCATCAGGTTGTAAATCGGCACGCAGCCCAGGCCGCCCAGCCAAGCTTCGAGGTACTGCAGCCCGACATCGATGTTCCAGCGCAGGCCTTCGGCCGTAATGTCGCCATCGGGTACGGCGACAAGATCTGCAGTCGTGACCTGCACGTCCTGCCGTTTCCGATCGATCTGGTTCGGCCGCGGCATGTGCTGATCGAAGATGGCCTTCGCCACTGGCACCAGGCCCGGATGCGCGACCCAGGTTCCGTCATGTCCGGCGCGAACCTCGCGAAGCTTATCCTGACGCACTTTCTCGATCGCGCGCTCGTTGGCGTCGGGATCGCTCTTGATCGGGATCTGCGCCGCCATCCCGCCCATCGCGTGAATCCCGCGGCGATGACAGGTCTTGATCAACAACTGAACGTACGAATTGAGGAAATGCCGGTCCATGGTGACCAGCGACCGGTCCGGCAGCACGAAGTCCGGGCGCTTCCGGAATTTCTTGATGAAGCTGAAAATGTAATCCCAGCGGCCGCAGTTGAGCCCGGCCGAGTGCTCGCGCAATTCCCACAGAATCTCGTCCATCTCGAAGGCTGCGAGGATCGTCTCGATCAAGACTGTCGCGCGGATCGATCCGCGCGGAATGGACAAACGATCCTGCGCGAAGAGGAACACGTCGTTCCACAGACGCGCTTCGAGATGGCTCTCCATCTTCGGTAAATAGAAATACGGTCCGCTGCCGCGCTTCAATAGTTCGGCCGCGTTGTGAAAGAAGAACAGCCCGAAGTCGAATAGCGAAGCGGAGATTGGCCGCCCGTCCACCAGGAAATGCTTTTCCACCAGGTGCCATCCGCGCGGCCGGACCATCAGCGTCGCGGTGCGCTCCGCCAGTTCGTATTTCTTGCCTTCCGGGCTGGTCAGACGAATGGACCGGTTTACTGCATCGCGCAAGTTGACCTGGCCTTCGATGGAGTTGGCCCAGGTCGGCGAGTTCGCGTCCTCGAAATCGGCCATGAAGACGTTCGCACAGGAATTGAGAGCGTTGATGACCATCTTTCGATCGGTCGGCCCGGTGATCTCGACGCGGCGATCGGTCAGATCCTTGGGGATTGGTGCGACGGACCACTCAGATTGACGGATCGACGCCGTCGACACGAGGAAGTCCGGCAATTCGCCGCGGTCGAACGCAGCTTGGCGCGTTACGCGCGCGGCCAACAACTCGGTTCGCCGCTGCTCGAAATTTCGGGCGAGCGCCCCTAGAAATTCAACAGCCGGCGTGGTCAGGATGTCCGCGGCTGGGCTCTCCAACGGTCGTGTGATCTGAATCGCGCTATCCCGAGCACCGGCAGCCATGCTTGTCCGATGGTAGCCGAATTCCTCCCGGGCTTGTTACCTGGCGCATCCCACCCAGTACACACTTTGATGCACCCTTTTCCGCTCGATGTTCGTAACTACTCTACAGGATCATCCTAAATGCTTCGAGTCACTCTGCGCACACTTCTCAAAAGCCCGGCCTTCAGTCTGACCGCGATCGCCGCGCTCGCTCTCGGCATCGGTGCGAACACCGCTATCTTCAGCATTGTCAACCAGGTACTGCTAAATCCGGCGGGCGTCGCGGACCCCTCCAGGGTCGTCGCGCTGCGTGCAAAATACGACAAGCTTGCCCTTAAGAGCATCCCGGTCTCGGTCCCGGACTTTGCGGACCTGCACAAGAGCACCCAGATCGTGGAATCAGCCGCCCTGATCGATTCCGGCGATTTCAACTACACCGGATCCGGGATGCCCGAGCGTTTGCAGGGCGCCTCGGTGTCGGTCGAGTGGTTCGATGTGTTCGGCGCCAAGCCTCGATTGGGCAGAGTGTTCACAGCCGAAGAGGATCGCCCCAAGGCGAATAATGTGATCGTGCTGTCTTACCCGGGTTGGAAGCGGCTATTCGGACAGGACCCGACCGTCCTGGGCCGCACGATCGAGTTGAACAATCTGCCATACCGCATTATCGGCGTCATGGGCCCAGAATTTCGATGGCCCGCCAATGTCGATCTCTGGACGCCGCTCGGGCTACCGGACGATGCCTATGCGCCGGGTAACCGATTCAACGAAAACTACGACGCGTTTGTCCGGCTGAAACCGGGTATTTCGCTTTCTCAAACCAGTGCCTTGGTCGCGATCCTAAACGAGCGACTCCGCAACGACGGCACTCGCGCAGGCGCGTACGCGAAAGACTCCGCGTGGGGCATGTTCGTTGTGCCATTCACCGACTACATCGCCGGCGACACGAAGACCCCGATGTTAGTTCTGCTGGCCTCAGTAGGGTTTGTCCTGCTGATTGCCTGTTCGAACATCGCCGGGTTGATGCTGGCCCGAGCTTCCGGACGCGCCCGCGAAGTCGCGATCCGCGCCGCGTTGGGGGCGAATCGCTGGAACCTGATCCGTCAGACGATGACCGAGAGCCTGCTGCTCTCATTCGCCGGATCGATCGCCGGTCTGGGGCTGGCTTTCGCAGGAATTCGTGGCCTGTTGGTCATCGCGCCCGAGAATGCCGCCGTAAGTTTGAACGTCCGCGTGGATGGAACCGTGCTGCTGTTCACCGCGCTGGCGGCCGTCGTGGCTGGGATTCTGTTCGGGATCGCGCCGGCATGGCAGATCTCGCGGCAGGACCGTTTCGATGCCCTGCGCGAAGGAGGCCGGTCGGGCGCGGCCGGATTCCGCGGACAGCGCATGCGCGCTGGTCTGGTGATCGGCGAAGTAGCGTTAGCGTTGGTACTGCTGGTTGGAGCCGGGTTGTTCCTGCGGAGCCTCGCGTCATTGCAGCAGGTCAATCCCGGATTCCAGCCCGACGGGGTAATCACCGGCACTCTGTCGCTTCCTCAGGCGCAGTACGCGACTCCTGAAAAGCAAATCGCCTTTCTTCAGCAAGTGCGCGAGAATCTGGCGAGACTGCCCGGTGTAACGACTGCCTCGTTAGGGATTCCGCTGCCCTTCGGCGGTCAGGGTGGATCGGCCTCCTTTGCGATTGAAGGCCGCCCCTCGCCGCCTGGCGATCCCGGTCCGCATGGCGATATCGGTCTGGTGACGCCTGGCTACTTCGCGGCACTCAAAATTCCGATCAAGCGCGGCCGGGTATTCAGTGAACAGGATCAGCAAAACACGGCCGCCGTGGCAGTCATAGACGAGACACTGGCGCGCGAGTATTGGCCAAACGAAGATCCCATCGGCAAACACATCCGCAACGGCGGTCCGAAGGCGCCGTGGGCGACGATCGTGGGTATCGTTGGGCACATCAAGACCCGGAATCTGGCCGGCGACACGGTGAAGGGAAAGTATTACTATGCGATCCT
>Ga0335080_10008144_pt1 | contig 10920 bp, 7 predicted proteins | sample Lox_Sample_34_FD_206720 | JGI IMG/M metagenome (GOLD analysis project Ga0335080, IMG submission 206720) | Soil microbial communities from Loxahatchee National Wildlife Refuge, Florida, United States - Lox_Sample_3.4 | ecosystem: Environmental > Terrestrial > Soil > Wetlands | place: USA: Florida...
CGCGCTTCTCCCGCTACCGCGTCCCCCGCTTCCGGGATGTCCCGCGGATCAGCGTCCACCTCGTCGAGAACCGCGAGATCCCTCCCGCCGGCGGCGGCGAGACGCCCATCATCGCCGCCGCGCCGGCCATCGCGAACGCCGTCTTCGCCGCCAGCGGAGTGCGCCTCCGCTCGATGCCGATGCGCGGCGAGGCACTCCTCAAGGCCTGACGGGCCGCAGACCGGGTCGCCGTCCGGGTTGGCCCTCCCTTCGCCCCAGCCGAGCAGCTCAGCTTGACATATCGTACGTCATGTCGTACGTTATATCTTAAGTGACCCATGCGACACGAATGGTTCCCTGACTTCGGCAGCGGGTTTGGACCGCGGTTCTGGGCCGGCTTCGGTGCCCCCGGCGACAGGAAGGCGTGGCGGGGACGAAACCGCCACCGTCACCAGGTCTTCGAGTCCGGTGAGGTGAAGTACGTCATCCTCCGCCTTCTCGAGGAGAAGCCACGGCACGGCTACGAGATCATGAAAGCCCTCGAGGAGCGACTGGAGGGCTGGTACACGCCGTCGCCGGGCACCGTCTACCCGACCCTGCAGCTCCTCGAGGACCAGGGCTACGTGCGAGCCGTCGAAACCGAGGGCAAGAAGGTCTACCACATCACGCCGGAGGGCAAGGCCTTCCTGCGCGAGCACCGCGAGTTCACCGACGACATCTTCGATCGCGTGCGAGACATGGTCGGGGGCTTCGCGGCCGGTGGAATGGGCGAGCTGAACGCTGCATTCGCGCGGCTCGCCCGACAGACGTATCGGAACGCGTGGCGGCTGGGGCCGGACAGCCCGCGGCTCGCGCGCATGGCGGCGGTCCTCGAGAAGGCGGCGGCGGAGGTCGAAGAGATCGCCGGAGAATGACGAGTGCCCGCCGGCTGGCCGCGCGACGCCAGCGGCCGGCGACCTCCCCAAGAACCCGAAGGAAGGGGTTGGGGAGCGCCCCTGCCTGTCTCAATCCAGGGCGAGCGGCCCCACGAGAACGCCGACCCGCCGCCGCGTCCACCAGTCGCTCCCTCCGTTGGTGAAGCGGTACTGCCACAGCGTCATCCGCACGTACCGCGGCGGCCGGGCGAAGGGCGAGGGCCCGAGCAGGCCCAGGACCTGCGGCTCGCCCCGGAGGACGGCGACGAGCAGCCGCCGCAGCCAGACGTCCTCGCCTTCCAGCCAGGCCCTCGCCGCGGCGGGCTCGGAGACGAGACCCTCCGCCCGCAGGGCGGCGAACCACATCTGCCAGTCGAGGCGCGGCATGTGGGGGGAGAGGAACCGCGGCGCTCGGGCGGGATCGCCGGGCTTGTAGCGGAACGGCAGGGCTCTCCAGCTCGCGCCGTCCTCGCTCCCCTCGATCTCGATCTCCGGCCGCGTCGTCGTCATCGTGCGGAAGAGCCCGTACGAGCTGCCGAGGCAGAGGGGCGAAACGGCGCCGGCGAGACGCAGCACGGGGTCGTCCGGGTGACGGCTCCAGTAGCCCGTGTGGAACGCGTCGACGAGCGGTGGGATCGACAGCAGGGCCACGACCGAAGCCGCCGCCGTCACGACCGGCCGTCTTCGGCCGGGCCGGGCCGCCGTCTCCGTCCCGACGTCGCCCAGGAGCCATGACCGAAGGCCGGCCGGCCACGCCTCGTCGTCGACGAGCGGAACGCACAGCACGAGCGCGAGCAGGTTGAAGAACCCGTAGTTGCCCGTGGCCGCGATCAGCGCCTGGAGGGCGACGAACCCGAGGAGCGCGAGGCGTCGGGGCCGGCGGGGGGCGAAGACGAGGACGGGCAGGGCCACCTCGACGAGGAACATGAAGGCGCAGGAGAGGACGTGGAAGGCGACCGGCAGGCGGTTCGCGTACCAGGCGAGCGGGGTCGGGATGGGCTGCGTCCAGTAGTGGTAGGTGAGGGCGGTGAGGTCCCGCCAGGTGGGATCGTCCCAGGTGAGCTTGGTGAGGCCCGAGCTGAACATCAGCTTGAACAGCAGGAGCCGGAGCAGCCAGACCGCGGCCAGCGGCGGCTCGGGCTCGTGCGCGAGCCGCCGGGGCCACACGTGGGCCCACGGAGCGAGGAGCAGGGCGACGAAGCCGGTCTCGACGAGCAGGATGTCCCACTGGAAGGACAGGAAGTCCTGTCCGAGGTGGACGAGCGACAGGTAGAAGGCCCAGCACACGGCGAGGAGGGGCCCCTGGGCGAAGCCGAGAAGCGCGAGGACCGCGGCCGCCGCGCCCCCGCCGCAGAGAACCCCGAGCGCGGTGTCGCCGGCGCCCAGCCAGCCGAGGGTGGGCAGCAGCCAGTAAGCCTCGTCTCCGCGCGCCTGCCGCGCCGCGAGCAGCAGCTCGCCGGCCGGCAGGAGGCCGTGCTCACCGACGAGACCGTGGACCTGGGATCCGAGCGAGAGGAACGCCGCGAGGTAGACGAGGGCCAGGAGACGGAGGAAGACGAGGCGCGTCAGGCGGAACCGCGGCGGGCCGACCAGGTCCCCGACCAGCAGGTCGAGGAGGCGCGAGGCCAGAGGGCGATGGGCCGCGACGAGGCGGTAGCCCCATTCGGAGAGCAGAGCGACGCCGGGCAGCCGCCCGTAGGCGGCGAGCGGGAAGCGCCGGCCCCCGTGGGCGAGGGCGCGGACGACGGCCTCCGCGCCACGGCTGACGCGGCCGTCGGGCTCCACCAGGTGAACGGCCGCTCTGAACGCGCCCACTTCGATCGACGGGAAGCGGGCGTGAGCGGTCTGGTACGGCTCGAAGTCGACGCGGTCGCCGACGAGGAGGCGCAGGTGCTCGACGCTGCGGCGGCAGAAGCCGCAGTCGCCGTCCCAGACGAGGCAGGGTCGATCCAAAGGCGGCTACGCGTGCGGAAGCGGATGCTCTCTTGAGGAGATGCTACACGATCCCCCGACGCCGCGCCCACGTCGTTGGCTGCGACCGTGGGATCGAAACGCCGTGCGGCACATAATCGGAGACACACGTGCCGCAGAGAGGAGGGACCGTGGACGAGAAACGCCTCCGAGCCGACCTCGTTGAGCTCCTGAAGGGCGGCAGCGCCCACTTGACCTGGGACCGGGCTCTCCAGGGCCTCGCCCCCAAGCTCCGGGCTGCGTCCCCGGGAGCGGGTCTCCACACGATCTGGGAGCTCCTCGAGCACACGCGCATTGCCCAGGAGGACATCCTGCGCTACACGCTCGACCCGCGATGGAAGTCGCCGGAGTGGCCCTCCGGATACTGGCCGTCCTTCCTCGATCCGACCGACGCGCAGTGGCGCAAGTCCGTGGCGGGGTTCCAGCGCGACCTGAAGGAGGTGGTCGCGCTCGTCCGCGACCGGAAGGTCGACCTGACCGCGCCCATCCCCCACGGCCAGGGCCACACTGCCCTCCGCGAGGTGCTGCTCGTGGCCGACCACAACGCGCACCACCTCGGCCAGGTCGTCCAGGCGCGCCGTCTGCTCGGCGCCTGGAAGTAGGAGGCTCATCCGGGCAAGGACCGAGACGCGCCCTCAGGCGGCCGGCGGGTGGTCGAGGATCGCCTCCCTCGCCGGGTCCCAGTAGACCTTGCGGCCCGACCAGTACGACTCCGTCGCCATCATGCAGGCCACCGAATGGGCGAAGCCCTCTTCGACCGTGCAGTGGGGCCGCTCGCGCGAGCGCAGGCAGTCGAACCAGTTGGCCATGTGCTCGAGGGTCAGGTCGTCGATGCCCATGGGCGGCGGCTCGGTCTCGCCCGGGAGGAGCACGTACCTCGCCGCCCGCTGGCGGTCGACATCGGGGTCGCTCTCGTGGGTGCCCCTCTCCTCGACGAGCTGATAGCGGGGGCTGCCCTCGCCCCCGACGTTCACGAGCGTGGCCTTCTTCCCCATGTAGCGGGTGAAGCTGGGGGCGTCGTTGCCGAAGCTCGTCGAGTAGCTGACCAGGAAGCCCTTCGGGTACTCGAGCAGGGCCTGGAAGGTGTCGGCGTTCTCGCGGCCGTCGCGCCAGGCGAAGACGCCGCCGTGGGCCACGACCGAGCGCGGGTAGCTGTCGTCCATGAACCAGTGCACGAGGTCGATCCCGTGGCTCATCCACTGGTCGGGGATGCCGCTCGAGAACTCGCGGTAGAGGCGAAACTCGAAGTAGACCCGGGGATCGAACGGCCGGTACGGCTTCGTCAGCAGCCACCGGCGCCAGTCCGTGTCCGCCTCGCGGATCTGCCCCACCTCCTCGCGCCCCCGCCACCGCGGCCCGTGGTAGTTCCACACGACCTCGACCTTGCTCACGTCGCCGAGGACGCCGCTCCGGACGAGGTCGTGCGCGGCTCGAGGGTGTGGCTCGCTGCGGTGCTGGGTCCCGCACTGGACGATCCTCTTCGTCCGCCGGACCGCGTCGCGGGCCGCCTTCGCCTCGTCGAGGACGTTGCCCATCGGCTTCTCGACGTAGGCGTCCTTGCCCGCCTCCACGACCATCTTCAGGATCGGCGAGTGGGAGTGCTCGGGGGTGGAGATGAGGACGGCGTCCACGTCCTCGAGCTCCAGGAGGTCCTCGACGTGCGGGAGGGAGCGAGGCGGCCTTCCGTAGCTCGCCGCATTGGCGCTCGTCGCCCTCTCCCGGTTCGTCTTCCAGAGGTCGCAGACCGCGGTCATCTCGACGTTGTGCCGGTCCTTGAGCTGGCCGGCGATCTCATCGAGCTCCCGGCCCCGGTTCCCGATCCCGACGTGGCCGAGGGAGATGCGGTCGTTCGCGCCCAGGATCCGCGAGTAGGAAAGGGCCGTCGCGCCGAGCGCGGCCCCGCCCGTGATCCTCGCCGACCGGCCGAGGAACGCCCGGCGGTCGAGCTTCGTCGAGTCGCTCATGCTCACCTCCCCTGTTGGGCCCGCGCTCAGCGCACCAGCCGATAGGAGACGAATGCGAGGCGGGTGCTGTCGGGGGACCACGAGGGCACGTTCACCGTGCCCTGTCCGCCGAAGAGCTTCGCCAGCACCTGGATCTCCCCGCCCCCGGCCGGCATCATCCGGAGCATCACGTCCTTGTTCGCCGGGTGGCCCTTCACGTCCTTCTCGTAGGAGAGGAACGCCACCCACTTCCCGTCCGGCGACGGGTGCGGGAACCAGTCGTTGTACCCATCGGACGTGAGCCGCTGCGGCTCGCGGCCGTCCGTCCTCATCCGCCAGACCTGCATCGTGCCCGTTCGCTCGGAGTTGAAGTAGATCCACTGGCCGTCCGGCGAGTAATCGGGGCCGTCGTCGAGGCCCGGCGTGTCCGTGAGCCGCGTCTCCTCGCCGCCCTCGGCCGGGATCGTGTAGATGTCGAACTCGCCCTTCCGCTCCGCGCAGTAGGCGAGGGTCTTGCCGTCCGGCGACCAGCCGTGCCAGTACGAAGGGGCGAGGGCGGTGATCCGCCGCGGCGTACCGCCCCCGGCGGGCAGAGTGTAGACGAGCGACTGGCCGTCCCCCTGGGACTGGTCCGAGATCGCGAGGAGCGTGCCGTCGGGCGACAGCCCGTGGTCGTTGTTGCACCGGGTGGCGAACCCGGTGTCGATCGGCCGCGGCTCCCCGCCCTCCGCCGGCAGGGCGTAGAGCCGGCCGCCCCGGTTGAAGAGCAGATCCTTTCCGTCACGCGACCAGTTGGGGGCCTCGAAGTGCTCGCGGGCGTGCCGGACCACCCGGCGGTCCTTCGACGCGATCGAAATCGTCTCCAGCGTGCTCTCGAGCACCGGCTCGCCGGCTGGCTTCGCCTGTCCCATCGTCATCTCCACGTTCGAGAAGACCGCCGTTTCGCTCACCGCGTCGTCGTGCGCGCACACGCCGAGGCCGACCAGGAAGGGCTCGGCGAGCCTGATCCTGAACGAGCCGCCGGCCGGGCCGAGCGGCTCGCCCTCGCTGGCCACGGACAGGAAGACGTAGTCGCCCTCCTTCTCGAGGCGCACCCGCCGCGGCGCTTTCACGTTCGATTGGATCTCGCGGGTCGGACCGCCCCGCTCCTCCCGGTACTGGAGGGACGTGAGCCCGTCGCCGTGCACGACGGCGTCGGCGTAGGGTGCGTCCGGCTCCAGGCCCTGGCGGATCAGGAGGGCCGCCTTGCGGTGGGGATTGCCTGCGGTGCCGACGAACCGGACGTCGGCGGCGAGGGCGACGTCTCCCGCTCCCTTCCTCCACACGAAGTGGAACGCGTCCTTCGCGAACCACATGTTCTCCCCGCCACCGGTGACGGTGTAGGTCCCGGCCTTCGCGTCGTAGGCGACCGATCCGGGCCTGCCCACGACCCCCACCTCGCCGTGCGAGTCGAAGAGGCCGATGTCGGAGGCGAGAGCGGCGGCGCCGCCGGCGAGAACGGCCAGTCCCACGGCGGCCACGCAGTGCGGCAGACGGTCCATCCGATCCCCCTTTCGAGCAGTGGGTAGGATTCTACGACCGTCCGGCCCTTCCTGCGGCACCAGAAGCGAAAGGCCTTACGCCGGTTGTAAGCGACCGGCACGGCGGTCGTAAGCGGACGGGACCGCGTGCTCTGAGTGGCAACGACTTGTCGCGGTGGACGGCCCCGGCACTCTCGTTGCAGCTAGACTCGCCAACGAGTCCACACGGGCGACGGGAGGGGGCGGTCGGCTCGCCAACGAACCGAGGAGACAGAGGTATGGCTATGGAGCGGAAGGGCGTTCATTCAGTCACGGTCGCGTTGCTCGCCGGCTGCGTCCTGATCGGAGCGCGGGCCGAGGCGCAGCACTACACGCAGACGAACCTCATCTCGGACGAGATGGGCCAGGCCGCGAATCAGGACCCGAACCTCGTCAACCCCTGGGGCCTCTCCCGCAGCTCGACGAGCCCGTGGTGGGTCGCGAACAACGGCACGGGCACGGCAACGCTCTACAACGGCAGCACGGGCCTGCCGGTCTCGCTCGTCGTGACCATCCCCCCGGCTACGGGGAGCGACCCCGGCGTTCCCACGGGGACCGTCTTCAACGGGACGCCCGCGTTCGAGCTCGCGCCCGGCAAGACGGCCCGCTTCCTGTTCGCGACCGAGGACGGGACGATCTCCGGCTGGAACCCGGCGGTGGACGCGACCCACGCCGTCATCAAGGTCACGAGCAAGCACGCGGTCTACAAGGGGCTCGCGATCGCCACCCACGGCGGCGCCTGGTTCCTCTACGCGACGAACTTCGCCAAGGGCCGGATCGACGTCTTCGACTCGAGCTTCCACGCGGTCTCCCTGCCCGGGGGCGACGGGCATCACGTGGCCATGGCCGAGGAGTTCGGCGGCGATCGGGACGAGCACGGCGCGTTCCGGGACGAGCGCCTCCCCCGCGGCTACTCACCCTTCGGCATCCAGAACATCGGAGGCGATCTCTACGTCACCTTCGCGAAGACGCAGGAGGGCTCCACCGACGAGCAGCACGGGACCGGGTTCGGCTACGTGGACGTCTTCAGCCCGAGCGGCCGGCTGCTGCGGCGCCTGGAGCACGGCGACTGGCTGAACGCGCCGTGGGGTCTCGCCCTCGCGCCGGGCGACTTCGGCGCCTTCAGCCACAACCTGCTCGTGGGCCAGTTCGGCAGCGGCGCGGTCGCCGCCTACGACGTGGCGAGCGGGCGCTTCCTCGGCGAGATGAAGGACATGACCGACAAGGTCCTCATGATCGACGGCCTGTGGGCGCTCGCCTTCGGCAACGGCTCGAGCGCGGGCCCCCTCAACACGCTCTTCTTCACCGCCGGCATCGACGACGAGGGCCACGGCCTCTTCGGCACGCTCACCGCCCCGACGGCGGAGCAGCTCCTCGGCAATGGGCAGTGAGACGGCGCGCGGCGAGGCCGGAGGCGTCGTCGCGCTGAACGGCTAGGTCCTGCCGCCGGTCGCGCCGTCCGGCGCTGCGGGGCGCGGAGAGGTGGACGTTCCGCCCTTCGCGCCCCGCCGTTCCTGCTTGAGGGCGGCGATCTCCGCCAGGATCTCGGCCCGGGGCCGCGTCTCCAGCTCGCGGGCAAAGCGGTGGATGGCGACGGACACGATGTCGCGGTGGCGCACGGTCTCCCCGGGCAGCCCCTGCTTGAAGTCCAGCCACAGCTCGTGGATGAGCTGCACGTCGGCGTCGGTGAGCTTCGGAGGGTGGGCCCCGAGCAGGAACTCCCGCACCCGGCCCCCGGGCTCGGCGATCCGCAGCCGCACCTGGTGCGCGGGCTTCTGGCGGAGGCTCTCCCAGGCCTCGCCGAAGCGCAGGGCCTGCTCGCGCGGTGACACGGTGGCCGACGGGCCGACGATGATCTCGGACGCGTAGAGCTGGGCCGCGGTCTGGACGATGGCCTGGGTGGGGTCGGAGGAAGGCACCACCATCAGGTCGACGTGCTTGCCCTCCTTCTCGGCGAGGGCCACCACCCGGCTGAAGAGAAGCTGCTCGTAGTCCGTGAAGAGCTTCGCCTCGCTGAGATCGCGGTAGCCGGTGTCGGGCCCTCGCAGCAGATGCACGGTCATCACGACGAGGTTCTGCTTGCCGGTGTGGGTCAGCTCCAGGGCCCGCCGCACGTGCTCCAGGCTGTTGTAGTCGCGCACGGGGACCAGGGTGCCGCCCGGGCGCACCTGGACGGTGTCGGCGGAGATGACCTCCTGCGGCTGCAGGCGGAACTGGTCCACCTCCAGGTGCGCGGCCGCCCCAAGCCGCCGGTGGGTCGCGCGCTCGGAGAGGAGGAAGATCACGAAGAAGACCAGGGTGAACGCGACCCCGCTGACCGTCGCCACCTGCTTGGTGATCAGGTTGATGCCGGCGATCGAGAAGAGGAGGGCGGCGATCGCCCCGAGGCCGATCGGGATCTCGTTGCCGCGCAGGGAGAGGTTGAACGGGACCTTCCACTCGCGGTGGGAGCGGTCCTTGAAGCGCAGGACGAGGACGGCGAGGGCTTTGAACGCGAAGGACCACACGACGCCGAAGGCGTAGGCCTCGCCCAGGACGTAGACCTCACCCCTCGACCCGACGATCGTCGCGACCTGCAGGAGGACGATGAGGTCGATGATGCGGTAGGTGGTCCCGTAGCGCCGGTGGGGGGCGCGGAACCAATCGGTCAGCACGCCGTCCTCGCTCACCCGGTTGAGCACCGCGTTCGACCCGATGATCGCGGTGTTCACCGCCCCGGCGAGGAGCAGGAAGCCCACGAGGACGACGTAGGCCTGGAAGGCCAGCCGGAGGGCCACGGGCCCGGCCAGGTTCATGGCGATGCCGGAGATCAGGTTGTCGAAGAAGCGGGGCCGACTCGAATCGGGGATGAGGGCGTAGGCGAGGAACGAGACGAAGGAGGTGAAGGTCAGGGAATAGACGAAGATCACGGCTCCCGCCCGCATCAGGTTCCGGTGCTTCGGGTACTCGAGCTCGCGGTTGACCTGGGCGAGGGTCTCCTCGCCGGACATGGCGAGGATGGAGTGGCCGAACGCGATCAGGATGCCGATGAGGCCCAGCAGCCGGCCCGCCCCCGGGGCGAGTCCCCAGTGCGTCTGGCCGGTGCGGCCGGCGGGCTCGCCGGCCGGCGCGGGCACGTCGCTCTCCTGGGGCACGAACGAGCGGGGCAGCAGCTTCGGCATCCAGCCGACGGCGTCGTCGTTGAACGAGAGGTTCTGCCCGTTCGGGGCCGGGGGCAGGCGCTGGTTCTCGGGGTGCGAGAGGATCGTCGCCCCGCCCCACAGGATCATCAGGACCACCATCGGCGTGGCCACCCACATGATTCGGAGGGCGTCGTCCGAAGACTCGTGGATGCCCTGGATGTTCCGTCGCCAGAAGTAGAGAGTGATCGCCACGGCGATCGCCGCCGCGACATGGTTGACCGATTCTTTCGAGGGCGACCACGGGTGGCCGAAGTAGGTGACCGTCTGCGCGACGAGCCCGACGATGTACTGCCCGGCCGACACCGACGAGATCGGCCCGGTGAGGATGTAGTCGAACATCAGGGCCGACACCGAGAGCTTGGCCAGCGTGCCCCCCATGGCCTCCTTCACCACGCGGTAGACGCCCCCGCGGGTGAACATCGCGCAGCTCTCGATGTAGACGGCGCGCACCGCGTAGGAGAAGAGCATCACGCCGAGGATGAACCAGGGCGCGGCCCGGCCCACGGCCTGCTCGGCGATGCCTCCGACGTAGAAGGCGGAGGACCCCAGATCGGCGAGGACGATGGCTGCCGCGCGCCAGAACGAGATGAAGCTCAGCATCACCGAGGTGGCGACGACCACCCGGGTGGTACGGGAGGGAGCCCCGGCCTCGGTCGCGGCCGTCGTGTCCGCCGTCAGGCGATCCTCCCCTTCCGGCGCACAGGGGCGCATCCCCGGTGAGTCATGATCCCGAAAGGGTAGGCCACGGCCGGGGCGGAGTAAAGAACGGACCGGCCCCGGGAGGCGTCGAACGCCGCCCCTGGCCGGCCGGCTCCTCGAGAGCTACTCCGTCGCCCTCTCGTCGAGCAGCTCGCCGTCCGGACCGACGAGGCTCAGCTTCACCGGCACCATGCCGAGGGCGTGGGTGGAGCAGCTCAGGCAGGGGTCGTAGGCCCGGACGAGGGCCGAGACCCGGTTGAGCGCGCCCTCCTGGAGCTTGCGGCCGTCGACGAACTTCTTCGCCACCTGCTCGACGCCCTTGCCGATCGCCAGGTTGTTGTGGCCGGTGGCCACGATGAGGTTCGCCCACACCATGGCGCCGTCGTCGTTCACCTTGTAGTGGTGGATGAGGACGCCGCGAGGGGCCTCGATGATGCCTGTGCCCTCGGGGCTGTTCACCCCGGCCTTGGCGCGGACCTTCTGGGAGAGGATCGCCGGGTCGTCGAGGAGCTCCTTCATCCGCTCGAGGGCGTAGGTGGCCTCGATAAGGCGCGCGTAGTGGTAGTGGAAGCCGCTCTGGACGATGCGGCCGAGACGCTGGCGGTACTCCTCGAGCTCCCGGTCGGCCTCCGGCGTCCCGCAGCGGTCGGCGGCGTTCAGGCGGGCGAGGGGG
>Ga0335080_10008148_pt1 | contig 10920 bp, 7 predicted proteins | sample Lox_Sample_34_FD_206720 | JGI IMG/M metagenome (GOLD analysis project Ga0335080, IMG submission 206720) | Soil microbial communities from Loxahatchee National Wildlife Refuge, Florida, United States - Lox_Sample_3.4 | ecosystem: Environmental > Terrestrial > Soil > Wetlands | place: USA: Florida...
TCGCCGGGGCCACGCTGTGCCCCGGCAGCGGGCTGCACTTCGCGCCCAACGCGCACCATGAGCTCGTGTTCCAGCCGGCCGCGACGCTGCGCGAGCCGTGGGTCGCGCTGCAGGGACAGAAGGACCAGGTGTGCGACGCGCAGACCACCGCGCGGTTCGCGGCGCAGGTCGCGCACGGCCGCATCATCTCGCTGCCCCTCGTCGGCCATGGCTTCTCGGTGCAGCGCAACTGGATGCCGCAGTTCAAGGAAGCATACGCGCAGCTCAGCGAGGCCGCCGTGCAGCGCACGAGCGCACCGCCGCCGGAGATCGGCGACCTGCCCGTGCAGGAGGTCGGCGCGAGCGGCAGCGCGGCGGAGTTCGCGCTGCTGCTGACCGGGGATGGCGGCTGGGCGGGGCTCGACCAGGAGCTGGCGGCGCGCCTGGCCGCCAGCGGCGTGCCGACGGTGGCCCTCAATTCGCTGAAATACTTCTGGAAGGCGCGCACGGTGGAGGAAGTCACGCGCGACGTGGCGCGCATCCTGCGCCACTACCTCGCCGCCTGGCACAAGGAGCGCGTGCTGCTCGTGGGCTACTCCTTCGGCGCCGACGTGCTGCCGTTCGTGGCCAACCGGCTGCCGCCGCAGCTGCGCGCGCACGTGGTGAGCGTGAGCCTGCTCGGCATCGATGCCCATGCCGCCTTCGAGGTGAGCCTGTCCGAGTGGGTCGGGGGTGAGGAGGCGGGCCTGCCAACCATCCCGGAAGTCACGCGCCTCGAGCTGCCGGTGCTGTGCCTGTATGGCGCGGGCGAGAAGGACTCGATCTGCCCGGGACTGCCGGCCGGAAAGATCACGCGCGAGCAGGTCGGCAACGGTCACCACTTCGGCGGCGAGTACGACAGCCTCGCAGAGCACATCCTGAGCTTCGCCCGCAGCGCGCGCCCTGTGACATAACGTGGCGCGGCCCGGCGAAATACCCCACGGGCCTGCGGGCCGCGGGGGCGCTGGAGTACCATGGGCCCCAGCGGCAGATACAACAATTTAGGGCCGCGGCAAACGTTCACCATGTCGCTGTACATCGATTCAGCCAGCCGACTGCACCACGACCTCGAAAAGAACCTTGTCGTGACGTGCCCGAATTGCCAGGCGGTGGCGCACATCACCCCGAGCGCGGTGCCGCGCTTCGAGGACCTGCAGCTGTACCGGCCCAAGCAGATTGGCGTGGTGTACCTGTGCGATGCCTGCCATGCGCCGATCTTCCTGCGCTTCACGGTGCGCGTGTACGGGGCGGCGCGCATCGAGCTCGCCCCGCAGTTCACCGAGGTGGAACGGGCGCGCGAGAAATTCAGCTTCGCCTACATTCCCGAGGACGTGGAGCTGTTGTTCCGCGAGGCGCTCACCTGCTTCTCGAGCGGCGCCTTCAATGCCTTCGCCTCCATGTGCCGGCGCGCCGCGCAGGCGATGTTCGTCGAGCTCGGCGAGGCCGGAAAGCTGCGCCTGTTCGATGAGTTGAACGAGGTGCGCGATCTGGCCAACATCGCCCCCGAGATCTTTACCAAGATGAAGAGCGTGCTGTTCGGGGCCGAGCTCGATGCGCGCTCACCCCTGCCGCAGTTCGATGGCTACGAGGCCGGCATCATGCTCGAGGTCGTCAAGGATCTCTTCTACGAGGCCTACGTGCGCAAGGGCAAGCTGCAGCAGGCGATCATGGTGCGACGCTTCTTCCTCGACGAGACCGGCAGCAACGTCACGCCCTTCAGCTCCGCCGGCTGAAGGGCGCTACCCTTCAGCCCACGAAGCGCCGCGCGTTGCGGAACAGCCGCGTCCAGCCGCTGTATTCACCGACGTCGCGCGGGTGCCAGGAGTTCTGCACGTAGCGGAAGGAGCGCTCCGGGTGCGGCATGGTGATGGTGACGCGGCCATCCTCGTTGCACAGCGCGGCGATGCCGAACGGCGTGCCGCTCGGGTTGGCCGGATAGGTGCACGCGACGCTGCGGTCGTGATGGATGTAGCGCACGCCCACCAGGCCGCTCGCCGCGCAGGCGGCTGCCGCCTCGGGGCTCGCGAACTCCGCCCGGCCCTCCCCGTGCGAGACCGAGATCGGCAGCACCGAGCCCTCCATCCCCGCGAGCAGCACGGAGGGCGACTCGAGCACCTCGACCAGCGAGAAGCGCGCCTCGTGCTGCTCGCTGCGGTTCTTCACGAAGCGCGGCCAGTGTGCGGTGCCGGGAATGATGCCCTTCAGCGCGGCGAACATCTGGCAGCCGTTGCAGACGCCCAGCGCGAAGGTGTCGCCGCGGCTGAAGAAGCGCTCGAACTCCTCGCGCGCCGCGGCGTGAAACAGCACCGACTTGGCCCAGCCCTCGCCGGCGCCGAGCACATCGCCGTAGGAGAAGCCGCCGCAGGCGATGAGCCCCTTGAACTCACTGAGTGAGCGTCGCCCGCTCAAGAGGTCCGTCATGTGCACATCGTGCGGGGTGAAGCCCGCGCGGTCGAACACCGCCGCGGTCTCCACCTGGCTGTTCACGCCCTGCTCGCGCAGGATCGCGACCGCCGGGCGCACGCCGCGCGCGATGAAGGGGGCGGCGATGTCCTGCTGGGGGTCGAAGCTGAGCGCGACGCTCAGGCCCGGATCTTCTTCCGCGGTCTGCGCCGCGAATTCCTCATCCGCACACTGCGGGTCATCGCGCAGCCGCCGCAGCCGCCAGGACGTCTCCGACCAGGCGCGCTTGAGGTCCCCCCAGGACTCATCGAGGTTCACGGCCCCGACACGCACCTGCACGCGCAGCTCACTCACCGGGGCGCCGAGGTAAAGCGCCGCGTCCGCAAGCTCATGGCGCGCGAGGATCTCGTTGAATGCCGGCTCATCGCCCGCGAGGATCTGCACGACCACGCCGGGCTCCTCGGCGAACAGCTGCGCGAGCGCCGCCCCGCGTGCGGCCGGCAGCGCGATGTCGAGGCCGCAGTGGCCGGCGAAGGCCATCTCCAGCAGCGTCACCAGGAGCCCGCCGTCGGAGCGGTCGTGGTAGGCGCGCAGCATCCCGAGCGCACGCATCTCGCGCAGCGCGGCGGCGAGGCGCAGCAGCGGCTGCGGCGCATCCAGGTCCGCCGGCTCATCCCCGAGCTCACCGTACACCTGCGCGAGCGCCGAGCCCCCCAGGCGGTTCCTCCCCCGCGCGAGGTCGATGAGCCACAGCGAGGTCGGCCGCTCATCCATCTGCAGTGCGGGGGTGAGCGTGCGGCGCACGTCGCGCACCGGTGCGAAGGCCGAGACGATCAGCGACACCGGCGCCACCACGCTCTTGTGCGTCTCGCCCTCACGCCACGTGGTCTTCATCGACAGCGAGTCCTTGCCGACCGGGATCGCGATGCCGAGCGCCGGGCACAGCTGCTTGCCCACCGCAGCCACGGTGGCGTAGAGCGCGGCGTCCTCCCCCGGCTCCCCGCAGGCGGCCATCCAGTTGGCCGACAGGCGGATGTCGCTGAGGGAGGCGATATCGGCGGCGAGGATGTTGGTGATCGCCTCGGCCACCGCCAGGCGCCCGGAGGCCGGGGCATCGAGCACCGCAACGGGTGTGCGCTCGCCCATCGCCATCGCCTCGCCCGCATGGCCGTGGTAGTCGGCCAGCGTCACCGCCACGTCGCTGACGGGCACCTGCCAGGGCCCGACCAGCGGGTCGCGGCTGATGAGTCCGCCGACGGTGCGGTCGCCGATGGTGATGAGGAAGGTCTTGTCGGCCACGGCCGGCAGGCGCAGCACGCGGTACAGCGCCTCGCGCGCATCGAGTGCGCTGCCGTCGAAGGGGCGCGCGGTGACGCCGGCGCTGCGTACCTCGCGCGTCAGTCGCGGCGGCTTGCCGAGCAGGACCTCGAGGGGCATGTCCACCGGCTCGTTGTGGAACAGCGGGTCATGCACCCGCAGCTGCCCGGAGCCGTCGATCTCGCCGATGACGGCGAACGGGCAGCGCTCGCGCGCGGCGATGGCGCTGAATTCCGCGAGCGCCTTCGCCTCGATGGCGAGCACGTAGCGCTCCTGCGCCTCGTTGCACCACAGCTCCAGCGGCGACATGCCGGCTTCCGCGCTCGGGATGCTGCGCAGATCGATGCGCGCGCCGCGCGCGCTGTGCGCGACCGCCTCCGGGACGGCATTGGAGAGGCCGCCGGCGCCGACGTCGTGGATGAGGAGGATGGGATTGCGCGCCCCGAGCGCCCAGCAGTGATCGATCACTTCCTGCGCGCGCCGCTCGATCTCGGGGTTGCCGCGCTGCACGGAGGCAAAATCCAGCTCCGCATCGGAGGCGCCGCTGCCGACCGAGGAGGCCGCACCGCCGCCAAGTCCGATGAGCATCGCCGGTCCCCCGAGCACCACGAGCTTGGCGCCCACCGGCACCTCGGGCTTGTGTACCTGGGAGCGGCGCACATTCCCCAGGCCCCCGGCGATCATGATCGGCTTGTGGTAGCCGCGCACGCGCTCAGGCGCATCCCCCGCGGCCGGCTGCTCGAAGCTGCGGAAGTAACCGCAGATGGCCGGCCGCCCGAACTCGTTGTTGAACGAGGCCGCCCCGATCGGGCCCTCGAGCATGATCTCGAGTGCCGAGGCCACGCGCGCGGGCTTGCCGAAGTCACGCTCCCAGGGGCGCACGTACCCCGGGATGCGCAGGTTCGAGACCGAGAAGCCCGTAAGCCCCGCCTTGGGCTTGGCGCCGCGTCCGGTGGCGCCCTCATCGCGGATCTCCCCGCCCGCGCCGGTCGCCGCCCCGGGGAAGGGGGAGATGGCGGTGGGGTGGTTGTGAGTCTCCACCTTCATCACGATGTCGATCGGCTCATGGCTCGCCCGATAGATGCCCGAGAGCGGGTCGGGGAAGAAGCGCACCCCGGCTGAGCCCTCGATGACGGCGGCATTGTCCCGGTACGCTGACAGCACGCCCGCGGGGTTGCGCTCGTGCGTGTAGCGGATCATGCCAAAGAGCGTGTCAGCGCGCGGCGCACCGTCGATGATCCAGCGGGCATTGAAGATCTTGTGGCGGCAGTGCTCGGAGTTCGCCTGCGCGAACATCATGAGCTCGACGTCGGTCGGATCGCGCTGCAGGCGCGCGAAGCTCTCGAGGAGGTAGTCCATCTCATCGGCCGAGAGCGCCAGTCCCAGCCGCCGGTCCGCCTCGATGAGCGCCGCGCGGCCGCCGGCGAGTGAGACCATGGCGAGCGGCTGCGGGCGGGTCTGCTCGAAGAGCCGCGCGGCATCGGCGGCCTCCCACAGCGCCATCTCCGTCATGCGATCAAAGAGTGCCGGGGCGAGGACTGCGAGCGCGGCGCGCGAGAGCGGCCGCGCCGCGCGCACGCCGTACTCGATGCCGCGCTCCAGGCGGCGCACGTGGCGCAGCCCGCACACCTGAGCGATATCGGTGGCCTTGCTCGACCAGGGGGATATGGTGCCCGCGCGCGGCACGATGAGGACGCGGCTCGCGCCCGCATCCTCGGGCGCCGCCGGCAGGCTCGGCCCGTAGGTGAGCAGCTGCCCGAGCACCGCCTGCTCGCTCCCCGAGAGCGGCGCGGCGAGATCGGCGAAGTGCATGAAGCGCGCCCCGAGAGCCTGCACGGCCGGCTCCAGCGTCTGCACGCGCTCGAGCAGCTTTGCGATACGGAAACTGGAGAGGGCCGGCGGTCCCGGCAGCACCAGCATGCTACCGCGACCTCACTTCTTGTCGCCGGGGGGCGCTGAGTACATCGGCATCGGGAACTGCGTGACGGTGGCGCCGCCTTCGAGGGTGGTGATCTTGCTGACGCCCTGCTTCTTCACCTCATCGATGCGCAGGATCGAGTGCAGCGGCAGGAAGGTACGCTTGACGCCCGCGAATTCCCCCTTGACACGCTCCTCGGAAGGGTCCACCACCACCGAGGAGCGCTCGCCGAAGACCAGCTCCTCGACCTCGATGAAACCAAACAGCTCCCCGTGCGCGACCTTGCGGGCGTACACCTCGTAAACCTTGCCCTGGTTCACGAACATAATGCGGAAAATGTGACTGGTTGCCATGGTTCGGCGTAGGTCCGCTGCTAGCGTTAAGGCTGGCCATTATATGTCCGGGCGCGCCATCGGCGCTGCGCGGCGTACGGGGACCGCAGAGTACTTGCAAACGGACGGGTTGTCCTTGAGTCGGGGAAGCATGCTCAGGCTGAAGATTGTCAGCGACCAGCGCCGCACGCTGGCCGAGCGCAGCAGCGCTGTGTTCTCGGTCGAGGGCGGCACCATCGGCCGCTCGGCCGACAACGACTGGGTGCTGCCGGATCCCTCGCGCTACGTGTCCGCCCACCACGCGCGCGTGCAGTTCCGCGAGGGCCATTTCTACCTGCAGGACGTGAGCACGAACGGCGTCTACGTCAATGACGACATGGAGCCGCTCGCCAAGCGGGGCTCGAGCGGCTATCGCCTCGCCAACGGCGACGTGCTGCGCATGGGCGAATATCACATCGTGGCCGCGCTCGATGCGCCCACGGCCGAGGACGAGCCCCTCGCCGCGGTGCCGACCAGCATCCAGGTGCTGCGCCCGCTCAGGCGTCCGACCGAGGACCTCGGCGCACCCATCAATCTCGAGGACCTGCTGCTGACCGAGGAGGACGTGCTGCCGGTGAGTGCCTACGGCCAGAGCGTGGAGTCAGGACCCGTGCGCGCACTCGCCCGCACGCTCGACCCGCTGCCGCCGCTGCGCTCGCCCGCACCCGCGCCCGAACTGCCGCAGGCCGCGCACAGCGTCAGCGCCGAATCCATCTCGCAGCGCATGGCGCGCCTGGCGGAGGTCGTGGCGCGCGAACCCAAGAGCGGCAACAGCGTCATGGCGCTCGAGGACCTGCGCTCGGGGCTGGATGCCTTCTGCCGCGGCGCGGGCATCGATCCGGAACGGCTGCCCGCGGATGCGCAGGGTCGCATCCTGCACCTGGCGGGGCGCCTGCTGCGCGAAGCGTTCGTGGGGCTGAAGGAGCTCGAGCGCACCCGCGCTGAGACCCGCAACCGCTACCGCATCGAGGCGTCGCCGCCGGAGGCGGACGATCCGCGTCCCTCGCTCGAGAAGCTCATGGTGGAGGAACTGCTGGTCGCGCTGCTGGTGCAACACGAGGGACGGCGCCTCGACTGCGTGCAGTGGCTGCGCGAGACGATCGGAGACGCGAGGCTGCACGAACAGGCCTGCGCGCAGGCGACGCGCACGGCGTTCATCGAGTTCCTCGACCGGCTCGATCCGGCCGAGCTCGAGGCACGCTTCGAGCGCGCCGCACGGCGCGGCAAGGCGCGCGCGGCCGACAAGGCGCAGTACTGGGAACTCTTTACGACCTTCTACCGCAATCTCATCGAGATGCCGGCAGACCATCTGCCACACACGTTCGTGGAAGCATTTGCGGCGGCCTATCGCGAGGCACTGAAGAAGAAACCGGAAGTCTGAAGGGCCGCGCAGGAGGCGAATGGCGGAGAGGGTGGGATTCGAACCCACGTGCCGGTTTTACCCGACCATCCGATTTCGAGTCGGCGCCGTTATGACCGCTTCGGTACCTCTCCGGCTGCCCTGCGAGCCCTGCGGGGGCTGGTATTCTAGCGGAAAGCCCGTGCGGTGAGGGGAGGTTCGTGCGCGCAATTGCTCTCGCCGCGATCGTGCTGCTGCTGGCAACCGCAGGCGGTTGCGAGAAATTCAAGCCCCCGGCGATCTTCCACAAGAGTGCCGTGCAGCAGATCCGCGCCCGCGGCGAGCTGCGCGTGGTGACGCTCAACCTGCCGACCTGCTACTACCTCGGCGCGCAGGGCACGGAAGGGCTGGAGTTTGATCTGGCGAGCGCCTACGCCGCATCCCTGGGCGTGAAGCTGCACATGTATCCGGTACCCAACGAGCGCGCCGCCCAGGCGGAGATCGCCGCCGGACGTGCCGACATCGCCGCCGCCTCCCTCACGAGCTCCCTCGACTGGACGCGCGTTGCGGATGCCGCGAACCCCTACACCCTCGTCCCGCAGCTCGTGGTGTATCAGCGCGGCGGCGTGCAGCCGCGCGACACCCTGCAGCTCGAGTCGGCAAAAATCGCGGTGCGCGCCGGCAGCCCGCAGGAGCGCATCCTGCAGCGCCTGAAGAGTACCGTGGCGCCGACGCTGCAGTGGGAGGAAACCGCGCCGAGCGGCGCCGACCCGGTCGAGGACGTCGAGTCCGGCGGTGCGCAGTATGCGATCACCGACGAGCGCGAGTTCTCCTTCGCGCATCACCTCTACCCGAACGTGCTCGTCGGCTTTGCGCTGCCGGAGAAGCGCCCGGTGCAGTGGATGGTGCGCCGGGACATGCCCGATCTGCTCAAGAGCGTCAACGCCTTCTTCCGCGACCTGGCCGCCTCCGGACGCCTGCCGCAGATGGTGCAGGAGTCCTCCGGCGACACCCGCCCGTTCGTCTACGAGGAGTCGCGCGAGTTTCAGGCGCACGTCGGCAGCCGCCTGCCGCAGTTTCGCAGCTGGTTCGAGGCCGCGGCGGCGCAAAGCGGCATCGACTGGCGCCTGCTCGCCGCGGTCGGCTACCAGGAGTCCAAGTGGGATGCGCACGCGGCCTCCACCGAAGGAGCGGTGGGGATCATGATGCTCACCGCCGACACCGCGCAGGCGCTGGGCATCAAGGATCGCACCAACCCCGAGCAGAGCATCGCCGGCGGGGCCCGCTACCTCGCGCAGGTGCGCGAGATGATCCCCGAGCGCATCGCGGAGCCCGATCGCACCTGGCTGACGATCGCCGCCTACAACGTCGGCTTCGGCCACCTCGAGGACGCGCGCATCATCGCGCAGTCGCGCGGCAAGAACCCCGACTCCTGGGCCGACGTGCGCGCGGCGCTGCCGCTGCTCGCCCAGGAGCGCTGGTACGAGCAGGCCAAGCGCGGCTACGCGCGCGGCTGGGAGCCGGTGCAGTTCGTCGACCGCATCCAGCGCTATCTCACGCTGCTCGAGTGGCAGCCGGGGGAAACACGCGCAACGGTCGTGACCCCGCCGCTGCAGTCCGCACCGCCCGCCGGCGGCGCGGTGGCCTCGGCGCCCGCGCCCGTCATGATTCCGCCGCTGCCGGTGCCGGCCGTGCAGGCGGCACCGCCCGCGAAGCCTGTGGTGCGGCCGCTCCCCTAGCGCGGGGGCAGTCAGCGGCGCTGCGTGAAGAATTCCTGCAGCAGCGCGCCGCACTCCTGCATGAGCACGCCGCCGAAGACATCGACGCGATGGTTCAGCGCCGGCAGTGCGAACACGTTCACGACGCTGCCGGCGCCACCGCCGCGCGGGTCCCAGGCGCCGAACACCACGCGCCGCACACGCGCGTGCACCAGTGCCGCGGCGCACATGACGCAGGGCTCGAGCGTCACGTAGAGCGTCGTGTCGGTCAGGCGGTAGCTGCCGAGCGCCGCCCCGGCCGCGCGCAGCGCGGCGATCTCCGCATGCGCGGTGGGATCGTGACTGGCGATCGGCTGATTGCCGGCGGCCGCGAGGATCTGGGCACCCTGCACCAGCACGGCCCCCACGGGCACCTCGCCGCGCCCCGCGGCGGCGCGCGCCTGCGCCAGTGCTGCGCGCATGAAGAGTGTGTCGGCGCCCTCCTCAGCCGCCATGCGGCGCCTCGGCGGCCGGCGGCGGCAGGAACAGCGCCGGGTCCACGAAGCTGGCGTTGAGCGCCACGCCGAAGTGCAGATGTGGTCCGGTGACGCGCCCGGTGGCGCCGACCTTGCCGATGATCGCGCCGGCCTTCACGTGCTCGCCCGCATGCACCTCGATCTCGCTCAGGTGGCAGTACATGGTGATGAAGCCACGGCCGTGATCCAGGAACACCGTGTTGCCGTTGAAGAAGAAATTCCCCGCATCGATGACGCGCGCATCGGCGGCGGCCCGGATCGGCGTGCCGGCATCCGCGGCGATGTCCATGCCGGAGTGCGGGCTGCGCACCTCGTTGTTGAAGACGCGCCGCGAGCCGTAGGAGCTCGAGCGGATCCCGGGCACCGGCGGCAGCAGGCGCAGCGTGACGGGTGCGGCGGCGGAAAAGGTCGCAACGTCGGCGTGGATGCGCGGCTGCTCCCGGTGGTAGCGCGCCAGGTCCTTCGCCGACAGATCCACCTTGCCCGGCGCCACCGTGAGGTGCTGCACCGTGTAGGCCTTGTCGGTGACCTCAAACCCAATTGCACGGGCTTGCGTTGCGGGCCCGTGCACCCGCACCTCGGCGTGCCCCGGGGCCTGCGACAGCGGGATGCCGACGACGGCGATCCAGTGGTCGGCCTCGGGCAGCACCAGCACGCGCCGCTCCTCGAAGGTCACCCGCGGCGGCTCCCCGGGCGGCGCGGCGACCGGGAGGAGCGCGACTCCGCCGGGCACGAGCTCGGCCTGCGGGAGCGCGGAAGCCTCCGGCTCGGTGGCGGCGCGCACGCCCGGCAGCGCGAGCAGCAGCGCCGCCCAGGTCCAGCGGTGCAGCCTCACGCGCGTCATTTCTTCGCGGTCACGCGGGCCGTGAGAGTGCCGCGCGCGAGGCGCGCCTCGATCTGCTGCCCGCACTCGATGCTGGCGGTGTCGCTCACGACGGCGCCGTGCGCGTCGGTGACGATGGCGAAGCCGCGGCTGAGGGTCGCCAGCGGGCTCACGGCGTGCAGCCCGCGCTGCGCGAGCGCCAGGCGCTGGGTGATGCCACCCAAGTGCGTGCGCATCGCGTGTGCGAGGCGCGTGCGCAGCTGCTGCTCGTGCGCGCAATACTCGCGCACCGTGTGCCGCGGTGAGCAGCGCGCCAGGCGCGCGCGCGCATCGGCGAGGCGCACCTGCTGGCGGTGCACTCGGGCGTGCATCGCCCCCGTGAGGCGCAGCGCCAGGTCATCCAGGCGCTGCACCTGCTGGTTGAGGCGCACCCCCGGGTGCGCAAGGCGCAGCCGCCGCTCGGTATTCTCCAGGCGCGCGCGCACGCGGCGCAGCTCG
>Ga0335080_10008156_pt1 | contig 10908 bp, 12 predicted proteins | sample Lox_Sample_34_FD_206720 | JGI IMG/M metagenome (GOLD analysis project Ga0335080, IMG submission 206720) | Soil microbial communities from Loxahatchee National Wildlife Refuge, Florida, United States - Lox_Sample_3.4 | ecosystem: Environmental > Terrestrial > Soil > Wetlands | place: USA...
CCTCTACTTCCGGGTCGCGATGCTCGCGGGGACGATCCTCGCGTCGCCGGTGATCCTCTGGCAGGTCTGGCTCTTCGTGGCGCCCGCCCTCTACAAGAACGAGCGCCGCTGGGTGTGGCCGTTCCTCTTCGCCGGGGTCTTCTTCTTCCTCTCGGGCTGCGCCTTCGGCTACTTCGAGGCGTTCCCCCTTGTGGTCGGGTTCCTGATCGGCGTGGGCAAGCCGTTCACCGCGGTGATCACGATCAACGAGTACCTCGGGACGGCGACGAAGATCATCCTCGGGCTCGGCCTCTGCTTCGAGATGCCGATCCTCGTCTTCTTCCTCGCGCGCATGGGCGTCGTGTCGGAGAAGTGGCTGCTCGCGAAGCTCAAGTATGCGATCCTGATCATCTTCATCATCGCCGCCGTCATCACGCCGACGCCCGACGTCACGACACAGTGCGTCTTCGCGGTGCCGATGATTCTGCTGTACCTCCTCGGCATCGGCGTCGCCTGGATGTTCCGCCGCCGGAGCTAGCTCGAGACCTGCTTCGCACCGGCCGACATCCTTGCGCGGCGGGCCGAGAACGCTCCTCGCTCAGTCATCCGGAGAACGGCCCGCCGCGGAAGAGAGAGTTCAAATCACTTCGGTGAGGTGAGCCGCACAGGTTCCGAAACAGAGAGCCAGAGTTAGTCTTCATCCGATGCGTCTGACGCTGCTCCCGGAATTCCTGGCGCTCTTCCCGGAGGCGCTCGTCGGCGTGGCCGTCGTCCGCGGCATCGACAACCGCGGCGAGGACGCGGAGCTGGCGGCGCGGCTGAAGACGGCGGCCGACGCGATTCCGGACCGGGTCGGAGCGGCTTCGCTCACCGAGCACCCGCGGGTCGCCGTCTGGCGGGAGGCGTACCGCCGCTTCGGCGCGAAGCCCAAGGACCACCCGTCTTCGGTCGAGAATCTCCTGCGGCGCGCCGCGAAAGGCCATGCCCCGTCTCACATCAACCGCCTCGTGGACCTCTACAACGCGGTCTCGCTCGAGGCGCTCCTCCCGGCGGGCGCGGAGGACCTCGCGGCGATCGACGGCGACGTGGAGCTGACGGTCGCCGGCGAGGCGGAGGCGCCGGTGCGCCTGCTCGGCGAGCCCGAGCCGCGGCCTCCGAAGGCCGGCGAGGTGATCTATCGCGACCGTCAAGGCGCGATCTGCCGCCGCTGGAACTGGAAGGAAGCCGACCGCACGAAGATCACCGAGTCGACGCGGGACGCGATCGTGGTCGTCGAGGGGCTGCCTCCCATCGCGCGCGCGGACGTCGAGGCGGCACTCGACGGGATCGCACGGGCGGTTCGGGATCGCTTCGGAGGAACCGCCGCGATCGCCGTGCTCGACGCGGGCCGGACGGGCCTCGAGCTATGACTTCGGGCGCTCGCGCGCGCCATTGCGCGACAGCACGAACTCGATGAACTCGCGGGCCGCGCCGCGGCCGCCGGCGTTCTTCAGCACGAGGGTCGCGGCGCGCTTGGCCGCCGTCGTCGCGTCGGCGGGGCAGGCGGAGAATCCCGCGCGCTCCATCATCGGCACGTCGGGCTCGTCGTCGCCGAGGACGGCGGTTTCGGAGGGCGCAAGACCCCAGCGCCGGCAGAGCGCCTCGTAGCGCGGGAGCTTGTCCTTCACGCCCTGGTAGCAGAGCCGGACGCCGAGGTCGCGCGCGCGCACGGCCGTCGCGAGCGACGTCCGGCCGGAGACCCACGCGACTTCGAGCCCGGCCGCGAGCGCCTTGCGCAGGCCGTGGCCGTCCTTCGTGTCGAAGACCTTCGTCTCGCGGCCGCGGTCGTCGATGTAGAGACGCCCGTCCGTCAGGCACCCGTCCACGTCGAAGACGAGCGCGCGGATCTTCCTTTTCACCGTTTCACCGCTTCACGAGATGCCCGCGGACAGCAGGTCGTGCAGGTGGATCGCGCCGGTCAGCCGTCCCCGGCCGTCCACGACGAAGAGCGAGGTGATCTTGTCCGAGCGCATCCTTCCGAGCGCCGTCGAGGCGAATTCCTCGGCGCCGATCGTCTTCGGGTTCGCGTGCAGGCAGTCGCCCGCGCGCCGCGACAGGAGCGCCGGATCCTTCTCGAGCAGGCGCCGCAGGTCGCCGTCGGATATCACGCCCAGCAGCCGCCCGTCCCCGTCCACGACCGCGGTGATGCCCATCATCTTTCGCGACATTTCGTGGATCGCTTCGCTCATGGGCGTCTCGCGCGCGACGGAGGGCAGGCGCTCGCCGCCGCGCATCAAATCCTGGACCTTCAGGAACCGCTTGCCGAGCTGGCCCCCGGGGTGCAGGGCCGCGAAGTCCTCCTCCTTGAAGCCCCGCTTCTCGGAGATCGCGATGGCGAGCGCGTCCCCGAGCGCCAGCATCACGGTCGTCGAGGCGGTCGGCGCGAGGTTGAACGGACAGGCTTCGCGCGAGAGCTCGACGGTCAGCGTCACGTCGGCCGCCCGGGCGACCGCGGAGCCGGGTACCCCGGTGATGGCGATCGTCTGGAGGGACCGCGAGCGGGCGAACTCGAGCAGGCGCACGATCTCCGGCGTCTCGCCGGAGAGGGAGAGCGCCAGGACGACGTCGCCCGCGACGAGCATTCCCAGGTCGCCGTGGGCGGCCTCCGCCGCGTGGAGGAAATAGGCCGGCGTCCCCGTGGACGCGAAGGTCGCGGCGATTTTCTGTCCGATCAGCCCCGACTTTCCGAGTCCCGTCACGCAGATCCGGCCCCGGCAGGCCTCGATCGCGCCGGCCGCGCTCTGGAAGTCGGGGCCGAGTCGCGCGATCTGCTCGCGCACGGCGTCCGCCTCGATCTGGAGTACTCGCTTCGCCGCTTCGAGGATCACGGCCGCTATCCTACCCGCGCGGCCGCCACTCGGAAGAACCGAAGCACCGCCGTCCGCGGGAAGGCCCGGCGCTCCGATCGTATTCATGCCACCCGTTGGACGGCCGGACGGGCCGCGGGTGAGGTGGACGTCGGCGAGAGCTTAGACTACGCGGCCGTGGGACTCCTCGAGCAAGTCGCGAGGTACGGAATCGCCTTCGTTTTCGGCAACGTCCTGCTCGAGCAGCTCGGTCTCCCGATCCCGGCGCTGCCGACCCTGATCGTCGCGGGGGCGCTCGCGGCACGGGGCGACCTGTCGGCGCCGCTCGCTCTCCTCGTCGCGGTCGCCGCGAGCCTGATCGCCGACCTGCTCTGGTTCGCGCTCGGCCGCCGGCAGGGTTATCGCGTGCTTCGCGTGCTGTGCCGCGTCTCCCTTTCGCCGGACTCCTGTGTGAACCAGACGGAACAGTTCTTCACGCGTTACGGCCTCGCCTCGCTTCTGTTCGCGAAGTTCGTTCCGGGCTTTTCGACGGTCGCGCCGCCGCTCGCGGGGGCGTCGGCCGCCTCGGTCGCGGCGTTCCTGGCCTGGGACGCCGGCGGGGCGCTTCTCTGGGCGGGCAGCGGCTTCGCCGCCGGAGCGATCTTCCACCGCGCCGTGGACGACGTGCTCGACGTGCTGGCGTCCTTCGGCAGCGGGGCGCTCGTCTTCGTCGGAGTCGGGCTCGTCCTCTTCGTCCTCTGGAAGTGGGCCCAGCGCCGCCGCTTCTATCGCATGCTCCGCATGGCCCGCATCTCCCCGCAGGAAGTCTCCGACGCGATCGCCCGCGGCGAGTCGCCGGTCATCCTGGACGTTCGCTCCCCTCAGGCCCGGCTGGCCGACCCGCGGCGCATCCCCGGAGCGCGGGCGCTCGAGCTCGCGGGCCTCGAGGCCGGTCTCGCCGACCTGCCGCGGGACCGCGAGATCGTCCTCTACTGCACCTGACCCAACGAGGCGACGGCGGCCCGTGTGGCCCGCGCGCTGATGGATCGGGGATTCACCCTGGTGCGGCCATTGCTCGGCGGGCTCGACGGCTGGGCGGACGCCGGATTTCCCGTCGACCAGGATCCCGACCTCGTCGCGCGCCGCGCGGCGGCGGAAGGCGGCGGTCGCTAGGGCGCCTTCTCCGCGAGGAGCGCGTTCAGCTCGGCTTCGCAGCCCTTCCGGTCGACGACGCCGCTGTACGTCGTCGCGATGCGGCCGTTGCGATCGATGAGGACGGTCACCGGCAGGTTGTCGAGGCCGTAGGTCTTCTGCAGATCCTTGCCGGCGATCACGATCGGGTAGTTCAGGTGCTTCTTCTTCAAGTAAGGTCGCACGGCGCTCCAGCCCTCCTCGTCGACCGAGGCGCCGACGACCGTGAGCCCGCTCTTGCCGTAGGTCTTCTGGTATTCCACGAACCAGGGGATCTCCTCCTGGCAGCCGTGGCACCACGTGGCCCAGAAGTTGAGCAGGACGACCTTCCCGCGCAGATCGGCGAGGCGAAGGAGAGAGCCGGCCGCGTCCTCGCGAACGAACTCCGGGGCCGCCCCCCGCGAAGCGGCGGGCTTGAGGGGCGCGTGCACCGGCGAGGACATCATGCAACAGAGGGCACAGGTCACGCCGGCGGCGTGCCGGAGAAGGCGTGCGAATCTTGCGCTCGGGATCATTCGGCCTCCGTTCTTGCGAAAGCGGTCTCGCGGGCGAGCGCCGCGATGGCGAGCACCGAGCGCAGGAGAGCCGGGACGTCCTTCACGTCGAGCTGCGTCGAGCGATCGGAAAGGGCCTGGTCCGGCCGGTCGTGCACCTCGAGGAAGAAGCCGTCCACGGCGCCGGTCGCCGCGGCCGCGCGCGCGAGTGCGGCGGCGTACTGCTTCCGGCCGCCCGTCTCCTTGCCGCCGCCCGGCAGCTGGAGCGAGTGCGTGACGTCGTAGACGACGGGGAATCCGAGGGCGCGCATCATCGGGAAGGCGCGCATGTCCACGACGAGGTTGTGGTAACCGAACGACGTCCCGCGCTCGCAGAGGAGGATCTTTTCGTTGCCCGCGGCGCGGCACTTCTCGACGACGTTCGCCATGTCGTCCGGCGCGAGAAATTGCCCCTTCTTGATCTGGACGGGCTTCCCGGTCTTCGCGGCCGCGACGATCAGGTCCGTCTGGCGCGAGAGGAACGCGGGAATCTGCAGCACGTCGAGCACCTTCGCCGCCGGGGCCGCCTGGGCCGGCTCGTGCACGTCGGAGATCACGGGCAGGCCCGTCTCCGCCTTCACTTCGCCGAGGATCGCGAGGCCCTCGGAAAGGCCGGGCCCGCGGAAGGAATCGTTCGACGACCGGTTCGCCTTGTCGAAAGACGACTTGAAAACGATCCTGGCTCCGGTCTCCTCGCCGATCGCCTTCAGCCGCTTCGCCATCGCGAGGGAGTGCTCGCGCGACTCGATGACGCAGGGGCCCGCGAAAAAGATCGGCGGCGAGTCGCCGCCGATCGTGTACCCGGGAGCGATCGCGACGGCGCGGACGCCGCTCAGGAGAACTCCCGGTCCGTCTCGACGGCCGCCGCGACCCGGCGCTCCTCCGTCTCGGCGGCGCGCGCCGCCCGGTGCGCCTTGGCCGCGCGGACGAAGTCCTTGAAGAGCGGGTGGCAGGCGAACGGCTTCGACTTGAGCTCCGGGTGGAACTGACAGCCGAGGAACCAGGGATGGTCGTCGCGCAGCTCGATGATCTCGACGAATTTCCGGTCCGGCGACATGCCCGTGAACGACATGCCCGCGTCGCGGAGAGCCGGCAGGAATTCCTGGTTGACCTCGTAGCGGTGGCGATGCCGCTCCGAGATCGCCGCGGAGCCGTAGGCGCGCGCCGCGAGGGAGCCGTTGCCGAGCTCGCAAGGGTACTTCCCGAGTCGCATCGTGCCGCCGAGCGCTTCGACGCCGATCAGGTCGCGCAGCTTGAAGATGACCTTGTGCGCCGGCTCCTCGTCGAACTCCGTCGAGTTGGAGCCCTCGAGGCCCGCCACGTGGCGCGCGAACTCGATGACGGCCGTCTGGAGGCCGAGGCAGATGCCGAAGTAGGGCACCTTCTTCTCGCGCGCGTACTGGATCGCCTTCATCATCCCTTCGACGCCGCGCCTGCCGAATCCGCCGGGCACCAGGATCGCGTCGGCGCTCGCGAGCATCTCCGGATAGGACTCGTTCTCGAGCGTCTCGGAATCCACGTAGCGCAGGTTGACCTTGACGTTGTTCGCGATCCCGCCGTGGGCGAGGGCCTCGTTCAACGACTTGTAGGAGTCGCCGTAGTCCACGTACTTGCCGACGACCGCGATGTCGACCTCGCCGGTGGGGTTCTTGATGCGATTGACGAGGCTCTCCCACTTTGAGAGGTCGCGGTCGTAGTGGGGCAGGTTCAGCAGGTCGAGCAGGATCTCGTCGAGGCCCTCCGCCGCGAACCGCAACGGAACCTCGTAGATCGACGCGACGTCCTTGGCCGTGATGACCGCCTCGACCGGCACGTTGCAGAAGAGGGCGATCTTCTTCTTGACGTCGTCGGGCAGCGGCCGCTCCGTGCGGCACAGCAGCACGTCCGGCTGGATCCCGATCGAGAGGAGCTCCTTGACGGAGTGCTGCGTCGGCTTCGTCTTGAGCTCGTCCGAGGCGCGGATGTACGGCACGAGCGTCAAATGGACGTTGACGGCGTTGCCGCGGCCGGCTTCCTGGCGGAATTGCCGGATCGCCTCGAGGAACGGCAGCGACTCGATGTCGCCGACGGTGCCGCCGATCTCGATCAGGATCACGTCCGCCTCGGGCTCGACCCGGCGGATCGATTCCTTGATCTCGTCGGTGATGTGCGGGATGACCTGGACGGTCTTGCCCAGATAGTCGCCGCGCCGCTCCCGCTCGATGACGGAGAGATAGATCCGACCGGCGGTCGTGTTGTTGATGCGCGACGCAGTCATCGACGTGAACCGCTCGTAATGGCCGAGGTCGAGGTCGGTCTCGGCGCCGTCGTCGGTGACGTACACCTCGCCGTGCTGGAACGGCGACATCGTCCCCGGGTCCACGTTGATGTAAGGGTCAAACTTCGCGAGCGCCACTTTGAATCCGCGCGCCTCGAGCAGCGCCCCGATCGAGGAGGCCGCGATTCCTTTTCCGAGCGAGGAGACCACTCCTCCGGTGACGAAGACGTACTTGGCGCTCATGAGGCGACCTCTCCTTTCAAGAGTTGTTCGGCCCGGGCGAGATCTTCCGGCGTGTCGACGCCGATGGAGTCCGTGGCGGCTTCGCCGACCCAGATCGTATAGCCGGCCTCGAGCCAGCGCAGCTGCTCGAGTGACTCGGCGCGCTCGAGCGGCGAGGGCGGCAGCGCCGCGAGACGCGGAAGCGTCGCGGCGCGGTAGACGTAGAGGCCGAGGTGCTTGCGGTAAGCCGGCGTCCCGTGGCGGAAGTAGGGGATGGGGGACCGCGAGAAGTACAGCGCCCGCCCGTCGCCCGCGATGGCAACCTTGACCACGTTCGGGTCGGGCGCCAGCCTGGCGTCGAGCGGCACGGCGAGCGTCGCGATCCCGCGGTCGGGCCCGTCGAGCAGCATCGCGATCGCGCGGTCGATGTTCTCGGCGGACATGAGCGGCTCGTCTCCCTGCACATTGACGTAGGCGTCGGCGGGCAGGCCGCGCGCGGCCTCGGCCAGCCGGTCGGTCCCGCTCGCCGCGTCCGGCGAGGTCAGGATCGCTTCGCCTCCCGCGGTCCGGACGACCGACGCGATCCGCTCGTCCTCCGTGGCGACGACGACACGGTCCAGGCGGCGCGACGCGCGCGCGGCGTCCAGCACGTGGAGCACCATCGGACGGCCGCCCAGGCGCGCGAGGGGCTTCCCGGGAAAGCGAACGGAGGCGTGGCGGGCGGGGATGATCCCGACAATCGTCATGTCGGGAACAGCAGTGTATTCTGCCGGGCGCCTTGGGTCAAGGATCGGGCGCGAGCGCGTCGTTCGGGTTCGGGCCGTTGCGCAAGCTGGCCGTTGCCGCCGCGCTCGTCCTGGCCGCGGGCGCCGTCGTTCAGGCGTCGCGGCGAGCGATCGCCGACCGGCGCTTCCTCACGACGGGGAACGCGCGCTGGATCTGGCTGACGCGGGACATTCCGGAGCCCCGCCCGATGTCGTTTCGCGCCGCGACGGATTTCGGGATTCCCGGCGAGCCGCCGCGCGCGGCGCCGTGTCGGATCTTCGTCGCGGGCTCCTGGTCGCTCGAGGTCAACGGCCGGCGCGCCGGCGGCGGAACCCAACGCACGGGCGACGCGCTGACGGTCCTGGACCTGGCCTCGCCGCTGCGGGCGGGCGACAACCGCGTGACGATCGACGTCTCGAGCCCCGACGGCGCAGGCGGGATCCTCTTCTGGCTCGACGTCGGCGGTGGACGCACGGTCGTGTCCGACGGCGCGTGGCGAGTGACCCCCATCGCGCCGGAGCCCGGGCCCGGGCGCGCGGCCGTGGTCTGGGGCCGTCCCCCCATGTACCCCTGGAGATATCCGCGGCTCCCGGCGGGGGCCGCGAAGGCCGGCGGCCCTGGCCCCTAGCCTTCGACGCCGGCCGGCACGCCGATCGGAATCGCGGCGGCGCGGTGCACGAGGCGGTCGAGCCCTTCGCGAGCCGCGGCGCCGTAGGGATTCGCGCTGTCGTAGCCCGAGAGCGCGATGACTTTCTTGTAGGCCGAGATCGCCGCCTCGACGTCACGGAGGCCGCGGTCGTAGATCTGGGCGAGCAGGAGTCTCGTCGGCAGGTGCCGGGGCTCGAGCGCGATCGCCTTGCCGGCGAAGACCATCGCCACGTCGTACCGTTCCTCCGAGGCTGCGAGGCACGCCCGGCGGTAGTAGAGGCGCGTCTCTTCGGCGGAATCGTCGCGGGCGGGGAAGAGGGTCGAAAGCTGTCGGAGGGTCTGCGTGATGCCGTTCCAGGTCGTCGGGCGGTCGGCCATGTCTTCAAACGCAGTATAGACGGGGCCCCGGCGGCTGACAAGAAAAATTATGGCTGGATGTGCGATCTGACTTCTTTTTTTAGGCCCTTATGATTTTATGTCCGGGCGACATAAACCCGAATAATTTTAGGGTACGTCTTCTGCGACTCAGCTCGCCGGGCTGTCTTGAAAACTCTCTTCCGGTGCGGGTCGGGTCGGTGACGGCAGTGAGATGGCGGTTCTGGACCCGCACCGCTACGGATGTCTCAAGACACGCGATCGATCACCGACTCCGTTGCGAGCAGCAGCCCGTCCTTCGCCTCGGAGTCCGGGAACGCGCCGAGCGCGACGCGGGCGGCGCCGGCGTAGTCGCGGGCGAGGGCGCGGGTCTCGGCGATTCCGCCGTAGCGCTCCGCGATCGCGAGCACATCGGCGCTCGCGACGCTGCGGAAGTCCCGCTCCGCCAGCACCGCCGCGACCTGCCGCCGCTCGGCCTCGGAGGCGCGCGGCAGCGCGAGGATGAGGGGCATCGTCAGCTTCCCTTCGCGGAGATCGTTCAGCACCGGCTTGCCGACGGCCTCGACGTTTCCCGTGTAGTCGAGCAGATCGTCGATGAGCTGGAAGGCGACGCCGAGGCACCGGCCGTACTCCGCCAGCTTCTCGGCCGCGATGAGGTCGCCTCCGGGGGCGAAATGCGCCGGGATCCGGCACGCCGCCGAGAAGAGGTCGGCCGTCTTGCGCCGCGTGACCTCGAGGGTCTCCTCCCGCGTGACGTTGATGGACCCGAGCTTTTCGATCGCGAGGATCTCGCCCTCGATCATGGCGAGGGTCGTGTCCGAGAGGACCTTGAGGATCGTCAGGTCGCCCTCGTCGAGCGCGATCCCCATGGACTTCGTGTAGAGGTAATCGCCGAACAGGACGGTCAGGTTGTTTCCCCAGCGCGCGTTGGCCGAGGTCCGGCCGCGGCGGAGGCTCGCCTCGTCGATGACGTCGTCGTGGACGAGCGTCGCGGTGTGAATGAACTCGACGACCGCGGCATAGCGTACGTCCTTGTCGTCGCCCTCCTCGTAACCCAGGAGCCTCGAGGAGAGGAGCAGGAGCGCCGGCCGGATTCGCTTGCCGCCGCCCTGCGCGAGGTACGTGCCGATCCGGTCGATCGTCGGAATGGGGGAGCGGAAGTGGAGGAGGAGCTCCTCCTCGACGCGGCCGAGCTTGTCGGAGATCAGGTCGTAGGCGCGGGCGAGGCGGCGATTCGAAAGGACGTTCATCGGTAGTTGGTGAACTGCAGCGGCAGGCCGAAGTCGGCGGCGCGGAGCATCGCGATCGCGGCCTGCAGGTCGTCCTTGTTCCGCCCCGCCACCCGGACCTGGTCCGCCTGGATCGAGGCCTGTACCTTGAGCTTCCGGTCCTTGATCGCCTTCACGATCTCCTTGGCTTTCTCCGAAGCGATGCCCTGCTGGACCTTCACGACCTGGCGGACGGTGCCGCCCGCGGCGTCCTCCACCTTGCCGAAATCGAGAGACTTCACGGCGATCCCGCGCTTGACGAGGCGCGTCTCGAGGATGTCCACGACGGACTTGATCTTGTGGGCGTCGTCGGAGGTCAGGGTCAGCGCCAGTTCCTTCTCGTTCCACTCGATCTTCGAGGCGCTGCCGCGAAAATCGAAGCGGGTGGCGATCTCCTTGGAGGCCTGCTGGACGGCGTTGGAGACCTCCTGGAGGTCGACGCGCGACACCACGTCGAAGGAGAAGTCCTGAGGCATGGGGGGATTCTATTAGCTTTCAGCTCTCGGCTTTCAGCTGTCAGCCAGAGAAAAGATAACGCTCCGGCTGAGAGCTGATAGCTGACAGCTGACAGCTGACAGCTGATAGCTGATAGCTGATAGCTGATAGCTGACAGCTGACAGCTACTCCACCGTCCGCGTCCCCGGCGGTCCGGTCACGCGGTAGTCGTCGCGGGGCCGCGCCTTCTCCTTGCGCCAGGACTCGAAGCGGAACTCGGTCCGGTTGCCGGCGGAATCCTCGTAGGCGAGCTCGCGAATCGATCCGTCGGGCATCACGGCCGCGGTGAGCCACGCGAGCTCGGGGCGCGGCGCGCGCGGCGTGAGCCTGTGGCGCGACGCGACGGGAGG
>Ga0335080_10008157_pt1 | contig 10908 bp, 9 predicted proteins | sample Lox_Sample_34_FD_206720 | JGI IMG/M metagenome (GOLD analysis project Ga0335080, IMG submission 206720) | Soil microbial communities from Loxahatchee National Wildlife Refuge, Florida, United States - Lox_Sample_3.4 | ecosystem: Environmental > Terrestrial > Soil > Wetlands | place: USA: Florida...
CAACTGCTCCGCGCCTACACGGGAACCCGCTTCGTGTTCAACGCCTAATCCTCCTGGCGGTGCACGTCGTGGACGACGCAGCCGGCGCCTTCGGGCGGCATCTCCAGCCATTTCTTGTGCTTGAGGGTGCGCTTGGTGTCCTCGTAGCCGCTCTGCCAGTGCTCGCGCATGGAGGTGGCGGAGAATTCGTAGTCCTTGGCGTGGCCCTCGTAGGCCTTCTGCTGATAGATCAGGTGGAGGATCGTGATCTCCGGCAGGTTGGCCAGATCGTCGCGCAGGCGCCGCTGCTCGTCGGAGAGCGCCTCTTCCGTCACCTTGGCGAGCGCCTGGTAGAGCAGGGTCTTCCAGGTGTGCAGGCGGCGATAGACGTCCGTGTTGTAGCGGGTGCGCGACGAATACATGATGTCCTTGTGGCGCGCCATGACCTCGTGGATGTCGCGCGGCAGCATGCCCCGCGTGCTGAAGAGATCCACCTGGAAGACCAGCGAATTGAGATGGTCCTCCTGCTCCAGCAGGTGCTGCAGCGGCGTGTTCGAGACGATGCCGCCGTCCCAGTAGTAGTCGGTGCCGATCTTGATCATGGGCAACGCCGGCGGCAGGGCGCCGCTGGCCATGATGTGCTCGGGTTCGATCTCTTCGCGCCCGTTGTCGAAATAGATGAAGTTGCCGGTCAGGACGTTGACGGCACCGACGGCAAACCGCGTTTCCCCGCCGTTGAGGAGCGTGAAGTCGACGAGGTTGCGCAGGGTCTCGCGCAGTGGCGCGCTATCGTAGTAGCTCGTGGCCCCCTGGGCGCCGGTGAGGCTGAGCCAGGGACCGGGCTGGCGCGGCTCGAAGAACCCCGGCTGGCCCTGGCTCATGGTGAGCCATGAACTGGTCGCGTTGCGCGCCTTGCGGAAAAGGTCGCCGTCGGGCGTGAACAGCCAGATCCGGCGGTCGGTGATGCGCTCCCAGAATGCCCGCAGCCTGTCCAACCGGTTGTGCGGCTGGTTGCCGGCGATGATGGCCGCGTTGATGGCGCCGATGGACACGCCGCACACCCAGTCGGGTTCGATGCCGCCCTCGTGCAGGGCCTGGTAGACGCCGGCCTGATAGGCGCCGAGCGCGCCGCCGCCTTGCAGCACGAGCGCGATCCGATCGCAGCGGTCGGGACGCCAGCGATGCGCGGCGATGCGTTCTTGCAGTGCTGGCGTCTTGGCGTCCATGGCGATGTTGCCTCCCCCTGCAGAGAAAGGCGCCACCATAGACGAGGGGGAGTTACGGACATATGACAGGCCCTTCAGCGGGTTTTCTACCGCCGCAACTTTCACGGCTCTGTCAGTAGGGCTTCACATATCCGTCAGCATTCTCCGTCTATCACGCACCTGCGAACAATATTCATTTCGGCAGGGGAACGATCCGATGCTGGCAGGCAAGACGGCAATCGTGACGGGTTCGACGAGCGGCATCGGGCTGGGCACCGCGCACGCGCTGGCGGCGGCCGGGGCCAACATCGTCATCAACGGCTTCGGCGATGCCGCCGCCGTCGAGGAGACGCGCTCGTCGATCGCGCGCGATCACAATGTCGGGGTGGCCTTCAGCGGCGCCGACATCAGCAAGCCGGATGACATCGCCGCCATGATCGACCTCGCGGAGAGCGAGTTCGGCGGCGTCGACATCCTCGTGAACAACGCCGGCATCCAGCATGTGGCGCCGATCGAGGAATTCCCCATCGAGAAATGGAATGCGATCATCGCCATCAACCTGTCGGGCGCCTTCCATGCCATCCGCCTGGCGGTTCCAGCCATGAAGAAGAAAGGCTGGGGCCGCATCATCAATGTCGCGTCGGCGCATGCCCTGGTGGCGTCGCCCTTCAAGTCCGCCTATGTCGCCGCCAAGCACGGCATCCTCGGCCTCACCAAGACGGTGGCCCTCGAGGTCGCCGAGCACGGCATCACGGCCAATGCGATCTGCCCCGGCTATGTCATGACGCCGCTGGTGCAGAAGCAGATCCCGGAACAGGCGAAGGCGCGCGGCATTTCCGAGGACGCGGTGGTCCGCGACGTGCTGCTGGCGGCGCAGTCGACGAGGCGGTTTGTCGAGGTGTCGGAGGTCGCCGCTCTCGCGGTCTTCCTGGCGTCGGATGACGCCCGCTCCATCACCGGCACGGCGCTGCCGGTCGATGGCGGCTGGACCGCACACTGAGGAGACGGGCCATGCACAAGGAAGACGTCCGCAAACTCGCCTCGATGCCGGCCGCCGGTCCGAGCTATCCGGCCGGTCCCTATCGTTTCATCGACCGCGAATACATGGTCATCACCTACGAGACCGATCGGGAGATCGTCCGCGAGCAGCTGCCGGAGCCGCTCGAGCCGCTCGACAAGCCGCTCGTGTTCTACGAGTGGATCCGCATGCCCGACAGTTCCGGTTTCGGCAGCTATACCGAGTCCGGCATGGTCATCCCCTGCCGGTTCCGCAACGAGGAGGTGAACTTCGTTGCGCAGATGTACCTCGACGACGATCCGCCCATTGTCGCGGGACGCGAGATCTGGGGCTTTCCCAAGAAGTACGCCCACCCGAAGCTGGAGGTCGTGAAGGACACGCTGACCGGCACGCTCGAATACGCGGGCCAGTTCGTCGCCATGGGGACGATGGGCTACAAGCATGAGAGCGCCGCCGGCAACGGCGAGCGCACGAAGGCGACGCTCGCGAAGACGCAGGTGAACTTGAAGCTGATCCCCGGCGTGGACGGCAGCCCGGAGATCTGCCAGCTCGTCGCCTACAACCTCACGGATATCACGGTGAAGGGCTCGTGGCTCGGGCCGGCGCGGCTGCATTTGGTGCCGCACGTGAATGCGCCGGTCGCCGATCTGCCGGTGCGGCGCGTGATCGGCGCCCACCATTTCATCGCCGATCTCACGCTGCCCTATGGACGCGTGATATTCGACTACAACAAAGAAGCATAGAACGCATCGCGACCGCGACGCCTGCGATCATCGGCAGATGCCCTGCCGAATCGAATGATTGTAACAATCAAATGCTGAATTCGGGCGCTAGCGCGACCGGAAATCGGGGGAGGGAGCCATGACCGACATTGCCCAGGGCGGCCATCAAGCGGCAGCGCGGCCGAAACTGGATACGAAGATCAACCCGACGCAGGGGATCGTCTTCGTCGGGCTTCTGGCCGTTGGCGTCCTGTTCACGGCGTACAGCCTCTATTCGGACATGAGCGAAACGGGGACCAGCGCGCGCACGGTCTTTCCGTTCATTCTGCTGGGCATCGCCCTCCTGATCGCCCTCGGCTTCGAGTTCGTGAACGGGTTCCACGACACGGCGAACGCGGTCGCGACGGTGATCTATACGCATTCGCTGCCGCCTCACTTTGCGGTCGTGTGGTCGGGCTGCTTCAATTTCCTCGGCGTGCTCGTCTCATCGGGCGCGGTCGCCTTCGGCATCCTGTCGCTCTTGCCGGTCGAGCTGATCCTGCAGGTCGGCTCCGACGCCGGCTTCGCCATGGTCTTCGCCCTGCTGATCGCGGCGATCATCTGGAACGTCGGCACCTGGTCCCTCGGCTTGCCGGCCTCCAGTTCCCACACGCTGATCGGTTCGATCATCGGCGTCGGCCTTGCCAATCAGCTGATGGCGCCGGCCGGAAGCAGCACGAGCGGAGTCGATTGGGGCCAAGCATATAACGTCGGAAAGACGCTGCTGCTCTCCCCCCTGGTCGGGTTCATTGCGGCCGCCCTGCTCCTCCTGGCCATGAAGGTCGTCATCCGCGCGCCCGAATTGTACACGGCGCCGCGCGGCAACCAGCCGCCGCCCTGGTGGATCCGCGGGCTGCTTGTGCTCACCTGCACCGGCGTCAGCTTCGCGCATGGCTCGAACGACGGCCAGAAGGGCATGGGCCTGATCATGCTCATCCTCATCGGCACGGTGCCGACGGCCTACGCGCTCAATCGCGCCATGCCCGACAGCCAAGTGACGGAATTCCACGCCATCGCGCAGGTGACCCAGCAGTCGCTGACACCCTATGCGAACGGCGTGGCCGCCCCGGCCGATTTCCGCGAAGGCGTAGGCGCCTATGTACGCTCCCACGAGCTGAAACCGGAGACCATTCCGTCGTTGATAAGCCTGCTCGACGGCGTCGCGGACCAGGTCACGAAGTACGGAAGCATCGCGCGCGTGCCGGTCGAGGCGGTCGACAACGTCCGCAACGACATGTACCTCGCCTCGGAAGCGATCCGCCTCATGCAGAAGGCGGGCAATCCGCAGTTCGACGCCGATACGACGAAGAACTTGGGCGCCTTCAAGAAATCGCTGGATACGGCGACCAAGTTCATCCCGCTGTGGGTGAAGGTGGCCGTGGCCATCGCGCTCGGTTTGGGGACGATGATCGGCTGGCGGCGCATCGTCGTCACCGTCGGCGAGAAGATCGGCAAGAACCACCTGACCTATGCCCAAGGCGGCGCCGCCGAGCTCGTGGCCATGGGGACCATCTTCGCCGCGGACCAGTTCGGCCTGCCGGTCTCGACGACGCACGTGCTGTCGTCCGGCGTTGCCGGAACGATGGCGGCCAATAAGTCGGGACTGCAGATGTCGACGATCCGCAATCTGCTGATGGCCTGGGTGCTGACACTGCCGGCGGCGATCCTGCTCTCGGGCCTCCTCTACTTTGTCTTCCGGCACGTGTTCTGAGCCCGTGCGCGGCGAGGGGCGGCGGCGCCCCTCGCCTGCCGACGAAGGAAAGCCGCGGTCATGACCAACCTGCAGGTGGCGGCGGCCAACGAGTCGGCCGTGATCCCCGGACTCGTCTGGGCGTTTCGCTTCGGCCGGGACGGCGTGGCGGAAACACTGCCGATCGATCGACCGATCGACCTCGACGCCGATGGGTGGTACTGGCTGCACTTCAACCTCGCGGATCAGCGCTCGCGGTTCTGGCTGGCGCAGGCACCCAGCCTGTCGATTGCGGCCCGCGACCTCCTGCTGAAGACGGACGAGCATCCCCAGCTGCAGCTCTGCGAGACCTGTCTGGCGGGCGTGCTCGTCGATACCGTGCACGATTTCGGGCGCGTGACCGAACAGACCAGCCAGCTGCGCTTTGCCGTCACGGAGCGAGCCATGCTGAGCGGCCGGCGGCAGCCGCTGCACTCGGTGGAGCGGACAAGGCTGGCGCTCGGCAACGGGCTTCCGGCGCCCGTGCCGACGGCGCTATTGGAGATCCTGATCGAGAATATGGCGACGGAATACGAACGTCTAGCCGGCGACCTCTCGGCGGCGATGGATCGCGTCGAGGACCACGTGCTGGCCGAAGCCGTTCATGACGAGCGGGCGCAGCTCAGCCGGCTGCGCCGCCGCGCCGCGCTCGGACATCGCCGCCTGTCGGCACTGTGCGTGCAGTTCCACCGGCTGGAGCAGCAGATCGACGGCGCCCGCGACCCGGCGCTCCGCCTCGCGGCCGGGCGCATGACGCAGCGCCTGGCGGCGCTCGACCGCGATGTTATGGCCATGCAGGAGCGGGGCCGCCTGCTCCAGGAGGAGATCGCGGCCAAGCTCGCCGAGGAGACGAACCGCCATCTCCATGCGCTCTCGATCCTGACCTCGGTGTTCCTGCCGCCGACGCTGGTCGTGGGCATCTTCGGCATGAATACGAAGGGCCTGCCGCTGACCGACAACGACGACGGCTTTCTCTGGGCCCTGGGCTTGTGCTTTGCCTCGGCGGTCGCCGTGTATTTTCTGCTGAAGCGGGTATCCAACTTCCTGAAGCGGCGCGGCGTCGTGAAGTAGCGGCGCTAGCGCCGGCGCCAAGCCTGGGAACGGCGGGAGATTCCGCGCATCGCCAGGGCCTGCAGCAGGCGCAGGCCGCCCGACGTCGCGACGATGGTCATGCCCATGGCGGCGGCGTTTGCCGTCTTGCCGGCGTCGTCCATGTTGAGGATGGCGATGGCGGCAAGCTTCGTATCCGCCGAATAGAGGAAGACCACGGCCGAGACGGTCGTCATGGCGTTCACGAACAGATAGACGCCGATATCGACGATGGCGGGCAGGCAGATAGGCACGATCACCCGCCAGAGCGTCCGATAGACGGGCACCTTGAGCGATGCCGAGACGGCCTCGAACTCGGGATCGAGCTGCTTGAGGGCCGTCACGGCCGTCAGATGGCACACCGTGTAGAAGTGCGCGATGGTGTTGATGACCAGGATGGCCATCGTCAGGTAAAGGAAGTTCAGCGGATTGTTGGGGCTGTTGAAGAAGAAGATGTAGGCGAGGCCGAGCACCAGCCCCGGCACGGCCAGCGGCAGCAGGCAGAGGAACTGCACGACGTTGCGCACGAGGCGAAAGCCGCGGCTCTTCTCGACGAGATAGGCGCCGGAGAAGACGACCGCCGTCCCGATGACGGCCGTCGCCGTCGCCAGGATCAGGCTGTTCCAGTAGGGCTCCCAGCCGTTCGTGGCGACGGCCCCGAAGTCGTAGTTCCGCAGCGTGATCCCCAGGTTGTATGGCCAGTAGGTGATGACCGAGCCGTAGGCGGCCATGCCGATCATGCCGAGGATGAAGAGCCCCACGAGGCAGCAGACGACGAGGCAGAATGCATCGCGCCGGGCGTCGGGCCCGGCCTGGAACGGCACGGCGCGCGCCGACACGAGCGCTACCTGCCGGCGCTGCATCATGCGGTCGACGACGAACGAGAGGACCGCCGGCGCCAGCAGGATCATCCCGACCACCGCGCCCATCTGGAAATTGAACTGCCCGACGACTTGCTGGTAGACGTCCGTGGCCAGCACGTTGTAGCCGCCGCCGATCACCTTGGGCACGCCGAAGTCCGTGAAGGCGAGGGTGAAGACGACGAAGCAGGCGCTGATGATGCCGTAGCGGCAGCCCGACAGGGTCACGGTCAGGAAGACGCGCCGCGGCGGCGTGCGCAGCGACGTCGCCGCGTCGTAGAGCCGCTGGTCGGCGAGGCCGAGGGCGGTCAGCAGGATCATCAGCGCCTGCGGGAAGGTGAAGAACACCTCGCCGATGATGATGCCGATCGGGCCGTAGATCGATTGCCCGAAGAGCAGTCCCTTCAGCACGCCCTGGTTGCCGAACAGATAGACCAGCGACAGAGCTGGAAGGAGGGACGGCGCCAGCAGCGGCAGGAGCGCGATCCCCCGGAAGATCGCCCGCCCGGCCATGCGGCTGCGCGTCACGGCATAGGCGTAGATGAACGCGAGCGTCACGGTGATGATCGTGGTGACCAGCCCGATGACGATGCTGTGCAGCAGCGCCCCGAAGAGCGCCGGACTGCTGAAATAGGCGAGGTAGTTCGCGAGGCCGACGAAGGCGCCGTCGCGGTCCTGGAAGCTCTTGGTCAGCAGCGAATAGAGCGGCAGCGCGACCGTCACGAAGAGGTAGAGGCCGACGGCCATGAGCGCGCCGCGCATCACCCATTGGTCGCCGCTCACCTGTTGATGGAGCGGACGCGTCGACCCGGTGGAAAGCGAAGCCGTCGTCGCCATGGCGGTTCAGGCCCGGTCGCGCGCGAAGACGCGGATGTGGGCCTGCGGCAGGGCGACGGCGACCTCGCGGCCCGGTGCCAGGGCGAGGTCGCGCACGGCATTGGCCGAGAAATCCGCCGCCAGATCGGGGATGCCCTGGCCGTTGCCGTTGAGGCGCGCACGGAAGAACGAGCCGCGGAACTCCATATCGGCGATGTGGACGGAGACGGCGTTGGCGGTGGCCTGGTCGACGCTGCGGACGGCGATGTCTTCGGGGCGGATGCAGAGCATGGCCGGCGCGTTGGGCGCCAGCCCGTTGATCTCGCAGCGCAGGTCGAGCGGGCCAAGGCGCACGATGCCGGGGCCGCCGACCGTGACCGGCAGGAAATTCATCTCGCCGATGAACTGGGCGACGAAGGCGGTCGCCGGCCCGGCATAGATCTCATGCGGCGTCCCGGCCTGCTCGATCACGCCCTTGTTCATCAGCACGATGCGGTCTGCGATCGAGAGCGCCTCCTCCTGGTCGTGCGTGACCATGATCGTCGTCACCTTGAGGCGGCGCTGGAGCGCCTTGATCTCCTGGCGCAGGCGGACGCGCACGCGCGCATCGAGCGCCGACAGCGGCTCGTCGAGAAGCAGCAGCCCCGGCGACATGGCGAGCGCGCGGGCCAGCGCCACGCGCTGCTGCTGGCCGCCCGAAAGCTGCGCCGGATATTTGCTGCCATGGTCGGTGATGCCGACCAGCTCGAGCAGCTCGGCCACGCGCTTGTTCAACTCCGCGCGCGCGACGCCGCGGTTCTCCAGGCCATAGCCGACATTGCGGGAGACCGTGAGGTTGGGGAACAGGGCATAGGACTGGAACACGATGCCGAAGTCGCGTGCCGAAGCCGGCAGAGTCGAGATGTCCTTGCCGCCCTGGATGATGCGGCCGGAGGTCTGGATGTCGAGGCCGGCGATCGCCCGCAGCAGGGTCGTCTTGCCGCAGCCCGAGGGGCCGAGGATGCAGACGAACTCGCCGCTGTTGACGCTGGTGGAAACGTCCTTGAGCGCCACCATGCTGTCGAACGACTTGCTCACGCCCTCGACGCGCAGATAGGGCTCGCCCGCAGCGGTGCCCGCCCCGTTGTCCCGTGTCATCGCGACCTCTCCCCGTCCTCAAAGAGTGGGTCGGCCGCTCCTTCACAGAGCGGCCGACCTGTCTTCGATCGCTTTAGTGGCGCTGGAGCCGTTCAGCTCTTCGGCGCATCCTTTGAGCCGTATCGCTTCTCCCACTCCTCGAGGATCTTATCGCGGTTGGCGGCGGCCCAGCTGAAGTCGTTCTTGATCATCAGCTTCTCTTCGCCGGCGGGATAGTTCGGCAGGGGCTGCTCGGCGCCCGGATAGGCGACCACCGAATAGGCCTTCGCGTAGAGGTCATGGTTCGCCTGCTCGCTGGCGGCGAAATCGGCGAGCTTCTTGGCCGCGTCGAGGTTCTTCGTGCCCTTCATGATCGCGGTCGCCTCCATGTCCCAGCCGATCCCTTCGGACGGCAGGATGATGTCGAGCGGCGCGCCCTTGTTCTTCTCCTGCACGCCGCGATAGGCGAAGGAGATGCCGATCGGGAACTCGCCCTGGGCCGCCTCGACGCAGGGCTTCGAGCCGGAGTGGAGGTAGGTGTTGATGTTCTCGTGCAGCTTGTCCATGTAGGCCCAGCCCTTGTCCTGGCCCATCATCTGCAGCCAGGCGGAGACGGAGAGGTAGCCGGTGCCCGAGGACGCCGGGTTGGGCATCACGATCTTGCCCTTGTATTCGGGCTTCAGCAGATCGGCCCAGGAGGTCGGCTCCTTGAGCCCGAGCTTGGCGCCCTCGGCCGTGTTGAAGCAGATCGCCGAGGCCCACGCGTCCATGCCCGTCCAGGTCGGATTGGCGCGATTGTCGCGGAAGAGTTCGCGCAGCTTGTCGAAGCCGGCCGGCTTGTAGGACTCCAGCATGCCCTGCTGGTCGAGGATCATGAGGCTCGTGGCGGCCAGACCCCACACCACGTCGGCCTGCCGGTTCTCCTTCTCGGCGAGCAGGCGCGAGGTGATCGGCCCAGTCGAGTCCCGCACCCACTTGATCTCGATGTCCGGATTCGCGGCCTGGAACGCGGCCTGGAAGTCCGGCAGCTGCTCGTCCTCGAGCGCCGTGTAGACGATCAACTCCGACTTGGCCTGCGCCGTTGTCGCAACGACGAGTGCAAGCGCGGCGGCGACCAGCGCACCGGCAAAGCCGTGAGCAACGCCACGCATCTCCTTCGCAACCATATTGGAAACCTCCCCATCTGAAGTTCTGCTGCTGACTGACCGGCCGCTCTTACCGCCCGACATCACGTGCCGGGATGACGGATCGTTGAACCTTCTGTGACTCGCGGCGGGCTACCAGGGCAGCGGCATGAAATCGTCGTGCGACGCACGAAGCGATCCGCGCGTGGCCGCCGCCTCTCGACGGCGCTTCTCGATGTATTGTGCGGCTGCCGCCAGCTGCCGCAGGCAGCGACGCCAACCGGCCGTTACCGCGGACCAAAGCGTCATCCCACCACTCCGGCCGAAAATCGAGGCTCCACGCGCGGCTACCGTACCCGCGACCTGCGACAGACTGATGACGGACGTCGCATCGATTCCGTCTTGGCGGGCGCCTGGCGTTCGTGGAACATGGCCAGTAACGATCCGTTCGGACAAAAGGGAGGTTCCCGTGGCGCTACGAACCGCATCGGTCCCGGCAGAGACGTTCATCTTCCATGAGATCCCGCTCGTCGAGGCGACGGCGGAGAGCCTGCGGGGGTATGGGCGGATCGTCGACAGTTTCGCCGACGAGAAGATCGAGATCGTGCGCTGGCCGGCGCAGGGCTGGCGGCCGGTCGACCTCGATACCGGCGACCAGGGCGGCACGACCGAAGGAATCTTCTCCTTCTGGTGGAAGGGCGAGGTGCTCTACGGCCGCAACGACGCGGTCGGCGACAGCTACCTGCTGGGGTGGTCGCGCGATCCGCGCGAGGCATCGGAGACCGCGGCGAACCCCGATCGGTCGCGGGTCCATATCTGGCACGTGAACTATCATCCGGACGGCGGGCAGCTGTTCTTCCCGCGCCAGCGCATCCCGTTCGTGGTGCCGCTGGCGCTGCCCGGCGACGACGTCAGGCCGGACAAGTTCGTGGCCTTCTATTGCGACGGTACGCGCGGCGTCTACATCCATCCCGGCGTCTGGCACGAGGCCGTGCTTCCGCTCGCGGAGTCGGCGGCCTTCGACGATCGCCAGGGGCGCGTGCATGCGCGCGTGAGCTGCAACTTCGTCAAGGAGTTCGGCACCTACTTGGCGGTGCCCCTGCGCAAGCCCTGACGGCGGCGCAAAAACGAAAACGGGAGGGCTGCGGCGCAGCCCTCCCGTTAAGAGGACGAAGCGGACGGGCTCAGCCCGCCGCGGCGACCGCCCGGCG
>Ga0335080_10008158_pt1 | contig 10907 bp, 8 predicted proteins | sample Lox_Sample_34_FD_206720 | JGI IMG/M metagenome (GOLD analysis project Ga0335080, IMG submission 206720) | Soil microbial communities from Loxahatchee National Wildlife Refuge, Florida, United States - Lox_Sample_3.4 | ecosystem: Environmental > Terrestrial > Soil > Wetlands | place: USA: Florida...
TGCCGAGCGTTCCTACCAGCCGTTGGTGATGTTTCGCCAGATAGGCCTGTGCACAGTCCTCGATGACCGGAATTCCTCTTGATTCGGCAAGGGGCAAGATACTGTCCATGTTGCAGGGATTCCCAAAGAGGTGCGTGACGATGATGGCGCGAGTACGCTCGCTCAGAGCCGCCTCGATGGAACTGCTGGTGCAGTTCCACGTCCGAGAATCAACGTCTGCAAAGACCGGGATGGCACCTTGGTAGAGAATCGGGGTCAGTGCACCGATGTCGGTTATCGGGCTCGTGACCACCTCGTCGCCAGGCTCCGGATTTATCGCGGCGATTGCTGCATGAATCGCTGCAGTTCCCGAGGAACACGCGTAGACGTGCTTCACTCCAAGCCTTTGGGCAAAGCTTGCTTCCAATCGTTTGACGAACGTGCCTTTGGTGCTATTCAGCACGCCGCTGGCAATCACCTCCCCCAGATTGGCGAGTTCCTCGTCGCCCAATTTTCTTCCAGTCGCGTCCTGATCGGTTGGCAGCGGGACCGCGTTCGTTAAGCTCGCTTTCACGGTTATCCTTGGGAGCTGATTAAACTTGTGGAAGCGACACGCGCATCGCAACGGTGCATGGCTCGCCACATTTTCGAAATCAAGAGCTCGCATAAGAGTTGCAGGTGTCCAAAAATGACGCGCACCGTCTTCATTTTCGATACGCCGTGTACCCGGGCCGCCAGTGTCACAGGGCACTCGAGCACAACGGAGCCCTGCTGGTCCAATTTGGCGACAAGCTCGGAGACAGCGAGAAATCCTTCGCGCTTCAGCACGAGCTTCAGAATTGCGCTTCTCCGGTACACACGAAAGCAACTGGTGTAGGTATGAAGATGTTGTTGCAACACCTGCTGATACAGTCGCGAAGCCGTTTTCGACAGGATCAAACGCCACCAAGGAACGTTTAGAACTTGTCCCTGCGGGTGATAAGGTGACGCGGTCACCAAATCGACGCCAGCAGCAAGCATCGGAATCATACGGGCCAACTCGCAGGGATCGTAACTGCAGTCGGAATCGATTGAGCACACAATCTCAGTTTGTGCGGCCCGAATACCTGTGAGAATGGCCGCACCGATCCCCCTATTGGTGCCGTGCTGAAGCAGAGTGACATCGCGCTGTTTTCTAAATATTTCATTCATCAATGTCCATGTGCGATCGGTGCTGCCGTCGTCGACCAGAATAAATTCCATTTCATACTTCGGCGCCAGGAGGGCACGCAAATTGGATAGCCTCCTGTCCAAGAGGCAAAGCCCCGCCTCCTCGTTGCAACAAGGAACAACAATGCTGGCTCCCTCTGGCGAGGGTACTGACGATACAGTGTTTCGATCAGAATTCTTCATTGGCTCATTGCAGAAATTGCACAGGAGCAGTTCCGCCCACCGCGTGACTCGTGGGAACAAACTGGCTCGGCGCTCCACTCCGCTGCGGTACCTGTAACCAAGAGACGATCTGGCGCACAATACGCTCAGCGCTATTGCCGCTGCCAAACGGATTTGCAATTTTGTGGACGGAGTTCACCCAGCTCCCTGGCTGACAGGCCTCTTCCAGCATTGCCCTCAACACCTCAGGGCGCCCGCCCACCAGCCGCGCTATGCCAGTCTCAATGCATTCCTGTCGCTCGGTGTTCTCTCTTAGAATCAGCAGAGGCTTGCCAAGACTCGGCACCTCTTCCTGAACGCCGCCGGAATCGGAAATTACCAGCCAGCATTTGGACAACAAGCCAATGAACTCAGCATAGGGTAGCGCTGACGTGAGGGTAATTCTCGGATGATCACCAAGAATATCGAATGCCAGAATCCTTGTGTTGGGGTTAGGATGAACCGGAAATACCAAATGTGTGTCAGCGTGTTCCTCCACAAAGGACCGGATCACGCGAAGATTTTGTTCGAGTACCCGCCCGAAAGACTCTCGCCGATGGGTGGTCAGCACGATACACTTAGGGGCGGAAACGCAACGAATGAGGCACGGCTCAGCTTGAGAGCCCCGATTGTCGAGCACCAGCTTCAGCGCGTCCACAATTGGATTGCCCGTCACAACGATTGAAGTCTCCGCGACCCCCTCTCGTAACAGAGAATCCCGATTGGATTCCGTCGCTGCGAAGTGAAGAGTCGCCAATCGCGTAATGGAAATGCGGTTCACCTCTTCCGGGTACGGGCTGAATAGACTGCCGGACCGCAGCCCCGCTTCGACATGGGCAACCGGGATTCCACACCGGTTGCCGGCGATCGCCCCAGCCAGCGCAGTTGATGTGTCGCCCTGCACCACGACCAGGTCCGGCCGCTCACGCCTGACAATATCGCATACGCGGCGAACCGCCCGGCGAAGCAACTCCTCGGGGTCCTGATCGAACGTCATGAGACGACAATCACAGTCAATACGGATACCGAAAAATTCAGCGAGCGTGCGCACCAAGTCTGCGTGCTGCCCCGAAAAAACGTTAATTGTATCTAGAACGTCTTTGCGCTTTTCCAGCTGCAAGATCACGGGAGCCAACTTGATCACTTCTGGCCGAGTGCCGAATAGCGTGAGGATTGACTTGCGGGGCATGCCGCTACTTACCTTTCAGGTGATTCACGATAAAGAAGGTCTGCCGAATAAGATTAGGCCGTGCCCCGCAATCCGTGCTCCTCGCCAGAAACGTTGTTTTCGGAAGGGGCGTGTTTGCCGGTGGAAGAAATCGGATAAACAGAAGGGTAAACATTCGCCTCGGGGGCACTTCTTCTCCAGCCCAGGAGCGATAATATGGCTCTCTTGAGTTGCTTAGAACCTTGTGGCTCAAGGCCGACAGCTTCCGCCGCAGGCTTTACGGAGTTAAGGAAGCGCTTCTCCTTCAGATCGACCCAAATTTCACTGGCGATGGCCTTACTCAGATCATCCGGATCTTTCTCATTCCAGCTCTTGGTTGCAAGCAGTACAACGATCCCACCAATGAAGGCCATGCCCGTGGAAGACATAGCAATCAATCTTCGTGGAGGAAAATCCTTCGATTCGGGCACCTCGGGAGGATCAAGAACCTTAACGCTAGGCGTTTCCCGAGCCTCTTGCACTTTTGCGAGCTCATATTCCTGCGTCAGCACTTCAAAAATGGCCTCTTGCAGCTTTGTGCGCCGATATAGGTCGGCATAGGCAACACCCAACAGCGGCAGCTTGCGAATAGAGGGATAAATGTCCGCCGCCGAGCTGTCGGCCCCGAGAGTCATCTTGCGTTCGCTGCCGCCGAGCTTTGCGAGTTGCGACTGCAATTCCTCGACGCGGGCTTTCTGCGTTTTGACCCGGATGTGCGAATCCGAATAGATTTGTCGTAGCCCTTCCAATTCCGACTCCGCTGAGACCAGGCGCCCTTGCAGGGTCCCGGCTACCTCGAGCATCGCTTTGCTCTGCTCCTTGATGTCGATCGCGCTGTTCTTGCTGGCAAACTGACTGAATTCCTGTTCAGCGCTTTCCAGGCTCTGACTCACTTCGGACAGCCGCCCCTCCAGAAAAATACGCTCCCGCCTCGCGGAAGAAGTGCTTAAGTCCGACACCAGTCGATTGAGTTCGTCAGTGTAGGCTGCGGCTATATCCGCCGCGCGTTGCGGGCTGTGGTCCGTCACGCTGATCGTAATCATTTGATTCTTGCGATCGATCGCCACACCGACGAAACGGCACAACTCATTGCGGGCATCGCTCATACGGCTGACTCCGTAGACCCGCTTGAGGTCGAACTTCTCAATGATGTAGTTCTGAACGGTCCGGCTGGTGAGGATTCCCGCAAAGACTTCGCTGGTGTTCTTTAGTCCCAACAAATCCCACGCCACCTCTCCGACCCCACCTCCACCGCGAGACGCCGCCAACGCCGCTGCCGTAGACGCAAGAGACGAGCCGGGCTGGTTATCCGGGGCCATGAGGCGAGTTGTCGCCGTGTATCGAGCAGGAACCAGGAAGGCAACAACAATACCCAGCAGCAGTCCCAATACGGATATCCGGAACAAGAATGTACGTTCACTCCAAATGGTACGGACACTCGTTGCTACCCGGTAACGCATTCGCTGCCGTTGCAATTCGTTTAAAGACTCCTGGGCTTTCAATCGCTGGAAGATCAGCGATGTCCGATTATGATCGTCTCCGAGCATGCTTACTTTCCTTTTGCTGAGATAGCCATGCGAGATAGTTTGTAAAACCGGGCGGGCCGCAGGTCGATTTTGTTGGCAGGGCGAGAAGGGGAAAGACGCTTTCCGATCTCAAAGGAGCTAACTTTCCGCTCGGTCTGACCCGGCCAGGATATGTTTCAGCGCAAGACTATATCACAGGGGTTTCTGCAGCACGAAAAACGTGGCAAGTGGCCTTAGCTTCTGAAGAGCATTGGTGGCGTGATAGCGTCCAGACCAAATCGGGAGACTGCAGATATAGTCGTCCAAAGCCGCGATCCAAGGGGTGTTAAAAACAAACTGTCTTTTCGGAAGCAGGTACTGCATGCGAGATGTCAAAGAGAACATGCACTTGCGCTCGCGGACGATCTGTAAACCGGACTCTAGAATGAACTTGCGCATGAGCGTGCGGGGAATTCCCCGCTCCCTCGCAGTCAGCATGCGACGTGGCCGCTCCCAGTTTCCCATGGAATGGCAAGGCTCGCAGATCAGTTGCCAACCTGAATTCTTGGTGCAGCGCGCCATTTCACGAATCACCGTCGAGACATTCGGTATATGGTGCAGAACGCCAAAACAGGTGACGAGATCGAAGGAATTATCCGCAAAAGGGACACGGCCGCTTGGATCTGGCGTGACATATTCGAACCTGGGGTTTCGGAAACCGCCAGCTGGCTCCAAAACCGTAACTCGCTTGGCTCTGTCGAGAACAGGCTGCAGTTCGTCGCCAAACGCGCCGCCTACGCAAAGGACATGCTCGAAAGGTAAAGAGGGAAGATAGCGAAATCCGTGTCGCCAGTTCCGCGCGTGATACGAATACAACCCCAGTTCCTGGTCCTGAGGCAGATTGTAATAGGCTTCAGCCTCATCGCGGAACCATTCTTCAATCTCTGTGGGAGCGAAATCATCCCCGTAGAGCACCTTCCCATCGGAATATTGCTCGAATGTCGATTTCAGTGTGTCACTCATCGCCACCTTGTCATGGTTCATAGAAATCCCGAAGACTCCGGCGCTGCGAATCCCTCTTCCCGACCTCTGGCAAATCCTGAACGATGCGACAGGGGGCCACGCCTGCCCACGGAGAGAGGAAATACGCGAGTGGACGCTTGCTCAGGTGCACGCTATGGGTTTGCCGGTGGAAGTTGAGCTATACCGCGGGGAAAAAGACGATCGCGGAGCCTTAACGCTGGAAACTCGACAAGCTTCGTGACAAGAACTCCGAGCGTAATCGCCGCGGCGTATTGTGCCACGATCAGAAAGCACCAGGAGATCGACGAAGGAAGCCGCCGCGCCAAGCTGGCTAGCGGTTCGCGCACGGACAGATGCCAAAGATAAATACCGTAGGAGTACGTACCTATCCACGCTATAGCCCTGTAGAGGCGAGTGCGGGTCAGGCTGCCATGGTACCCATAAATCAGGAGCGTCAAAGCCGCGAAGCCGAGGTAGTTTACCGTGTACCCGACCGTGGACATATAAGTCGTGCTGGCCCCATCCTGCACTAGCGCTATTGCAAAGACTGCAATGCCAAGCGCAGCCAGAACCACTCGCTGTCGCAGGATGCGGTCGAATCGATCTCGCGAAGCATACAGCACGTGGCTGAGCAACACACCGAACATCAAGCTATCCAATCGTGTATGCGTTTCCCATTGGATTCGTAAAGCGCCGAGCATAGGCAAGCTTGCAATTCGGATGCACAACACCGCGGCGCAGACCGCGATCAGGATTGACTGGAGATAGGGGCGAAGCTGTTGCCTTCGGTAAATCCACAGCAGGACCAAAGGGAGTAAAAGGTAGAAATGCTCTTCGACAGCTAGACTCCAGGTATGGCTCAGCGAGGTGCCCACGTAATTTTGAATGTTAAGCAGGTTCTGCCACAGGAAAGAGTGCAGCGGATGGCGCCGCACAACGATCTGAAAAACAATATAGAAGTAGTATGCCGGCCAGATCTTCATCATCCTGCGCAGGAGGAACCGCGAGACTCGGATGTTTCCTGTGTACGTCAGCTCCTGCACAAGAAGGCCGCCCACAAGAAAACCGCTCAATACAAAGAACAGATCGACTCCCATCCATCCTATACGGCCTCCTACAAAGTGGTTGGCTCGGGCGATCCAGTTGTCCGTCGGCAAGAAAATCGCGTGGTGGTCAATCACCAGAAGAATTGCCAGGCCCCTGACCACATCGAGCTGCATGACTCGGGAAAGAGATTTTCCCGGCGCTTTACTCTCTCTGGAGGAGGTCTTGGCTGAAATGAGATCCGCCGGCGGCCTTGCGGTCGTGACTGGATCCCCGATTAAGTTGGCTGTATTCGACATGAACGAATCAATGCGGAACAGCGGCAGACGATGACTGTTTGTAGATGCTCAACAGTTGAGAATAGTTTTTCTCCGCCGTGTAACTGGCTTCGTAGGTGCGCCGAGCGGTGCGACCCATCCTGACAAGCTCTTCTGGCCGGCACCAGCCCCACTCCACTTTTGCGGCCAAATCTCCCGCATCCCCGGGGTTGAAATGCAAGCCCGTCGCATGATCCTGAACGATTTCCTTCAGTCCTCCTAGACGCGAGGACAATACGGGAGTTCCGCAAGCAAAGGCCTCGACAACGCACATGGGGAAGCCTTCGTACCACAGACTGGGAACCACGGAGAATCGAGCGCCCTTGACTGTCTCGATGGCCTCGCCCCGCGGCAACCAACCTCGAAAAGTCACTCCGGAAAGTTTCAGCTCCCGAACTTGAGCTTCCAATGCTGCCCGCTCAGGCCCGTCTCCGACAATCTGCAGAGGATATGGCTTTGGCAGCCGATGCCAACCATCCAACAGAACCCGGAGTCCTTTATCTTTTGTGAGACGCCCGGTATAGACCGCATATTCACCGGGGCCGCTTCGCTCTTTCGGATCAGGCTCTGCAAAGTTCGGTTTGACCACGAATTTTTCGGAAGGAAGCCCGGCCTCAACGAACTTTTCTTTGGCAAACTGCGTCAACGCGATAAATCTTGTTACGGACGTGCGCCAGGTTTCCAACGCCCGGTGGAACGCCAACATCAGGGCGACTGCCCCGGTCGCCGCTCTCGAGTTACGGTAGCAGCCGTGGCGGATGCTCTGCAGCAATGTATGGTCCACACACTCGTTGCAAATTCTGCCGTCGCGAAAGAACGTCCCCGCCGGACAAATCAAGCGGAAGTTGTGAAGTGTCTGGATAACAGGAATCTTCCGTTCCGAACACGCCGAATAAATGGATGGCGATATCACCATGAAGGTGTTGTGAATATGAACGATTTCAGGCCGTTCTTTATCGAGGATGCTGGCGAATTCACTGCGAGTCTCCGAAGACCACACCATGCGGCGAGCAATAACGACCCGTTGGACTGGTGATTCGTCCTGTAGTTCCGCATTGCTGCGCTCATAGGCGATTACCTGATGACCAGCCCCTTCTAGGAGACGCCTCTCACTTTCGAAAACAACGTCTTCGCCGCCAGCCTCGCGATACCTGTTGTGAACGAGTACGATTTTCATCACGAACGGCCTATTCCGTTTTGCCCAAAGCGACTCATGTTACTGGTTGAGGCCGTCCCTGTTTGCCGGATGCCTGACCCAAAACGAAGCTTTTTAGTTCTTGCACGATTTCACGCCCAAGCTGCGTGGTTGTCTTGACTCTGGCAGCATCAGGTTTCGGCAGCCTGTTAGAGATCGCGGCGCCAAGCTTCTGGCAAAAATCGTTCAAGTCATCCGGAGAAAAGATGTTTTCTTGTGCGAATAGCTCATTTGCACATCCTGCATACTTTGAGCAAAGCATTGGAACGCCTGCGAGTATGGCTTCATTGGCGACGACACCCCAAACATCTTGAAATGTCGGGAAAACGACGAAATCGGCGCTTCTATAGACCGAAAGCATTTTCTCCTGAGGCTGAGCGGGCTGAAAATGCAGATTGTCCAAACCGAGAGATCGGGCGTGGCGTTCCAGTTCCTGTTTGTCAGGACCATCACCGACCAAAAGCAGCGAAAACTCACATCCTTTATTATGTAGGATGGATGCTGCCTCCAACAGGGATCGGATTCCCTTGAGCTGGACCAGGCGCCCCACGTGCAGTACGACTGGTCGCGGCTCGATCACCCAAGCCGGTTCCGCATCGGCTCGGAACTGAGCCTCATTTACACAGTTCTGCGACTGCAGGATGCGGTCTCGCCGAACTCCCAAGGACAGCAAATATTCGGTAGAGGACTGCCCATAGGTGATCCACCGATCACCCAGAAGCCGGAAAATTCTCCGCACCATCCTGCGGAAGGGATCAATGGAGCGTTCCGTGTGTAGTGTTCCACCCCACCAGATCCAAACAGGTTTGTGAAAAACTGCGCCATAAGCGAGCGCTACCGCGGAGCGAAATCCCATTTCATTGCTGATCACTGCATCGGGCCGGAAGCGCAACAGATGCCAGATAACCCCCGGGGCAATATGAAATAAGCGCTGATTGTAGACTTTTCCATCCAGCTTCTGATTGAACGGAATCTGCCAACCCCAGGCTCGAACGACTTCAGCGTTCGACAGGGCCTCCTCCGAATTACCCCAGGATTCTCGATTGGCTTCTGTTCCGCCGTGCAAAATCAGCAGCTCAAACTCACTTGCTAGAAACGAATAGATGGGCAGTCGGTATGGGGCGACCATGTTCGTGAGCAACGCCACTTTCAACTTCAAGTTCGCTGCGCTCATGATCGGCCTCTGCGGAGAATTTCAGTGGCTCAAAAACTACGGAACCACGGCCTGCGGATCGGAGTGCTGGTTTGGGGTGTCACGCCGGATAAATTGGTTGAGATCGTTGACCATCTCTCGACCGAGATACGCTGTTGTTTTGAGGCGGGTGGGGTCCGCTTTTGGCAACTGGCCTGCGATGCCCGCTGCTAGCTTCTCGGTGAATTCCTTGGGGTTGTCAGGCGAAAAGATATTTTCCGGTGGAAAAAGGTCGGGGGCACAGCCTGCGTATTTGGAACACAGTACCGGAACGCCACATAAGATAGCTTCATTGGCAACGAAGCCCCAAACGTCTTGCAGTGTCGGAAAGACAAGCAGGTCTGCACCGCGGTAAACCGATGGCATTTTTTCTGGCCGCTGCTCGGGTTGAAAGTAAACATTCTTCAACCCCAGCTCGGCTGCATATTGTTCGAGACCCTGCTTCTCTCGACCCCCGCCAACCAGCATCAGCGAAAAGACACCGCCTGCCTTTTGCAGAGTTGCAACCGCGTCCAGGAGCAACCTTACCCCTTTCAACTCAACAAACCGTCCCACATACAGAACCACAGGCCGCGGGCTTACCCGCCACGCAGGCTCTGCTGCAGCTTGAAATTGTTCTTCGTCAACCGCATTTTGCGACTGAAGTATCCTTTCGCGATTCACGCCCAAATCCAGGAGGTACTCGGTAGCAGTGACACCGCTGCTGATCCAGCGGTGTGCCCAGAAAGCGATAATTCTCCGAAGGCCCTTCCGGAGCCCGTCAATGTTACGCTCGCTGTGCCGGGTGCCTTCCCACCAAATCCAGACCGGCTTGCGGAAAATTGTTCCATAGATCAGCGCTACCACTGACCTGAACCCCATTTCGTTGGTGATGACGGCGTCGGGTTGGAATCGCAGCAAGTGCCAGAGAAAACCAGGAGTGATGTGAAACAACCTTTCATTATATATTTTCCCGTTAAGCTTCTGTTTGAACGGAATCTGCCAACCCCAGGCTCGCACCACTTTCGCGTTCGACAGAACACTCTCGGGGTTACCCCATGAGCTACGATTTGCTTCCTTTCCCCCGTGCAACACAAGTAGCTCGAACTCGTCACCCAAAATCGAATACGTCGGCACTCGATACGGCGCGATCGTGTTAGTCAACAAAGCGACTTTTCTTTTGGGTGCCGTAGAAGTCATCAGGACAAATTGTTGGACCAGGATGTATCACTCTGAGAATTGGGGACAGGGCTGAAACCCAGATGCACTGTATTCGATGTGCCGCCGAGGTGCTGATCTTCACCCAGAATTCGGCAATAAATGGACTCTAACCGCCTGGTGCATTGTTCCAAATCAAACTGGCGAAGCATCGCCTCACGTCCCGCGCGACCAAATCGTTTTCGCAGTTCCACGTCACGCAAGAGCATCAAAAAATATTCAGCTAAAGCCCGGTAGTCCCTCTCCTCAGCCAAAAACCCGCTAGTCCCATGGGAGACGATTTCGGGGATGGCGCCAGATTTGAATGCAACCACCGGTTTGCCCATTGCCTGAGCTTCGGCACATACCATGCCAAATCCTTCGGCCGCCCCCGAACGCGTGGTGATAGAAGGCATGCACACCAGCGATGCACGGTTCATCCACTCGCGAACCTCCTCCAACGGGCGAGCACCGAGGCAGCGGTACCTGCGGAGCAACTGCTTCGCCAATTTCTCTAAATCGTTCCGCAAAGGACCGTCTCCGATCAACACAAACTCCACATCGCCTAGCTGTTTTTGAACTTCGGAAGCAGCACGGATCGCAAATTCCTGCCCTTTCTGCTCCGTGCAACGCCCAACAACCAGGATGGTTGGCCGGTCTTCGCTGGAACCTGGCCTGAATTTTTCTGTGTCTATGCCCGTGTACACCAGATGTACGTTCTCCGGCGGAAACCCTTGCTCGAGCACTTTTTTTTGGACGAATCTGGAAACAACGAGGAAGGTCGCAGCACTCGTTTTTAGTCTTCCCTTGTTCGCAAAATAGTAGCGGAACCCCCAATAAGTCTTTTCATGTCGCAAAT
>Ga0335080_10008159_pt1 | contig 10907 bp, 4 predicted proteins | sample Lox_Sample_34_FD_206720 | JGI IMG/M metagenome (GOLD analysis project Ga0335080, IMG submission 206720) | Soil microbial communities from Loxahatchee National Wildlife Refuge, Florida, United States - Lox_Sample_3.4 | ecosystem: Environmental > Terrestrial > Soil > Wetlands | place: USA: Florida...
GTTGCGTGGACTGCCGCTCCACGCCGCCTGCAGGCCTCCATCTACGGTTCCGGCAAATGGTATGCGCCGCAGCCGGGGTTGACCCAGCGCCCGCCGCGCCGCATCCAGCGAAATCCCCTGAACCACCGCTTCGATTTTTGCCTGCGGCGCCGCCTCCAAATGGTCCACCATTACATTGGCGGTAACTTTTCCATTCAGCAACCTGGCAACGATGCCCCGCGATTGAAAGACGCCGTGAACCAGTTGGTAGCGGGCATGAAGGCTGTCAATTTTCAAATTTGCGCTGCTTGAGGCAGTGCTCAGGCCGCCGCTGTTGAGCACGCCATCCACGCTCACCCCTCGAAGAACAGATCCGCCGGGAGCGCGTTGATATCCAATTTTTCCGGAGAGCGTTATGTCGCCGGCCGCGCTTACCCCCGGGCTGAGCTGGGCGAAATCCTGGGGATGAATGGTGATTTCGTATGTGCCGTCTGCGGTGGGCTGGTCGAAGTTCTTGATTTTCGCCTGCAAGGAGAGATTTGACGATGCGATCCGAAAGTTCAGCCGATGGACCGAGAAGGAAGAGGGACTGGCCGTGAACTTGAGATTCAGGCTGTGGGCATAAGGCTGGTAGTGAGCGTATTGCAGGACGCCGCGGTCATAGGAGAGAGACCCATCGTAGCCCAATTTCAGAAAACTGTAGCGCGTGTCGGCTTGCAAGCCGCTCAGGTCGGCGTCGAGCCGGTTCTTCACATCATTGCAGTAGATCTCGCCGTTGCTGATCTGGGCGTGGCCGACGGCGAGGTCGAACACGCTCGGCCCGCTGCTCTGGGTCTTCTGCGGCGGCGGCTGCGGCAGGTTGGTCTTGCCGTTCTTATCTATCTGCAGGTGCACCACCGGATGCTCAACCAGCAGCTCGCTAAAGCGGAGCTTGCGGTGCAGCACCGACTCAATTTTCAAGCCGACGGTGAGTTTATCTACTTGCAGCAGGGGCTTGGCATTGGGCGGCTCTGCACCGCGCAGGGTGAGGCCATAAAGATGCGCCGTCAAAGTCTTCCACTGAAAATCAAAGCTATGGATCGTGAGCCTGCCCCCGGTCGAGGCATCGGCTTCCTGGATGATTTTGGCCATGGCATAGTGGCGGAAGCCGCTGCTCCTCAGAAAGATGTAGCCGCCCACCAGGGCCACGATCAGAAGCAAGAGAATGCCCAACCCAATCCATTTGAGCCGGCGAATCCACTTCACCATTGCACCACCAGAAAGATTTTGCTCGGTCAGAATGATTGCCCCAGCGTAATGAAATATTGGGTCGCTTTGATCCCCGGAACCGGATTCAGGTTCCGGCCAATATCAATGCGAATCGGCCCCACAGGGGTTGCGTAACGAAGCCCGATCCCCACCGTGTTGGTGTAGTTATTGAAAAAGGTCCGCAAATTGATGGCTTGATAGACGTTGCCCCCGTCATAAAACACCACGCCGCCCAGGTTGTGCATGATATGCAGCGGGAACCGCAGCTCAGAGTTCAGAATAAAAAGCTGCCGGCCGCCTAAAGGCACGGTTACATTTACGCAGCCGCTGTTGCCGGAAAGCACATTACAGAAAGGCACTATACGCTGCGGCCCGGCCTCATTAAGAGGAAAGCCGCGCAAAGAGGTGCCCCCGCCAGAAAAGAAAAGCTGGCTGGTGGGCACAAAGCTGCCGGCAAAGGCCTTGGAAAGACCCAGCCGCACGCTGTTGGCCCATACCATGCCGTGCCCCGGCTTATAGAAGGCGTATTGCCCGAACAGCTTGGCAAAATTCACGCTCGATCCCAGAGCCTTGGGAGTCAGGCCGAAATCGAGAGTGGCATAGACGCCGTGGTGAGCGTCAAGCGGCTTGTCACGCGTGTCTTCAATCAGCGTGCCGGAAATCGTCGAGAGATGCACGTTGCGGTCCTGCGGCAAAACCAACTCGGGGACCAGCAGGCGCGAGAGATAGGTCTTATTGAAATCGTAGCGCAATTGCGCCCGCACATCTTTTTTGCGGCTGATCAGGCGCTCCAATTGAAAGGAGGCATCCCCCAGGTCAGCCGTATAGAGAGGATTTTCGGTCGTCCGCTCGAGCGAAATGCTGGTGAGGCTTTGCCACTGCGAGCCACGGAAGCGGGGATCGGCATAAGTGGCCAAAACCCGCTGATCGAGCCGCGAAGCCAGCAGTGAGATGGCGCCGGTTTGCGCCCGCCCGAAAAGATTGCGCCGTGTGAATTCGATGGAGCCGCGTGGACTGACATAACTGGCCTCACTCGGCGCCACCCGGTTATTGCCTATACTGACCGGCGGCAGGCCCGGAACCGCTACCGTGCCGGCAGGAACATTGCCCCCGCGATGAGAGATTTCGATTCCGAAGCCGTAGGTAATCTCGTTGCGCTGGGCTTCGTGCGCCTTGACCAGCACTTCTTCGTTTGCTTGCGTGCTGATCGGCTTGCGCGGCCCCACGCTCGCCCAATCGAAAATTCCCAGATCATATAAGGCGCTTTCCGACTGCAACAGATCGCCCTGGCTCATGGGCGCCTCGGGATGCAGGTTCGCCGTCTTCGCCACCAGGTCCTGCCGGGTATGCGCCAAGCCGAGATAAAGCGGGCGGCTGATGCGCACGCGCTGGTTCTCGCTGATCTGATAGGTGACGTCCATTTTCTGGGAATCGGCAGGGTCGCGAGTTACCTTGGCCTTGACTTCAGCATTGAGAAAGCCCCGATTCAGATAGGTCGCCGCGATGCGGCTGCGGTCATTGCCAAGCTCGTGCTGCGAGAAGGGCGCGCCGGGGCGCAACTCCAGGCCTTTATGGGCAGTCAACTGGTCAATCGAAAACGTGCTGTTCCCCGAAACCTGCACTTTGCCGATCAGAGTCTGCGTGCCCTCCTCAACACTGAAAGTCAGAAGAATCTTTAACTCGCGATCCACCACTTGGGGCGTCACCGTCACGCTCTCGAAGCCATGGTCGTTGTACAGCGCCTCCAGGTTCTTCACGCTCTCTTGCAACTCCTTCTCGCTGATGCTGCCGTGCTGCCAGAAAAAGTGGGCCTTTTTGACCGTAATCTGCGCTTGCAGGTCGCGATCGCTCAGATGGCGGTTGCCGTGAAAGGCGATGCTGGTGACCCTGTGGCGCTTTCCCTTCTGGATGTCGTACGTCAACAGGACCTTGCCGGGCTGGTGCTGAACATTGACCTTCACCTTCACGTCGAAGTAGCCCTTTTTCTGAAAGTAATCTGCAAGATTTCTCTGCCCCTCCTGCACCAGATCGCGATCTACCGCGGCTTCAGAGAAAATTGGGATCAGTTTTCGCTCCTCCCGGCCGGAAAGAAATGGAATCCAGCTCAGATGCGCTCCGGTGATGCGGATATCCACTTCCGGTCCGGTTTCCACGTGGAAGGAGATATCGGCGCGGTTGCTCTCGGCGTGGTATTGCGGCGGCTCCTGCTGCACCGTGCTGGCCAGATATTTCTGCTGCGCAAGTGAGCGCTTGATCAGAGCAAGAGCCTTGCGGATGCGGCCCGGTGTATAGGGCTTGCCTGGTTTCAGGGTTGCCCCGGTAAGGAAGGCGCGCCAGGAGTGCAGCGCGTGCAGCAGCCGGGCGTCTTCTGTACCCGCGGGTCCTTCAATTTGAACCGCGCCCATCTTCGCGCGCTTGCCCCTTTGAACATCGAATGTCACGTGCACCAATTGGTTGGCGTTGTCCAGAGCGGTGCGAGTTTGCACCTGTGCCTGAAAATAGCCTTCGGAATGAAGGAAGTTCAGCAATGCCTCTGCGGCGGCGGGAAGATGCGATTTATCGAAGGCATCTTCATCCGGCAAATTCACCACCTGAAGAAGGCGCGCGTAGGAGAAATACTTCGAGGCGCCGGGAAACTTGATGATGCCAATGTAATAGGCCGGCTGAAGAATGAAACTCAGCTGCAGGCCGTTGGTTCCGGGCACGACGTTCAGGCTGACGCTGGTGAAATTTCCCGCCGCCTTCAGCGCGGCAAGGCTGGCTTGCACCTGCTTATCGGAAAATTGCTCGCCGGGTTTCAGAGTTACCCGCTGCAAGAGCGGTGCAACGTCGAGGCGCGGATCAGCGACAACGCTGACCGAGCTGATCTTCTGGCCCTGGTATAGGCCGGCCGTCGCTTGCTGATAAGTGAGTTGGCCCTGCGCCGAAGCGGAGAGAGACACAACCGCGAGGAAAAGTGCGGTGCATGAAAAGCAATCATGTGCCGGAAAGCGCATACGTGGGCATCTGATGGAGGCTAATGCGCCGCGATGCGGACCTCGCGGCAACGCCGAGCCTCAGTTCAGATGCTTTCGAGGTCACAGAAGATGTCGGGTTGAGAGCAAATGTCGTGCTCCGGCCGGCGGCTTCAACACGCGGATGAGATTCTGCTCTCAGCGACCGCGGGGCACGGCACGGGCCTGGCCCCAGGGCTCGGTTCCGGACCGTTCTGCGCCGCCAGAAGTTCGAGCAGGGTCCGGTACGCAGCCTTCCGCTCGCCTTTCAGAAAGGTGCATTCGTACACGTCGCGCTCGGTTCCGCGTGAGTCTTTTGCCGTCCAGGCGATGAGTGCGGGCCTTCCTCCCATTCTCAGAATGTGCACCGCGTCTCCCTGCCGCAGGCGCGCGCGGTACTGCAAAAGCCGGCTGGAAAGCCGAAAGCTGGGAAGTTCAAGATAGAGGTCCGCCAGATCGCTCAGGCGCCCGGTGATGAGTTCAGACGCAGGAGTATCTCCCGCAGGTTGTACTCGCACTCTGCCTTCTTGAAACCGCTTTAGGCCGTCTCGATAAATCGCGTGCAACTCAGCCGCCCATCTCCGCGCCTGCCTGGCGAGTTGGTAGATTCGCGCCTTCGAGCGGACCGCGGCTTTGGCTGTTCTGCGAAAATTCGCGGTTCTGCCACTTACAGCGCGGTAGGATTGGCGAATCAGCCCGCCAAGCTGCCGCGGCTCGATATAGACGGTGAAGTTCGGCTTGAAGTGGTTTGCAAACCGCACTTTGTAGGGTTCTTCTCCAACCGAAAAATCAAACTCACGCTCCACGTGCTCATCGGCATAAAGAAAGAGCCGCCGCAGCAGCACTTCGCCGGGCGACCAGTCCCAGGCGTCCACATCGAAGGCCTGCTGGTACATGGTGAACTTGCCCTTGGCGAGAAAACCCAGATGGTAAGCCAGGGGACGGCCGCCGCACTCTAAAATGCCGAAGCGCACTTGCTCCCTGGGATCCAACTCCTCAATCAGCGCTGTCAGCAGGGCGGAAAACTCCGGCTGCAGGCAACTGCTCGCCTGACCGTGCAGAATGCGGCGGCGTATCTGGTGCTGAAAAAATTCGGGAAGGCGCCGGCGGATCTGCTCGCGGCTTTCCAGGAAGCGAAACTGAACGCTGGCGCTTTCCGCCAGTTTGTTTTCGCGGCGGCGCAAATGCTTCTTTGCCGCCAGAGAACCCAGCCACTCCGGTTGTTTGCTGATAAGAATGGTGGGGGCCTGCCCGGCGGGCACCAGGCGCAGGGTTCGCCGCAGTTCCGGCGGCGCGTTCTGCAGCGCCTCAAAAAGACGGGAGCCGCTGGAAACGTGCTCCAGCACGCACTCCTTCCATTCGCGGCCGGCGAAGAGGACTCGCAGCGCGGCGCTCAAGATATCGGAGGCGTGCTCTTGTTCGGCGATAAAGTCGCTATAGTCGGCCTGCGGGGCACCCAGGAAAAATAGGCGGCCGCCGCGCTCCACCAGCGGCAGAAAGCCGACAGCAGCCTCGCCGCGCCATATCACAATGCAGCAAAGCTTGAGCTTTCCTCCGTAACTCCGCCACCAGGCGCGGCTCCAGGCGAAATGCTGAAAAATCTCCGCCCTGGGATCCGCTTCCCAGAGACGCTGCCAATGCGCCGACAGGTCTTCCAGTTCGCGAAAGTCGCGAATAATTTCGCCGTGCAACTCAACAATTTGTGGTGAAAGCAGACCTTCCAGGGTAGTATTCATGCCATCGCGTCGGTGGTAGATGCCGGCTCAGCCTCGCCGGTTGCCACCCCAGGTTCGAAAAACCAGCCAAATTACTAAAGTATCCCGGGACCCAAGGTTCGGATTACCCGCCCTTAGTAATCTGGAAGCCTCTGCTGGCCCGCTAGATACTCCCGTCTGTCAGGAGTGGCGCCGTGTTGGCAGTGGTGGCGTGTTTCAGCAATTCCAGGCAACCCTTTGGGGCCTATACCAGAAAGACCCTTCTCCGCACCTTGGTGGCGGTATTCGCACTCGCCTTAGTATCCGGGGCCACTTCCGCCCGGGCCCAGTCGGTCAGGGTGAACGTCAACTTCGCCAACCGTAGCGGCAGCACAGCCGCAATTCCTCCGCAGATGTTTGGCTTCAACCCGGTGTCTCTGCAGGATGCTGACTCGCTGAAAACAGTGGCGCAAGCCGGCTTCACGGAAATTCGGCGAACTCCCGACCTTCCGGCCATCTACGCTTCGACCACGCCCAACTGGAGCAGCCTTGATTGGACCATGCAGCAGGCACAGACCGCGGGACTTCACCCTCTGGTGGTGATCTCGCGCACTCCGCCGTGGCTGCGGCTTTCTTCCAATCCTTGTGCCGCCGGGGTTGATCCCTCGCATGCCCCGCCTACGGATGCCTCGCGCTGGGGCGAGCTGGCCGCTTCTTTCGTTGCCCACCTCGACAGCAAATTTCCCGGGCTGGTGCAGGATTTCGAAATATGGAACGAACCCGATCTGCCGGCCTCGTTGTGCGCCAATGGCAACACCGACCTGGCCCGGCTTCAACTCTATCTGCCGCTTTATGCGGCCGCAGCCTCTGCCATGCGCGCCCAGGCGGAGCAGGATGGAGTAAGCATTCGCATCGGTGGTCCGGCAGTCAGTAATCCCGCCAAGGCTCTGCTCTGGACGGCAGCTCTGGTAAGTGATCGGGAAACGGCAACGAACGTGGATTTTGTGAGTTACCATTTCTATCCCACGGACTTGCAGTTTGCGAAATCAGCTAACACCTGGGGCCAGCTTTTTGACAAGGTGCAGGGAGCGCAGGGAGCGCTTGATACTTATCTGGGCGTGGTCGCTGCGGTGCTGAAGGGACTGCAGCCACATGCCTCGAGCACGCCCATCTATATCACTGAATTTAACGACGGCTCCGCCTTTCTGGCTGACTGTTGCCGCAACAATCCTACGTATGGACCGCTGTGGAACTCGGTGTTTCTGGTAGACATGCTGAATTCCGCATTTGCCCATCAACCGCTGCCCCAGAAGGCCTACTACTATGCGGGAAACTCAGCCCCCTACTTTTGCCTGCTCGGTAAAATAGATTCGGCCATGGATTGCGCCTCAGGCTCAACCCCGTATCCCCAGTACTACGCTTACCAATTGTTCGCCGCAGCTGGTTTTCTCGGATTGAAAAATGGCGGGCACATGGCCGGCTCAGTTGGGGTGGAGGGGGCGCCCAATCTGCTGGTTACAGCCTTCTATACGGGCTCTAAGGACACCACGGTCATCGTGAACCCGACGGCAACGGCCTATTCGGCAGTTACTGTGAGCCTGACCGACACCGGATTCAATTCGCCCGAGGCGAGTGCACTGGTGCTCGATAATTCGCATCCGCACATCGCCTCGCAAGCGATCACTTCGTCTGCGAATGGAGAAACGGCCACGGTTGCTGTTCCCGCTTACTCTACGGTAGCAGTAAGCTGGTCGCAGGGAGCGGCGGCGCCGGCCCCGCCTGTGGCCTCGCTTTCGGTCACGCCCGCTTCGGGCACGGCGCCTCTTCACGTTTCGGCGAATTCTTCCGCCAGTTACGACCCGAACGGCTCCATCGCCTCGCGGGTGATTGACTTTGGCGATGGCTCGGCCTCTTCGAGTGCAGCCATCGCAGCCCATACCTATGCCCGGGCCGGCACTTATCACGTGGAACTCACCGTGACCAACGAGGATGGCGTGAGCGCCACAAAAACTTCCAGGGTCACAGCGACAGCAGCTGCTGACTTCATCCTCGCCGCAGGCCCGTCGAGTTCCCAGGGAGCGGCTTCCAACTTCACCTTGACGATTACCCGCCAGGGAACGCTCTCCGCTCCGGTCTCGTTCTCATGCTTGCAGGTTCCGGAAGGAAAAGAATGCAGCTTCTCTCCCAACCCGCTCTCGGTTAATTCCGCCACGGCCCAGGCGGTTTTGTCCGTAGCCCCCACCGCGACGTCTTCCGCCACCACTGCCAGAGGTGCAAACTATATTGCACTTGCATTTCTCCTGGGCCCGGCCGCCCTGCTGTTGGCTGGCGATTCTGGCAAGCGCAAAGGCAGGAAACTCCGAAACCGGGCGGCGCTCGCTTTTCTGGCGCTGGCCCTGCTTGCATCCCAGCTTGGCTGCGGAGATGGCGGTTCGCGCAGCGCCAGTACAACTGGTAGCGACGCACAGTTCGTCATCGTTCAGGCTTCTTCCGGCGGTCGCTCTCACACGCTGACCGTCTCTCTCAATCGTTAGTTTCGATGCATGGTTCCCGGCCTCCAGAAATTTCCTGGAGGCGCGCGCTTTGTGTTACTCTGCGTTTCCGGCGCCTGCTTCCCCGCAGGCAAAAGTACAATGTCCCGAAAATCAAAAATTAAGTGCTTTTCTGTAGAACCTTCGATTCCGCATACCTGATTGTGCACAAACAACCTGCAGTCTATACTCCGCTGACAAGCGTCGCGAAATACCTCTTCTGCGGAGCTTAACTGGCCGCAGATAGCAGTCGAAACACCCCCAGCGTTGCGCAGGAAGGGACGAGGTAGAAGTGTGACCCGTCGCCCCGGGCCCGTGTGTTCACGCTGGTGACTCAAGGAGCTTTCATGCGTCCCCTACGCTTCGTGTGGCTTTATCTGTTCGCCTGCGCGCTGATTGGCGTGGCGGCGGGGCAGACGATCACCGCTAACTTCGGAAGCCGCAATCTGACCGCGCGCCCAATTCCCGCAGGTATGTTCGGCATCAATCTTTCCGACTTACAGGACCCCGGCACACTCAGCGAGCTGCAGCAAGCCGGCATCACATGGACCAGAAAGATGGCGAAAATTCCCGACGTGTACGCCACCAAGACGCCCAACTGGCAGCCGGTGGATTGGTATATGCGCCTCGTGGCGCAGTCGGGCCAGCATCCGCTGATAGTGCTCGATGCCACCCCGCCGTGGCTGCAGCCGAGCTCAAAACCTTGCGGATCGGGCAATCCTGAGCGTGCCGCGCCTTCCGATGTCAATCAGTGGGCGCAGATCGCGGCCGCCTATGTCGCCCACCTCGACCAGAATTTTCCACGCGCGGTGAAATATTACGAAATCTGGAACGAACCGGAGCTGGATACTTCCCTCTGCGTTTCCGACGGCACCGACGCCACCCGGTTGAAAACTTACCTTGCCCTGTACAGCGCGGCGGCCAAGGCGATGCGCGCCCAGGCGGCCAAGGACGGCTTCACCATCAAGATTGGCGGGCCCACGATCTCTCGTTTTTCTCTGGGACCCGAATGGATTGGCGGGTTGCTCTCCAATTCCAGCACAGCGCCTTACGTGGATTTCGTAAGCTACCATGCCTACATTACCGGCCCAACGCAGATTTCAAACGGAATGAACTGGAGCAGCCTGTACTCGATCACCCAGTCTTCGAACCAGGGCGAACTGCATTATTACCAGATGATGTACAACCTGGTGCGGGCAGGGAAGCAGCCGCATGCCTCTTCTACCCCAATCTTTCTCACGGAATACAACGACGGCTGGTCTTTTCAACAGGACTGCTGCCGCAACAGTCAAGCGTACGGGGCGCTTTGGAACATAACGGCGCTGCTCGATTTCATGAACTCGTACTACGCGGGAACCAACGCCGCGCCGGCCCGCGTCTTCTACTATGCCGGAAGCGCGCCTCCATACTTCTGTATTGCCGGCACCTGGAATTCGAGCATGAATTGCGATTCCACCAGCCTGCACTTCTATCCGCAGTATTACGCCTTCCAACTGATCGCCTCGAACAGTTACCTGGGCCTGTCGGGAGGCGGGCATCTCGCCTCCTCGGTTTCGTCTGCCAACACCCAAAGCGGATTGCTGGCCACAGCCTTCTTTACCGGCGCGAAAGACGTGGTGCTGATCGTCAATCCTACGGCAACGAACTACTCCTCGGTGAACGTGGTGGCGCAGAACGCCGGGTTTTCCTCGGCAACCGCAAAGCGCTATCTGATCAATTCGGCAAACTACCAGATCGCAACCAACTCGGTGACGCTGAGCAAAATCAGCGGCGGCTATTCCGTGTACGTTCAGGTGCCGGCCTACTCGGTGGTCGCAGTGGCACTTGCGCCGTAACTGAATTCAACCAAAAAACAAGGGGCCCGGCCACGGGCCCCTTCTTGCTGCAGTTGTTTGACCTCGAAACTATAGTGCTCTAGTTTCCGGCGGGTGTATCTGCGCCCAGCGCGACCGGCCACCGCGAAAGGCGGCTTTCATTCGCAGTCTCAGCCTCTGCGAGCCGCCGCAGGCGTGAAAGTTCCCGGCGGGCCAGCGAAGCAAACCGGCGCCGCGTCCAGCTACGCCCGACTTTCAAAGAATATTTTTCGCGATAGCGGCGTGGTTTCCGTTCCCAGTTGGTTTGTTGGTGGGCCATGGCGCAAATGCGTGCAAAGCAGGAGACAGCTTTATCTTCTGGCCCAGTCGCTTGCCCGGCATGGATTTTGTAAGAATCGAGAAAGCGTTCGATCTGCCGGGAAACAGAACAGCGCCAGAGGGCAATGGCATGGCGCCAGGGCAGCAGCCCCTCGTAGAAGGTAGAAAATCGGGCCAGGTCCTCTTCCGCAAAACCGGAGTGGCTGGAGCCAAAATCAATTACGTATAGCGCCTCGCCCTGCACCAGGATGTGCAGAGGCGTGAACTCGCCGTGTACCCGGCAGAGCGAGCGGCTAAGCTTGGGGTAGTGCACGCGGAAGCTGAGCAGCA
>Ga0335080_10008160_pt1 | contig 10907 bp, 6 predicted proteins | sample Lox_Sample_34_FD_206720 | JGI IMG/M metagenome (GOLD analysis project Ga0335080, IMG submission 206720) | Soil microbial communities from Loxahatchee National Wildlife Refuge, Florida, United States - Lox_Sample_3.4 | ecosystem: Environmental > Terrestrial > Soil > Wetlands | place: USA: Florida...
TCACGTCCAGATCCTTCCGGGGGCTCGTGCGGCTATCTCCGATTCGGATGCTCTGTAGTTGAAAGACGTAGCTTTGCGCGTCAAGTTGCGGCGAAAGGCGGGGCGCCCCGGCGATGGGACCGCGTCATCCTCAAATGCCTCGATCCCAAGCCCGAGAACCGGTACCAGCAGGCCTGCGCCGCGGCGGACGATTTGCGCTTTTCACCGTGGCCTCTTGTCGTGGCGGCGGTGCTAGTGTTCGCGCTGCTGAGTATTCCGAAGGTGGTTCCGCAGCTAATAAGCATGCTAACGAGACCTGAAGCGGTTGCGATTCTGCCCTTCGAAACGGCCGGGGGATCGGCGCCCCCAACCGGGCTGGTCGACTATATCGCCGATGAGCTGCAAAGGAGCCCGAGCATTCGCCGCAGATGGCTGATCTTCTCGCCATCCGATGCGCGCCGGGCGAGAGTGACCACCGGCGCGCAGGCCAGGGCCGCCCTAGGCGCAAGCTATTACATGGCAGGCACCCTGAGCGCCGGCGATCAATCCCTTACCCTCACCGCCAGACTGTTCCGGGCGGGTGGTTCGCGACCTTCGGCGAGTTTTCAGAAGACCTGCCGGCTAGATAGCGTGGTCTGCCTGCAGGATGGAATGGTTCGCGCGATGGGCGGCCTCCTGGTTCCACAGGCCTTTGTGCCGTCGCCGTCGCCTCCGATTTCCAAAGAGGCGTTGCCTTACTACCTGCAGGGCCTCGAGTACTTGCGCCGCGACTCTCTCAGTTACACCCAGGCGATTCCGTGGATCGAAAAGGCGATTGCGTTGCAGCCCGGCGCCCCACAGCCCCGTATCGCCCTGGCGGATGCATATCTGTTTCGATACCGGGCTTCGACCGACAAGGCCGACCTGAATCTTGCTGGCAAGATCCTCGACGAAGTCATGGCCGTGCACGCCGGCATGCCTGAAGTGCGCTCATCGCGCGGAGTCGTCCTCCGTCTCCAGGGACAATACGAGCAGGCTGAGCGCGAACTGCGGATCGCCTTGCAGGCGGATCCCTCCAACCACACCCATCATCTCCGCCTGGCGGCAGTCGAGTCCGCCATGGGGAACGAGGCCAGCGCCATCGCGGAGTTCCGTAAGGCCATCGAGCTTCAGCCGCGCTATTGGGCGAACTACGTGGACTTCGGATATTTTCAATACAGCCACGGCCGGTTTGGCGAGGCCGCCGACCTGATTGAACAATTAGTCGCCTTTGCTCCGAATCACGCGCAAGGCTTGGCCATGCTGGGAGGAATCTATGTGGACATGCGCCGGAACACCGATGCCGAGCGGGTCTCACGGCGCTCCTGCGAGATCCGTCCCGATCGAACCTGTTACGTGAATCTCGGAGTTGCGCTGGAGCGGCAGTGGAACTACCCCGAGGCCCTCAAAGCTTACGATCGGGCTCTGGCATCGGGTCCGCTGAGCACCATGGCCTACCTGAATATCGCGAATCTTCACGCGTCGCTGGGAGAAGCTTCTCAGGCACACGAGTTTTATCTCAAGGCGATCGAGATCGCCCAGCAGACGCTGAAGGCGAACGTACAGGACAGCGGCACGCGTGCCATCCTGGCCTATTGCAAGGCGCAGGCCGGCGACCGGGAAGGCGCACAGTTCGAGATCGGGCAGGCATTGCCCAGCCTCTCGGGCGTCAAGAATGTACAGAAGTACGGCGTACTGACTTTCGAGAGTTTAGGAATGCGGGACCAGGCCCTCGAAACGCTTCGCGGTGTTACTCCGTCAGTGCTGGCGGATTTGGAAACCGCCCAAGGCACCGCCTCGCTGCGGCAGGATCCACGGTATCCCCAGATCGCACAGGAGATCAGGAACAGGAAGGAGTAGAGGATGGACGAGAAGTTGTTTGTAAAGATTCAGAAACAACCGAATAGCCCCCTGCGGTGCATCGCGAACCACTTTGCAGCGCGCCCCGGCAGCACAGTGGTATTTACGTTTCCAGGGCAAAAGCAAGCCACGATCGAGTTTCACGGCGGCAAAGGCGATTCACCTTTTGACCAGGAGAGATTCTCGCTCGAGCCAGTGGGGTCGGCGGGCGCGGCTCTCCAACAAGTCCGGGAGGACGCGGATGAGCGCTCCTACGGGTACATCGTCAGTTGGAAAGATCAGAACGGAGACGGTTTGGGAAACGGCGGCGGCGAAGTTCTGCCTCACCGGTGAGCCTAGTCAAACCAGAAGCTCCGTTCCGGGCCATACTCTACGGCACCAGCACCACCGGCGCCTGCCAGTAGGACGCCTTGCCGCCCGTAGGATCGATCACCGTCACCTGGCAGTTGTACTTGCCGGGGTGAAGCTGATTGAGCGCCAGGCTGAACTTGAGGGGCACGGTCTTCAGGCGGTTTTCCAGGCCTTCGGTCACGGGCAGAGGCGGCGTCTCGAACGCCTTCTGCTGGCCGCGGTAGAACGTCACGAAGGCCACGATCGGCTGCACGGCGGCCGCGCCGGGCTCGTATGCCTGCAGGTAGACGTACATGTCGCGGCTCTTGCTGAAGACGCGCGTGACGCTGGGCATCAGCTTCTGGCCGTCCTGGACCAGCGGGTTCGCCACCTGGGTCTTGTCCTTGCCGGCCGTGTAGAGCGCTTCAGTCATCGCAATCCGCTGGCTGCTCAGGACGACGCTCGAGATCGGCACCCGCTTGTCTTCCTTATTCAGATTCGGAATCACGAACGTGGTCAGGTAGGTCCCGATGCGCCCGGTCTCGTTCTCGCGGGCCAGGACCTTGATGGTGTACTTGCCCGGCAGGAGCGTGTAGCCGGTCTCGTACGCGATGGGCTGCCTGGCGAGCTGCTGGGCGGTTTCCGCGCCGATCTTCAGATCCACCTTGTCGCGGATGTTCTGAATCGTCGAGCCGTACTCGTCCTTGATCTCGCCGATGAAGTCGATGAGAGCGCGCTCGGCGCCGCCGCGCTTGGCGAGCGCGATCTCACTTCCCGGGATCTTCATCACCACCGGCACGTAATACTCGGCGCGGTTCAACTGGAAGTAGTTCACCTCCATCGCGATGGTCAAGTCGGTGATCGGATCGCCCAGCATGAGCGCCTCTTCCAACTGCCGCTCCTTGTCCACGGACGTGAACTTGGTGAACTCCTTGCCCGCGAAATAGCCCTGCCGGTAATCCAGCTTCGCGCTGGCGAATTCCTTCAGCGACACGTTCACCCGCCGGAATTTTCCGTCCAGCGCCCGGTTGGTCGTGTAATAGCCGATGATGTAGTAGCTCGAGTAGGCCTTCTCCGCATTGGTGATGCCCACCGCGAGGTCGTTGTAGTCGAGCAGAGCTTTTCCGCCGGTATCAGCCGCCAGCGAATAGAGCGTATCCTGCGACCTCTGGAAGTTGCTCATCATCGCCATGGCGCCGCCGCCGGTATACATGCCGATTCCGCCGGGCGAACCCCGCGTCGCGTCGCCCATGGGCGCCGCAGCCACCAGGCCGCGCGCGTCGATCGGCCAGAACGACACGTTCGCGCGGATGGCGGCGTTCTCGGTGGCGCGAAGCTGCGCCTGGTTATCCAGACCGTTCAGCCGCAAGCCGCTGGCGAAATAGACCAGGGCCTTCTTCTCGTTGAGCTGGCCGAGCATGGTGACCGCGGTCTGCAGCGCGGCAAGCTGCCGGTCGGTATTGAAGATGTTGAACTCGCCGTCGTCCTGTCCGAATGCGGCGCCGGTATCGGGCGTGGCATCGTCGGCGGAATTCTCGTCCAGCCCCATCCCTTCGCCCGCGATCAGGTCGGCCAGGGTGGTCATCAGGGCGTCGCGCTCGTCGGTGAAATCCTGCAGCACCTTCACCGCCCCGCTGGTATATTCCATGATCGCCACCAGGTCGGAGCGCTTCACCTGCGATTTGAGAAATTTCTGGGCGGCGCTGAGCGCGCGCAACTGGTCCGGCACCGGCATCGCGGTCATATCGAAGTACAGGACCATCAGCCGGCGGTCGCGATACTTGATTTCTCCGGGACTCGCCGCCTTGATCGCGGTCGCGGTAGTCCCCGGCGGCGGCAGAGCCGCCGGCTTCGGCGCCGCGGCTACCGGCGCAATCGGCGTAGTGGCATCGGCGTCTTCCAGCTTCTGGAACTCGCAGAACTTGATGGTCTGCGCGACGCCGTTTTCGGTTACCTTGAAATCTTCGGCCTTCAACCCCTCGATGGTCTTGCCGTTCTTGTCGGTGACCGTGACCGTCTCGACGACGAGCTGCGAATTGATGGAGAATTTGGCGATGCTCCCTTCCTGCGGAGCCGCGGGCGGCGTCTTCGGCGGTGTCTGGGGCGCCTGCTGCGCGGCCGCAGCCAGTAGCCAGGCCAGCATGGTGGCGGTGATTTTTCGCATGGCTTAGAACCTCACCCGGAAGGTCATCAGGAAGCTGCGCATCGCATTCGCGGCGGCAGGCAGACCGTACTGCGCGCTATTGATATTGGTGACCCAGCTTGGATAGGTCACGTGATTGAGCACGTTGGCGGCGTCGAAGCGCAGATCGGCGTTCAGCCGGTCGCTCATCCGGAACGTGCGGGCCATCGACGCGTTCATGAGGAACTGCGCCGGTCCCGTGATAATGTTGCGCCCCGCGTTGCCCCAGGATCCCGCCGGCGGGCTCACGAACGCCGCCGGATTGAGAAACAGGCCGGGAGGCCCGTCATACAGGGAGAGTCCGGTGTAATTCGGCCGGATGGTGCCGGCGACGCCGGTTCCCGCCGTCAGCGCCGTAAAGACCGGGTTCAGCGGCTTGCCGCTGCCCGCCGTGATGGTGGTGGAGAAGGTCCAATCCTTCATAGCCGTGCCTTTCCACCCGCCCATCAGCGTGCCGCCCTTCAGTCCCATGCCGGTCGTGTACTGCCCGTTGATCGAAACCTGGTGCCGCTGGTCGAAATTGGAGAGCGCCCGCTCCGCCGCCAGGTTGAGCCAGTTTTGCGCGATCAGGGTAGCGCCAGCCTGGTTCTGCCCACCCAGCGCGGCATCGTCGATCGACTTGGAGAACGTGTAGTTCAAGCTGCCCGTGAACCCGTTGTGCAGCCGCCGGCGGATCATGATGGCGCCTGATTGGCGGGTCGAATTGCCGCCCGACACCAGGTAGGCGAATCCCGACGGGCACGCGGGGCACGGATCGACCCCACCCAACGGATACGTATTGGGCAAGAACGACTGCATCGAATGAGTGCCCTTGATTCCCAGGTAGTTGACGGTCATCACCAGCGAGCCCGGCAGGTCGCGTTGCATGGTGAGCTGCCAGTTCTGCGAATACCCCAGCTTGAGATTCGGATCCACACCGAACGTATTGGTCAGGGTGTTCGGCGGCGCGTTGAAGCCGTTGGCCAGCGTCAGCGGGTTGGCGTAGGAATTGGCTATGGCCAGGCTCTTCGAGAGCGGCGATTGCTGCGCCATGCGGGCCGCGATGGGGAAGTAGACCTGCGTGTCGTAGTAGATCCCGTATCCGGCACGGATCACCATGCTGGAGGCCATGAACGGCCGCCAGGAGAGTCCGATGCGCGGCTGGATGGCATGCTTGTTGGGCTCGACCAGCGAATCAGGATAGTGCATGCCGGTGAGCGATCCGGTTGGGCTGGTAGCCACCACCGGCGCCACCTGCGAGAATCCGGAAGCGACATCGAGGTTGACCAGGCGGCCGTACTTCTCGATGACCGGCGTGTTGTACTCCCAGCGCAGGCCGGAGTTGATGGTCAGCGACGGGCTCATCCGCCAGTCGTCGGTCAGATAGGCGTCGTACGAGCCGGCGTGAAAATACTTGTCGGCGTTGCCGTACGCGATGGAGCTGCCGTCCGGAATGCCCAGCAGGAAGCCGGCGAAATCGCTTCCCGCCACCTGCCCGGTGAACTGGAACGTGCCGCGCGGGTTCTGCTGCGAGAGCGGGTTGTACTGCTGGCGCCGGAAGTCGCCGCCCGCGGTGATGTTGTGCGATCCGTGATTCCAGAACACGCTCTCCGACACGCCGGCCGTCTGATTGCGCGTGAACGAATACTGCCCGTCGTTCAGGGACGTGATGCCGCCCGCGAACTGGAGGGAGGGCGGTCCCCAATACGCCGGCTCCTGGTTATTTCCGTTGATGCCGGCAGCGCCGGATACGTTCTGCTGGAAGGCGAAGAACGGCGTCAGGCGCACGGATTGCCGGCTGTAGCTCGCGCTGCTGGTGATGAACATGCGCTGGCTGATCCGGTGCATCCATTGCAGGTTGGTGGTCAGGCCCAAGCTGCGCGTGCCGTCGTCGAAATTGAAGATGCTCGGGCTGTCGCTCCGCGTGCTCTGAAACGCAAACATGCCCGCCACGTTGTCCTTGCGCTTGATGGCCTTGTTCATGCGCGATTGCAGGCTGTCCTGATGCGTATCGGAGGTCAACGGCACCTGGTAGTTGTACTGACGGTTTCCGGTGAAGTTGGGCAGCGGATACAGGCCCAGCAGAGACTGCGCCTGGCTGCTGATGCGATTGGCGGGTATCACGCCGTTCGGGAACGGATTGCCGGTGATCGGATCGACGATGTTGACGCCCAGCGCGGACAGATCGCCGCCGCGCTCCGCCGCGGTCGGCATCAGGCCGGGCACGGTGTTGACATTGGTCTGGCGCGACCACTGGTAGTTCACGAAGAAGTTCGGCGTGTTGCGCACCCAAAGATGCGGAATCCGCACCGGACCGCCGAATGCCGCCATCCCCTGGACGCGGTTGTAGCCGGGCTTCGGGGTGGATTGACCGGTGATGGAATACTGCTGTGCGTCCCATGCGGAATTGTCCAGGGTCATCCCGAGATTGCCGTTGTAGAGCGAGCGCAGTCCGCGGCGGTTGTTGCCGAACGCGGCCGATTGCGCGAAGGGCGTGTTGGCGCCGTTGTTGACGCTGCCGTTGATCAGGAGTCCGTCCGTGGGCGCCTGGTTCATCTCGACCGGGCTCTGGGGTTGACCATCGGCAGCCGGAGGCTTGGCGCCGTCGCCGGCGGCGGCTACCTGGGCGCGTTGAAATCCGCCGGAGGTGTTGGCCACCTGCGGCTGCGGCTTGCCGTTCTTCCCGTTCTTTTTCCCGTTGCCGGGGAGGATCTGCGGCTTTGTATCCTGTGCGGGCGCGGCAGCCGTGGTGGCAGCCGGCGCAGGAGCAGCCGTTGCGGGCGCGGCGGCCGCCGGCGTGGCGCTGGTAGAAACCGGAGCGGGAGCCGAGGCTTTGATCTGATCGAACGGCAGCAGCTTCAGGTTCCACTCCGCCGCGGGGGCGTTGGCTGCCACGGCGACGTCATTTTCCTGAGGCTCGAAGCACAGCATCTCGACGCGGATCTTCCACACGCCGTCGGCCAGGTCGGCGAATCTGTAGGCGCCGGTTTCGTCGGTGATTACCGAGACCCGCGTATCACCCTGGGTCGCGATCACCGCGGCCCCCGGCACCGGGAGCCCGCCATACCTGACGATTCCGCGGTGCTCCGAGGCCTGGAGCCCGATCGCCAACAGAAATACCAGCAACTTCCTCACGCTTCCCCCTAATTCTCCGTGGGTACCTTTTCGGCCTGGTCAATCACTACCATATCGACCGGCGCCCGCTTTGCCTCGAGCTTGAGCCCGAGCTTCTGTATCGAAGTGAATAACGATCCGCCGGGACTGCTCTCCGGCGCGGGAGCACGCTCTCCGCCCGCCGAGCCCGGGCCGACGCGCTCCACCCGCACCATCGGTCCGTTCAGGTCCTGCATGGCGATGTCGAGGTCGAAATCGAACGAGCCCTTCAAATCGGTCTTGTCGACTACCGGACGGCCCACCATGTTGGCCAGCATGTCGGAAAACGACGACATGGTCATGCTGGAGGCGGTCATCTTCATGAAGCCCTCGTTGCCGCCCTGCATGCTCATCCGCGGCCGGCCCTCTTCCTTCGATGTCTCCATCTTCGGACCGCCCTTGGCCTGCACCATCTCGTACACGGGTAAATCCTTTGTCTCGCGATGCGTTTTCAGCTTGAACCGCTCCTCTAGCAGAGTACGAAGCATCGCGGGCACCTGTTCCGGCTTCGCACCGTCGGGAATTTTGGCGGTGACATCGTACCGCTCTGTATCGATCCACGACGGTCCGGAAACCTGGTAAGTCCTTACGTCATATGCCCGCCGGACCAGATCCTTAAAACTCACCGCATTGTAGTTGATGCGGCCGGCATCGCCGCCCATCCTCACCTGCATCTGACCCATCGGCTGCGGCGGCGACTGTTTGACGGTTGCCACTTCGAAGGCGGGGGGCGCCGGAGTTTGGGCAAACAGGGCACCCACGGAGAACAAAAGGGGAAGCAGAAGTTTCATATCAGTTCTCCGTGGCCACCTTCTCCGCGCTCTCCACGACGATGAGATCGACGGGCGCCTTGCGCGGATCGAGCTTCAATCCGAGCTGCTGGACTGCCGAGAACATCGAAGCGCGCGGATTGCCCTCCGGCGCCGGTCCGCCCTCACCGCCCGCGTGAGCCGCAGGCATTCCGCCGGCCATTCTCTTCATGCCGATCAGGTCTTCCATGGCCACTTCCAGCGTGAGGTCGTATTTTCCATCCAGACCCGTCATATCGATCACCGGCCGGTCCATCAGGCGCGAGAGCATATCGGCAAAGCCGGACATCGTGGCACCGTTCGCCTGAATCCTGCCGGTGCCGTCGACCATCATTGCGCCTTTGGGAGCGTTCACCTTTGCGCCGTCGGGACCGACCATCGCCGGCCCCGGCGCGCCATCCTCCGATGCCTTCAACTTTGGTCCGTTCCTGCCGATGACCAGCGCGTAGATCGACTGCTCCTTATTCTCTTTCCGCACGGTCATCTTGAACCGCTCGATCAGCAGGCTCTGAAGCATCTCCGGCACCTTGCTGCCCGGCACGCCATCCGGGATTTTGGCGGTGATGTCGTAACGATCGCTTTCCATCCACGACGGCCCGCTGACCTGGAAGGGCTTCACGCCATAGGCCCTCGCGATCACGTCTTTCAGAGTGACGTTGGTGTAATTGATCCTTCCCGCATCGCCGCCGAAACCGATGCGCATCTTACCCTGCTCCATGGGTGCGGCGGGTTTAATCGAGGCCACTTCGAACGCCGGAGCCTGCGGCCACGCGGCTGCGGCCGAAAACACACCCAGAACGATGGTGTAAACTGCTCTAATCATTATCGTTGATCTCCCGCGGGGGTGCTGAACGACCCCTCACAGGTATAACGACCCGGGACTAAAGAATATGACGGAACCGGCCGTGAAAAGGTGGGGGCGGGCGCCATCTAGTTCTCCACCGGGGCCTTTTCGACGTGGTCGATGACCAGCATCTCGACCGGCATTTTGCGAGCCTCGAGTTTAAGGCCCAACTGCTTCTGGAGCGCATTTTGGAGGATCGAAACCGGGTCGGGCTCCGGCTCGCCCGGCTGCCTTGGGCCTTGCGGCACGTAGCCGCTGAGATCGAAGGAGAAGTCGTAACGGCCCTTCAGGCCGGTCGTATCGATCACGGGCGCATGCAAGGGATCGGCGAGAAAGAGGGCCAACTGATCGAGCGTCGCGGCTTTGCCGCCCAGGGCCAATTTGCCCTGCATCGGGCTGACGCCTGGACCATCTTCGGCGCTCGCCGGAGTCAGCTTATGCCCGCCTTTGGCCTCCACGAGTGCGTAGGCCGACATCTCCTTCGTCTCCCGATGCACCGCCAGTTTGAAGCGCTCGGCCAGCAGAGCCTGCATCATGACCCGCATCTCGTCGGTTTTGGCGGGTCTGGATGACTTAGCGAGGATGTCGTAGCGGTCCGGGAAATCCAATCCCTGAATGTTCGTGATCTGGAAGGGCGATACCTTATACGCCCAGACGATCGCCTGCGGCACGCCGACGTTCCGCATGGTGACACTTCCCGGGACGGCCTGAATATCCATTCTCCGGCTGCCCTCGCCGCCTCTTCGGAAGAGTTCGCTTACCTTAATACTCGCGACTTCAAAGGTTTGGCCCGTACCGACCGTCGCCAATGCGGCCCAGACGCAAATACCCCGTATCGGTTGTCGCATGTTGAGCGCTCCTCCTTTGTCAGATATGACGCGACGCCGCCCAGGTCATTAGCTTTCCCGGGCCGGAAGGATAGACGGCAGGGACGGCGCGAATGTTCCCCGGGGCCGGTGGGCACCTCGCTAGCGCCGTGCTATCTTGCCCGGCAATCCCAGAGGTCCCGGGTCGCCCGAGAGGATCACCGGCGCCCATTGAAGGAAGCTGGAAGTTCGGGGTGTGCGCAGGAGCTCGATCTGCGCCTCGCGGAGAGCCTCTGCCCGGCCCTTTCCCAGACTGAGCTCGCGGTAGAAGCGTTCCATCAGAATCCTCTCCGTCTCGTCCCCGACCCTCCACAATGGCGCAACGAAGGTGCGGACCCCGGCGATGGCGGCCGCGCGGCGCATTCCGTAGACGCCCTCGCCTACCGACGACACGCCGTCGGCCATGCGGCACTGCGAGAGGACCAGCATCTCGGTGCCTTGCAGGTCGAGCGTCTGCAACTCCAGGGCGGTGAGGAGTCCATCCTGGGGCGAGCTTCCTCCGCGGCCGTAGGACTCCTCCAGAAGGATCGCGGAAAGGCCCATGACGCGCGCGGCCGGATCGAGCCCGGCGAGTTTGCAGCCGGGACTCGCCGGGTCCGCGCGGCAATCTTCGGTGCCCCTGACGACTCCGTGCCCGACAATATGCAGCACGACGGGGCGATGCAGCTCCTTGATGTGCTGCTCGGTGGCCTGTCCTTCGCCGAGCAGTTGCGCACCCGGGATCCACTTCTGCACCTCGCGCGCCTCCGCATCGGCATTGGCGAGGCGCTGCGCGCCGTCTCCGGGACTCACGGCGATGACCGCCGCGCCGCGGGCATGGGGTGGGCCGCCGAAAGCAAGCGCCAGATCTCTGCCCGCGGGCACATAGCTGACGGCCACGCGCTCCA
>Ga0335080_10008161_pt1 | contig 10906 bp, 7 predicted proteins | sample Lox_Sample_34_FD_206720 | JGI IMG/M metagenome (GOLD analysis project Ga0335080, IMG submission 206720) | Soil microbial communities from Loxahatchee National Wildlife Refuge, Florida, United States - Lox_Sample_3.4 | ecosystem: Environmental > Terrestrial > Soil > Wetlands | place: USA: Florida...
CGGAATTGCAACTGCAATTTGCCCTGACAGAATCAGGCCTTTCACGGAATCCCCCGACGGTTCAGGAGGAGGGCGGGCAGGGTTCGAAGAATTTTGGAACCTTTTTACGATTTCCACCTCTTATCCCTTGAATGTGAGTTTTTTATGTAAAAACACAAATCGAATTGGAGGATAGCCATGAAAATCGCGTCAAAACTACTCTACGGGAAGATGTTTTTCAGCCTTATGGCTGTGCTCGCAACGGCGTCTGCCGCCTTTGCGCAAGGCGAGTCGGCCACCGGCACCGTGAGCGGCGTGCCGAATGGTGGTGCGTACGATTACACGATCATACTCAACAACACTTCGAGCTCCGTCCCGATCGGCAGCTTCTGGTATTCATGGACCCCGAACATACCGCCCTTCTTTTATCTCCCATCCGTGCCAACGAGTGCTTCGACTCCCTCGGGGTGGTCCTACTTTACAGACGCGAATTCAATCCAATTTTCCGCCAATGCACCCGCGAACGATGTGGCCCCGGGAAACTCAATTCAGTTCAATTATTCCGCTTCCTTCTCGCCAGCACAATTGACCGGACAGGCCGGGTATTCTTATGTTTACAGCGGCGGAATCGAAGGCGATCCCGGCGCCTTTGTGAACGTGGTCACCGTGCCGGCGCCTGAACCGTCTTCGCTGGGAGTACTGACAGCGGGTTTTCTCACCCTGGCTTTTGCCGGTCACCGTAAACCGCGATAGGCAACCGTTGCCGTGTAAAGCGGTTCCGGTGTCTCCCAGGCAGGCGAACGGCATCACCGTTCGCCTTTTGTGTTCAACCTGCATCAAAGCCGCGATCGGGTTCCATGCTGACTTTGCCCTGTTCAGCTAAATCGTCCTCCGCCTCACGCAGAATTCAGGGATATTTCAACCGATAAAACTGCCGGCTCGACGACGGTGGGAGGATGACCTGATATTCAGCACCGTTGGTGCTGGTGAGATTTGTCACATTGATCCAGCCGGCGGCGATCAAATCTGAATTTTGCTGCAACGTGAAACTTGCCGCCGATGACGGCCAGGCTACGACTATGATGTTGTTGGTCGGAAAGACGCGCAGAAGCGGCGCCATGGGCAACGCCGCCTTGAATGCCGCCAATTGCATCAGCCAGGCGGTGGAGCTGTTCAACGACGCCGTGACGCTGTAGCTGCCGGCTGTGCCCGCAATTTCGTCTTCCACAATGTCGCTGTCCGGCGAGGTAATTACCCGCAGCGTAAATCCGCCGCCAGCACCGGTAAAAGTGTCGGCCGTCATGCCGGCACCAAAGAGCAGGTCGTTGACATTGCTGATGGTCAACGGCCCGCTGTCGGCACTCATTCCGATTCCGGTCCCGGACGCACCACCGTCAAACACATTTCCCGGACCCAAGCCGGAGTATTCGGTTGCCCGCAGATCAACGAAGACCGCCGGCTGATTGAACGTCACCGTAACAGTGTTGGTTCCCGCGCTAACGTTGGTCGCATAATAAATCGCCTGGCTCATGCCATTGCCGCGGAATGTCGGAATGGCCGTTCGATAAATGTTCCCGGCCGAATCGCCGATGGAAACGATGCTCGCGTTCGTGTCGTTCCAACCCACGGCCACGATATTGACGTTTCCGGCGGTTTGGGCGCTCGAGTAAGCCGCCGAAATCTGGCTTTGCGGCGTCTGCGGCGTGGAAAAACTCTGCTGCACAAACTTCGGCTGAGGCGGCGGTGGCGGTGGCGGTGGTGGAATCGGCGGCGGATTGGTTTCCAACACCAGCACCCAGCCGCCGTCGCCATCCGCATTATTCGTGGGCGGCGTGAAGTTGAGCGTCCCGACGTTCGTGAACGGCGAGCCGGTAATGGGATAATAAATCCCGCTGGCCGGATCGAACCAGTGCGCCGCCGCCGGTCCACCCAGTTGCGACATGTCCACGGTGAATTGCCGGATAATGGGCGTGTAGATAACCACCAGACTGCCGTCGGGTGTGCGCGCATCGGTCAGGTAATCGTTATCGGCCACGTGGCCCGTATCGGCATACGTGCCGTAACCGGCTGTGACGACGACGTGGTTGGTGTCCGGAACCAGATTGTACCAGGCGCGCGCCTCGAAAAATGATTTCAGAAAACCAATCTGGATTGCCCCCGGCGTGTCGAGCTGGCTCTGCCAGCCGCCGGAGAACGGCCAGGTATAATGGTTGCCGTACATCTGACCGCAGGCGCCGCTGGTCATCGTCCAGTATTCCTGCTTGCGCAAAATCGGCGCCGTGGTGACCGGCCCTTGCAGGTTTTCAAACTCGTAATTGGCTTCGACCAGAAAATTCGGCAGGAAATTGGTGCGACCGTAATCCTGCCGCAACCGGGCGTAAGTCGGGTAATACGTGTAAGTCCCGTTCAGGCCCAGAATGGAATCCCAATTCGCGTCGTCGAGTGAACTGCTGACCAGGTAATCCAGTTCGGTTGTCTGCAAGTGATTCGTGTCGGTGTCCTGAATACCCTGTGCCACGGCGCGCACGACGGCGTCATCACCCGGGGTGCGCCAGCTTTGAAAATCATTGCCGCTCATCCAGAGGATGTTCGGGAAAGTTTTGTAGCGATTGCCGAGGAATTGCCCGTAGGCGCGGCATTTGTTTGTGCCGTTGTTGAGCATGATCGGCAGGAAACTCCCGGTTTCACACGGGTCGAGCAGCACTTGAATCCCCGATTGTGCCGCCAGGTTGATCACCTGGTCCACGTGGGCGAAAAAGGCCTCATTCGGCTTTGTCAGGTCATAGTTCGTGGTGTCCCCGGAGGCCACTGAGGCGGACACCGTGCCGGTGAAGGGAATGATGCCGTCAACGGTGCTGGCATCCGGACGCCCGCCGGTATAGCGGGCGCACAGGAGATTGACCCAGACGGTGTTGAAACCGTGTCCGGCCCGGTTGGTGAAGAACAGCACGACCTCGTTGTTGGTAAGATTCACGGTGAGCGCCTGGGGCGACTCGCCGAGGAGCAGGCACGGTGCGTTGCTCTGGTCAACGAGGTAGCGGCCATTGGCGCTCTTCTTGAGCGGATAAACCGGCGGCGCGGCAAAAGACAACGCTGTCGCGAATAGAACACTAGCCAGCACGAAGGCCATCACCAGTTGTTTTGGAATCCTCATTGTAATCTTGCGAAATGTGACACTTTTGGCTGAAACCGCAAATGACATTTCACTTCCATAAGATGAAAAAGGCGCAGGAGAGCTCCAGCGCCTCTATTGTAGCGGCGCTCTGTGAGCGCCGGAATTTGCGGACTGCCACCAGCGGTGGTCATAGACCGCCGCTACAGTTTAATGCCGATAGAATTCCAGTTTGTACGGCCTTTCCATCGGCATGGCAATCTCGGTTGCCCTCTTCAGGGCACTGGCTGGGTACGCCAGTGCAGTATGAAATCCTCCCATTGTTTCTCGAACGCTTCCATGTCGTTCACGCGCAGGACACGTTGGAGGGTTTCGTAACCGGTCGGGTCCGCTTTCACGCCGGCGGCGAACTCGCGATAGAACGTTCTCAGCAGGCCCTTTTCCTGGAGGTAGTAACAAAGGTATCGGGACTGGGCATAATAAGCGTTGTAGTTGGTGGAATTCAGCCCGCCGTAAAACTCGGCTGCATTCATCGCTGTGAGCCGGCGGAAGGAAATGGTTTGTCCCGCACGGATGGACTGTTCGAGTCCCTTGATGCGCCAGTTGATTTCGCCGCGAAGATGGCCGTTATCGTCCGCCGGCGCTTCGTAGAGTGAGGCCAGTCCCTCGTCGAACCACGGCGGGCATTCGGGAAAATTCGCGTGCATGTAGGCGTGCACAATTTCGTGCACCAGCGTGCCGCGCCCGGTCGAGATGTTCATGACCAGCGCTGCGTGCTCCGCCGAATAATAGCCGAACGGCGACCGCGGGATGTCGTTGAACAACTCGAGGGCGTGGTTGGTGTAGCTGGTCTGATCGCGGAACAGCCAGATATCAATGATCCCCGCCGGGTCACGCGGGAAAAAGTCCTGTTTGAGCCGGTCCACGGCCCATTTCACCGTGTTCGTCGCGCGGCCTTGCACGATCGCGGCTGGTTCATCACCAAGCACCACAAATGGCGGCTGGACTACCACCGTGAAACCGTCTGGCATCTTCGACTGCAAACGCGCGATATGATCCCGAAAGGCGGCAGGCACCGAAGCCGTTTGCGGAACCGCAGAGGTTTCATCCGCCGACGCAGACCAACCACCACCCGCCATCGCGAGTGCGATAGCCAGCAAGCGAGAAGCGCGCAAGGACGGGACGGGAAACATCTTTCCCATCTTCCGTCATGCCGGCAAACGATTCAAGTACCCAACGATGGTCGCGCCCGCACGAAATTTCAGCGACGTTCTTGAATGGCATTGGATTTGGTTTCTGCATTGCGTTGAGTCAATTGGCCGAAAGCGAAAAGGCGAACGGATTGCTCCGTTCGCCTTGATGTAGCGGCACTCTGTGAGCGCCGGAATTCTGCGACGGTCACAGACCGCCGCTACAGTTTTAATACCGATAATGCTCCGGCTTGTAAGGGCCTTCCACCGGCACGCCGATGTAGTCGGCCTGTTTCTTCGTCAGCTTGGTCAGCTTTACGCCGATTTTTTCCAGGTGCAGCCGGGCGACTTCTTCGTCAAGTTTCTTCGACAACCGATAGACGCCGACTTTGTAAGCGTCCCTGTTCTTCCACAAATCCAGTTGCGCGAGGCATTGGTTGGTGAAGCTGTTGCTCATCACAAAACTCGGATGGCCTTCGGCGCAGCCCAGGTTCACCAGCCGGCCTTCGGCCAGCAGATAAATGCTGCGGTCGCCGGGCAGGTCGTAACGGTCCACCTGCGGTTTGATGTTCACTTTGCTGACGCCCTTGGCGTTGTTCAGCCGGTCCACCTGGATCTCGTTGTCGAAGTGGCCGATGTTGCACACGATGGCCTGGTCTTTCATCTTCAAAATTTGGTCCAACGTGATGACGTCGCAGTTGCCGGTCGTTGTCACGTAAATGTCCGCCTCGCCGAGCGTGTCTTCGATGGTGGTGACCTTGAAACCTTCCATCGCGGCTTGCAACGCGTTGATGGGGTCAATCTCGGTGACGATGACACGCGCGCCGAATCCGCGCAACGAATGCGCGCAGCCTTTGCCCACGTCACCGTAGCCGCAGACGCAGGCGGTCTTGCCGGCAATCATCACGCCGAGCGCGCGTTTGAGGCCGTCGGCGAGCGATTCGCGGCAGCCGTAAAGATTATCGAACTTGGATTTGGTGACCGAGTCGTTGACGTTGATCGCCGGCACCAGAAGCTTTTTCGCTTCGAGCATCTGGTAAAGGCGATGCACGCCGGTGGTGGTTTCTTCCGAGACACCCTTCCAATCCTTCACCGCCTGCGTGAACCAGCCGGGGCGTTCTTTGGCGCATTTCTTCAACAGATTTTTAACGACGGAAACTTCGTGGCTTTCACTCGGCGTGTTGACCCAGTTGTCACCCTTTTCCATTTCGTAACCTTTGTGCAGGAGCAACGTGGCGTCCCCGCCATCGTCCACGACCAGTTGCGGGCCGCAGGTGGCAGCGGCGGCTCGCCGTCCATTCTGCGACGAGGGCGTCGCAGCCACGGGATGCGTAAGCATGTCGAGTGTGAATTGCCAGTATTCCTCCAGCGATTCGCCCTTGAAGGCAAATACCGGCACGCCGGATTTGGCGATGGCGGCAGCAGCCTGGTCCTGCGTCGAAAAAATGTTGCAACTCGCCCAGCGCACGGACGCTCCGAGCTCGACCAGCGTCTCGATGAGCACGGCCGTCTCGATGGTCATGTGCAACGAACCGGAAACGCGCACGCCCTTGAGCGGCTTGGACGGTCCATATTTGGCGCGGATGGCCATGAGCCCGGGCATTTCCTGCTCCGCGACGGACATTTCGCGGCGGCCGAGATCGGCCAGGGAAATATCGCGGACGTAATAATCCTGTTTCGCGCCGTTGCCATTGGTTTTGGCGGGTTTGATACGAGGAGGAGAAAGTTTGATGGTACTCATAGTTTTCAGTTTCAAGTTTTCAGTTTTCAGTCTTTTCGAACGAGCGGATCAGACCTTGTAACATGGCCGAAAGCTCCTTAGTTTCCTGGATAAATTGGTCCGCATCAATTTTGGTGATCAATTCAAGTTGTCTGGCAATATAACATTGGGTGCGTAATTCGGCGGCCGAGCCTTTGGCGATGCGCAGAAACTGGATGAAGTCCTGCCGACTGTCGCGTTCCGCGCCTTCGGCAACGTTCGAAGGAACGGAAATCGCCGCGCGTTGCATCTGGTCGCGCAGGGCACGACTCACGTTTATTGCAAGGCGACAGGCTCTTTTCCATACTTCCAGTTTCTCAAACGATTGATAGGCCATATCGAAGTTTTCCGTTTCAAGTCTCAAGTTTTCAGAGCTGAAAACTGAACACTGAAAACTCGAAACTCATTTGAGCGCGCGTTTAAGCGCGTCAATTTTATTGGTTTTTTCCCACGTCAGCGCGGGGTCGCTCTTGCCAAAGTGGCCGTAATTGGTGGTCTTGGAATAAATCGGGCGGCGCAAGTTGAGCTGCTCGATGATGTCGGCCGGCTGAAAACTGAACACACGGTTGACGGCGCGGACGATTTTGCTTTCGGGAACGGTCGCCGTGCCGAAGGTCTCCACGCTCACGCTCACCGGGTCGGGATAGCCGATAGCGTAGGCAAATTGGATTTCACATTTGGCGGCAAGTTTGGCGGCCACGATGTTTTTGGCCACCCAGCGGCCCATGTACGCCGCGCTGCGGTCCACCTTCGTCGGGTCCTTGCCCGAGAACGCGCCGCCGCCGTGCCGGCCCATGCCGCCGTAGCTGTCCACGATGATTTTGCGCCCGGTCAATCCGGTATCACCCTGCGGCCCGCCGACGACAAACCGGCCGGTCGGGTTGATGAGAAATTCGGTCCTCCGGTTGAGCAGCTTCGCGGGCAGAACCTTTCTGATAACCTTTTCGATGCAGAACTTTTCAATCTGGTCATGCTCGGCGTCGGCGCTGTGCTGGGTGGAGATGACAACGTTGGTGATGGCCACGGGCTTGTCGTCCCGATATTCCACGGAGACCTGCGACTTGGCATCGGGCCGGAGCCAGGCCGGACCCTTGCCACTCTTGCGAATTTTCGTCAATTCGCGGCCGAGGCGGTGGGCGAACATGATGGGCGCGGGCATCAGCTCGGGCGTCTCGTTGCAAGCGTAACCGAACATCAGTCCCTGATCGCCGGCGCCTTGCTTGGCGGTCTTCTTGCCCCTGGCCTTCCGGGCGTCCACGCCCTGGGCGATGTCGGGTGATTGCTGGGTGATGATGGTATTGACAAACACCTTGTCGGCATGGAACACGTCGTCGTCATTCACGTACCCGATTTCGCGAATGGCGTCGCGGGCGATTTTGGTGAAATCGAGTCTGGCGCGGGTGGTGATTTCACCGCCCACGATGACGATGTTGGATTTGGCGTAGCATTCGCAGGCGACGCGGCTGAATTTGTCCTGCGCCAGGCAGGCGTCCAGCACGGCGTCGGAAATGGTATCGCACACCTTGTCTGGATGGCCTTCGCCGACGGACTCCGACGAAAAAATAAAATTTTTACTCATTCAATTTTACAGGCGTTGTTTTGGTTGCCATTGACATATTGACGTATCAAGATAAGATGATATATGGAAATTGACTCGCGTCAAACGGTTTTTTGAGAATCTTTGGCGCACGGGAAAATATGTCCTCGACCCTGAAATCATTGCGGGCGTTGTCCGATCCGACGCGACTGCGCATCGTGGCGCTGCTGGAGCGCGACGAACTGTCGGTGAACGAGCTGCAGGAAATCACGCGGCTCGGCCAGTCGCGCATTTCCACGCACCTGGGTCTGTTGCAGGACTCGGCATTGGTGCAATCCCGGCGCGAAGGCAAACGGACATTTTACAAGCTGAATGACGTCGTGGAGGCGACGCCGCGTCGCCATGGTGAGCCTTCGGTGAAAATTGCCGACGAGGGCATCGCCGCCACGGCGCGTGAGTTCATCCAGCTCGCCATCCGCGGCGCCAAGGAATTGCCCGAGCACGCGGGCGACCAGATCAATTTGAAGCGCGTCACCGCCCGCCGCCGGGAGCAGGCGCAAGTTTTTTTCAACCAGGTCGCCGGTCGCTTTGACCGCGTTTATGGACCAGGCCGCTCGTGGCAGGCATTCGGACATTTGCTGCTGCGCATCCTGCCGCCGCTGGTCGTGGCCGACCTCGGCGCAGGCGAAGGATTGTTGAGTGAACTGCTCGCGCGCCGCTGCAAAAAAGTCATCGCCGTTGATAACTCGGAAAAAATCGTCGCCTTCGGCGCGGCCAAGGCGAAAAAGAACGGCCTGAAAAATCTGGAATTCCGGCTCGGCGATTTGCAGAACCCGCCCGTCGAAGCCAACAGCGTGGACCTGGTGATTTTGAGCCAGGCTTTGCATCACGCCGAAGCGCCGGAGCAAGCGATTGTTGCCGCGGGCAAAATTCTGCGTCCGCGCGGGCAAATCATGATTCTGGATTTGCTGAGGCATAATTTTGAGAAGGCGCACGAACTTTATGGCGACCGCTGGCCGGGTTTTGCCGAGAGTGATTTGCAGCGCTGGCTGGAAGAGGCTGGATTCAAAAAGATTGATATCAGCGTCGTCGCGCGCGAGGAACAACCACCGCATTTCCAGACCATTCTGGCCAGTGCGGAAAAATAGTTTCCGTGGCGGCCGGGATGACGAGGCTCAAACCAAATTCCTGCTTTCGGTTTCCGATTTTTAAATCAGAGCCTCCTCACGTCGGCCGCTACAAAATCACCCGACGATCAAATTCACCAGTTTCTTTGGCACGATGATGACTTTTTTGATGGTCTTGCCCGCAATGAACTGTTGCGCCTTCCCGGAAGCTTTGCCAGCGGCTTCCATGGCGGCATTGTCGGCATCGGCCGGAACTTTGATGACATCGCGCAGCTTGCCGTTCACTTGCACGGGGATTTCCATCTCGGATTCGACGAGCAGCACAGGGTCAAACTTCGGCCACGGCGCATACGCGAGTGACGAGTGATGGGTGACGAGTGACGAGTTCAGTTTATCCCACAATTCTTCCGCCAGATGCGGCGCGAAGGGCTGAAGCAAAATCAGAAAATCGCGCAACATGGAAATTGGTTTGGATTCCCAGGTCATGGCTTCGTTCACAAAAACCATCAGCGCGGAAATGGCCGTGTTGAAGCGCAAAGCATCGAGGTCTTCGGTGACCTTTTTGATGCAGGCATGGAGCGATTTCAATTGTGCCGGAGTGGCCGCCACGTCTGTGATGGCGCCATCCAGTTTGATGATCCCGAGCAATTGCTCGCCGCTTGGCGATGTGGTTTCCGCCTGCTCAAATTCCGTCTCGGATTTTTCGTCAACGAACAACCGCCACACGCGGCCGAGAAAACGATACACGCCTTCAGCACCGCGCGTGCTCCACGGTTTGACCATCTCGAGCGGGCCCATGAACATCTCGTAGAGCCGGAAAGCGTCGGTGCCCAATTCCTGCACCGGCACGTCCACGGGAATCACATTGCCGCGCGACTTCGACATCTTCTGGTTGTCTTCGCCCAGCACCATGCCCTGATTGACGAGCTTGAAGAACGGTTCGGGCGTGGAGACGTAGCCGAGATCGAACAAGACCTTGTGCCAGAACCGGGCATAGAGCAGGTGGAGAACGGCGTGTTCGGTGCCGCCAACGTACAAATCGACACCAGTCGAGGGACGAGGGTCGAGGGTCGAGGGCTGGTCGGAGTTTGGCGCTCGACTCTCGACTCTCGACTCTCGGCCACTGGTGCCCATCCAATATTGTTCCGCTTCCTTCCCGACGAACGCGTTCGGATTTTTCGCATCGAGGAAACGCAGATAATACCAGCACGAACCGGCCCATTGCGGCATCGTGTTGGTTTCACGTCGCGAGCCATCCGGCAAATTCACCCAATCCTTGGCGCGGGCGAGTGGCGGTTCGCCGGTGGCCGTCGGTTTGTAATCGGTCAATTCCGGCGGCAAAACCGGCAACGCGGATTCCGGCAACGCTTCGTGATAGGGCTGACCGCCAGGACCCATTCTCCAAACAATCGGGAACGGTTCGCCCCAGTAACGCTGCCGACTGAACAGCCAGTCGCGGAGTTTGTAATTGATGGTTTTCTTGCCGAGACCTTTGGCTTCAAGCCAGGCAGTGATTTTCTTTTTGGCTTCGGCGGTGGGAAGTCCGGTGATTGAAATATCCGGTCCAGTCGAATTGACTGAAATTCCATCACCCACAAACCCGCGCCAGTCGGTTTTGGGGTCGGGCGGCTGGACGACTTGGACGATGGGCAGATTGAATTTGGTGGCGAACTCGAAATCGCGGGTGTCATGCGCCGGGACAGCCATGATGGCGCCGGTGCCATAGCTCGCCAAAACGTAGTCTGCGATCCAAATTGGAATCTTCTCGCGGTTGACCGGATTGATCGCGTAAGCACCGGTGAACGCGCCGGTTTTTTCTTTCGCCAGTTCCGTGCGCTCAAGGTCGGATTTTTTTGAAACCGCAATTTTGTATTCTCTGACGATCAGCGACTGCTCTGGTGTAGCGATTTGACTTACAAAGGGATGCTCAGGCGCAAGCACCATATAAGTCGCGCCGAACAATGTATCAGGCCGAGTCGTGAATACTTCTATTGGCAGGTTTTCTGAAACGGTGTGGAAAATAACACTCGCGCCTTCACTGCGGCCAATCCAGTTCCGCTGCATTTCCTTGAGCGAATCACTCCAGTCAATCGTGTCAAGGTCGGCCAGCAATTTCTCGGCGTAGGCGGTGATGCGGAGCATCCATTGGCGCATCGGCTTGCGAACGACGGGAAAGCCGCCGACTTCACTTTTGCCATCCAC
>Ga0335080_10008162_pt1 | contig 10906 bp, 8 predicted proteins | sample Lox_Sample_34_FD_206720 | JGI IMG/M metagenome (GOLD analysis project Ga0335080, IMG submission 206720) | Soil microbial communities from Loxahatchee National Wildlife Refuge, Florida, United States - Lox_Sample_3.4 | ecosystem: Environmental > Terrestrial > Soil > Wetlands | place: USA: Florida...
CTCAATCAGCCGCGCTACAAGGGCGCGCAGGTCCTGCTTGCGCGGGACAATTTCGGCTGCGGATCGTCACGCGAGCATGCGCCATGGGCGCTGATGGACTTCGGTCTGCGCGCTCTTGTCGCCCCGAGCTACGCGGATATCTTCTACAACAATTGCTGCAACAACGGACTTCTGCCGATCGTGTTGGACGCCGGCGTGGTCGACCAGTTCTTCCGCGAAGTTCAGAGCACGCCGGGCTACAGGCTGATCGTCGACTTGGAAGCGCAGACCGTGACGACGCCTTCAGCACATAGCTTCCGCTTCGAGATCGATCCCTTTTATAGACATCACCTGCTGGAGGGATTGGACGAGATCGGGCGCACGCTGAAGCACGCCGATGGCATTCGCGCGTACGAGGAGAAGCGCAGAGCTGAACAACCTTGGTTGTTCAGCTGACCGCTCATAGGGTACGGTGCGTGGGCGCGCAGCCTGCCCCGATGGCCTGGGATGCGGGAGTCTAAACCCGAATCTATTTCCACATCGACTGAAATGAACATCGCAGTCCTTCCCGGCGACGGCATTGGCCCGGAGATCGTCGCGCAAGCAGTCAGGGTGCTCGAAGCGCTGCGCGCGGATGGTCTAAAGCTGGAAATGGAACATGCTGCCATTGGCGGTGCCGGCTATGACCAGGCCGGTGATCCGCTGCCAGCAGCCACGCTCGACCTTGCGCGCCAGGCGGATGCCGTGTTGCTCGGAGCGGTAGGCGGTCCGAAGTACGATACGCTGGCGCGGCCGTTGCGGCCGGAGCAGGGGTTACTGCGCATACGCAAAGAGCTCGGTCTGTTCGCGAATGTCCGTCCGGCAGTGTTGTATCCGGAATTGGCCGGCGCCTCGACGTTGAAGCCGGAGATCGTGGCCGGGCTCGATCTCGTGATCCTGCGCGAGTTGACCGGCGATATCTACTTCGGTACACCGCGTGGCCGTCGACAGAACGCCGCGGGAGAGCGCGAAGGCTTCGACACCATGTTGTACAGCGAGTCCGAGATCCGGCGGATCGCCCACGTCGGTTTCCAGACCGCACGCAAACGCAGAAACAGACTCTGTTCGGTGGACAAAGCCAATGTGCTGGACACCAGTATCTTGTGGCGCGAAGTGGTGAACGAAGTGGCAAAGGAATACCCGGACGTCGAGCTGTCGCATATGTATGTGGACAACGCCGCGATGCAGCTGGTGCGCGCGCCCAAGCAGTTCGACGTCATCGTCACGGGCAACATGTTCGGCGACATCCTTTCCGACCAGGCCTCGATGCTCACAGGCTCGATAGGGATGCTGCCGTCGGCTTCGCTGGATGCGAACAACAAGGGGCTGTACGAGCCGATCCATGGCTCCGCACCCGACATTGCCGGCAAGGATGTGGCCAATCCCTTGGCGACGATCCTGTCAACAGCGATGATGATGCGTTACACCTTCAATCAGGAACCAGCCGCGACGCGTATCGAGAACGCGGTCAAGCGCGTCCTGGCACAGGGGGTGCGGACTGCCGATATCCATGAGGCAGGCTGCAAGCGAGTCGGGACACGCGAGATGGGCGACGCGGTAATCGCCGCGCTTGCACATCGTTAGCGAGGGGATGGGGTGATGATGCGAGTCGGCTTCATCGGGTGGCGCGGCATGGTGGGCTCGGTGCTGGTGCAGCGCATGCGTGCCGAGGGGGACTTCGATCGCGTCGAGCCGCTGTTCTTCACCACGTCTCAAGCTGGTGGGAAAGCTCCGTCGATCGGCAAAGAGGTGCCACCGCTCAAAGATGCGCATAGCCTTCCCGAACTCAAGGCGATGGATGTTCTCGTCTCTTGCCAGGGCGGCGACTACACCAACGAGATATTCCCCCAGTTGCGCCGGGAGGGCTGGAAGGGTTACTGGATCGACGCTGCAGCGGCTCTACGCATGCAGCCCGACGCCGTGATCATCCTCGATCCGGTGAACCGCACCGTGATCGACTCCGCCCTGGCGCGGGGCGTGAAGAGTTATATCGGCGGCAATTGCACAGTGAGTCTGATGTTGATGGGACTGCACGGGTTGCTAAGAGCCGGGCTGGTAGAGTGGCTGACCAGCATGACCTACCAGGCCGCCTCCGGCGCTGGCGCTCAGCAGATGCGCGAACTCGTGGCGCAGATGGGCGCGGTGCACAGCGCCGCTGCCGGATTGCTGGCTGATTCAGCCTCGTCCGTTCTCGACATCGATCGTTCCGTGTCCGATACGTTGCGGGGATCGCAGCTGCCCGCGGAGCACATCGGCCACCCGCTTGCCGGCAGTCTTCTACCCTGGATCGACAAGGATCTCGGCAACGGGCAGAGCCGGGAAGAGTGGAAGGCCCAGGCCGAGGGCAACAAGATACTCGGACGCGACGCAGACCTCATTCCCATGGACGGCATATGTGTGCGTATCGGGGCGATGCGTTGCCACAGCCAGGCGCTTACCATCAAGCTCAAACGGGATGTGCCGCTGCCAGAGATCGAAAGTATTCTTGCAGCGGCAAACGCCTGGGTCAGGGTAGTGCCGAACACCCGCGAGGCAAGCCTCGCAGCCCTGACGCCTGCGAGCGTCTCAGGGACGCTCGAAGTGCCGATCGGACGTTTGCGCAAACTGCCCATGGGCGGGCAATACCTCTCTGCCTTCACAGTCGGCGATCAGCTTCTCTGGGGCGCGGCCGAACCGCTGCGCCGCATGCTGCGCATTTTGCTCGAGCGCTGATCTCATCGCCGCGTAGAGCTGCTGGCATCGGACCTCCGCGCGGCCTTTTTTTCGGTCTACTCCAGGTATCCAGCGGTGGCGCGCGTCTGAGAGCATCCAGCTCAATTGTTAAAGCAGGCGAGGGTTTTGCTTTAGGTCGCCAAGCAGTTTGATAAGGGGATGCGGTCGGGGGAGCATGACGCGCCCTTACGTTGTCCCCTTGGCGCCCCGGATTTTGGCTCTCGCGAACGGGTTGAATAAATCTCTGCTGCGGCCGATATTAAGACGCAAGTTTAGCTTGCATCAGTAAATACATGATGTTATTTTTAATTATTAAAAGGTCATAACGACAGGTGGCGCAGTGGGCAAAACGTCTCTTGTAGGCTCATTAATCGCAGGCGCGCTATTCCTGCTCGCGGGAGCCGCCGAGGGTGCAGGACTGGGCAAGCTCACCGTGCTCTCCCACCTGGGAGAGCCCCTGAGTGCCGAGATCGATGTCGTCGCGCCAGACAAGCGCGAACTGGATACGCTCAATGTCCGCCTCGGTTCGCCGGATGCGTACCTGCAGTCGAACCTGCCTTATCCCCCTGGTTCTCTAGGTCTTCGCCTAGCCGTCGAGCATCGGCCCAGCGGTGAGCCCTACATCAAGGTCACGACCACGCAGCCGGTGCCAGAGCCATTCGTCGATCTGCTGGTGGAATTGAATTGGCAGGGTGGAAAGATCTTGCGGGCTTACACGGCGCTTCTCGACCCGCCAGCGTTCGCGGCAGCGCCCCCTGCAGTGGAACCGCCCCCAGCTCCCAAGCCCGAGGTTGCGGCGCCCTCGACCGCTCCCGAGCCTTCAGTAGAGACCAAGATGGGAAGCGAGATGAAGCAGGCTGCACCTGAGGCGCCAGCCGCGGAAGTCGCGGCCGCACCGGCACCTGCAGAAGTCGCGCCGGGCGAACCGATGCCAGCCCAGCCGCCGCCCACCGAGCCGACTCCCTCGGCACAGCCGGCAGAGGCGGGCATGCCGGCTCAACCAGGTCCCGCACCGAAGGAAGACGCCTATGGACCGGTGAAGCGTGGCGATACGCTGTCAAAGATCGCCATGCAATACAAGCCGGACGACGTGACTCTGGATCAAATGCTGGTCCTACTGTTCCGAAGCAACAAAGGGGCATTCGTGGCCAGCAACATGAATCGATTGAAGACCGGCAAGGTTCTCGCGATTCCGGACCCGTCGGAAGCCGGGGAGATACCTGTGAAAGAGGCGCATAAAGAGGTCCGCCTCCAGGTTGCCGACTTCAATGCCTATCGCGAGCGGCTTGCAAGCGCGGCCGGCGCGACGCCGCCTGCACCAGAACAAGGTGGCGCGACGGCCGGCGGGAAGGTCACAGGTCCCATCCAGGACAAGACCGCATCCGCGGCCGGCGAGCCCAAGGAAGTGCTCAAGCTTTCTCAAGGCGAGCAGCCCGGAGGAGGTGGTGGAAAAGCGGCGCAGGAGAAGCTGCGCGCCCTGGAAGAGGAGGTCGCGGCACGCGACAAGACCATCCGCGACGCCAACGAGCGAATCGCGAAACTGGAGAAGACGGTCAAGGACATGCAGGGGCTACTGGAGCTGAAGAGCAAGCCCATGGCCGACCTCCAGAAGCCGCCTGCGGCGCCCCCGATTCCCGCACCGACGCCGGCTCCAGCGACACCGTCTCCTGCATTAGCTCCGCCGCCCGTCAAGCCCGAACTTACGGCATCCCCATCCCCGCCGGCGATGCCAGCCGGTCCGATGGCCACTTCGGGCACGGAGCCTAGCGCAGGCGGTGTGGAAACTCAGCCCAAACCGAAGGCGCGGCCTCGGGTAGTCGCTCCGCCGCCGCCCCCGCCGAGTCTGCTGGACGACTTGCTCGCGGACCCGACGTACCTGATTGCCGGCGGCGCGGTTGTCGCGCTCATCTTGGGCTTCCTCGGCTACAGGTTCGTCCGCGGTCGCCGCGGCGCGGCGGACAGTCTCGGGGCAGAAAAAAAAACTTCTGAGGTAGCATCCTTTGACGCCGAGAGCGGTGATGGCTCCTCAGAGGCAACGGCCGCATCGCGTTCAGGTGGCTCCCAACCCCCTGTAGCCGAAGAGGTCGACCCCCTAGCGGAAGCGGAGATCTATCTCGCCTATGGTCGCGATGGGCAGGCTGAGGAAATTCTCAAAGAAGCATTGCAGAACCAGCCCCGGCGCTTCGAGATCCACCTCAAGCTTCTGGAGATCTTCGCTAAGCGCAAAGACGTCCCCGCTTTCGATTCCGTAGCCCGCGAACTGCAGCAGGCCACTGGTGGCCAGGGCGAAACCTGGCTGCAGGCCGCGCGTCTCGGCTATCAGATCGATCCCAGCAATCCCCGCTATGCCGCGGGCAAGCCTAGCCCTGAAGCCGTCGCTGCCGCCGCAGCAGCAGCGGCCGCCACCGCAGTCACTGCAACCGACAAGACGCTGGATTTCCAGATCGACTCGCTCGAGCCGTCGCCTGAGATCGGAACCCTGACCGATATCGACGCTGGTTTCGGGCGCCGTTTCGCTACGACTACTGCAGCGACCAGCGCCGATCGCATCGATCTCAATGTGAGCGTTGACGACGGTCAGGCACCGGGCACGAAGACCGATATCGATCTGGGCAAGCTGGGACCGAGCGACGCCACGGCCGTGGATCTGGATCTCGACAGTCTCGGCAGTCCCGCCGGCACCGGAGCAGGCACCGATATCAATCTGGCGACATTCGGCAGCGAGCAGTCGGCGGACATGCCGGTCATGGACTTCAACCTCGATCTGCCTACGGGAGGGGAAGAGAAGTCACAGACCGGATCGACCAGCTCAGCCGTCGACTTCGATTTGAAGCTGGACGATACTGGTGCGACTTCCACCGGCAATACTGCCCTGGACTTCGATATCGACCGTGTCGCGCTCGACGGGGGTGCCGCCAAGTCCGAGCCCGTTCTCAATCTCGATCGATCCGGTCCGGCGATGCCGGAGATCGATCTGTCCTCCATCAATCTCGATCTCGGGGGGTCCGGGCCATCGGAACCGGAAGGCGGAGTCAAGGACGACAAATGGTACGACGTGCAGACGAAATTCGACCTGGCCAAGGCTTATCAGGAGATGGGTGACAAGGAAGGGGCGCGGGAGATCCTACGCGAAGTCATGGCCGAGGGCGACGCCGAGCAGAAGGCCGCCGCGAACAAGGTGCTGGAGACCCTCGGCTGATCTAACCGGTATCGTTCGGTCCATGGGCGCGGAATTCCGCGCCCATTTTGTTTGGTTACCCATGGATGAAAGCATGAGGACCGTGCCTCGCCGTGGTTGTTGAGTACTCTATGCGCATTGCCCTGGGACTCGAATACGACGGCAGCGCTTTCTGCGGCTGGCAGACGCAGCCGTCTCGCTGCTCTGTGCAGGACGCTGTGGACGCCGCCCTTTCAGAGATTGCGGCGCAGCCAGTGCAATCGCAGTGCGCAGGCCGCACCGATGCGGGCGTGCACGCGTTGGGTCAAGTCGTTCACTTCGATACATCCGCGCAGCGCCCGCTCAGCGCCTGGGTGCGCGGCGTCAACACCCTGCTGCCCGCATCCATTGCCGTGCAGTGGGCGCGCGAAGTTAGCGATGAGTTCCACGCGCGCAAACGCGCCGCTGGGCGCATCTATAGCCATCTGGTCCTCAACCGTCACGAGCGGCCCGCGGTCAACCATGCGCGCATCGGCTGGTACCACCATCCGTTGGACCTCGGTCCGATGCGAGAAGCGGCGCATTCGCTCCTCGGCCGACACGACTTCAGCGCGTTCCGTGCCGCCGAGTGCCAGGCGATTTCACCTGTAAAGGATCTGCGCCGCGCCGAGATTCACCGCTTTGGGAGCCTCGTGCTGTTCGAATTTGCGGCCGACGCTTTTCTCCATCACATGGTGCGCAACGTGGTGGGTTGCCTGATCAAAATCGGCGAAGGCAAGCACGCGCCGCAATGGCTCAAAGAGGTGCTGGAAAGCCGGGATCGGACCCGTGCTGCGCCGACGTTCCCGCCCGATGGACTCTACCTCACGGCAGTAGAATACGACGCAGCGTGGGGCTTGCCGGCGCCGCGCGGAGGGCTGCCTGTCGATGTCCTGCTGAGCGCCGGACTGGCCTCGATCGCTCGGTCTTGAACCGATGACTACAGCAGTCAAAATTTGTGGAATAACGCGCGTCGAGGACGCGCTTACTGCGGCCCGCGCTGGTGCGCATGCCGTCGGACTGGTCTTCCATCCAGACAGTCCACGCTGTGTGGACGTCGGCCGCGCACGCGAAATCGTCGGGCGACTACCTCCGTTTGTCACCGCGGTTGGCCTGTTCGTCGATCCGCACCCCGATGAGGTAAGGCGAGTTTTGCGCGAAGTCGGACTGAACCTGCTTCAATTTCATGGCGATGAGGAACCGGGGCTGTGCACACGCTTCGGTCTGCCGTACATCAAGGCGTGCAGGATGGCGCCCGGAACGGATTTGCTACAATACGCTGCCCTTCACCATCGGGCGAAGGGCCTGCTTCTCGACGCGTTCGTCGCCGGCACCAGCGGCGGTACGGGACGCTCCTTCGACTGGGGCTTGATTCCCCGTGACCTATCCCTGCCGATCGTGCTCGCAGGCGGGCTGAACCCGGTCAATGTCGGCGAGGCGATCCGTGCGGTACGACCCTGGGCCGTAGATGTGAGCAGTGGTGTCGAACGGGAGAGAGGCGTCAAGGACGCCGCCAAGATAGCCGCCTTCATGCAAGGAGTACGCGATGCAGATGTATGACGCGGGGCAGATCTACGATCTGCCCGACGGCCGCGGCCATTTTGGCGCGTTCGGCGGCGTGTTCGTGGCCGAGACCCTCATCCACGCTTTGGATGAGTTGAAACGCGAATATCTGCACGCGCGCGGTGATGCTCAGTTTCAGGCCGACTTCGCCTCAGAACTGAAGCATTATGTCGGCCGTCCCAGCCCGGTGTATCACGCTAAACGCTTGTCCGAACATCTCGGTGGCGCCCAGATCTGGCTCAAGCGCGAGGATCTCAACCACACCGGCGCGCACAAGATCAACAATACCGTCGGCCAGGGGTTGTTGGCGAGAAGGATGAACAAGAAGCGCGTCATCGCCGAGACGGGTGCCGGGCAGCATGGAGTGGCTGCGGCTACCGTTGCCGCACGCTTCGGCATGGAATGCGTCGTGTACATGGGCTCCGAGGACATCAAGCGGCAGGCCATGAACGTGTACCGCATGAAATTGCTGGGTGCGACTGTAGTGCCGGTGGAGAGCGGGTCCAAGACTCTCAAGGACGCGCTCAACGAGGCGATGCGCGACTGGGTCACCAACGTCGAGAGCACGTTCTACATCATCGGCACTGTCGCAGGGCCCCATCCGTATCCGATGATGGTGCGCGACTTCAACGCCGTGGTCGGCAAAGAATTGCGCAGCCAGATGCCCGAAGTGATCGGACGTCAGCCGGACGCGATCCTCGCGTGCGTGGGCGGTGGGTCCAATGCGATGGGCGTGTTCTACTCATATATCCAGGATCCGGCCGTGAGGCTCATCGGGGTAGAGGCGGCGGGGGAAGGCATCAGCACCGGCCGGCACGCTGCGACGCTCTGCGCGGGCCGCCCTGGTGTGCTGCACGGGAACCGCACCTATTTGTTGCAGGATGCGGACGGCCAGATCATCGAAACCCATTCCATCTCGGCAGGGCTCGACTATCCTGGCGTGGGACCGGAACACTCCTGGCTCAAGGACAGCAGACGCGCGGAATATGTAGCCGCGACCGATCAGGAAGCGCTCGCGGCGTTTCACATGTTGTGCCGAATGGAGGGCATCATGCCGGCGCTGGAGTCCAGCCACGCGCTTGCGCACGCCATCAAAATCGCTCCCGGGCTGGGGCGCAGCAGCGTACTCCTGGTGAATCTCTCCGGTCGTGGCGACAAGGACATGCACACCGTCGCCAAGCACTCCGGCATACAACTTTGACAGCAGAGAGCCTCGGGCAATGGTGGCCCAACACGCTTTGCTCGAACTACTGATCCGTGGCTAAACCGATGTCCCGGATCGCACCGACCTTTGCACGGCTGAAGGCATCCCAGCGCAAGGCCCTGATCCCGTATTTCACCGCTGGGGATCCTGATTTGGAATCGACTGTGCCACTCATGCACGCGCTCGTCGAAGCGGGCGCCGACATCATAGAGTTGGGTATCCCATTCTCTGACCCGATGGCTGACGGGCCGGTGAACCAACGTTCGAGCGAACGTGCGCTGAAGCATCACACCAGCCTCACGCAGGTTCTAAGCATGGTTGCCCGTTTCCGCCAGTCTGACAAGGGCACGCCCGTGGTGCTGATGGGGTACGGCAATCCGATCGAGGCGCTGGGATACGAACGCTTCGCACAAGCCGCGCAACAAGCCGGCGTGGATGGCGTGCTGGTGGTCGACTATCCGCCGGAGGAGAGTTCGGATCTCACCATTCGCCTGCGCGAGCGGGCCATCGACAGTATTTTCCTGTTGTCGCCCACGACAGAGGAAGAGCGGATGGAGAAGATCGGTCGCGTGGCCACCGGCTATATCTATTATGTATCGCTCAAGGGCGTGACCGGAGCCAGCAATCTCGACGTGCAAGAAGTCGCCGCTAAGATCCCACGGATCCGGCATCACATCCGACTGCCCGTTGGGGTAGGCTTCGGCATCCGCGATGCCGAGACGGCGCGCGCGGTCTCTCGCGTGTCGGACGCCGTCGTCATCGGGAGCCGGCTGGTCCAGGAGATCGAACGATCTGCCCCCGAGAACCTGATCGGCAACGTGAAGGCCCTGGTCGGCTCCATACGCCAGGCGATGGACGAGTAAGCGCTTAGGCAGAGGTCGCGGTCGCTGCGTCCGCCATTGTCGAAAGTGTCCGAGCAACGCACGCGTCCGGAGGTGACGTGAGCTGGCTTCAGAAACTGCTTCCACCCAAGATCAAGCGGAGCCCTGGCGCGGCCAAGAAGGCCGTTCCGGAGGGGCTATGGATCAAGTGCGAAGTGTGCGAGTCGGTGCTCTACCGCGCCGATCTCGAGAAGTCGATGAACGTGTGCCCCAAGTGCGCCCACCACAACCGGATCAGCGCGCGCGAGCGGCTCGACGTCACCCTCGATGCCGAGGGCCGGTACGAGATCGGATCCGAGGTTGTCCCGGTCGACTTCCTGAAGTTCGTCGACAGCCGCCGCTATACGGATCGGCTCGAGGCTGATACGCAGGAAACCGGCGAGACCGATGCGCTGGTCGTGATGCAGGGCGCGATCAAGACGGTCCCCGTGGTGGTCGCCGCATTCGAGTTTCGTTTCATGGGCGGTTCGATGGGCTCGGTGGTCGGTGAGCGTTTCGTGCGCGGCGTGCAGTCTGCCATCGAACAGAAACTGCCTTTCGTCTGTTTTGCGGCGAGCGGGGGCGCACGCATGCAGGAGGGCCTGATGTCGCTGATGCAGATGGCCAAGACCACGGCGGCTCTGACTCAGCTCGCAACCGATCGCCTGCCCTTCATTTCCGTACTGACCGATCCGACGATGGGCGGCGTTTCAGCCAGCTTCGCTATGATCGGTGATGTCGTCATCGCCGAGCCCGGTGCGTTGATTGGCTTTGCTGGGCCGCGCGTGATCGAGCAGACGGTGAAGCAGACGTTGCCCGAGGGCTTCCAGCGCGCGGAATTTCTTGTTGAGCACGGGGCTATCGACATGATCGTCGATCGGCGCGAAATGCGCGATCGGCTGGTGAGCCTCATCACTTTGCTGATGCGCGCGCCGGCCGCGTGACGCTCCCAGCGCTCTCGCATCCCATCGCCATCAACTCTCTCACTGCTGGGCCGGACTCTTCCCGACTCGACGACTGGCTCAGCTATCTCGAGCGGCTGCATCCCGCGAGCATCGATCTGGGTCTGGATCGCGTTGCGGCCGTCCGCGATCGACTCGGGCTACGGCCGGTATTTCCAGTGATCACCGTAGGCGGGACGAACGGTAAGGGCTCCACTTGTGCAATGCTGGAAAGCTGCCTGCGCCGCGCTGGGTATCGGACCGGATGCTACATGTCTCCACATCTGTTGCGTTACAACGAGCGCGTTCGCATCGGCGGAGTGGAGGCCGGTGATAGCGCACTGGTCGAGGCTTTCCGTCGCGTTCAGCGGGCCCTTGCCGACACTTCGCTCACCTATTTCGAGTTCGGCAC
>Ga0335080_10008165_pt1 | contig 10905 bp, 4 predicted proteins | sample Lox_Sample_34_FD_206720 | JGI IMG/M metagenome (GOLD analysis project Ga0335080, IMG submission 206720) | Soil microbial communities from Loxahatchee National Wildlife Refuge, Florida, United States - Lox_Sample_3.4 | ecosystem: Environmental > Terrestrial > Soil > Wetlands | place: USA: Florida...
CCTTCGTGGCCCGCGATGTCGATTCCGATCAACGTGTGCTGATTCATATGTTTAACGGGCTGGATGCATTCGCCGCCCTGCCCGCGTCGGAGTGGGCAGTGAAATCCTATCGCGGTGTCGGGCCGCCGATCCTCGGGGAACTGGTCGAAGCCGGCCGTTACCCACAAACTTCGCAGGCTTATCTGATCTGCAAGCTCTCCGCCGACCCTGCGGCCTTGCAGGAGTGGGTTCTACGGTATCGGGTGCATTGCGGCGAGACCCGCGATTCCAGCCATTTGACGCCAGAATCCTCGCCCGCGCCTTTGTTCGGCGGCGCCGATACCGCGCCGCTCGGCGAGCTTACCAAGGCATTTCTAGGCTCCTCGACCGCCGACGTGGACGCTCAGGGACGCATCGTCTCGCAGACGGGCGGCGACCCCGCTCTGCGCCAGCGCTCCGGCGCGTCCAATTGGTCGCGACATCCGCTGGGGGCATTCTCCAAAGAGTTCTTATCCGGCTTTGATGAAGGTGTGGAAATCCTGCCTGCACCCGCGCCCAGCAACACGCCGCTTCCTGCGGATTCTTCCCGCACCGGCAATTTCACCGCCGAGTTTCGCCTTGCTACTACGGAGAACCAGCCCATCATGCCTGCAGATGCCAAACCGCCGCGGCCACAGCCTCCAAATCCTCTTCCGCTGTCGAAAGCGGACGCTGAGCCCTACAACTTTGCTGCCTCGCCCTCGTCTCCAATTTCGGAAATCTCGCCCCGGCCCGTCCAGCAGCCATTTGAGAACCCGGTGCCTCTCGCGAAAACCGGAACCGGAGAGTTCAGCAAATTCTTCCGTGGTCCGTTTGGTTCGCCTGCTCCGGCGGAGGCGTCCGGTCCGGAGCCAGTCACGCCCGTTCCCCGCCGCGAAGAAAAAGGCGAGTTCACGAGCCTGTTCGGCTCAGGCAGACAGGAAATTCCATTGGGCAATGGTGCCCTCAGCCCCTTGGTTGAGCCCGCCCAGCCGCAGGAACCAGGATCTTTTACAGAGCTCTTTCGCGTCCAGCAGCCAATGGCCGCGAAGCCGGAGCCCTTGGCGGCGCCGTCACTGTCCGCTGAACCAGCACCAATTTCTGATGCGGGGATCCCCTGGCGTTTGACCGCCGCCACTCCGCTGCCGGCCAGTGTGGCTTCGTCGTCCCCGGCACCGCCGGCACCTCCGCCACAATCGGTGGTTGCGCCTGAAGTTGGCGCAACGTTCTCCGGGCGAATGCCGCGGGGCGCCGGCGCCACCCAGGCGTTTGTCCCCATGGGTGGCCGAGCCCCGGCAGAGCCCCTGGTTACTCCTGCGGGTCCGAGTGAGTACACGCAATTTGTCACGCCCAAGCCGCCACCTCCGGAGCCGGTCGCAGTGCATCCCGCCGCCGTAGCGCCCGGGGCCGTGCAGATGCCGGCTGCACCCCCGCTTCCGCCTGCGCCAATGCCTGCGCAGGTTGTGGCTCCGCCCGCACCGCAGGCTCAGCTACCGCAGGCTCCGGCACCGCAGATTCAGCTGCCGCAAGTTCAGTTGGCGCCGCCCCAGCTTCAGCTGCCGCCGGCTCCTGCGCCTGCACCGCAGCCCACGCCCGCGGGTCCGGCCCAAGTTTCCTATGTGCCGCTCATCATTGCCATGAATGTTTTGCTGCTGGCAGCAGTTGCGCTTGTTTTGTACTTTGCGCTACATCGTTGACTTTGCGAAATTGCCGGAACAGCTGTTGAGGAGCGTTCACAAAATCGGAACAACGGCGGCCGCACTCTTTTAGGCAACAGGAGACACTGTACTATTTTGTATAGTGTCGGGTCGAGCGCCTGGCCGCGCTTACACAAACCGCATGCCTACTCGTCAAAACACGGAACTGCAACTGCAATCGACCTCAGTCGGCCACCTCGCCAAGTTTGCCGCGGGCGGCTATCTCTACGCTCTCCTGGATGCCTACGACGCCCCGCAGGTGCCGGGGAAAGTGCAGGAGCTTGGAAAAGAAAGCGCCGTCTGTCTTTTTTTCGGTAGCGCCGAGAAGAAATATTGGGAATTGGCTCCCTACCTCATCCAGATCGATCCGCCGACTCTCGAATGGATGCGGCAAACGGTGTGGAAGTCCCCGTGCGGCGTCTTTCTCCTCTCAAAATCCGGTCTGGAAACCCTCAGAACCCATTTGCGCCGCTTCCTGATGGTTCAACTCCCGGACGGCGAACGCTGGTTCTTCCGCTTTTACGATCCCCGGATTCTCAAGGTTTACCTCGAGAACTGCCGCCCCGACGAACTGGAAATTTTCTTCGGTCCGGTGCGGTCTTTCGGGATTGTCGATGCGGAGTCGGACCAGATTCTGCTTCTTCATACCTCGATTGAAGGCCGGCCCATCACCCAGTCGTCATCGGGCGATCAATCTGTGTGGCAGATTCGCCCCGAGCAGTATCAGGCTCTGGATGCGGCCACTCACAAAGATCTCGAGGACCGCATGATGCGGCACGTGAAGAGACTATTTCCGCAACGCTGCTCGAGCCTCGGGGAAGACGAAGTACGTCGGATGGTGCGCCATGGCAGCGCCAAGGCCGCAGATTATCGACTCAGCCGCGAAGCCGACTTGTGCAGGTTCGTCGAACTTTCGTTCGCCTTCGGCCGCGACTTCGACCGCGATCCACGCTACCCCTGGGCGTCCGAGGCGCTGCAGGATTCGTCCATCACCGAACCCGGCGCGCGGCTCGCCAAAGCGTACGAAAACGCCCGCCGCATCATCCTGGAGGCCACGGCTGCGGCGCCGCGTCGCGCATAACCCTCCGATTCGACGGTAGATCACTGCAGAAAAGAGATTTAACTGGCTTCTATAGACCCGTGGTTCATTCCGGGAACTGCCTCAATTTTAGTGCTTTCTTTTCCGGCAAAAACCTTTAATATGTGACCCTTCTCAGGCGAGGGTCTCCCATGTCGGCTCCGGCAGCGCCCCGAAAGCTCGCAGGGCGCTATGAAATCAAACAGGTTCTAGGCGAAGGCGGTATGGGCCTGGTGTATCGCGCTTACGACGCCGTCATTCGCCGCGATGTCGCACTGAAGACCATTCGCGACATCCCGGAACCCGCCGCCCTGCAGCTGTTCCAGAAGGAATGCGACGTCCTCGCGGGAATGAGCCATCCCAATATCGTTGAGATCTTTGATATCGGGGAACTTGAGGAGGACGGAAAGCGCAAGCCTTATTTTGTGATGCCCCTGCTTCCCGGGGCTACCCTCGACAACCTCATCCGCAACGCCAGCCACCGCCTGACTGTGGAGCGCACGGTGGAGATCATCTCCCAGGCTTGCCGGGGGCTGCAGGCTGCGCACGAGCGCGGCCTGGTGCATCGTGACCTCAAGCCGAGCAACATCTTCGTGATGGAAGACGACTCGGTAAAGATCATCGACTTCGGCGTAGCTCACATCAGCGATGCCCACTCGACCATGGGACAGAAGGGCACGCTGCTGTACATGTCGCCGGAGCAGATCGAGATGAAGCCGCTGTCTCCTCTCTCCGACATTTTTTCTCTCAGCGTGGTCTGCTACGAAGTGCTGACCGGCCGGCAGCCGTTCCGGCGCGCGAAGCAGGAGGAGATTGTCGAAGCCATCCTGCATCAGACACCTCCGCCCGCGGCGGAATTGAATGCGGCGGTGAACGACTCGATCAGTCGCGTGGTTCACAAAGGCATGGCGAAGCAGCCATGGCACCGTTTTTCCACGGCGCGCGATTTCGCCGATACCCTGAACAAGGCGCTGCGCAACGAGCCCATTGAATGCTTCGACCCCGCGCGCATCCGCCCGCGTCTGCAGCGCGCCAGCAAAGCCCTCGAGGATGGCGATTATCAGTTCACCGCAGAAATCATCGGCGAACTCGAGGCCGAAGGCCACATTGACTCGTCTCTCGGGTTGCTGCGCGAGCAGCTCGACCGGGCGGTGCGCCAGAAAACCATCAAGCAACTGCTGGATGCCGCCAAGGCCCGATTCGAGGAAGAAGAAGACCCGCTGGCCCTGCAGAAGCTTCAGGAGGTGCTGCAGCTCGATCCTGAAAATACCAGCGCGCTGAATCTGAAGCGCAAGATCGAGAGCCGGCGCAGCGAGCGGCAGATTGAGAACTGGTATCGACTGGCCAGCCAGCACGCGCAGAACCACGCTTACCATCATGCGCGGGAAGCTCTGCAGAATGTCCTGCAATTGAAGCCCAAAGAATCGCGCGCCCTGCAACTGGTGAGTGAAATCGATCGCCAGGAGCAGGAGTACAACCGCCTTCGCCAGGAGAAGGCGCAACTCCACCGCGCCGCCATGGATGCCTGGAAACGCGGCGAAGTCAGCAGCGCGCTGACCAAGCTGGGCATGGTGATCGAGCTCGATCGCCGCGCTCCCGATTCGGCCAACCCTGAGCGCAGCGCCTCATACCAGAGTTTCTACAATCAGGTCCGGTCCGAGCACGACGCTATCAACGCCGGATATGCGGAGGCCCGCAAGCATCTCGGCGAGCGGAATTTTGTCAAGGCTGCCGCGGTCTGCGATAACTTTCTGGTCAAATACCCTAATCACGCCCTGTTCCAGGCGCTCAAGTTTGACGTCGAGGAGCAGCAGCGCCAGCAACTCTCGGCCTACATCGCTTCCGTCGACCGCCGGGTTGAAGCTGAGCCCGACCTCGACAAGAAAGTAAATATCCTTCGCGAAGCCATGGCCCTCTACCCCGAGGAGGGCCACTTCGAGCGGGCTTTGCACCTGGTGCAGGATAAGCGCGACCTGGTCAATTCCATCGTTGCCAAAGCCCATCTCCACGAGGAGCAGAACGCGTTTGCTGACGCTCTCACCGATTGGGAAGTATTGCGGACAATCTACAGCCAGTACCCCGGCCTCAGATATGAGGTAGAGCGGCTGCACAAGCGCCGTGAGCAGCAATCCCGAATCGAGGCTAAGGCCCACTGGGTCGAGAAAATCGATGAGTGCCGTCATAGCAGCGACTACGCCCGCGCGCTGGAATTCCTGCAACAGGCTCAGGCCGAGTTTCCTAACGACGCCGAACTCGCTGAACTCGAGAGAACCGTCCGCGACGGCATGAAGAACGCGACCGCGATTCGCGGCCTGATCATGGAAGGCGAAGAACTCTGTGGGTCGGGTCGCTTCAGCGATGGCATCGAACGCCTGCGGCAGGCTTCGGCGCTCGACGAGCAGAGTCCGGCCGTGCGTTCGGCGCTTGCCGATGCTTTGGTGGAGCAGGCGCGCATGCTGCTCGACACCAACTGGCAAGAGGCGGAGGAATTGGTTCAGCAGGCGCTGGATTTCAATCCCGGCCATCCGCTCGCCAAGAGCATGCGCACCCTGATCCTCGATAAGAAACTTGAACAGTTCGTGGATGGTTGCGTTTCCCGCGCGCGGCGCCTGCAGGCAGCCGCGGATTTTGCTGGTGCAATAGCACTCGTGGATCAAGGTCTGGCGAAGCATCCACAGGAGCCGCGTCTATTGCAGCTACGAGAAACCCTTCGCCGGGAGATGGCCGATTCCCAACGCCGCCGCCAGTTGGAAGAGCTGAAGAAGATGGGTCGCGACGCCGAGCGATCCGGCGATCCTTCGGCCAAACGTGCGTTTGGCGAACGTGCGGGATCGATGTCCACCACCTACGCGGGCGACGCCGAATTTCTTTCCGCCATCCAGGAGGTGGAGCGCCTGGTCACGCCGCCGCCGGGTTCGCGGCCGCCGGTCTCGGCTCCGGCGGCAAACCAAAGCTCAGAGCTTCCACGGGCCACGATGATTTTTGCCCCCCGCGGCGCACCTTCGGCTGCTTCATCTCGCGTCGCGGGACCGGGACCTGTATCCGCAGGGTCTGCGGCAACCGCTCCGAAACTGGAGCCTGCGCCGGCAGCGCCGCAGCCTCAGCTCGTGAAGCCGGCCCCAGGTAGCACGGCTCAGACTTCGCAGAGTTTTTGGGAAGGTCTGGCGGGGCTGCTTTCACATCCTGCTGTGGAGAAAGCTCGAACCGCTCTGCGCGATCTTCCGCAGCGTACCAAGATTGTTGTCGCAGCATCCGCGGGGGCGTTGCTGCTTCTGATGCTGCTGATCGTCGTTCTCCTCCCTGGCTCCGGCAAGCATCCGGTTACTCCCGCCATCACGTCGGTTCCAGTAACCATCCGCACCTCGCCCTCGGGCGCCACCATTTTGATTGACGGGGAAGTGCGCGGAACTTCAGAGCTTCAAATCGATTTGCCGCCCGGCCGCCACGACATCGAAGCCCGCCTGCCCGGATACCAATCTGCGGCCTCGGCTCTGGAAGCAAAGCCGGAAGCCGCTCCGCTCGACCTGGTGCTGATCGCGGTCGCGCCCGCCGTCAAGATCATGGCGGACGCGGGGACCGGGAAAGTCTGGCTCGATGATCGCGCGCCGGTTGCGCTCGAGGATTCTCAGTGGTCCGTCGAAAAGATGGCTGCGGGCGAACATACCTTGAAATTCACCGGAGATCAGGGCAAGGCTTCGTTTACTTTTCGCAACGATCCGGCTTCTGCGCCCACGGTGGAAGGCCCGGTGACCGCCAGCGGCCTGCACGCGATCGTGGTCAGCAGCATGGGTGGACGGTTGCGTGTGAATTGCAGTTATTGCCCGGCCAAACTGCGGCTGGACGGGCAGGACGCAGTCGATGTTCCAGCAAGCGGCCTGGAGTTGCCCAATGTGGCCAACGGGACGCACGCTCTGTCTCTCACTCAAGGGAACGATCAACACACCGTGAACGTCGACATCGGCGAAGCGCCCGCGTTGACCGCATTCCTCGAGTCAGAGGGGAATCTCGGCAGCCTGTTGATCGTTACCGGCGAGGATAAAGTAGAGGTGTTCGTGAACGGGCAGCCCTACAAGTCCACAACCAAAAGCGGACAACTGCGGATTCCGAATCTGACCCCGAACGACTACGCGGTTCGCGTCACCAAGCCGGGCCACCCGGACGTCCCCGAGCAGCACGTGCAGGTGCGCAAAGGCGAGCAAAGCCGGCTGGTTTTCGTACTGCAACCCGCGACCCAGGCGCTGGCTTCTCTCCTCGTGCAGGGCGGTACACCTGGCAGTGAAGTGCTGATCGATCAGGTTCCGGCGGGCACAGTCCAGGCGGATGGCAGCTTCCACCTGCCTAAGATTTCGCCTGGCGATCACAGCATTGAATTCCGCAAAGAAGGCTTCAATTCGCGGCGCCTGGAAAAACACTTTAATCCTGGAACCGAGGTGGCGCTTCTAGGCGCGGATGTGGCTTTGGAGTCGGCCCTGGGGCAGTTGCGGATAAGTTTCTCGCCGCCGGACGCGCAGGTGATTCTGAATGGAAATTCGGGCAGTCCGGTCAACGTGACCAGCGGCGGGTTGTTGAATTTGACCCCAGGCCTCTACACCTTGACGGCGCGCATTGCGGACAAGTTTCCGCGCACCACCACGATTGATGTGATTGCCGGCAAGCGGCGCGAACTTAACCTCGCTCTGGCGCCTGGAGGCATGGAGGATTGGGATGTCCCGGCCGGCGGATGGAGGCCGGAGAAGAATTCGTTTGTCAGGCGCGGCGGCGGTTTTGTGCTCTATCGCGCCGTTCCATCCGCGGGCACCTTCGTCTTTAGCGCCATGCTGCAGAAAGGGCATCGGCTGCAATGGGTGCTCGATTATGCCGACGATGGCAATTATTTGCTCTTCCAGATGGATGAAAACTTCTTTTACCGCAGCTTCGTCACCAACGGAAAGGTCACCGAGGACCAGAAGATTCCCCGCAAGACTGACAAGAAGCAGTTCCGGACCTTGCAGATTACTGTCTCGCCCAACGCGATCACACACCACTTGTGGGATGGAAACACTTGGGTGACGTTGGACAGTTTCGGCGTGCACGGGGTGAACCTGGCGGCGGGAAAATTTGGCTTCAACATCCCGGCTAACGATGAGGTCGCGCTCTCCAACTTCAGTTATTACGGAGAGCTGAAAGCGCACTGATCTCTTGCAGTGCCGCGCCACACCCTGTTCTTAGGGTGCTACAATTCGCCGCTTGGAGACCTTCCATGGGCCGTGTCCTTCTCCTGTTAGCCGCACTTCTTATGGTTGCCCCCTGTTCCATCTTGGCCCAGGAAAAGCTTTCCGTGCAGTGGGAAGAACTCACGGCGGAAGACTTCCGTACGGCCATCCAGCAGTCGCACGGCACCTGCCTGTTGCCCTTCGGCATTCTGGAGAAGCACGGCCCCCATCTGCCTCTTGGGACTGATCTGCTTGACGTACGCCATGCGGCTTTGGCCGCCGCCCATCAGGAATACGCAGTGGTTTTTCCCGAGTACTACTTTGGACAGATCTTTGAAGCGCAGCATGAGCCGGGTACGATAGCGTACAGCGCCCACATGCAGCTCGATTTACTGCAGGAAACCACCGACGAGATGGCACGCAACGGCTGCAAGAAGGTAATCATCGTCAACGGCCACGGCGGGAACGAGAGTCTGCTGCCGTTTTTCGCGCAAAGCCAACTGGAGAAACGCCACGATTACGTCGTGTATGTGCTCGGCCACGTCGCGCCACCCGAGGGCCCCGGCCCGCGCAAGAAGACTTCCATCGACATGCATGCCGGCGAGTCAGAAACTTCCAAAATGCTAATCACGCGCCCTGATCTCGTACACATGGACCGAGCCAGCAATGAGTCGGGGGCTGATCAGGCCCGGCTGAAGCTGCCCGAAAATCTCTACACTGGAATCTGGTGGTATGCGCGCTTTCCCAATCACTATTCGGGGGACGGTTCGGCCGCGACCCGCGAATTGGGAGAATATCAGATGAACGCCTGGATCGCAGGTGTTGTCGAGGCCATCCAGGCCGTGAAGGCGGACGACACTTCCCTGCGGCTGCAGAACGAGTTCTTCGAGAAGGCCAAGCATCCTTTGGACACACGTCCATAGAATTTGGAGTCGTCATGGCAACCATAGCCTCTAAGCCGGACGTGACCAGCGATCCGCCAAAGGTTTCGTCGCAGAGGTTGATGTCGCTCGATCTGTTCCGCGGCGCCACCATCGCAGGAATGATCCTGGTGAACGATCCGGGAGATGGCCCAAGCGCCTACTGGCCGCTGCAGCACTCCAGGTGGAACGGGTGGACGCCGACCGATCTTGTCTTTCCGTTCTTTCTTTTCATTGTCGGCGTGGCCATGGCTTTCTCTTTGCGCGCGCGCATCGAGCGAGGCGCTTCGAGGACCCACTTGCTGCAGCACGTCTTGTGGCGCGGGCTGGTGCTGTTTGCGCTGGGAATGCTGCTGAACGGATTTCCCGACCGCTATCATCTCGCCACGTGGCGCGTGTATGGCGTTCTCCAGCGCATCGCTATCTGTTACGTGATTACAGCGATTTTTGTCTTGTGGACCGGCAAGAAGGCCCAGATCGCAACTGCCGTCGCGTGCCTGGCGGGTTACTGGATCATCATGCGCTACATCCCGGTGCCCGGATTCGGCGTGCCGGGGCGGGATATTCCGCTGCTGGATCCCGACCGCAACCTGGTCGCCTGGCTGGATCGGAAGCTTCTTCTGGGCCACCTGTACGAGGGTACGCGCGATCCTGAAGGTATTTTGAGCACCATCCCTGCCGTGGCAGGCTGCCTCCTGGGACTCCTTACCGGAGAATGGCTTCGCTCCGAGCGCAGCCGCCAGAATAAGGCGATCGCCATGGGTCTCGTGGGCATTGGCCTTATGGTCGCGGGCGAAGTTTTCGACATCTGGTTTCCGATCAACAAAAAGCTCTGGACCAGCTCCTTTGTCGTTTTCACTTCCGGGTTGGCGCTGGTCTGCCTGGCATTGAGTTATTGGATTCTCGATATCCGGCAGTCGCGTCCGCGTTGGGTGCGCTTCTTCCTCGTCTTCGGAAGAAATGCGATTGCGGCTTATGTATTCTCCGAGGTGGTGGCAGCTGGCCTCGATCGTTTGCGGCTCCATAGCGCCGATGGCGCCATCTACACCTGGCATGAGGTGATCTATGGACACTTGTTTGCTCCGCTGGGTAGTCCGCCGAACGCCTCGCTGCTGTTTTCTTTGGCCTATGTCCTCTTTTGCTGGATAGCGATTTGGTTGCTGGATCGAAAAGGAATCTTTTTGAAGATCTGATCGATCTCCATCGCATCTGACAAATCCTGCTCTCGAATACACGCTCACACCCGGGCGGTTTTTTGTCTGTAACTTGGGTAATGTTTCACCCCTCGATCCTGCGTGCTAACCTCCGCAATAGGCAGAAAAATCAGCGGTTTCCGAGCTGTTCGGGTTTTTACCCGCAGACCGGGACGCTAAAAAACCGCCACACGCCACAACTGCTGCCCAGAAATGCCGCGCATTCCCATTCTTCGACTCGGACGCACAGCAGAGGAGATGCAACCTCCTGAGCTGATGGGCTATGCGCCTTCGTTGTCGCTCGAAGGCTTACAGGTGGGCGTGGACAATCTCAGGCACGATGTTCACCTGAGCCGAGGGTTCGTCGAGCAGACACGGCTGCAGGTGGCGCGACTGATCATGCGCCACGGAAACATGGAAGGCCTGCTGGCGGCGGAGACGGCCGCTCCCAAGGTGAGGACCAATTACTTTATTGGTAATCCCGGCGCCAAAGAGCCTCCGCGCCCCGAACCCATGGACCTGAAACGCCTGCTCACGGAGTTGCACGTGGGAGCGCTGAACCGGGCCAAGGAGATGGGCAATCTCGCGGTTGACGTGCTGGCTCGAGTTGCGGTGATCAAGTTCCTGCGCATCGAACTGCAGGCGCAATTCGGCCAGATCCTGGAACGCGGACGCACTCTGCTGCGCAACTATGAGGGCACGCGCCAGGGAAAGGCGATCGAGTACCGCGAGAAAGTCGCATCCTTTCAGGTATCCAAGAAAATTGTTCTGCGCAAAGCGGGGCAGGAGCTTTTTCACACCTTGCGCGAGATTGAACGCGCGACCCTG
>Ga0335080_10008166_pt1 | contig 10904 bp, 5 predicted proteins | sample Lox_Sample_34_FD_206720 | JGI IMG/M metagenome (GOLD analysis project Ga0335080, IMG submission 206720) | Soil microbial communities from Loxahatchee National Wildlife Refuge, Florida, United States - Lox_Sample_3.4 | ecosystem: Environmental > Terrestrial > Soil > Wetlands | place: USA: Florida...
GCTACAGACTTTTCATGAAACGCATCGCTATCATCGGGGGCGGTATCTCCGGCCTTTCCGCCGCGTTCACTCTGGACGAGCAGCGCCGCACCGGGGTCCCGGTCGAATACGTTGTCTTCGAATCCGCGCCGCGCCTGGGCGGCGTGCTGGTCACCGAGCAAGTCGACGGCTGCCTCATCGAAGCCGGCCCTGATTCCTTTCTCACCGAAAAACCCTGGGCCACGGATCTGTGCCGTCAGCTCGGACTCGGCGACCAGCTCATCGGCTCGAACGATCCCGACCGCAAAACCTACATTCTCACTCGGGGCAGACTGGTAGTCATGCCTGACGGCCTGATGTTCATGGTCCCTACCAAAATTCTGCCGTCGGTGCTCTCGCCGCTTTTTTCGCTGCGCACGAAAATCCGGATGGCCCAGGAGTGGTTTCACCCGCCGCACAAAGCCGATGGCGACGAGACCGTCGCCGCGATGGTGGAGCGCCACTACGGTGCAGAAATGGTCGACCGCCTCGCCGATCCGCTGCTCTCCGGCGTCTATGGCGGCGAGGCCAATCAACTTAGCGTGCGCGCCGTACTTCCCCGCTTCGCCGAGATGGAATCGAAACACGGCAGCCTGGGACGCGCCATGCTGGCGGCGAGAAAGAACATGGCCACGGCGGCGAAGGCTCCCGCCCGTCCGCTATTCACCTCGCTGAAAGATGGCATGCAGCAACTGGTCGACGCGCTCTTGCAGCGTCTTCCCGCGCCATCTCTCCGCCCCAGGACTGCGGTTCAATCGCTGCAGCCGGATGCCGGAGGCTGGATCGTTTCCGCCGAAAACCAGTCCGACCACTTCGACGCCGTCATCATCGCCACGCCGGCGCAATCTGCGGCCGACCTTCTGCAGATCGTCAGCCCGGACCTTAGCGCGGAACTCGCTGGCATCCGATACAGCTCCTCAGTTACTTTGACGCTTGGCTACGATCAGAGCGTTCGCGCCGCGCTGCCTCCGGGATTTGGCTTTCTCATCCCCCGCAGCGAAGGCAAACGCATGCTCGCCGCCACCTTCGTTCACAACAAATTTCCCCACCGCGCCCCCGAAGATCGCGCCCTGATCCGCTGTTTCCTCGGCGGCTCACGTGATGAACAGATCCTTCTCGCTACAAACGACGAGATCACTCACCTGGTCCGCGAAGAGCTGCGCCGGATCGTCGGTCTCACCGCTGAGCCACGCTTCGTCCGGGTCTACAAGTGGAAAGGCGCTATGGCTCAATATGCCGTCGGCCACCTCGAGCGCCTGGAACGCATCGAGCGTCTGCGCCGGCAATTTTCTAACCTGGCTCTCGCAGGCAACGGCTATCGCGGCATCGGCGTTCCCGATTGCGTTCGCTCCGGTAAAGAAGCTGCGGAGCGCTTGTTGACCACGCTCGGCCTTGCCGACAGCAACTCCGAAATCATCTCTACCTAGTTCATCGTTCATTGACCCGAGCGTCGTTCCGAAGCCCGGCGGGCGAGCAATCTGGCGTGCATCCCCATAGCTTCGGATGACCTCACGATTACTCCCGTAACCCGCGGTAACCACTACTCATTGCCGAAACAACCGCTCTGCGTCAGGGTTAGTAAACCATGTGGGGAAAACGCAAATGACCAGACGAATCGTTCTCGCTTGCGCAGCGCTACTGCTCTTGTCCAGCGCCTGGGCACAAGACCAAAAAAAGAACGATGCCGGCATGGACATGTCGGATCACGATATGCCTGGCATGGGTAGCGATGGCACCGCTCACGCCATGCAATCCATGGAGGGCCATCACCTGGACATGGGCCCGCACATGAAAATGACTGCGCTGCGCGACTCCAAGCCCGGAGACGACGAAAAGGCCGCCCAGGTCGTCGACGCCGCCCGTAAGGTCGCCGAGAAATACCAGGATTACAGAGTCGCGCTCGCCGACGGCTACAAAATCTTCCTTCCCAATCTGCCCCAGAAGCAGTATCACTTCACCAATTACTGGTACGCCTTCGAAGCCGCCAGAGGGTTCCATCCCCAGCACCCCACGTCCCTGCTCTATGAAAAGCACGGCGACGACTACAAACTCATCGGAGTGATGTACACTGCGCCGAAATATTCCACGGAAGACGAACTGAACCAGCGCATCCCGCTTAGCGTCGCCCAATGGCACGCTCACGTGAATATGTGCGTTCCGCCCGACGACAAGAAGAAAGAAATGTGGGGACCAAGCCCGAAATTCGGCCTGCAAGGTTCAATCACAACCAAAGAAGAATGCGATGCCGCCGGCGGCCGGTTTATGCCCCAGATCTTCGGCTGGATGGTGCACGTCTATCCATTCGAGAAGACCACCGCCGAGATCTGGTCCGTAGAACGCCAGAAACACACCGAGAACTGAGCACCGGCAGCTGAAAACTGCTTCTTGAATCAGGGCGTCGCCTCCGCCCGAGCCGACACAATCGCCGTTGTCGTACACGGCGCCGGTGCCAGAGCCTCGGGCATCCTACTCCGAAGACGTTCCGACTGATGGTGGACCTGCGGCCCTGGCTGAGGGGCGGTCAGAACAATTCCCGTTCCGGTCTGATTTCCCCATCCGGAGCACGCCTTCATTACCCTGGTTACCTTCTCCGGTAACCCTCGGGCCCATATTCTGCCTGAGGAGATCGTCGAGAATCCTTGCCTTTTCTCGCACCGCTTTGCTCCACGGCGATGTCTGAGTTCTGTTCCGGAGAGATCTTCTTCGCCGAACTCGCATTCCTGCGCAGCGAACGGACAACTCTATCAAGAGGTGAGTGCATGGGTAGCCGAAGGTGTTTCATCGGGATTCTGGTAACCGTCGTCCTGCTTGGCTTCAGTGCTTACGCACAAGGTGGGGCGACCGGCGCCATTGCGGGCACGGTGCTGGATCGTCAGAGTGTTCCGGTCTCCAACGCGCAAGTCGAGATACGACTGCCGGGAAACTCCAGCCCCGTGCGGACGGTTTTCTCCGATGGCAGCGGGAACTTTACCGTAGCCTCGTTGCCGGTAAACGCCTATGACGTTGTAGTGACCGCCACAGGGTTCTCGACCAGCAAGTACAACCGCGTCATCGTGCGCCTGACGGAGACGACCCGGCTCAATCCCTCGTTGATCAGTTTGCCCGCGCAGGGATCGGTAGCGCCGGTCGAAGCCGGACAACCCCTGGAAAAGATGATGGTGGTGGTGAGCGCCCCGGTGGTTACGGTGGAAACCAGCAGTCCCGCCACCGGAAGGATTGTGGAAGCCGATGCGATCCGCAGCTTGCCCCTGGCGACCCAGAATTTTCATCAGCTGCTGAACCTTTCGGCGGGCGCGATTTCCAATTTGAACGCATCCGCCCAACTGGGACGGGGCGACGTAGGCATCAACGTCAACGGGCAGCGGCAGGACAACAACAACTACCTGCTGGACGGCGTCAGTGTCACCGACCGCAGAAATTCCGAACTGCTGAACACTCCCTTGCCCAGCCCGGACGCGGTACAGGAGTTCAAGGTTCAAACCAGCTTGTACGACGCGACCGAGGGCCGCAACGGCGGAGGCAACATCAACGCCGTGCTCAAGACCGGAACCACGGCCTGGCACGGATCGGCGTTCGAGTTCTTCCGCAACGATATCTTCAATGCCAATGAGTTCTTCCAGAAGAGAGAAGGGCAGCCGCGCCCGGTGGTGCGGCAAAATCTTTTTGGCGGCAGCTTGGGCGGGCCCCTGGGGCATGAGGCCAAGGGCGGATTTCTTTTTCTGAATTACCAGGGGACCAGGCAGGTGAGCGGGCTCTCTCCCGGGGCAATCATCAGCACCGTGATTCCGGCTTTGCCAAGCGACCGGTCGGCGGCTTCGCTTTCGATGGCGGGATTCGGAAACCCTGTCACTCCCATTGATCCGGTTGTGCTGAAACTCCTCAACGTCAAGAGCAGCCAGTTTGGCGGAGCGGGTGGGGGCTGGCTGATTCCCTCACTATCCCCGTCTGATCCTTCCAATCCCGGCGCCGGGTCTGCCTTCAACCTCAGCCGCCCAGGGCGATTTGACGACGACCAGGTCACTGCGAATTACGATCGCGAGTTCAAGGACGGCAGGGACAAAATTTCCGGCCGTTTCTTCTTCTCCAATTTCCATTCGTATCTGCCTTTTGGCGCGGGAGACGTGCCCAGCACTCCGGGTGAGTCGCTGACCTACGGAGACCTGAGTTTCCCGGTGGACTTGCCGGTTCGCAACCGGCTCTTCAGTGCAACTGAAACCCACGTATTTGGGCCGCGGGTGGTGAATGAATTCCGTTTCGGATTTCTGGATCTGGGAAGCCACACCCTGAATCAGGATGTGGTCAGCGCCAACCTGTTGGGCATTTTGCGGCCCAGTAATAACGTGACCAATGACATTTACCGCTTCGACATCATGGGCCTGGGAATTGGTCCAAATGACAGCGCTGACATGAGCCAGGCGCAGCACGACTACACCTGGGCGGACACGGTCAGCTATTCGCTGGGCAAGCACTTCCTGCGTTTCGGGGGACTGTATACCCATACCGCCATGGACCGGAATTTCCCCCAGGACTTCAATGGCTTGCTCTATTTCAGCAGCCTGCAGACGTTTCTGCTGGGTGTTCCCTCCTATGCGTTCGATGCCAGCGGCGTCTCCGATCACCGCTTCCTGCTGAACGACTATGCGACCTACTTTCAGGATGATTACAAGGTCACACGCAATCTCACTTTGAATCTCGGGCTGCGCTGGGATCTGATCAGCGCTCCTCAGGACGCTTTGCACCACATGGCCAATGTGGTTCCCGGCCTGATGGCGCTCGGCGAGAATCCATTCGTGTATCCCAAGTCCGTAAATGAATTCAACATCCCAGGACTGGTGGGAACAACCAGCGAGACCGGCCGCAGCAACAGCTACTCCTCCAATTGGGGGCCGCGCTTCGGGTTTGCCTACGATGTGCTGGGACGGCACACAACTTCGTTGCGCGCGGGCTACGGAATCTATTACGAGCGCGAAAGCCTCGCCCTGGCCGAACAACTTGCCAGTCAGGCGCCATTCACCCCGAACGTCACCGCCTTTGGCGCCCCCGGCCAGTTGGCAACTCTGTTCAACGGCCTGCTGCCCCCGGGCAATGTGATCGACCCAGCCTTCGTTCCTCAGCCTTCGCACCTGGTTGGGTTCATCGATCCTACCAACGGACAGCCGACGGCCGATCCCAACCTGTACCCGGTTTTCAGCGGAAGCACCTATAGCGAGACCGCCATGTCGGCGCCCCCGCACTATTTCTCTCCCAACACCCAGCAGTGGAACCTGAGCATCCAGCGAAGTCTGCCCAAAGAATGGGTGATGGATCTTGGTTACGTCGGAACTAAGGGAACACATCTCTCGGCCATGCTGGACCCGATGCAGGCACAGTTAGCCAGTCCGCAGCACCCCATCGCGCTCCAGGACGTCTTTGGCAACTCGTACAGCATCACTCAAAACACTCAACTTAATGTGGGCGCACGCTCCCCCGTGCTCGGCCTGAATCCCCGCGGATACTTCCAGTTCAACAACGCGGCGACGTCGCGTTACAACTCACTGCAGGCCACACTGGCCCACCACTTTACCCAGGGACTTCACTTCCAGGCCGCCTACACCTTTTCGAAATCCATTGACCCGGTTGTAACCACGGGCGCCGGCGTTTACGAATATCCCATCAATGATCAGACCCGGCTGTCGCAAGCCCTGTCGGATTTCGACCGCACCCACCGGCTCGTCCTCAGCTATCGCTACGAAGTCCCATTCTTCTCGCATGCTCGGGGATGGCAGGGCGCCCTACTGGCTCATTGGTCAGTCAGCGGCATTTCGGTATTTCAATCAGGGTTGCCGTTTCGGGTTACCGACTCGGCCGCCGCTACCGCCTACGGCACCGCGGTTCCAGACACCGCCACCCCTAGCCTGGCACCGGGTTACACCCTCGCCAGTGCCCTGACTTCGGGATCCATGGAGCAACGGATTTCGAGATACCTGAATCCCGCCGCCTTCGTTCCGGCTCCGGTGGTTGGGATTGACGGCTCCACTGGCTTCGGCAACCTGGGGCGCAATGTTTTCCGCGGACCCTTCCAGCAAAACTGGGACATGTCGCTGGCCAAGGGTTGGTCAGTGCGGGAGGGGCAGAGCCTCCGGTTCTCGGCCGACCTGTTCAATGTATGGAACCACCCGGTGTTCGATAAACCGTCGATTACCGACATCCAGAGTCCCTCGTTCGGGCAAATTACCAGCACTGTCGGGACGCCCAGACTGATGCAGTTCTCATTGCGGTACGCTTTCTAGGATTGCCGGTGAACCTGCTTACCCGGATATGCACACAATACGATCGAACCAGTTCAAGCCTGAGACGGCTGTCTCGGGTTTCGGCGTTCTGGTTTCTCTTGCTCGCCCTGGTGATTGGCGGAGTCGTCTTAGCCCAGGACCTCAAGCGCAAACCCATTACGCGGACGGCCCCAAGCTATCCGGAACTGGCCAAACGCATGCACCTCAGCGGCAAGGTGAAGGTAGAAGTCGTGATCAGTCCGGGGGGATCGGTCACATCGGCGAAAGTCGTTGGCGGCAGCCCGGTGTTTGAACAGAACGCGATAGAAGCCGTGAAGCAGTGGAAATTCGAACCTGCCGAGAAGGAAACCAAGGCCCTCGTCACACTGGAATTCGCCGAACCGTAGACCGTCGTAACGACCAGGAACCCTCCTAAGTTGACCCCGTTGCGTCGCCAGATATTCCCTGGACCGCGCCTGCCGGGACCGTACTATGCTTCCTCACCCTGAGCGAAGCCCGAGTCGCGATAGCGACGAAGGCGAGTCGAAGGACCCCTGCCCGTACGCACCCATTTCGAACCGAGCGTCATCCCGAAGTCCCGCGCTTTCTCCAGCGGGACGAGGGATCTGGCGCGCAGCTCCGGAGACCACGGAGCATCTTTGTATGCCCGCGCATAAGACTGCGAAGGGCGCCTGGAGATCAATCGGAGTGAACCGGCCCGGTGGCCCAGGTTCGCGTCCGTTCGTTGGACGCTAACCTGGGCTACGGTACTGTCCGCAGGTTTGAATTCGATCTGGCAATTGCCAATCCCCGTCGCTTATCGCGATGCAGTCGTCGCAGGCAATTCCTCCCAGGTTTAGCGCCCCAAACCCAGGGTGTGCGCTCCCACGTCGTCCCACAACGGGGCGCGAACCTAGGCCACCAGGCCGTGCGCGGCACCCCTGTGTTGGCTCAGCCTGAAATGGAGAAGCGACGTTCTCCGTTAGTGACGATTCCTCCCCTTCGGGGCGGAGATTTTTCAAGGCATCGGGGTCTATCGTCCGACGACTGTTTCTACTGAGTGCACAGCGCGAGAGGGGAAAAACTCCGGCGCTCCTGGGCATCGGCTCGATGAGCCCTCCGGGTTGTCCCTCGGCTTGGTTGCGTCCCCGAAGTGACCGCTTCCGTTTCCCCCGCAACAGTCGGTTGGCTCGTCATTCCGCCAAAACCCAGACCGTGCCATACCCGAATCGTGAGTGTAATTCGTCTGATAGCGCCAGCGACGGTTACACCCATCCTTCGACTTGAGCGGTTCGCCATCCCGCTGCCGATCTACTTCCAGCTAATTCGATCTCCATTGATCAGGATCAGTTTGGACATCTCAGACCGCTTGCGGTCGAAACGAATCGTTGCATAGTTTCCGAGATATGGCCTCTCGACCGTGACGGTTTGCATTGCCCGTTCATACATTGTGGGCCTGATGGTGCCAATGACTTGGCTCAATGTTACTCCAGGTGCGTAAAGGGTAGCCTGCCCGTTGACCGTAACCGTCGATAGCAAGCTAGCAGTGCCATCCGAAAAAATGAAGCAAGCAGTTTCGAGAGAACCTTGAACACACTGGCGCTCCCCTTCTCGCATGATCTTTCCTGCCAACTCGTCAGAAGCACTCCGGGTTCTGGCGCCAAGAAGCATCGCAGCCCGCTTCTGGTTCGTTCCCGGCGTCTCCTGCGCAAGAATAAGGCGAAGGAACGGATACTCCGCGAACGTCTTGAGCACATTGGATGCCATCGCACCGGCGTCGCCTCTGGAGTGTCTACGTGATCCGCTTTGAACTAGTGAAACGCCGACAGGCGATCGGTCTTGAATAGTAAGCAGAGCTTGGTCGCTGCCAGCTATCCTGTCCGCTACGGTGCTCGAAGACTCTATTTTAATTTGCATGCCAGGATGGAGATCCACGACACCGAAAGAACCTAGAGAATAGTAGAAGATCAGTGCCTCATCAGCAGGAAAAGGCATGGCTGCTACCAAACGGTCTTGTATCACACTGAGGGCTACATCTTTTCCAAAGCATCCTAACGATGAGCGTTCAGCCAGTTGTTGGAGGAACGAAGTCCATTCATTTCCGGCACTCTCGTAGGCAGAAGGAGCGCTCCAGCCCTCGGCACTTGGAAACTGAAACGTCCACCGCCTATGGCCGGTCGATGGTCCTAGTCCGAAGAGGGGACCGTGAATCGAACAATATGCGATGATTTCTTCCGGCGAGAAACTATTTGGAAAGCCTCCAAGCGACAGCTCGGAGATCTGTGTTTTGCCTGCTGACGGTTGCAACCCCGGGGGCATAAGAAGCGTCAAGCTGGAGTTCTCTTTGAGCCAGTATTGGCCTATTGGAGAGGGCGAGGTCCTTCCGTGGCAACCAAAGAGCAGCGTAATTCCCACGAATAAGGAAATGCCTACCAAGAACTTTGGCCCATCGATCCGGAAGCGATAATCAAACACCGGGGAGTCTGAGACCAAAGCGGGCACGCGGCGATTATGCCCCTTCCAAGTCAATTGCCGAAGCATTCCCATTTCACTCACTGACCCGGTTTGCCACTTCCGTGGGCGGAACCTGTTGCCGGTATGTCCTGACTCGCCAATTTATCGGCTGCTAGTTTTTCAGCGGTTGCTAATGCGTCGGCAGCCTTGACCTTCACATCGGGCTCTACTCCCTTTCCTTCCCAGTCGCCCTGGGTGACCGGGTTGATGGGCCGACCGAAGGGCACGCCAATTGAGAAATGGTCGCCAGCAGGCAGCCCTTTCACCGGATGAGCGCCGCCGCCCGTAGTTTCGCCCACGATGGTGGCGCGCTTTTGCGTCTGCAAGTCGAAAGTGAATTCTTCACCTCCGGAAAAGGTTTGATGCGAAGTGAGCACGTAAACGGGTTGATCAACAAATCTTGGTCCGGGAACCCAGGAAGCCGTCCAGTATTGGTGGGTTTCGTTGTCGTGACGATTAGTGAGATCGTTAATGTGCGTGGACTGCTGAAACAGATAAGAAACCATAAACTCGACCATATTGGGATCGCCACCGTGGTTCTCCCGCAAGTCAAAGATAAGCGCGTCGGTATGCGCCAGAAAATTCATCGCCGCTACGACGGTGCGTCCGCAGATATCCGGAGAGGGAAACGCACCAAACTTGATGTATCCAACATTGTGAGTGAGAATTTCGACCTTAGAAAAAGTGCAGTTCTCATTTTCCAGCATGCTCCGAAGCTGTGCCTGCTCAGCAGGGCTTCGCTGGCTCCTCCCAACAGAGGAACCGGACTGTGCGGGCAAAGTGTAGGGATCGTATGAGACGTGGAGATGTTTATCATGGCTGACGGCCCGCAGGTCGGTAGCCAGCGCGTCCGCGAATTCATTGCCATCCGTCATCGAACTGTAATCACCATGCTTCTGATGATCACGGATTGCCTGGATCATCTTTGCAGCCACATCCGGATAGACGTAGTATTCGGTGAGTTTCTCACTGATCGCATCAATAGTCTTTTGTCGAGTGGCTCCATCGAGTTGAATGTCGTCGGGAGTCGCCCCGGGTGGAATTGCACGAATGCTGATCCGCTTTACCCGCGGAGGCGAAGTGCTGGTAAGTTGCAGGATCCCGAATGCATCCGTATTGTCTGCGCGCCCGCGAACGAGGAATGAAAGCTTATCTGGCGCACTGTGTACGATCGAGATGAGTGTAAAACCACCAGTCTCGTTGCTGAAAGAGGTTAATCCGTCGGCGCTGTTTTCCGGATCGTACTCCTTCACATAAGCCGCGATGCGGTCGTGTTCCGCACTATTAAATGCGTCGAGAAATGCACGCAATGTGTGACCGGCCGGAGTGTCAGGAGTATTCACTTCTGCGCTTGCCCCATACGGAACCAGAAGGAGGACGACGAAATATAGAGCAGTCCGGACAAGAGCGTGAAGTAGCATCCCGGCCTCCAATTTGTTTTCGCCACCCTGGCTACGCGCACTCTGGTGCAGCCAGTCGGAAGAATACGAGGGCACAGTAATACGCCAGAGCACAGCCGGTCAGCCAAAAATCGAGACACCAAAACCGGCATAATGCCTTACACCCATCCTAGACACCGACAATCATCTGCGGGTTCCCGTCGGGCTTCCTGCCGCGACAACTGTCGTGACATCGCGATATCACTCATCTACGGTGGGGTCAAAATAGCTTTCCATAGCTGTCCGACATCGGATGGCTGGCCGTTATGCTCGGGTAAATCGGGGGACAGACACAACTGTTCCGGACTCCCTTCGCGCGATCACTATCCGCGCTCGCGGCCTTCGCGCTCAATTGCAACCAGACCGGCAGCCGACACTTTCTGCTTTACGCCTTTCACGTCTAGCCGCGAGGTTTTGGGCTTCTGCAGCGGCAGAATGCGGAACGCGGTCCCGTCGCGGCGGCGAATTTCAACCGCCCCGTCGCGCTCGGCTCCGTCAGGCACCGCGGAAAATTTCCCCGCGCTTCGGAATAGCTGTAGGACTTCATCGCCTATTTACCTCCAGTACGTCCAGTTTCCATTCGCCGGCACGCTCTCTCCCTCCGCCGTCCAGCGTGAGGAGCGGCGCCCTTTGGTGGATGGCGCAGGCCAGCACAGACGCATGTGTACACGTTTAATCTTGCGGA
>Ga0335080_10008167_pt1 | contig 10903 bp, 8 predicted proteins | sample Lox_Sample_34_FD_206720 | JGI IMG/M metagenome (GOLD analysis project Ga0335080, IMG submission 206720) | Soil microbial communities from Loxahatchee National Wildlife Refuge, Florida, United States - Lox_Sample_3.4 | ecosystem: Environmental > Terrestrial > Soil > Wetlands | place: USA: Florida...
CGGCGGATCAACGCGGCATTCTCTTGCGGAGTGTCGCCGCGCAGGGCCTCGATGGGTGCTTGAGGCAGGCCGAAGTCGTCCGGCGATACGACAGAGCGTTTCACCGCACCGTCGCGCAATTCGGCAATGAGTGTTTCGCCGGCGGTCGATATTTCGTCCAGCCCGCCCGCGCCATGAACGACGAAGGCATGCTTAACGCCGAGTTCGGCAAGCGTCGATGCGACAAGGTCGATCAAGTCTGCCGAAAATACGCCGAGGACCTGATTTTCCGCGTGGGCTGGATTGGTAAGCGGGCCAAGCAGGTTGAACACGGTGCGCTTGCCGATTTGCTTGCGCGCGGGTACAGCGTGGCGCGCGGCAGCGTGTGCGGCTGGAGCAAAAAGAAAGCCGATACCCACCTCGCGGATGGCCTGCCCGGCGCGCTCGAGTGGGATGTCGATGCGCACGCCCAGCGCTTCCAGTACGTCCGCGGAGCCGCACTTGGAACTGACCGAACGATTTCCGTGCTTCGCCACGCGAGCGCCCGCCGCTGCCGCTACGATGGCAGCAGGCGTAGAAATGTTGAAAGTGCCGCAGCCATCGCCGCCCGTGCCACACGTATCGACCATGTTGGCAGGCGGCGTCACACCGTTAGCGAAAACTGGGGCCGCGCGTCGGCGAATCGCCCGGGCAAATGCGCTGAGCTCGTCCGGGTGAATCACCCGAAGGTTTAGCGCCAAAAGGAAGCGCACGATTTCCGCACTTTCGATGCGGCCGCAGAGGATCTCTTCCATCAGCGACTCCGCTTCGAGGGGAGAGAACGGAGAGAGTTGTTCCGCTTTCGCAATTAATTGTTCTGCGATGTTCATCTGACCTGCGCGACTGTTTATGTTGCCTTGCCCGTGCCCCATGTCTCAAGTAAACTTGTGTGTTTCAGGAAGCCTCAAATTCTAACATCTGTGCACTGCTGCTATCGTCGCACAGGATGTTGGCCCTGATTCCGTCGGGGCCTTTCAAAAGGCAGAAAAATGAAAATCCATGAATACCAAGCGAAAGCCATCCTCGCGCGCTACGGGGTGACCACGCCGCGGGGCGAGGTGGCGTTCACTAAAGATGAAGCTCGCGAAGCGGCGCAACGATTGAAGTCGCATATCGTGGTGGTGAAGGCGCAGATTCACGCGGGAGGCCGCGGCAAGGGTGGCGGCGTGAAACTGGCGCGCTCCTCCGATGAAGCCGCGGAACTTGCCTCGCAGATCTTGGGGATGAACCTGGTGACGGTGCAGACGGGGCCGGGCGGGCGCATCGTGCGGAGATTGCTGATTGAAGAAGGGCTCGACATCAAGCGCGAGCTGTACCTGGGTTTGTTGATCGATCGCGAATCCGGACGGCCGGTGTTCATGGCCAGTTCCGCGGGCGGCATGGAAATCGAGCAGGTGGCAAAAGAGAACCCCGGCGCGATTTTGAAGGAGTCGATTCACCCCGCGATCGGTTTACAGCCGTACCAGGCGCGAAAGATTGCGTTCAGCCTCGGGTTAAGCGGCGAGCAAGCCGGCGCGGCTGTGCAGTTTCTGCAGGCCCTCTATCGCGCGTTCATCGACACGGATGCTTCACTACTGGAAATCAATCCGTGCGTGCTGACCGGCGAAGGGAAACTGGTGGCGCTCGACGCCAAGATGACCTTCGACGACAACGCGCTGTTCCGGCACAAGGATCTGCGCGAATTGCGCGATCTCGACGAGGAAGATCCTCTCGAAGTGGAAGCGTCGAAGTTTGGATTGAACTACATCAAGCTGGACGGCAGCGTGGCCTGCATGGTAAATGGCGCGGGCCTGGCGATGGCCACGATGGACATCATCAAGTATGCCGGCGGATCGCCCGCGAATTTCCTGGATGTAGGCGGCGGCGCTACCGCCGATCAGGTGAAGAGCGCGTTTCGCATCCTGATGAGCGACCCGGCGGTGAAGGCGGTGTTCATCAACATTTTTGGCGGCATTTTGCGCTGCGACGTGCTGGCAACTGGAGTGGTGGCAGCGGCCAAGGACTTGAACGTAACTGTTCCGATTGTGGTGCGAATGGAAGGAACCAACGTGGAACGCGGACAGCAGATTCTGAAAGAGAGCGGGCTGAACTTCACCATTGCTGAAGGAATGAAGGACGGCGCGCAAAAGGTTGTGGCGCTGGCGGGAGGTGCGCGATGAGCGTCCTCGTCAACGAGAAAACACGCGTGTTGATTCAGGGCTTCACCGGGCGCGAAGGCACGTTCCATGCGCAACAGATGATCGAATATGGAACGAATGTGGTCGGCGGCGTGACGCCGGGCAAGGGCGGAACGAAACACCTGGAACGGCCGGTGTTCAATACCGTCGCTGAAGCAGTGAAGGCCACTGGTGCGGACGCGTCGGTGATTTTTGTCCCGCCCGGGTATTCTGCGGATGCGATTCTGGAGGCCGCTGATGCGGGGCTGCCTTTGACCGTTTGCATCACTGAAGGCATTCCCGCGCTGGATATGGTGCGTGTGGCGGAAGTGCTGAAATCGACGAAAACCCGGCTGATCGGGCCGAACTGCCCGGGCATCATTTCGCCGGGGAAATGCAAGATGGGAATCATGCCGGGTCGCATTCACAAGCAGGGAAATGTCGGCGTGGTCAGCCGCAGCGGCACGCTGACTTACGAAGCCGTGCACCAATTGACGCAATTGGGGATCGGGCAGTCGACGTGCATCGGCATCGGCGGCGACCCGATCATTGGAACGACGTTTCTGGACGCCATCAAAATGTTCCACGAAGATCCCGACACGCATGCCATCGTATTGATCGGTGAAATTGGCGGAAACGCGGAAGAGCGCGCGTCGGAGTGGATCAGAGCCAACGTGAAAAAGCCCGTGGTTGGCTTCGTAGCCGGGCAGACCGCGCCGCCGGGACGCCGTATGGGCCATGCAGGCGCGATTATCAGCGGCGGACAAGGCACCGCGAAGGACAAATACGCCGCCATGAAAGCCGCGGGAATTCACACTGTAGAAACTCCCGCAGATTTGGGCTCAACCGTGGCGACCGTTCTGAAGAAATAATCTGACTCTGTCGGGCAGTTTTCGTTGCTTCGTCACATCATTACTTCTTTACTTCTCTTAAGGAGATTTCTGTGGCAATTGAGCGTACATTCGCAATCATCAAGCCCGATGCTGTTGGCCGCGGGCAGCAGGGCGAAATCCTGGCACGGATTCACAAGGCCGGATTCAAGATTATCGCGATCAAGGCCATGCGACTGACGAAAGAAGAAGCCGGAGGATTCTACGCCGTGCATCGCGAACGGCCGTTCTTCGGCGAACTCACCGATTTCATGAGTTCCGGCAAGATCGTCGCGATGGTGCTTGAGGCGGACGGCGCGATCAGTAAGTGGCGCGACACCATGGGCGCAACGGATCCCAAGAAGGCCGCGCCGGGGACGATCCGGCACGACCTTGGCACCAGTATCGGCACGAACTGCACGCACGGCTCGGACGCGCCGGAAACGGCGGCGTTCGAGATCGCGTACTTCTTCTCGGGCATGGAACTGATCTAACTACAGCGAGATTTTACAAATTGGGGCACGGGTGCCGTGCCCCTTTTTGCTTTCGGTAGCGTTTTTCCCGCGTCAGAGTAAACTAGCCTTCCCACGCACCTTGCCCCAGGAGGTTCTCATGCCTGGTATCTGCCGACGCCAATTTCTTCACCGCACCGCTTCCGTGGCAGCGGCTGCCTGGTTGAATGCCACCTTGGCCAAGCGTTTGGCCGCGCTGCCATCGGCGAGCGCGAAAGTGTCGGCCACGGACATCGTGACCCTCGGGAACACCGGAATCAAAACGTCTCGGCTAGCGATGGGAACCGGTACGGTTGGTTCCGGCCATCATTCAAACCAAACGGCGCTCGGCGTCGAGGGCTTGTCGCGCCTGCTGCAGAACGGCTACGACAATGGCTTGCGATTCTTCGATGCGGCTGATTCCTACGGTAGCCATCCGCACGTCGCCGACGCGCTGAAACATGTCGACCGAACGAAAGCGACGGTACTGACGAAATCTTGGGCGCGCAGCGCTCCGGAAATGCGCGCGGATCTGGATCGCTTCCGCAAGGAACTCGGCACAGATTATCTCGATATCGTGTTGATGCACTGCGTGACGGATGGCGATTGGACCACGAAATACCGCGAGGCGATGGACGTCCTCTCCGAGGCGAAGGACAAGGGCGTTATTCGCGCACACGGTTGTTCTTGCCATTCCATCGAAGCGTTGCGCGCGGCGGCCAAATCGCCCTGGGTGGAAGTGGACCTGGTGCGCATCAACCCGATCGGGTCGCACATGGACTCCGACCCCGACGCGGTGGTGAGCGTGATCCGCGAAATGCGCGCGAGCGGCAAAGCTGTGGTTGGTATGAAAATCCTGGGTCAGGGCGATCTGCGCCACAAACAGGATGAAGCGATCCGCTACGCGCTCGGGCTCAATCTGCTGGATGCGTTTACGATTGGCGCCGAGTCGCAGCAGGAGCAGATGGATTTGATCCGCCGAATCTCTGCGGCATGACTCCGGTGGCGCCTTGCGTCCTCCGTCCTTCGCTTTACACTAGCAGGTATGGACTCGCTGCGTGAACTCGGCCGGCTCCTGTTGATGTGGGGCGGTTTTCTCGTTCTGCTTGGCGCATTTTTCTTCTTTGGCGGGAAATTGCCGTTTCGCCTGGGCCGCTTGCCCGGGGATATCGTTCATGAAGGCGAGCGCACGTCGTTCTACTTCCCCGTCGTGACTTGCCTGGTGTTGAGTGTTGGCTTGAGCTTGATTTTTTGGCTAATCAATCGCTTCCGGCGGTAACGGAACCTTGTGGTGTGTAGCCCTACTACCGTACACTCGGTCAAGACGAGGGCCGCCAATGAAAGGTTCACCGAAAGTAATTGCAGAGCTAAATAAGGCTCTGCGTGAAGAATTGACAGCAATCAATCAGTATTTTCTGCATGCGGAGATGTGCGAGAACTGGGGTTACGAGAAACTTTCCGAATACATCAAGCTGCAATCGATCGGCGAGATGAAGCACGCCGAAGCATTGATGGAGCGCATTCTCTTTCTCGACGGCTCGCCTTCCATGCAACCGCTGGAGTTGACCGTTGGCAAGAACGTACAGGAGATGCTGCAAAGCGACCTGGACCTGGAACTTGGCGCCGTGAAGGACTACAACGCGGCCATCCAGGTTGCGGTGGCGGAGAAGGACAACGGCTCGCGCGATTTATTCGTGCAACTCCTGAAAGATGAGGAAGGGCACGTCGATTGGCTGGAAGCGCAGATGCACCTGATCAAGGAACTCGGCTACGAGCGTTATTTGACGATGCAGATGGGAGAGCACGAAGAAGAAGAGTAGCCGGGCTTCGCAGGCGATGCTCTCAAGCACCTTTCATGAGCCAACTGCAATTTAATCTGCAGCCGGAGCGGCGCGTGTTTACGGTCAGCGACCTTACCGCGCGCATCCGCGACCTGCTGGCCCGGAATTTCACGGATATCTCCGTCCAGGGCGAAATTTCCAACTGCCGTTCGGCTGCTTCGGGCCACTACTACTTCACGCTGAAGGACGATCGCGCGCAGGTGCGCTGCGTGTTCTTCAAGCAGCAGCAGCGCGGCATGAAGTTCAAGCCAGAAGATGGCTTGCAAGTGACGGTGCGCGGGTCGATCAGCGTGTATGAAGCGCGCGGCGAGTATCAGATCTATGTGGAATCGCTCGATCCCGTGGGACGCGGCGCGCTGCAGCTTGCGTTTGAACAACTGAAGCGGCGTTTGCAGGAAGAGGGACTGTTCGAGGCCGGCCGCAAAAAGGCGCTGCCAATGCTGCCTAGCCGGATCGGGCTGATTACTTCTCCAGTCGGGGCGGCAGTGCGCGACGTAGTACGCATCCTGACGCGGCGATTCCCTAACGTTCACCTGACGCTCTATCCGGTGCGGGTGCAGGGCGTGGAGGCGGTGGGGGAAATCGTCGAAGCGTTGCGATATTTTTCGCGAAGGCAGGCGGCAGACGTAATTTTGCTGGTGCGCGGTGGCGGTTCGCTGGAGGATTTGTGGTGTTTCAATGAAGAGCCGGTCGCGCGCGCGATTGTGGCGTGCGCTGTGCCGGTCATTTCCGGCGTTGGCCATGAGACCGACTTCACGATCGCCGATTTCGTGGCCGATGTACGCGCCTCAACGCCCTCGGCGGCCGCGGAACTGGTCGTGCAGACGCGCCGCGAATTCGATAAGCACGTCGCCGATCTCTGCGACGCTCTCGACAGCCAAATGCGCTACCGGCTGGCCGTGCTGTCACGCAGGATCCACGAGCTAAATGGCCGGCGCGGATTCCGGCGTCCGCTCGACATTCTGAGGCAGACTCGCCAACGGGCGGACGATCTGACGTCGCGACTCGCGCTCGGACTGAAGGCGCGCCTGACGGCCTCGCACCGCCGATTCAACCTAGCCCAAATGCGTATCGTGAAGTTCGACTTTCGTAAAAAGATGGCCGCGCTCCGGCTCAGCGTGCAGAGATGCGATCACGATTTGTGTGTGCGGATTGAACGCGCGATCCGGCTGAAGCGCGAGCGTTGGGAGCGTCTCGCGCTGCAACTCGAAGAGCGCAGCCCGCTGAAGGTTTTGGAACGCGGCTATGCGATTGCCACCGATGCGGCGGGAAACGTGTTGCGCGATTCGTCCCAAGTCGCGGTTGGGGATGGGATCAACATTCAACTTCACCGTGGCCGGTTGTCTGCGGAAGTAAAAAGCAAAACAAATTAGTGCGTCGATGCGCCGCCCTACTCTTCTTCGTCGCCTGCGACTTTGAGGACCGCCAGGAAAGCTTCCTGCGGGATGTCCACCTGGCCGACGCGCTTCATGCGCTTCTTACCTTCCTTTTGTTTTTCGAGGAGCTTGCGCTTTCGCGTGATGTCTCCGCCGTAGCACTTGGCGAGAACGTTCTTGCGAATGGCGGCGACGGTTTCGCGGGCAATGATGCGGCTTCCGATAGCAGCTTGAATAGGAACTTCGAACATTTGTCGAGGTATCAGTTTTCGCAGCCGGGTCACGAGGTCGCGCCCGCGTTCGACCGAAAATTCCCGGTGGATGATGAGTGCTAGCGCGTCCACCGGTTCACCGCCCACTAAAATATCGAGCTTGATCAAATCCGATTCCACGTAGCCCGCCAGATGGTAGTCGAGTGAAGCATAACCCCGCGAAACGCTTTTCAGCCGGTCGTAAAAATCGAGCACGATCTCATTCAGCGGCAGCTCGTAAGTCAGCATCACGCGCGTTGGAGACAGATACTCGAAGTTCTTTTGGGTGCCGCGCTTATCCTGACAGAGCTGCAGAATGCCCCCGACGGATTCGTCGTTCGTGATGATCATCGCCGTGATAATCGGTTCTTCGATCTTCTCGATGTCACTCGGGTTCGGGAACTTCGCCGGGCTATCGACTTCAATCACCTGGCCGCCTACCCGCGTGATTCTGTACCGCACGCTGGGAGCTGTAGTGATCAGGTTCAGACCGAACTCGCGTTCCAGTCGCTCCTGGACGATTTCGAGGTGTAACAGGCCAAGAAATCCGCAGCGGAACCCAAATCCCAGCGCGACCGAATTTTCAGGCTCGTAGAAGAACGCCGCGTCATTCAGTTGCAGCTTTCCAAGGGCGTCGCGCAGCGGCTCATATTCATCGGCGAGCACCGGGAAAATTCCGGCGAAGACCATCGGCTTGATCGCTTCAAAACCAGGCAACGCCGGCGCGGGACGGGCCGCTTCCGTTACCGTGTCTCCCATGCGGGCGTCCGCGACGCGTTTGATGTTAGCGACGATGAAGCCGACATCGCCAGCCTCGAGTTCATTGAGTGCAACCGGTTTGGGGGTGAGCGTCCCGAGTTGTTCCACTTCGTACACTTCGTTCGTGGCCACGAGACGGATCTTCATGTGCTGGCTGATACGGCCTTCCATGACTCGCACGAGAACGACCGCGCCTCGATAGATATCGAACCAGGAGTCGAATACCAACGCTTGAAATGGGTTCTGCACGTCTCCTTTCGGAGCCGGAATCCGCTGCACGATCGCTTCGAGCACCTCTTCCACTCCGATGCCGCTCTTCGCGCTGATCATCAGCGCATCGGCCGCGGGAATCGCCAGAACATTTTCTATCTGCTCTTTCACGAAATCGGTTTGCGCGGCGGGCAGGTCAATTTTGTTGATGACCGGAAGAATCGTGAGGTTGTGGGATGCCGCCAAAAAAGTGTTGGCGACGGTTTGCGCTTCCACGCCCTGGCTGGCGTCCACGACCAGCAAAGCTCCTTCGCAGGCCGAAAGCGCGCGCGAAACCTCATAAGAAAAATCGACGTGGCCGGGTGTATCGATCAGATTCAGCCGGTAGGTGTTGCCATCCTTTGCTTTGTAATGCAGGCGAATGCTTTTTGCCTTGATGGTAATGCCGCGTTCGCGCTCCAGGTCCATCGAGTCGAGCACCTGCTCGTGCATCTCGCGCTGCGTCAACGCGCCAGTCATTTCGAGCAAGCGGTCGGCCAGGGTCGACTTGCCGTGGTCGATATGCGCGATGATACAAAAATTTCGTATGAACTTCGGGTCCATTCCCGTCCAGTACCGCCAGGTTGTTCCTGATGGTTTTGCGAGATAAACGGCGGCCTAAACGCTCGGGCGAGCGCAACTCACCCTGCTCGAAACCTTGCCGTGTAGACATCTAGTTTGCCACAAACGCCAAGGGGCGTCAGCCTGAGGTGGCCCGCATGCACTGCGCCCACCCGTGGCGGATTGCTTATCAGCAGGCCAGTCCGGGTTGGTCGCGTTCGATGCCGCGTTATATAGTGAAAGATAGTCCCCGAGGCGAAGGATTTCGCCGCAATGGGGAGGTTTCGAAGGTAAGCGGCGGATGCCTCCTGATATCAACAAAAATCTCGAACGCGCGAAAAAGCTTCTCGAAAAGAACCGCTTCGAGGATGCGATCGAAGCCTACCTGACAGTCCTGGCCGAGGCGCCGCAAAACGTAGAAGCCACGCAGATGCTCGGCGACCTGTACACCAAGATGGATTTGCCGGACCGCGCCGCTGTTTACTATGGCCACCTGTTCGAGTTGCTGGTCGAGCCTAAGGACGAGTCCAAAGCGCTCGCGCTCTACAACCGCTTTCTGAAGAATTCGCAAACTCCGCAACCCCCGGAACGGATCGCGCGCTACGCTTTTCTTCAGCAGAAACAGAATCACGCGGAGGAGGCGATCGAGCAGTATTCGAAAGCCGCGGAGCTTTTCTCGCAAGCCGGCCGGAATGAAGATGCGCTGTTCTGTTGGGAGCGCACGGCGCAGCTCGATCCGGACAACATGACCCGGCAGTTGAAGGTTGCGGAAGCAGCCTCGCAACTCGGAAAGAACGCACTGGCGGCTCGCGCATTTCTCCGGGCGGGTACGTTGGCCTCGGCCGGCGGTGCACCGCAAGACGCTTTGAAGCTGCTTGGCCGCGCGTATGCGCTCGCTCCGAATGAGCGCAGCGTGGCGCTGCTCTATGCGGAGGCAAAACTTCGGAACGGCGAAGCAGCCGAGGCGGCGGGGCTGCTCGAACCGTTTGCGCCAAACGAAAACGATTTGCAGTTTCTGGAGACGTTTGCCGATGCCCTGCAGCAGGCGGGTCAATTGGATCGCGCGCGCACAATTCTGGAACGTCTGTTACGGGAAAAGAATGAGGGAATACCGCGACTGATGAATCTGGCCGATTCGTACGCCGATGCCGGCCAGGACGCAAAAGCGGTGGAGATCCTGCTCAGCGTCAAACGACGGATGTTTGCGGACAAGAAGCAGAACGAGTTCATGGCGCAGTTGCAGGACATCAGCAGCAAGCATCCCGAATCGATTCCCATTCTCGAATTTTCGGCCAGTCTCTACAACGAACTGAACCGCGAGTCGCAATATTTCGAGGTGCTGATCCGGATTTTCGACGCGAACTACAATTCCGGTAATTTCGCAAAGGCCAGCGAAGCTTTGGAGCATCTCGTCGACATCGACTCCTACGATTATCGCAATCAAGAAAGGCTGGAAAAGCTGCGCGGCCGCGTCGATGAAGCATTTTTGAAGCGTGTCGCCAGCCGCATGGCGAAAACGGCGATGACCTCTTCGTCTCCTGCGACACAGCCGAAGTCGGCTGCCAGCCAGGATCTGGGCACGGAGTCAGCGGTCACCGAAGAAGGGAAGCAGCAGCAAGCTCTGGAAGACCTGATTGTGCAAACGGAAATCTTCCTGCAGTACTCGCTGCAGAGCAAAGCAATCGAGCGTTTACAGAAGATTGCCGCGATGTTCCCGGGCGAAGAAGACCGCAATGCGCGGCTGCACAACCTGTATCAGATGGCGAACTGGTGGCCGAAGTCACCGGCGAAGCCGGAAACTCCCGCAAAGGTTGCGGCGGTGCCCGTCGTGGAGGCTCAGCCGACACCTCCCGCAGGGCGTACAGGTTCCTACACCGCCGACACGCTACGCGATTTGACGAAAATCTCCGAAATCAACCAAAAGACATTCCGGCAGCAGACCCCACGCGCGATGCTGAATACGACGGTCACGGAAGTGGGCACGTATTTGAAGGCGGCCCGTACGCTTGCGGTCATTGGTACACCCGGCCGGCCTCCGGAGATGGCCGCGGAGTATTGCGGGTCAGGTTTGAAAGCCGCGCCAGGCGCCCAGGTTGTGCTGTTGCTAGCGCAGATGGAAAAAGCGGTTCCGGATGAACTCGGCGGAATGGTAGTCGATGCGACGGAAGGTTCGATCCTCTCTGACTTGGGGCTCGCCACCGCATTGGGCGTGACGCTTACTGACAAGGAAACGCAGACGCCCGCGGGAATGCTGATGGTGGGGCATTCTTCCGAGCATAGATGGAAGCCGAATGAGACTTACTTCCTGCAGGCGATTGGCGACCAGATGCTG
>Ga0335080_10008168_pt1 | contig 10903 bp, 9 predicted proteins | sample Lox_Sample_34_FD_206720 | JGI IMG/M metagenome (GOLD analysis project Ga0335080, IMG submission 206720) | Soil microbial communities from Loxahatchee National Wildlife Refuge, Florida, United States - Lox_Sample_3.4 | ecosystem: Environmental > Terrestrial > Soil > Wetlands | place: USA: Florida...
CGACGCTTGTCATCGCTGGTGGCGTCTTCGTCCGATTCTTGGTCGTCTACTCAGATGACAGGCGGCTGCTTGCCGGAGAGCAACGCTATTGGGAGCGTCTTCCCAAGGGCGACGAGGCGTTCCTGCAAGCCTGGAGAGGAGGCGAGCCCGACAGTTCGTCGGGAACGCGGTGAGCCGACGCGCGAGTGTGAAGCTGCTCGTAGGCGCAGCGCAGGCTTGTCTGGAGTGCGGTTCCTGCACCACTCGATGCAGTCAGCAGCGCGCTGAAGGGCTCACGATTGGCGCGATTGCGGGCAAAGTTCTGGCGGCTTCGACGGACCACGCGGTCAAGCATGCCGTTTTGAGCTGCTCCGTATGTGGCTACTGCTGCTCCGAGTGTCCCGCTGGCATCGACTCCACGAGCGTCATGGTCGCAGCGCGTGAAGTGCTCGACTCGATGGGCGAGGGAATGTCGATCAGTCGCGACGATCTCTTCCTTGGTGACGACCTGGCCGTGCTAGCCAAGTACAAGGCGCGTCACAGCATCGGCTACCGCGACTTGCAGAATGCGCACTGCGATGCCGTCTTCTACGCAGGATGCTCGCTTGCTGCGTTCGCCCCCGGACTGGTTCGCAAGGTCCATGCCTGGCTTGAAGAGCGAGTGCCACACGTCTCCCTTCTTGACTCATGCTGCGGCGCTCCCCTGGCTCTGGCCGGTCTCGTCGAGGATGCTGCAGCAGTCCGCACGCGACTGCGTGGCCGGCTGCTTAGTTCTGGGGCGACCCAACTCATCGTGGCGTGCCCCAGCTGTCTGAACGAGCTTGCTGGCAGTCTGGATGGCGTGCGGGTCGTATCGCTGACTACCTTGCTGAGTCGCTTCGGGGAGAAGGCGCGCTGTAATGGGCGAGTGACGATCCACGATTCATGTCCAGATCGCGCGAGCCTGATCGCCGGACATGACGTGCGAGCGATACTTGCCGACTGTGAGATCGTCGAGATGGAGCACTCAGGGAGGAACACGGTCTGTTGCGGCTCCGGCGGGTTGGTCTCGAGGGCCTACCCCTCCTTGGCTGATGCGCGCGCGCGTGCGCGCGTCCAAGAGTTTCGCGCGACACAGAGCGATCATCTGATCACCGCCTGCGGCCACTGCTCTCATCGCCTCGACGGCGTCGCGCGACCTGGAGAGGTGCTCCACTACCTGGAGCTCGTCTTCGACCATCGTATCGACTGGACCGATGTGTCCCTGAAGCTCGATGCGCTACAACAAGAGGCCTCACCGGCATGAGCGAAGTCGAGGTTCCCACCAACTGCCGCTTTTGCGGCTACTTGTGCGGATTGTCGGCCACTGTCGACGACGGTCGTGTGGTCTCCGTTCGCCCCGATCCGACGCGCTTTCCCTACGACGAGTCGGTGCAGAACGGCTGCCATCGCTGGCGCGCGACGGTGGAGATCATGGACCATCCCGACCGAGTCAATTACCCGATCAAGCGCGCCGGTGGGCGCGGGGAGGGGAAGTGGCGGCGGATCACCTGGGATGAGGCGCTCGATGACATCGCTTCGAGGCTCACTCAGCTTGCTCAGGAGTTCGGGCCCGAGACACTCGCAAGCTCCATCGCTGGACCTCATTCGGTCTTCTGGCCGCTTCATCGGTTCATGAACCTGTTCGGCAGTCCCAACAACGTCGGCATCGGGCAGATCTGCTGGAACCCAGGCATCTGGCTTAACACGGTGACCTTCGGTTGGCCACTCGAACCCGACTTCGATGTGGCGGTGACCGGGGCGCTCATGCTCTGGGCAACCAATCCGGCGCAGTCCGACAACTCGTTGTTCTGGCGGTCCGTGCGCGAGTTTTCTTCGAGCGCCCGTCCACTCATCGTCGTCGACCCCAGGCGGACGCGGACAGCGGCGCGGGCGGATGTGTGGCTCCCGGCGCGTGCAGGCACCGATGCATGGCTGGCGCTCGGGCTGATCAACGTCATCATCGATGAAGGCCTCTACGATCACGAGTTCGTGGACCGGTGGTGTCTGGGGTTCGACGATCTCGGCCGACACGTCTCTCGGTACACTCCAGACACCGTGGCCGAGGTGACCGGAGTCCCCGCGGCCGACGTCATTGCCGCTGCGCGACTCTACTCCACGAATGGTCCGGCCTGTCTGGTCACCGGCAGGGGAATCGACCAGCTTGGGCCAAACACGCCGCCTACCCACAGGGCACTGGCCATCCTGCGTGCCATTACCGGCGGCGTGGACCGTGCCGGATCGGCGACCATCCCCGAGAGACCCGACTTCATTCCCGAAGTCGACCTCGAAGGTTCCGACTTGCTTTCGGCAAGTCAGCGCGCGAAGCACTTGAACCGAGGCCATCTGACCCTGCAGACCCCGGAAGGCTATGAGCGCGTGCGCAAGCTCACCGAGCGGGCCGGCCGGCGTCTCCCAATGCGCTACCTGACTTCGGTCCACCCGGATCTGGTCTGGACGGCAATGATCAAGGGAGAACCGTATCCGATCCGGGCGATGGTCGTCGTGGGGTCCGATCCGATCATGACCCAGGCCGATTCCGGCAGGGTGCACGACGCTCTCGCGAGCCTCGATCTTCTCGTGGCGCTCGAGCTCTTCAAGACGCCGACCGCAGCGCTCGCTGATTACATACTGCCGGTGGCGGGCGGTCTCGAAAGGCCGTTGTTCCAGACCAGCGCCGGGATATCGAACCTCGCCTACGGCGGCGACGCGGCGGTCGAGCCCTACTATGAGCGCCGGCCAGACTACTTCTTCTTCCGCGAACTCGGTTTGCGTCTGGGCCAAGGGGAGCACTGGCCGGCCGAGTCGCTTACCGACGAGTTTGCCGCTCTGCTCGCTCCGGCCGGGGTCACTTGGGAGACGTTTCGACAGGCGGGCTTGTACTATGCCCCCGCCGCGTACGGCAAGTACGCGCAGGCCGACCCGGTTTCGGGACTCGTTCACGGGTTCGCAACCGAGAGCGGGAAGGTCGAACTGCGGTCGGACCTGCTTGCGGAACTCGGTTCCGAGGCTCTTCCCGTCCCCAAGCCGGTTCCAAAACTCACCGACGCGTTTCCGATGACGCTGCTCACAGGGGCGAGGAAGCAGCCCTATTACGCCTCTTCCTACCACCAGGTGGCCTCATTGGCTCGGTTGTACAAGCGTCCTCAGGCAGAGATGAGCGTCCGCACCGCGGAAGGGCTCGGTCTACGAGAAGGCGATCAGGTCCGCGTTGAGACTGAGCGCGGCGAAGCGACGTTCACGCTTCGGACTGATGAAATGGTCGACGACACGATCAGCGTCGACTACGGATGGTGGGAGCCTGATGGGGAGCCTACCGAGCCTGAGCTCTGTGGCGCCTGGAAGTCGAATGCCAACGTCCTGACCAATTGCGACATCTCGGCATCGGACCTTCTCATCGGGACGTGGACCTACAATGGCCTGCCCTGCCGGGTGAGTCGCGGTGACCGGTCGACGGCTGATGAGGTTGGATCGTGATGATTGAAAACAAGCAGGCCCTTCTGCTGTTCGCCAAAGCTCCCGTTCCCGGCAAGGTGAAGACTCGCCTGACGGAGGCTCACGGCGGGATCTTCACACCGGAGGAGGCGGCGGACTTCTTCACTTGCTGTCTTCTCGACGTGGTCGATGTCGGCTTCTCGGCACTCGCTCAGCTCAAGCAGGAAGCGAGTGCGGATGCACAAGTGAGCTATGACTTCGTCATCAGCTCGTCACCCGAAGAGGACCAGCCCGTCCTGAAGCGGGTGCTCGACGATTGCGGGCCATGGCCGGCCACCATCACCTACCTCGTTGACAGAGGCCAGACCTTCGACGAGCACTTTGACGATGCGTTCAGCCAGTTGTTCTCCGCGGGGTACTCTTCTGTGGTCGCCGTCGGAGGCGATCTGCCGTTGATGCCGCCGAGTCACATCGTCTCGGCGTTCCAGTGGCTGGACTACTTCTCTTCCTACTCTGAGACGGGGGGCTTCGTCCAGGCGCCTTGTCAGGAGTGCGGCGTGTCTCTTGTCGGGTACACGGATGCGACCCCGATGGACTCCGCCGGCGTCTACTACAACCTGCAGGGGCTTGCAGCGCTCGACGCGTACGTCATCAAGGTGGCCCAGAGCGGCATTCCGATGACATGCCTTGACCCGGTCGCCGATATTGACACCACCGCAGACCTCGCACACGCCACGTCGCTCGTCAGGGCGCTCGGCTATGCCGAGGCGCACCAGCCGGGTCTGCACGTTCCTCATCGCACACTGCACTGGCTGGATTCTCAAGGCATCCGGATCTCCACGCCGCCGAACAGCGAGCACGACCCGAGGGAGATGCTGGATCGATGACGCCATCGCTGCTCCGCGAGACGCTCAGCATCTGTCCCTCGTGCGCCCGGACGCTGGATGCGCGGATCGTCGAGCGCAGCGGCGCTGTGTACATGGAGAAGAAGTGTCCCGATCACGGGAGCTGTATCACCTACCTCTGGCCCGACGCGCAGCATTACCGTTGGCTCGAAGGGTTTCGAGCGCCGCTGGTCTCGCCTCTCGCTGCAACCGGCGCAGGTCGTGCGTGCCCAGCCGGCTGCGGCCTGTGCGCATCGCATTTGAGGCGGGCCACCCTCGTCGAACTCGAGGTGACCCGGCGCTGCGACCTTCGCTGCCCAGTCTGTTTCGTGGCAGCCGGCGAGCCTCTTGCCGAGCCGGATCTGGAGACGCTCCAATCGATGTTCACTGCGGCGCTGGCCCAGGCCGGAGCCGAAACGAGCATCCAGCTCACGGGCGGCGAGCCGACCGTGCGTGACGACTTGCAGCGCATCGTAAGGAGCGCACGTGCGCTAGGGTTCCATGCTGTCGAAATCAATACGAATGGGCTGAGAATCGCATCGGAGCCCGGGTATCTCGAGTCTCTGAGATCCAGCGGGATCAGCGGCGTCTATCTTCAGTTCGATGGCCTGAACGACGCGGCTTACGAGGCCCTCCGAGGACACGCGCTCCTGCAGGAGAAGCTGGCAGCCGTCGCTCGCTGTCGGCAAGCAGGTGTCCAGGTCGTGCTCGCGATGACCGTGGTCCGAGGTGTCAACGAGGATCAGCTTGGCTCCGTGCTTGCCTTCGCCTTGGAGAATCGCGATGTCGTGGCGGGCGTTGCCTACCAGCCAGCGTTCACGTCAGGGCGTTTCGAGCCCGAAGCGGCCGTGTCCATCGGCCTGGGTGATGTCGTTCTCGGGCTCGCCGAGCAGAGCTATGGCCTGATCGGCCCACGCGATCTCTGGCCACTGACGACCTCTCATCCACTCTGCAGCGTGGGAACTCTGTTGCTTCGAAGCAAGAACACGTTCGAGTCGGCCACTCGCTTCATCACCATGGAGGACTTCGTTGAAGGCTGCGACGCAGCAAGCCCGCAGGGGTCCGTCTTCTCGGATCTGCTCGCAAGAAAGGGTGTCGACGTGTCGGACGGACTCTCCGTCGTGGTGATGAACTACATGGACGCGACCAACCTCGACCTCGAGCGGCTTCGGGAGTGTTCCATGGTCGTGACCATGGAGGACGGTCGCCTCGTGCCGTTCTGCGCCTATCAACTCACGACTGCCTCGGGCGACCGGCAACATGTGGCGTGGGGGAGAAACGAACAGCCGCCCTCATCGACCGTGCCCGAGCTTGCCTCCGAGCTCGCGGGACTCGCGCCGGTGGCGCAAGACTGATGCCAACGATCAGCATCGATGCGCAGAGATGCACGGGTTGTGCGCTTTGCGAGGCGTTCTGCCCGGTAAGTGTGTTCGAGATGAGAGTCGTGGAAGGGCGCAGGCTTCCCGAGGCCGTGCGTGTGGAGGACTGCTGGGCCTGCGATACCTGCGTGGGCCAGTGCCCTGAGAGTGCGGTGCATGTGACCCAGGAGTCGGCGGTAGGCACCGCTGCCACTGAGTCAGCAGAGCGGGCCGCGCCGCTGCCGCAGGACGCTGTCGCAACATACCGCTCTTGGGCAGACACGCTTTCTCGGGTGCTGCGTTTGCGGTGGAGCCCGGTGGCGATCAGTCTCGTCCCGTCCGGTTCCGCCCTGCCTGACGTGCCCTCGCCGAGACAGCGTTTGCGTTTCTGCCAGTCGCTCATGGCCGCACGGCGTGGAGCCTCGTTTCTGATGCCGGCCAAGTGGCACGCCTGCCCAGATGGCACCTCTATCCTCGGGCTGACCGAGACGCCACCGAAACTCGCGAGCGGCGAGCTCTATCTGCTGTTCAAGAAGCTCGGCTCCATCGAGGCGGCCAGGCGGATGATCGCAGAGCGCCCGCGCTTGGAGCCACGATCGATCGCAGCAACTCTTGTGGCCCCCTTGAGCCAAGCCGCATACCCAGCGGATGTCGTCGCTGTGGTCGCTCTTCCGGAGCAGATGATGTGGCTCACCATGTCGACGTCCTTCTTTACCGGTGAGCGATTCGAGTTCCTCATGAACGGCTACAACGCGCAGTGCGTCGAAACGACCCTCTATCCGTTTGCCACGGGCCGCATCAACGCCTCGCTCGGCTGCTACGGTTGTCGAGCGAGCTCGGACGTCGCAGACGATCTCATGTTCATGGGCATCCCAGTCGCTCGGATGCCGGAGGTCGTTTCCGGGCTTGACGCGCTCGGCGTGAAGGCAGTCCCAGACTCGCGTGCCAAGGTCTACCTTCCGCCGTTGTCATGATCGACCAGGTCCCACGGCTCACGCGAACGATCACAGGGAGACGCGTCGCGGCGCTCATGCATCCGCGGCCTGTGTACCTCGTCACGACGTGCGATGCGCGTGGGGCAGTCGCGAATGTCAGCACGATCTCCTGGATCACGCCCCTCTCCCACGAGCCGCCTCTGCTGGGCCTGAGCGTAAGGCCCAAGTCTCGAACCCATGCGCTCATCGCTGAGACAGGCCAATTCGTGGTCAACCTGGTGGGCGAGTCCCTCCGACATGCGATCCAGGTTTGCGGCAACACCTCGGGCTGGCTCGACGACAAGATCCGCACTTGCGGACTCGAGATCGAGCGCGGCCACCGTGTCGATGCGCCCAGACTGCTTGCTGCGTCGGCATGGCTCGAGTGCCTGGTGGTGGACCATCATGGCGCCGGAGACCACACGTTGTTCATTGCCAGCGTCCTGGAGGCGGGCGTAGCCGGTCATTCGACTCACGCTCACTCACCAGAAGATGTACTTCTCTGTGCGGACCACGATCGGTTCGGCAGCTTCATCGGCGAGGGATCAAGGCGGTCCACCGCTGCCGGGTCAAACGATAAGGAGCAGGACATGACGACATTCACCGAGACGGTGGCCGACCTCGACGTTGCGTTGAAGCGTGAGTCGCTGAACACGATCCAAGTCAACCTCGGGGCGCGCTGCAACCAGGCATGCATCCACTGCCACGTCGATGCGGGTCCGTCACGCACCGAGACGATGGGCGACGAGACAGCCGACCTGGTGCTCGAGTTGGTCGACGAGGCCGAGCCACGCACCGTAGATCTGACTGGTGGCGCGCCTGAGTTGTGCCCGGCCTTCCGGCGTCTTGTGCGAGAGCTCAGAGCGCGAAACGTCCGCGTCATCGACCGTAGCAACCTCACTGTGCTGCTCGAAGACGAGATCGGAGATCTCCCCGAGTTCCTGGCGGAAGCGGGCGTGGACATCGTGGCTAGCATGCCGTGCTACACGCAGGAAAATGTCGACGCGCAGCGAGGCTCAGGCGTGTACGAGAAGTCACTCGAGGTCCTGCGCAGGCTGAACGCGCTGGGCTACGGACGCGCAGGAACGGGACTCGAACTGGATCTCGTTTACAACCCGCTTGCTGCCAGTCTGCCGGGTCCGCAGTCGGCCCTCGAAGCCGACTACAAGCAAGAGCTGGCTGAGCGTGCGGGGCTTGTCTTCAGCCACTTGTACACAATCACGAACGTGCCGCTCGGGCGGTACGCCAAGCGCCTCGAAGACATGGGCGAGACCGAGCACTACGCAAACCTCCTGAGCTCCAGTTTCAACCCCGATACGCTCTCCGGCTTCATGTGCCTCAACCAGGTCAGTGTTTCGTGGGACGGGAGACTGTACGACTGCGACTTCAACCAGGTGATCGGGCTGCCGTGCGGCGGTGATGAAGGCATGCGCCTGGGCGTGATGTCCTCTGGCGAGATCGTGAAGCGGCTCGTCGGTTCGGCGATCGACTTGGGCGAGCAGTGCTGGGCATGCGCTGCGGGCAGCGGTAGCTCGTGCGCGGGGGCACTCGCTTGACCCAGACAATCCCGGAGCGTAGTTCGTGCGCAGGGTACCTACCTGCGCGGCGGTTCACGGACGGCTCGGAGCCGTGACGTCGTTCTCGCCTGGTGAGCTCAGGGTCCGCCACGGGCTGCCGTCCGACGGCTCCTTCCTCTGCGGTTTGATGGACGCAGAGGGAATGGCGACGGACGCGGATCCAACGGAGTTCGTCGTCGCCGAGGCGAGCGGTCGATATCTCGGCGCGGCACGGGTCGAGACCGTCGGTGACAAGTCCTGGATCCGACCGCTCGTAGTGGCCGACCACGCACAGCGCAGAGGAGTAGGGCGAGCGCTTGTAGGCGAGCTTGCGAGTGACCACGGCCGTCTCTACGTCGTGGCTCGTGGCGCTGCAGTCGGTTTCTATGAGCGAGCGGGCTTTGCCATGGCGGACTGGGGCATCGCTCCCGACGACCTGCGGGCCGAGTGCGACGCGTGCTCGGACTTCGCTCAATGCCGACCGGCTGTATTGGTTCGGCCGGCCTGAGGGGGATCACGTGGACGACATTCCACGCGCGACTCCTCTGGACGGAGGCCGGGAGTCGAGCGAGTCCTGCTGCTCTCTTGCCATCCTGGCGGGAGGCCGTTCTCGTCGCATGGGCAGGGACAAGCCCTTTGTCGAGTTTGCCGGCACGACTCTGGTCGAGTGGTTGCTGGAACGCGTGGGTGGTGCGTTCTCGCACACGTTCGTCGTGTCAAAGGACGTCCGACCGTACCTCCGCCTTGCTGTGCCGGCGGTCGCAGATGCCGCGGCTTCGTTCAGCCCAGCCGTGGGGGTCTACACCGCCGTGCTAGCGTCGCCCACGCCCTACACGCTGTGTCTCGGCTGCGACATTCCCTTCGTCACGACGCGGCTGCTGCGACTGCTGGCTGACTTGGCGATTGGTCATGAGGCTCTGGTGTCCAGAGACGGGAAGTGGCTGCAGCCACTGTGCGCGGTGTATTCGAAGAGCACGTTGGGTCCGTTACAAGAAATGATCGACAAGGACGAACGCCGAATCGACCTGATCTTCGATCGAGTCAGGACGCGGTATGTCGAGGAAGACTCGCTCGGAATGGAGGGCGTCGAGGAGTCGTTCCTGAACGTCAATACGCTCGAGGAGCTCGGCGCTGCTCGGGCGCTGTTGCGTACACAGTCGTCACCCTTGTGTGATGCTGCAGTTCCAGCCTCGGTCAGCGAAGCTCATGCTGTCGGCCCTCGCCACGCCGCGAGTCTGGCACTGCGTGTGGAAGAATTCATGGCGGGGGCTGCCGTGCCGACCATCTCCTTCGTCGGGAAGAAGAAGTCCGGGAAGACCACGGCTCTAGAGGGAGTGATCCGGCAGCTGGTTGCTCGCGGCCGGCGTGTGGCGGCCGTCAAACACGACGCCCATGGATTCGTCATCGATGCTCCGGGCACCGATAGCGCGCGCCTCCGTTAGGCGGGCGCTGACGTCACCCTGGTGTCATCTCCTCATCACGTGGCGATCATGAGCACGATCGGCGAGGACCTGCCGCTGCTCAGCCTTGCGACGCGCATCCGCGAACCGGTCGATGTGTTGCTCACGGAAGGGTTCATGCGGCAGCCGGCGCCCAAGATCGAGATCTCCAGAGCCGAGCGCAGCCGCGAGCTGATCGCGCCCGCTGACGAGCTCCTCGCGGTCATGGCCGATCACGATGTGAGTACATCGGTCCCAGTGCACGGACTCGGCGAATACGCGGCGGTCGCCGACGCCATCGACCGGCTGGTGGCGAGGTGGAAGCCATGACCGGTGCGAACCGCGAGCTGGACCGCATGCGCCATCGTAGCGCCGCAGACCTCATGATTGACGGTCACTCATGATCAGCATCGAAGAGGCGTGCGGGCATCGGGCTCGCTGATCTCTATAGCGGGAGCCGACGGCTTGGCGCTCATTCCCGCCATGCACCCTGGGGTCAGTCCGGGCGAGCACGCAGTCATGCTGCTATCCGGGTCGGGCTCGGACCGCCACCTTTCTCGGGACGGACATGAGAGTCTGACCTCGACCCGCGCGAGACGTGCTCTTCGTCGGCAATCCTGGCACCGACGCATTCGGCGATTGCCTTATGTGTGGCCGAGCGCCTCGACGGCAGCGAGCTCAGAGCTCAAACAGAATCCAGTAGGGGCACTGCGGCCGCTGCGCCTCCGTGCGCGCGGCTCTTTGCCTGGCTCTGGGGACTGTGACGTCCGTCGGTCCGTCTCGATACGCCCGGAAACGGTCCGGCGTGGCGGCAAGAATACCCCACCCAATCACCCTCACTAGGGGATTTGGCTGGCGGCTGCGGCTCATAGATTCGTCGTGGACACAGTGAGGAGCACTGAGCGGAGCCGGATGCGGGCAGCGAGAGCCGTTGCCGCAGAGTCCAAGTGCCGGTGGTCGGCTCTACCCAAGCTCGCCGACTGGGGATGGAACCCGGTGCAACTTCGCGGCCGGGCTGCAACAGATAGGGGGACCGTATGAGCACAACTGAAGAGTCCTTGCCGGGTCAGACAGCCGAGGCTGCCACCTGGCACAAGACGCTGACCTGGTGGGACGGCTTCGTCCTCATGCTCCCGCTGGCCTCGGGCGTGTTCGTCAGCAGCGGCTTCATGGTCGGCGCCCTCGGCGCGTGGGGCGCCTTCCTCGTGATGATGGTCATGTGCGTCGTCGCACTGCTTTCGAACTTCCTCTTCGGCGAGA
>Ga0335080_10008172_pt1 | contig 10901 bp, 10 predicted proteins | sample Lox_Sample_34_FD_206720 | JGI IMG/M metagenome (GOLD analysis project Ga0335080, IMG submission 206720) | Soil microbial communities from Loxahatchee National Wildlife Refuge, Florida, United States - Lox_Sample_3.4 | ecosystem: Environmental > Terrestrial > Soil > Wetlands | place: USA...
GCAGCAGCACCGTGACCATCGAGAAGATCTTGAGGATGTTGTTCTGGTCGATGGTCACCATGCCGAGCGTGGCATCCAGCAGGAACTGCGCCTTGCCGACCAGGAAGGTGGCATGGTCGCTCAGGGCTACCACGTCACGCTGCACGGTGCGCAGGTTGGCGCGCGCCTCGGTCGTGACGCGGTTGCTGCCGCTCTGCTGCAGGAAGCCGACCAGCCGCGCCAGACTCACCAGGCTCTCGCGCGCCTTGGAGATGAGCTCGCCTGCCTGGCCGATCTCTTGCAGCTCGCGCTGGTAGTCGCGGCTCGGCCCACGGCCGCCGATGCGCGGGAAGACGCGCAGCGAGACCGCGTCGATGTCGGCGCCGACCCGCTCGAGCACGTCCGCGATGCGATTCACGATCGCCTCCAGCAGCCCGACCAGCAGCAGCGTCGGGGAGCTGCAGCTCGCCGGGTGCGTCTGCGCATAAGTCACGAAGCCCTTGAACGACAGCAGATCGGCATAGCGGTTGGTGACCAGGTGCGTGCCGGCGAGGATGAAGGTCACCTGCGTGGTCTCGGGCAGCAGGGTGTCGGCCTTGTAAGGCACGGTCGCGGTCAGGTACAGCGCGCCGTTCTCCTCGTATAAGCGGTTGGAGGTCTCGATCTCGCGCATCTCCTCGCGCGTCGGTACACCGATCGAGAGCGCCTGCTCGACGCGCTGCTCCTCCTCCAGTGTGGGCTCGAGCAGATCGATCCACACCGCCTGCGCGGGAATCCCCTGGGTGGCGGCGGGGTCGATGCGCTCCAGGCCCTGGGCTCCGGGGACGAAGATGGAGAGCACGGCTTCAGGTGCGTCGCGGTCAGCGGGCCGGGCCGGCCGCGGTGGCCATCAGTGGCCGTGTTCGGCGGCGGCCAGGTCGCCGATCAGGTCGATCAGCTGGTTCTCGCCGCCGGCCTTGGCGACGTCGGTGGTGTACTTGCCGTTCACGGCGATGAACGGCACGCCCTCGACGCGATAGGCCTGGGTAATCTCCTCGGCGCGCTTCATGTTGGTGGCCACCGAGAAGGAGTTGTAGGCCTTGGCGAAGTCATCGGCACTGACCCCGTTGGCGCTGGCGAACTGCTGCTGCAGCTTGAGGGTCTCGGCCTCATCGCTGCCGGCGAGCGGGGTGTGCTGCCCGGCGATGGTGTCGAAGGCCTTGACGATCAGGTCCTGGCGCCCGAGCGCCTCGAGCGTGTAATAAAGACGGGCGTGGTAGCGGTGGATCGGTTGCCAGATGACCGGCACGCGCACGAACTGCACGTAGGCGGGCTTTACCTTCAGCCACGCGCGCAGCAGCGGCTCGAACTGGTAGCAGTGCGGGCAGGCGAGCCAGAAGACCTCGAGCACCTCGACCTTGCCGGGTGAGACGTTGGTGGGCTGCGAGGGCAGCAGCACCGAGTAATTCACGCCCGGCTGCCACTTGCCAGCCGGCAGCTGCGCGCCGGCCGGCGCGCCGGCCATGCGCTCGAGCGAGGCATCGCCGGCGGTGTGCTCGCCATCGCCGTCGGCGGATTCCTGGGATGCGGCGGCCTGCTCGACTTCGCTCTGCGCACTCGCCGCCGGGGCGGCGGGCGCGGCCTGCGCGGGCGGGGTGCTCTCGGCGGCCGGCGGCGCCGGTGCCGCGGTTGGCGCGCTTTCCTGGCGCGCGCAGGCGCCGAGCATCAGCAGCGGCAGAAGGGGCAGCAGTCCCCGTATGGCGCTCGGTGTGCGCACGAGCGTCAGCGCATGCCTTGCACGTAGGAGGCGACGTTGCGCATCTGCTCGGGCGTGAGGCGCTTGGCGATCGTGAACATCATCGCCGCGTTTGGGTCCGAGGAGGGCACGCTGCCGTTGGCGTAGCGGGCCCCGCTCGCGTAGTCGTTCAGTTGCTTGACCACGTAGACCGACTGCTGCGCGCGCAGCGCCGGGTAACCGGCGGCGAGGTTGCCGCGCCCGCCCGGCCCGTGGCAGGCCGCGCACGCCGGTATGTCGTGCGCACGGTCGCCGCGCTGGTAAAGCGTCTGCCCGGCCTGCCAGTAGGAGGGATCCGCTTCCAGCCCCAGTGGCGTCTGCGCCTCGTAGTACACGGCGACGTCCGCGATGTCCTGGTCCGAGAGCGAGGTGGCCATCGGCATCATGGTCGGATTCGGGCGTGTGGCGGCACGGAACAGGCGCAGCTGCTCGGCCACGTACACGGCGCTCTGCCCCGCGAGGCGCGGCCAGTCCGGGTTGCTGCTGTTGCCGTTGGGCCCGTGACAGGCGGCGCAGGCGGTGGTCTTGGTGGCGCCGTCGGCCATCTTGCCGGTGGTGAGCGGCGACTGCGGCGTCGCGGCGGCCGGCGGGTTCTGCGCCTGCGCGCCCATGGTCGCGAGGCCTGCCGCCAGCAACGTCGCCACGGCGGTGACGGCGATCCAGGAATGTCTCGGGGTCTGCGGCATGCGTGTGATCCAGGAAACCTTCGGTGCCAGGCGCGAGGGCGCCGAATTGTACACTACGGCTGCCGATGAGCCGTTTCAGCCACGCCCGCTTCGTTCTCAGTGCCGCCGACCCCGGGCAGTTTCCCGCCGATGTTGGTGCCGAGGTTGCCTTCGCCGGCCGCTCCAATGCCGGCAAGTCGAGCGCCATCAATGCGATCACGCACCGCCAGGGACTCGCACGCACCAGCAAGACGCCCGGGCGCACGCAGCTGCTGAACTTTTTCGAGCTCGCACCCGGGGAGCGCCTGGTGGACCTGCCCGGTTACGGCTACGCGCAGGTGCCCGCGGCGCAGCGCCGCGTCTGGCCGCCGCTGCTCGAGGCGCTGCGCACACGCGCCTCGCTCAGGGGCGTGTTCGTGATCGTCGATGCGCGGCGCGGCATGCAGGTGGAGGATGCGGCGCTGCTCGGCTGGGTGGCGGGCGGTCAGGCCATCCACGTGTTGCTTTCCAAGGCCGACAAGCTCAATCGCTCGGACGCGGCGGCCGCGCTGCGCGCGGCGGCCACGGCGCTGGCCGGTCGCGGCAGCGTGCAGCTGTTCTCCGCGCTGAAGGGACTCGGGGTGCGCGAGGCCGAGGACACCCTGGCGGGCTGGCTGGCGGGCGGCAAATAAAAAACCCCGGCGGTTTCTGAGGAAACCGCCGGGGCCAGACTAACCCGGCACAGGTCTCATGAACCGGGTCGACCCGCTCAGGGAGGGAAGCGGGGAGTGCTAGGCACTCGTTAGGTTCGACTGCGGACCCTGCGGGTAGTTCCGGCAGGATCCCAAAAAATACTCTTTCAAATCATGAATTTGAGTAACGCTCTGTCGCAGGGGCGCCACAGTTCGTCGCGCCGCCGGCCGGAAAGCCCCTTTGCCGCGGCCGCAGGGGCCATCGCCTGCGCGAGGCCCCGTCGTATGCGGCCAACGCCGGCTGCGCGCACCCGCCCGGGAGCGGAAATCAGTGCGCCTCGTCCCAGTTCGTGCCCGTGCCCACGTCCACGCGCAGCGGCACGCTCAAGGTGGCGGCGCCGGCCATGTGCTGGCGCAGCACCTCGCCGAAGGCCGCGGCCTGCTCACGCGGGACCTCGAACACCAGCTCATCGTGCACCTGCATGATCAGACGCGCCTGCGAGCCGGTGGCGTTCATCCACGCGTCGATCTCGATCATGGCGCGCTTGATGATGTCGGCGGCGGTGCCCTGCATCGGCGCGTTGATGGCGCTGCGCTCGGCGTACTGGCGCAGCTGCGGGTTGCCGGAGCGGATGTCCGGCAGGTACAGGCGCCGGCCGAACACCGTCTCCACGTAGCCGAGCTCGCGCGCCTGGGTGCGCGTGTTGTCCATGAAGCGCTTCACGCCCGGGTAGCGCTGGAAGTAACGCTCGACGTACTGCTGCGCGGCGGCGCGCTCGATGCCGAGGTTGCGCGCCAGGCCGAAGGCCGACATGCCGTAGATGAGACCGAAGTTGATGACCTTGGCGGTGCGGCGCTGATCAGCGCTCACCGCCTCGGGTGCCACCGCGAACACCTCGGCGGCGGTGGCCTGGTGCACGTCGCGATCCTCACCGAACGCCGCGCGCAGCGTCTCATCCCCGGACAGGTGGGCCATGATGCGCAGCTCGATCTGCGAGTAGTCCGCCGCGAGCAGCACGCAGCCCTCGGGCGCGACGAAGGCCTGGCGGATGCGGCGTCCCTCGTTGCGGCGCACGGGGATGTTCTGCAAATTCGGGTCCACCGAGGACAGCCGCCCGGTGGCCGCGACCGCCTGCGCGTAGCAGGTATGGATGCGCCCGGTGCGCTCGTTCACCAGCTCCGGCAGCTTGTCGGTGTAGGTCGACTTGAGCTTCGCCAGCGCGCGGTACTCGAGGACCAGGCGCGGCAGGGCGTAGCTGTCGGCGAGCTCCTCCAGCACGTCCTCGGCGGTGGAGGGCTGTCCGGTGGGCGTGCGGCGCCGCACCGGCAGCTGCAGCCGCTCGAACAGGATCTGCTGCAGCTGGCGCGGCGACTCGATGTTGAACTCGTGCCCGGCCTCGCGGTGCGCGAGCAGCAGCAACTCCTGCAGCTGGCGCGCGAACTCGCGGCTCTGCGCGCGCAGCCGCTCGCGGTCGATGAGCACGCCGTGGCGCTCCATGCGCGTGAGCACCGCCAGCAGCGGCAGCTCGACCTCGCGGTACAGCCGCGCGAGCGGCGGCACCCCCTCGAGCTGCGGCCACAGCGCCTGGTGCAGCCGCAGCGTCACGTCCGCGTCCTCGGCGGCGTACTCGCTGGCGCGCTCCACCGGCACCTGGTCGAAGCTGATCTGCCTGGCGCCGCGCCCGGTGACGTCCGTGTAGGGGATGGTGCGCAGGCCGAGATAGCGCTGCGCGTCCGAGTCCATGTCGTGATTGGTGGCGACGCTGTTCCACACGTAGGACTCGAGCATGGTGTCGAAGCGCACCCCGCGCAGGGTGATCCCGGCGGTAAGCAGCACGTGCGCATCGAACTTGAGGTTGTGGCCCACCTTGCCGCGCGCCGCGTCCTCGAGCAGCGGCTTCAGCCGCGCGAGCACGGCCGCGCGCGGCAGCTGCTCGGGCGCACCCGGGTAGAGGTGCGCGAGCGGCACGTAGGCGGCCGCACCCGGCGCGACGCTGAAGGAGACACCGACGATCTCGGCGCGCATGTAGTCGAGGCTCGTGGTCTCGGTGTCGAAGGCGAACAGCTCCGCCTGCTGCAGCACGGTCAGCCACCGCTCGAGTGCCTCCCAGCTGGTGACGGTCTCGTACGCGCGCGGCGCAGCGTCCGCCGCGGGCGACGGCGGTGCCGGCGCGGTGGCGGCTGCGGCCGGCGTCGTCGGGCCGGACGCCTCCCCGCCCTCGAGCTGGCGCAGCAGCCCACGCAGCTCGAGTCGCTGGTAGAGCTCGCGCAGTGCCGTCACGTCCGGCGCGCCGCGCTCGAGGCCGCCGCTCTCGGGCGGCAGCTGCAGATCGGTCTGGATGGTCGCCAGGCGGCGCGACAGCTCGAGCGTCGCCAGCCCCGCGCGCAGGTTCTCGCCCACGCGCCCGGGGATCTCGGCGACGTGCGCGATCACCCCGTCGAGCGTGCCGTACTGCGCCAGCAGCTTGGCCGCGGTCTTCGGCCCCACCTTGTCGATGCCGGGAATGTTGTCGGAGCTGTCGCCGATGAGGGCGAGGTAGTCGACGATCTGCTCCGGGAAGACGTCGAACTTCGCCTTCACGCCGGCGCGGTCGAGCACGGTGTTGCTCATGGTGTTGATGAGCGTGATCGACTCGCTCACCAGCTGCGCCATGTCCTTGTCGCCGGTGGAGATGAGCACCGACTGCCCGGCGGCCGCGGCGCGGCAGGCGAGCGTGCCGATGACGTCGTCCGCCTCCACGCCGGGCACGCGCAGCAGCGGCAGCCCCTGCGCGCGGATGATGGCCAGCAGCGGCTCGACCTGCGCGCGCAGCTCATCGGGCATGCCCGGGCGCTGCGCCTTGTACTCGGCGAATAGCTCGTCGCGGAAGGTGCGCCCCGGGGCATCGAACACCAGGGCGATGCGCTGCGGCGCGTAGTCCTTGAGGAACTTCAGCAGCATGTTCATGACGCCCAGCACCGCGCCCGTCGGCTCACCGCGCGAGTTCGACAGCGGCGGCAGGGCGTGGAAGGCCCGGTAGACATAAGAGGAGCCGTCGACGAGAACCAGGTCCGGGGTCCGCAGCATTGGGGGGCGAAGGCAGCAGGCGGGGGCGCGAGTATAGCGAAAGGCGCCCGCCCGCCCGTCAACCCGGGCGGCGCGGGCGCGCTATAGCCTTAACCGACCCAAGGCCACGCCATCGCTCGCATGCTGGACGCCACACAAAGCGCCATCGCCGCCAATCGCTTCGGCCTCGGGGCCCGTCCGCGCGAGCTCGCCGACATCGGCAGCATGCCGCGCGAGTGGCTGCGGGTGCAGCTGCAGGGCGCCGCGCCCCTGCTCAGTGGCGCGCAGCTGGAAGACTCGGCGCACACCCTGGCGCGCGCGCTCGAGCTGCGTCACGAACTGCGTGAGGAGCGGCAGGCGCCCGCCTCGCCCGGCACGCCGCCGCAGCTGCAGCGCGTGGCGCAGCTGCTGCGCCCGGTCTACGTCAGCGAGGCGGGTGCGCGCTTCGCGCAGGCGGTGCGCAGCGAGCGGCCGTTCCTCGAGCGCCTGGTGCAGTTCTGGTCCAACCATTTCGCGGTCTCGGTGGACAAGCCGCTGCTGGCCGGGCTCGCCGGCAGCTTCGAGCGCGAGGCCATACGCCCGCACGTGCTCGGCCGCTTCAGCGAGCTGTTGCTCGCCGTCGAGACGCATCCGGCGATGCTCCTGTACCTGGACAACCATGTCTCGGTGGGTCCGCACTCGAGCCTCGCGCAGCGCGCCGGGCAGCGCGCCGGCGCCCGGCGGCTCGGCATCAACGAGAACCTGGCGCGCGAGATCCTCGAGTTGCACACGCTCGGGGTCGGCGGCGGCTACACGCAGGGCGACGTCACCACCTTCGCCGAGGTGCTCACCGGCTGGTCGCTCGGCGGCGGCCGCGGGCGCCTGGCCGCCGGGGAACCCGGACGGTTCCTGTTCCGCGCGGAACTGCACGAGCCGGGCGCGAAGCTCATGCGCAACACGCGCTATGCGGACGGCGGCTTCGGGCAGGGCGTCGCGGTGCTCAACGATCTCGCGCGCGCGCCCGCCACCGCGCACTTCCTCGCCGGCAAGCTGGCGCGCCACTTCGTCGCCGACGAGCCGCCGCCGGCACTCATCGCGCGGCTCGCCGGGGCGTTCACGGCGAGCGAGGGCGACCTGGCCACCGTGTACCGCACGCTCATCGATGCGCGCGAGGCGTGGGAAGCGGGCCTCGCCAAGTACAAGACGCCCAACGACTTCATCACCTCCGCATACCGCGGGCTCGGATTGCCGGTCGAAGAGGGCGCCGCCGCCCTGGCGCCCTTCGAGCTGCTCGGCCAGCGCACCTGGCAGCCCGGCTCGCCGGCGGGCTGGCCCGACCGCAGCGCCGACTGGGACGGCGCCTCGGCGCTGCTGAAGCGCATCGAGTGGGCCGACGGCATCGGTGCGCGCCTCGGCAGCCGCTGCGATGCGCAGCAGCTAGCCCCGCTGCTGCTCGGCGCCAACCTCGCCACCCCCACGCGCACCGCGATCGCGCACGCCGCGAGCGCCGGCCAGGCCACGACGCTGCTGCTCGCCGCGCCCGAGTTCCTGCGCCGCTGAGCGCTGCCCGAGGACACCGCGCATGCGACACCTGCGACGACGCGACTTCCTGCAGCTGACGAGCCTCACCGCGGGTGCGGCCTTGCTCGGCACGCGCCTCACGCTCGCCGCGGTGAGCGCGCGCCGGCCGCGCTTCGTACTGATCCTCATGCGCGGCGCGCTCGACGGGCTGGCGGCCGTGCCCCCCTACGGCGACCGGGACTACGCCGCGCTGCGCGGCGAGGTGGCGCTGCACGCCCCGGGGGCCGCGGGCGGAGCGCTCAGGCTCGATGACACCTTCGGGCTGCACCCTGCGCTCGGTTTCCTCGCCGAGAGCTACCAGGCACGCGAGCTCATCGTGCTGCACGCGGTGGCCACGCCCTACCGCGAGCGCTCGCACTTTGACGGCCAGGACCTGCTGGAAAACGGCACGGTCCGGCCGCACGCGCTCGCGAGCGGCTGGCTGAACCGCGCGCTCGGGCAGCTGCCGCCGCCCCTGCCGCGCGCGGCCGGCGTCGCGCTCGGGCAGAACGTGCCGCTCATCATGCGCGGCTCCGCCGCGGTGACCTCCTGGTCGCCCTCGCGCCTCGGCGCACCCGATGAGGACACGCTCGCGCGCCTGACGGACCTGTACGCGGGCGATGCGCTGCTGGCGGGCCGACTGGCCGACGGACTCAGCGCCGCGACCATGATGGCCGGCGAGTCGCCGCCGGCGGAGGCGATGGCGTCGGCCGCGGCGATGGGTCCGGCGGGGGCCGCGCCGCAGCGTGCCGCGCAGGCGCGCTACGCGCAGCTGGTGCAGGCGGCGGCCGGGTTTTTGCGCGAGGAAGAAGGTCCGCGGGTGGCGGTGTTCGATACCAGCGGCTGGGATACGCATGCGAACCAGGGCGCGGCCGAGGGGCAGCTGGCCAGCCGCCTGCGGGCCCTCGATGAGGGGCTGGCGCTGCTCAAGCGCGCGCTCGGGCCGGCCTGGAACGACACCGCGGTGCTGCTGGTGACGGAGTTCGGGCGCACGGTGGCGGTGAACGGCACGCGCGGCACCGACCACGGCACCGCGAGCGCCGCCTTCCTGCTCGGCGGCGCGGTGGCCGGCGGGCGGGTGCTCGCCGACTGGCCGGGGCTCGCGCCGCGCGCGCTCTACCAGGGCCGCGACCTGCAGCCGACCCTGGACCTGCGCGCGCCGTTCAAGGGCATCCTCGCCGAGCACCTCGGGGTCAGCGCGCGTGCGCTCGAGACGGAGGTGTTCCCCGACAGCGCCGCGGCGCGACCGCTGCGCGGCCTGCTGCGCGCCTAGGGCTGCTGCGGGTCGTCGCCGTCCTGCTCGGACGGCTTCTTCGGCGGCGTGCCCGCATCCTGCGGCGCTGCCGCCGCCGCTGGCGCGGGCGTCACCACCACGGGCTTCTTCTGCGGCAGGTACAGCGGGCCCTTCTGCCCGCAACCGCCAAGCAGCGCGAACGCGGTGAGTGCGAGCACGAGCCTCATACGTACATCGGCCGCTTGTCCTTCAGCGCCAGCCAGCCGCGCAGCACGCGGTAGATGATCCAGATGGCGAGCGCGCCGAGGCCGATCAGCCCGAGCAGGATGCCGAGGATCGAGAGGATCAGGAACCACGAGACCACCGCCCACAGCAGCGCATACCAGAAGGTGCGGATCTGCCAGCGGAAGTGCGACTCGAGGAAGGTGCCGACGGTCGCCGAGCGGCGCGCGTAGTTCATGATCACGGCGATGATCGAGGGCAGGCCGCCGACGAAGCTGCCGACCACGGTATGCCAGGTGGTCAGGCCGATCAGCACCGCCAGCGCGTGCAGCGCATAGATGACGTGCGTGTAGGTGAGCAGTGACTCGTCCACCTGCGGCGCACCGGCGCTCATGGAAGGCACGGGATCGTTCATGACTGCCTCGGTGTCAGCCTCATTGGCGGCGCTCGACGATCGCCATCGTGAGCCGGGAGATGCACACCAGTCGTTCGCGCTCGTCGCGGATCTCGATCGACCACACGTGGCTGCGCGCGCCGATGTGCCAGGGGCGCGCGGTCGCCGTCACCACCCCGGCGGACACGGCGCGCAGGTGGTTGGCATTGATCTCCTGCCCGAGGCACAGGTACTGCTCGCTGTCCACGCACAGCATCGCCGCGAGGCTCCCGACGGTCTCGGCGAGCGCCACCGAGGCGCCGCCGTGCAGCACCCCGTAGGGCTGGTGAGTGTGCGCGGTCACCGGCATGGTGGCGCGCAGGTAGTCCGCTCCGACCTCGGTGACCTTGATGCCCAGGTGCCCCGGCAGCGTCTTGCTGCCGCGCTCGTTGAGGAACTCCGGGGTCAGCGCGGCGCGCCAGATACTCATGCGAGCTAGTCTAGCGGTTTGCGCAGTGGCAATCTGCAGCGGTTGCCGACGGAAGGTGGTGAGCGTGCGATGAGTGACTTCTGCTTTGCGCCGCCGGCGCAGCCGAGCGTCGCCGTGGCCGGGACCGAGCGGCGCTTCCCGGTGCACCGCATCTACTGCGTGGGGCGCAACTACGCCGCGCACGTGCGCGAGATGGGCAACGACCCGCAGCGCGAGCCGCCGGTGTTTTTCATGAAGCCCGCCGACGCCGTGGTGCCCAACGGCGCGGCCGTGCCCTATCCGCCCGGCACCCACAACCTGCACCACGAGATCGAGCTGGTGGTCGCGCTGCACTCGGGCGGCCGCGATCTCGCGCCCGCGGCGGCGCGCACGCACGTGTTCGGCTACGGCGCCGGCAACGACCTGACGCGGCGCGACCTGCAGAACTTCGCCCGCGAGCGCGGCCTGCCCTGGGACACTTCCAAGGGCTTCGACGGCTCGGCGCCCCTCTCGGCGCTGCGCCCGGCGGCGGCCGGGCACCCCGAGCGCGGGCGCATCTGGCTCAAGGTCAACGACGTGCTGCGCCAAGAGGCCGATCTCAGCGAGATGCTGTGGGACGTGCCGCACATCATCGCCGCGCTCTCGCGGCTGTACGAGCTGCGCGCCGGTGACCTCATCTTCACCGGCACGCCCGCCGGGGTCGGCGCGCTGCAGCCGGGGGATCGCCTCGAGGGGGGCGTCGAGGGTCTCGAGGTGCTGCGCCACAGCATCGGACCCGCGGCTTCCGCCTGAGGGCGCCGCTGATGAAGCTCTACACCTACTTTCGCAGCTCGGCCGCGTTTCGCACGCGGATCGCGCTGAACTTCAAGGGGCTCGACTACGCCGCGGTGCCGGTCGACCTGCGCGCGCCGGTGAGCGCGCAGCGCTCG
>Ga0335080_10008173_pt1 | contig 10901 bp, 15 predicted proteins | sample Lox_Sample_34_FD_206720 | JGI IMG/M metagenome (GOLD analysis project Ga0335080, IMG submission 206720) | Soil microbial communities from Loxahatchee National Wildlife Refuge, Florida, United States - Lox_Sample_3.4 | ecosystem: Environmental > Terrestrial > Soil > Wetlands | place: USA...
AAGGCCAAAACTCCCTATTTTGGTGCTGAGCATGCATCAGGAGCACCAGTACGCGGTACGCGCGATTCGGGCGGGGGCGTCGGGCTACCTCAACAAAGACAGCGCTTCGGAGATGCTGGTCGCGGCGATCCGAAAAGTAGTGAGCGGAGGAATGTTCGTTTCGGAGACTGCCGGCGAGCTATTGGCGCGCGACACGAAGCGCGGCGCCGATGTGCCACTTCATACCCTGCTTTCCGATCGTGAATTTCAGGTGTTCAGCATGATCGTGCAGGGCAAGACTGTTACCGATATCGCCGCCGAGCTGATGCTGAGCGTGAAGACCGTGAGTACGCACAAGACACACGTGCTGGAGAAGATGAGGCTCTCCAACCAGGCCGAGCTGGTGCGCTATGCGATTGCGCACGAGCTGCTAGACGATCCGTCCAGTTCCGCCGACTGAGAAGCGTAGTACCTGCTGTGCCTGCCTGGCCCTTCCCTAGCACGTCTCATCCGCCTGGCCTGTAGGAATATTCCTATCCCTGCCTGGATCAGTCCTATGCGCTGATTCAGACGTACGCCGATACCGGCAGTTAGCCCGACTATCTATAGTCGGCTCATGGGAACCGCTGCGGTTTGTCTGGCCAAGACGTCCGTCACTCGGATCTTCGTGGTCGAGGATTCGGAGCTCATCCGTGAGCGCCTCCTTTCGATGCTGGCCAGTATGTCGGGCGTCGAGGTCATCGGCCACGCGGAGACTGCCGGTGACGCGATCGCGGGCATTCTGGCCGTCCGGCCTGAAGTCGTGGTCCTCGATATCAAGCTCAAAGCCAGCAGTGGCATCGAAGTATTGCAGACCATCAAGCGTCGTCTGGCTTCGGTGACGGTGATCATGCTGACCAACTACGCCTCCGAAGAGTACCGAAAGAGATGTCTCGAAGCAGGCGCGGAATACTTTTTGGACAAGACCAACGAGTTCGAACAGCTCTGCCCGATTCTTCACCAACTGAAGCGCAATGCTCAGGAGTAATCCTATGTTCGCCGAAATGTCAGCTACCCCAGGACTGAATCCCGTCAGCTTTAGAGCTATTACAGACCAGGCACCTCACTCTCACACCTGGGATGCGGCGGCTAAATCGTGTTCGGGATGCCACTTTCAGAGTTTGTGCCTGCCCAGCGGCCTTTCCGGAGAGCGGCTGAGAGAGTTTGGCTCTGTCGTCTTTCCCCATCGCCGCTTGAAGGCAGGGCAATCCCTTTATCGTTCGGGCCAGACCTTCGACGCCGTCTATTTGGTGCGGACTGGTTTCGTGAAGACGGTCGTGGTGCTCGCGGATGGTCGGGAACAGGTCACCGGCCTGTATATGTCGGGGGAGATGCTCGGGATGGACGGCCTCGCTTCGGGCTGCCATGCCAGCGATGCGATAGCCGTAGGCGACAGCGAGATCTGCGTTGTCCCGTACGATCGATTGGAAACATTGAGTGAGAATGGGCGCGAGGTGCAGCGGCACTTGCATCGGATGTTCTCTCACGAGATCGTCCGCGAGCAGCGCATGATGCTGTTGCTCGGCAGCATGCGTGCCGAGGAGCGCGTCGCCGCTTTTCTGCTCAACCTGTCGGAACGGTTTACCGTGCGCGGCTATTCACCTTCGGCCTTCGTTCTGCGCCTGACGCGCGACGAGATCGGCAGCCTGCTTGGGATGAAGCTGGAGACCGTTAGTCGGATCTTCTCCAAGTTCCAGAAAGCTAGCCTGATCGAGATCGAGGGCAAGCACGTCCGCATCGTCAGCATCGCAGGCTTGCGCGGCGTAGTTGGCGGTGATGGGCAGCGAGCGCGCGGCATTTAGTTCACCGCCGTTTGACCCAAATCAATTGTGCTAGCGCCCCAGGCGTAAGAATGGACGCGGAGATGAACGGCTGTGGGATTCGATGGAATCCTGCAGCTTCTGGCGCAGGGGCGGCTGTGGCGTTGAAGCGGGTGGAATACAGGGGCATGGTCATAAAGGCGGGCGCCTTCGAGGTAGTCGGGACGCAACGCTTCGTGGTTTCCCTCAGCATCGCCCGGGACGGCGTGTCCGTGGCCTCGCAGAAAGTCAAGTTCTTCGACCCGCCCTCGGAGGACGGGTTGTTCGATGATCCCGCGGCGGCCTTGGAGTGTGCAGTGTCTTTTGCCCGAGCGATTATCGACGGTGAAGTGGCGGGGTTTACGGTAGACGATTTATAGGGCGATCGGACGAAGGTCACCAATCTTGGCGGCAAAAATGTCACCTGAAATACAGCCGGCGAATGCAAGCAAAATCGCAACCGAACCCAGCGGACCCATCAACGAACACCTGATCGCAATGCAAGAGCTGGCCAAAGACTTCGACCTTCCCATCGGAGTGGTGGCGAAGCTGTATTGGCCTGAACTGGCGAGACTCGAACAGGGAGCGACAATCGACCTGTATCTGCCACTCCTGACCGAGCGGCATGTCCGGCACAAACTACGTCACATGCCGCGCTCCGACCATGTTCGAACCGGCATGGTCTCGAACTCCGTGGCAGTCGAGGCGTGAATAGCGCGTGCCATTGAAGGAGAAAGCCAAGATGACACGATTACCAAGTACCCACTCCAGAAGCAAAGTTGAAGTCCGGCGTGCGCGCAGGCCGGCGCCCGGGCACAGGTCGCGAGGCAACGTAGACATCATCGAAGAAGATGAACAGCTGGAGACGCCCTTCGAGGAGGGTGCGCACGACACACTGGACGCTGATCTGCGGCATCGCATGATCAGCGAAGCCGCCTACCAGTTGTACGCCCAGCGCGGCTACGCGGATGGGTATGATCTGGATGACTGGCTCCAGGCAGAAACGCTCGTCGATCACATCAGCATTGGACCCGATCGCGAGTACAAGACGGACGAAGGGGCGTCGGAGACGGCGGGAACAGGGTCCAGGAGCAGACGATCCGAAACGCCGTGAGGGCCGAGAGCGCGGGGCGATGGTGTGATCGCCCACGCGAGCTGCCTGCGACCTTCGATGTTGCGCAATCGCTCGAGGCTGCTTGGGAGGTCTGGTTCGCCACGCAGGCCGGAAGTGAGTACCTGAGACGGCTAGCCCAGCATCGACTCGCAGGACTCGTCACGACCGCGCGCGAAGGCGCGTCTTTCTACCGCAATCTCTATCGAGGTGTGCCGGAGACTGGGTACCGTCTATCCGACTTGCCAGTCGTGACCAAGGGCGAGTTGATGATGCACTTCGAAGACGCGGTGACCGTCCCGGACCTGACGCGCGATCGGGTGGAACAATTCGTGGCCGATGCAAGCCGGGTCGGGCAGCCCTTTGACCATCGCTACGCCGTCTGGACGAGTTCGGGAACAACCGGAGAGCCGGCTACCTTCGTCCAGGATAGCCAGGCACTTGCCATATACGAAGCACTCGAAGTCATTCGGTTCCGTCGCCTGGCCTCACCGGCGATGCTGGCGTCGGCGTTTCTGACCGACGAACGGTATGCCCTCGTGGCGGCTACCGGAGGGCATTTCGCGGGCACCGCAACGGCTCAGCGCTTGCGTCTCAGGTATCCCTGGCTGGCCGACCGCGTACGCATTTTCTCGATCCTGGAACCGACACCCGTGCTGGTACAGCAGCTCAACGATTATCAGCCGTCGCTGCTGGCCTCGTATCCCACAGCGGCGGAACTGCTCGCCGAGGAACAAGAGTTTGGACGGCTCGCACTCACTTTGCGCGAGGTCTGGACCGGAGGAGAACGGCTTTCAGCCGCACAGCGCGCTCGTATTACCCGGGCCTTCGGATGCGAAGTTCACGACGGTTATGGAGCGTCCGAGTTCCTTGCCATAGCGTGGGATTGCGGCCACGGCGCACTCCACGTCAATAGCGATTGGGTGCTGCTCGAGCCAGTCGACCTAGCCTATCGACCCGTGTGCCCGGGCGTCCCTTCCCATACGACGTTGCTCACCAACCTGGCAAACCGGGTTCAGCCTCTCATCCGGTACGACCTCGGCGACAGCATCACAACGCTGGATCGTCCGTGCGGCTGCGGAAGCGTATTTCCCACGATCCGAGTCGAAGGAAGGTGTGACGATACGCTAGGAGTGCGCAATAGTGCGGGCGACCGCGTACTGCTGTTGCCCTTGGCGCTGACAACCGTCCTCGAAGACGAAGCCAGGGTGCACCGATTCCAGCTCGTGCAAACGAGCCCTACGGCGCTGGTATTGCGCTTAGATCCGGACGTCGCCGACACGAGTACCGTGAAGCGCTGCCGGGATTCGCTCGACCGCTTTCTGCGAATGCAAGGAGCGCCGAACGTCAGACTCGATATTGAAGGATGTAGCCTGCAGAGGCACCCGGTCAGCGGGAAGCTGAGACGCGTTGTCGCAAAGGAGGAGGTGGCATGAGAACCACGTTGGTGCTGATCCTTGCTTTATTCGCCTTGACTGCGCAGGCAGACTTCATGGATGGCAACGCGCTCTATGGTCGCTTGCTCAGGCAGGACCCTAGCGCAGCGTCCTATATCTTTGGCGTCTATGACGGCGTCCAGATTACTCAGTACCACGCACCTGCCAGCGAGCGGATCATTTGCACACCCGCTGCCGTGTCCGGAACGGAGCTCGTGGATGCGGTGCGAGGCTATCTGGATGCGGAGCCTTCGCTGTTGAATTATCCCGCCGCGCTATTGGTGCTCCGCGCCCTCATCTGGGCGTTTCCTTGCGATAAAGCCTAAGGTTCACCCAGGTCGACGCCGCGGAGCGGCGCAAGTATGCATCCAGTTGACCTGTATCAAAGCGATTTCCAGAGCAGCGGGTAAGGTGCCTCCTTCTTGGCGTTCGAGTGGCGAACTCATTGCTGTTCGGACGGACACTGTATTGGGGAGAGATTGAGCATGGCAGCCAAAACCCTTTTGTTCCACAGCAGCGCCAGAGCCAAGATTCTTGAAGGTGTGAACACGCTCGCCGACGCAGTGAAAGTCACGCTCGGCCCTAGCGGGCTTAACGTCATCCTGCAGCGCTCTTATGGGGCGCCGACGGTCGCGAATTCTGGCGTCGTGGTCGCGAAAGCGATCGAACTCGCCGATCCCTATCAGAACATGGGAGCTCAGCTGGTGCGCGAGGTCGCAGCCAAGACATCGGAAGTGGCAGGGGATGGCACGACCACCGCTACCGTGTTGGCGCAAGCGATCGTCCGAGAGGGGATGAAGTACGTTGCCGCCGGCATGAACCCGATGGATCTCAAGCGCGGAATCGAGAAGGGCGTGGGCGCGGCAGTGAACGAGCTGAAGCGAGTGTCAAGGCCGTGCTCCAGCGGTGACGAGATCGCACACGTAGGCGCGATCTCCGCCAACAACGACAAGGCGGTGGGTCGAATCCTGGCGCAGGCCATGGAGAAGGTCGGACGCGATGGCGTGATCACGGTCGAGGATGGCTCAGGCCTCGAAAACGAACTGGAGACCGTCGAGGGCATGCAGATCGATCGCGGCTATCTGTCCGGGTACTTCATCAACAATCCGGAGAAGCGGATGTGTGTGCTCGAAGAGCCCTATGTCCTTGTCCACGACAAGAAGATCGGTGCCGTCAAGGACCTGCTTCCCGTTCTCGAAGAGATCACCCGCGCGGCCCGTCCGTTGTTGATCGTGGCCGATGAGGTGGAGGGGGAGGCGTTGGCAACGCTCGTGGTGAACGCCATCCGTGGCGTGTTGAAGGTCTGCGCGGTCAAGGCGCCAGGGTTCGGAGACCGACGCAAAGCCATGCTCCAGGACATGGCCACCCTCACGGGCGGGCGCGTGGTTTCCGAAGAATTAGGGTTGACCTTGGAGAAGGCGACACTTGCCGATCTGGGCCAGGCCAAGCGCGTCGAGATCGACAAGGACAACTGCACCATCATCGCCGGTGCTGGCGACCCCAAGGCGATCGAGCAGCGCATCCAGCAGATCAAAGCGGAAGCCGAAGAATCGAAGAGCGACTACGATCGCGAGAAGTTGAAGGAACGCGCAGCGAAGCTGGCCGGCGGTGTGGCGCTCATCAAGGTGGGCGGCGCGACGGAAACCGAGATGAAGGAGCGTAGGGGGCGCGTGGAAGATGCGCTGCATGCCACCCGCGCGGCAGTCGAGGAGGGCATCGTGCCGGGCGGGGGCGTGGCTTTGGTCAGGGCGCAGCGAGCCCTCGATGCGTTGCACGGCGAGAATGCAGAACAGGATGCAGGAATCCGAATCGTGGAGCGCGCGCTCGAGGAGCCGCTGCGGCAGATCGTCGCCAATGCCGGTATGGAAGCATCGGTGGTTCTAAATCGAGTGAAAGAAGGCGAGGGTGCGTTCGGTTGCAACGCCGCGAGCGGAGAGTACGGAGATCTGATGCAGATGGGCATCATCGATCCTACCAAGGTGACACGCAATGCCTTACAGAATGCGGCGTCGGTCGCCGCTCTGATCTTGACCACGGACTGTTTGATCGCCGAAATCCCGCAGGCACAGCCGGCCGTCCCGATGCCTTCGGATGCGGAGATGTGAAGGCGTGAAATCAAATTGGGGAAAATTTGATGCCGATCAAAACTCAGTCCGGCGACGAGTGTAGCCTGCTGGGCACGGGCGAGGGTGCCTGTGATCGGTTCATCGACAGGAGGAGGTAATATGGCCAATATCACGCGTTTCGATCCTTTCTCAGATTCATTCGACGATGTCGTTCGTCGTTTCTTCAAGCCTGTACGCTGGGAGGCTGATGCTCAGCCCTTGCAGATCAAGGTGGATGTCGAGGAGAACGATAAAGCCTACACCGTGAAAGCGGAGATCCCCGGGGTAAAGAAGGAAGACATCAACGTGCAGATCGAGGGCAATCAGGTTTCGATCAGCGCTGAGTCCAAGCAGGAGAAGGACGTGAAGGAAAACGGTAAGGTTATCCGCAGCGAGCGCTATTACGGGTCCCTATACCGCAGCTTTTCGCTTGGTCAGGATGTAGACCAGGCCGCCGCGAACGCGAAGTACGCTGACGGGATTCTTCAGCTCACGTTGCCGAAGAAGGCGAGTGCCGCGACGAGGAAGCTGGCGGTTCAATAGATTTATTCTCAATACCGACTGTGACTGGCCGGCGGGTCACCGCCGGCTGGCGTGGCGCTTGAAGGCCCTGATCCGCCGGGCCGGAAGGTGAGTGCGTCGTCGTCGGCAGCAAGACTTGCACTGCCACCCTGCACTGATCAGCGTCGAGCGTTCCTTTCTGCACCAACCCCTTCGGCTGAAGAGGCCTCCCCAGCGAGGTGTCGGACAAACCAATCTGACGCCAGCCTCGCCACTTCCTCGAGCGTGCCCGGCTCCTCGAACAGGTGAGTTGCGCGCGGCACGACGACAATGCGTTTCTCGCATAGGAGGTGGCCGAACGCTGCCTGATTGAGCCCAATCACGCCGTGATCCCTCGCGCCGACGATAAGGAGTGTGGGTGACCTCACGCGCGCGAGAGCCTCGTCTCCGGTGAGGTCGGGTCGCCCGCCCCGCGATACGACAGCGTTGGTGTCGAGAGGCATAGCTGCAGCCACCCGCAGCGCCGAGGCGGCGCCCGTGCTCGCACCAAACAGCCCGACGGGCAGCGATCGCGTAGTCGGCCGTCGCCGCACGAAGCGCACAGCATCGGCAAGCCTGTCGGTCAGTAGTCCGATGTCGAAACGGACAGCGTAGTCCCGATCTTCCTCGGGCGTAAGCAGGTCGAGCAGTAGTGTGGCAAGGCCGGCCTCCCGTAGCGCCTGCGCCACGTAGCGGTTGCGCGGCGAGTTCCTCCCGGAGCCGCTGCCGTGCGAGAAGACGACGATGCCGCAGGGCTTTTGCGGTATCTGGAGTGCGCCCTCCAGGACCGCGCGCCCGGCTGGGATCGAAACGGTCGGCCCGTCGAATGGTGTGTTCATCGCGTGACACTTATACCGGATTGCGTTCCCGGCGCGAGCAGAGCAGTAACTTCGTCGTCCTCCACTTGCGGGAAAGCGCGATAGAATCGGCCAACCGCGAAAAACGGGTCGGGCGCCTCGAGGCATACCATTTCATCCGCGTACGCACGTACTCGCTCAAGACTATCAGGCGCGGCGACTGGAACCGCGCATACCAGGCGTTGGGGTCGTTTCGCGCGGGCCGCATGCAAGGCTGCGATCATGGTCGCTCCCGTGGCGAGGCCGTCATCGACTACGATCACGATCCGCCCTCGTGGGTCGATCGGCGACCGTGAGGGCGTGTATTGTGCGCGGCGTCTTTGCAGGATCTCGAGCTGTGTCTGTTTTTCCCTCTGGAGATATTCGGCATCCGCCCCAGCGCTGGCGGCGTGAGGGGCGATATAGGCCCAACCGCTTTCATCTATCGCGCCAACGGCGAACTCGGGATTCATGGGGGAACGCAACTTGCGCACAAGTACGACATCGAGCTCGCCACCAAGTTCGTCAGCGAGCACTCGACCCATTTCGACTGCGCCCCGCGGAATCGCGAGCACAAGTGGCTTACGCCCCTGATACGTGGAGAGCGCGTACGCCAGCTGCTTTGCCGCATCTGCCCTGGATTCGAAGAGCACCATTCGATTAATGTGCGCTTCTCAGCCCAATTCGACCTTGCGCTGGATCAAACCTTGCTGCACACCGCCCTAAGAGGAGCACCTAGGCATCGCCCTCGCGGGCAATTGACGAAGATCAAGAAGCTTCGGTCGGACGCGTCGCACAAGATTTAGTCTTTCCGGGCCCGATCGCCTCCATCACTTTGAAGGCTGTTTGGCCTTAACGCGACGCGGGCCAAGAATTCATCGACTAGGTGGGAACCGAGCAAGGGCTCGCCCACCTCGCTGAACTCGTAGCCTGCGCGTACCCGGTTGAACAAGAGAAGTAGGCGATCTTTGATGGAGCGCCATGAGCGCAAGCAACGCTGTCTACAGGAGACTGTCTGGAGGCTTGGCACAATGGTCTGTGCCTATCCAAAGCGTATGGTACTGAACTCCGTGATCAGAACCAGTCAAAAACGTAATGACCTACCGCGCCGGCTGCCAGACTTACCAGAAGCAGCACCAGCGCAGCCCCAACGGCGGCCAACCAATGAAATCCTGAGGGATGCTTAGATGTTGAGACTTGCGATTTCATGATTTGACTCCTTGCTTAGTTGATCGGGTCCTTGTAGGCCGGATGCGATCAGCCAATCCAGCGGATGTCTGGTTTCTTGCGCGGCACGGGCGCCGCGGTAGCGTTCGGATGGCCAACGATGATTGGCGCTACTGGTACCCATGCGGCAGGCAGGCCTAGCGCGTTCTTCCCGTCCGGGGTATTGAGAAAGCCCTGGGCGAAGCCGATCCAACAGGTGCCCAGTTGGAGAGCATAGGCGGCGAGCATCATGTTTTCGGCGGCCAATGCACAGTCTTCGACGATCCACGGGCCTTGCGCGATTCCAGAAATCAAGATCAGCACGGGTGCGTGATAGAAGATGTGAAACCGCGGATCATTGAGCAGCGTGCGGAAGTGGTCGGACTGGGGGCCTGCGGGCATAGTCGCGAGCATGTGGGACTTCGCGTCGCGTGAGATCCGATCGAGCAAACCTTGATCGCGCACGACTGTGAACGTCCACGGCTGCAGATTTACGGCGTTCGGCGCATGTAACGCGGCCTCAATCAGGCTATGGATTGTTTTCTCATCAACGGCCTCTGCGGTGTATTCGCGCATCGAGCGACGGCCAGAGATCGCCTCGTTGACATCCATTGCTATGCTCCTCTCCGCCATCTTGTATTTAAAGCATAGTTGCGTGGCTCATCTGGTGGGTTGATGCAGATCAATGCGGCAATCAATAAATCTGCAACGACCTCGAAGCTCTACAAAATCAGCACTGCGCGTTTACGCAGCCGATGCGATTGGGCAGCACAGACTACTGCCTTGCTTCGACCGACGCTCAACGTCGGTTAGACCGCGTGCTTCTTGAGAAAGGCCAGCGTCTTCTCATTGAACGCGGGCACGTTCTCATACAGCGGCGCGTGCGAGCAATCCTCGAAGATGTGCAGGTCGGAATTTTTGATGCCGTTCTTGAGGCGATCCGCGAAGCGGGTGGAGGTAACCATGTCGTGGCGCCCAAAGGTGATTTGTGTCGGTGCGCTGATTTTGCCCAGTTGCGCCTCAGCGTCGTGAGTTATCACTGCATCGGATTCTCGGATGAACGCGTCGAGCGGCTGCCGGGGTCGGCCGCGCACAAAATCGGCCAGAGCCTGGATGTATTCGGGCTTCTGCGCATAAAGGTCCGGCGTGAAACACCACGGGAAGATTCCTTGGATCACGAGCTCCGGCATGCTATTCATCGCCCTGGCCATCACCTGCCAGCCTTGTACGACGGTCTTCAAATAGCCATCGCTCTTGGGCCAACCGCTGTGCAGCGAAAGTGACTTCACACGTTCCGGATACTTTGCGGCTAACCAGATGCCGGTGGCTGCACCCAATGAGAGCCCAAAGATGTGCGCCTCGCGTATTCCGATCGCTTGCATGAGCGCACACACGTCGTCGGCGAACATCTCCGTCGAGTAGACGCCGGCCGGCTTGTCCGACTCTCCGGTCCCGCGCAGATCCACCGAGATGCAGGTGAAGTGCTTGGAATAGTCTGCGACCTGGAATGCATAACAGGCGTAATCAGCGGCCAGGTAGGGGATAAGCACCAGAGGTTCGCCGCTCCCTTGCTGGTCATAGTTCATGGTGATGTTTCCGGCTTGAATTTTTGGCACAGTACCTCCTCATCGACAGTTCGTTTCGCCCATCGGATCGACTCCATTTGCCCGGCACAGACGCCGCGCTGCTGAAGTCACTCTCTACAGGGCAGGTTCCATATCCGGCCTGTACTGCCCAATGCGCGCTGCGGCGTTGAGCCGGGCGCGCAGACGGAAGGCATCCTGCGCCGCTTCGACCCTCTCCCCCTTTCCGCGCCAGATCTCGAGCACCGGCTGCTGCAGCGCGCGCGC
>Ga0335080_10008174_pt1 | contig 10900 bp, 7 predicted proteins | sample Lox_Sample_34_FD_206720 | JGI IMG/M metagenome (GOLD analysis project Ga0335080, IMG submission 206720) | Soil microbial communities from Loxahatchee National Wildlife Refuge, Florida, United States - Lox_Sample_3.4 | ecosystem: Environmental > Terrestrial > Soil > Wetlands | place: USA: Florida...
AACGTTTTCCACAACGAAGATGATCGACAAGATCGCCGCGAAATTCGGCCGCAAAGTATGGGAGACGCGGATCGGCTTCAAGTACATTTGCGACCGGATGCTCGAAGGCGACATCTTGCTTGGCGGGGAGGAAAGCGGCGGAATCGGCACCAAGCTCTATCTTCCCGAACGCGACGCGACGGTGAACGCCCTGTTGCTTGCTGAAGTGATGGCGTGGCACGGGAAACGGCTGGGCGAACTGGTCGCGATGCTACATCGAGAGTTCGGCGAACACCATTACGAGCGGCTGGACTTGACTCTGCCTCAGGGAAAGAAGGAAAAGGCCCTACGCCATTTCGCGGATGGCAAAGTCGCACGCGTCCTCGACTGGCCTGTCGTGCGCCGTGAAGAGCTTGACGGCATCAAGATGTACCTCGGAGAAGCCGGTTGGGTGATGGTGCGGGCGTCCGGGACGGAGCCGATGCTGCGAGTGTATTCCGAGACGACGAATGCGGAAACCACGCGACGCGTGCTCGAGGAAGTCCGAATTCTTGTTTCCCGCCTGTAAGCGGAAACGTGCGAGCGGATCCACGGCATACGGCTAACCCTCCGCAAGTCTGCTTTACGCTTGCCAGCCTGCGCCGTTGCGTCTAATCTTTCGCGCCAGTAGCGTATCTAGCGCGTGAGGCTTCGCGCGCAGGCCCGAACCGGCCCGGGCTACCTCCAATCTGATTCCTATCAGGAGAAGACTCGATGCTAAAAGAGTTCAAGGAATTTGCAATGCGCGGGAACGTGCTCGATATGGCGGTCGGTATCATCATCGGCGCGGCATTCGGAAAAATCATTACCTCTCTTGTGGGAGACATTCTGATGCCGCCACTGGGCATGATTCTCGGCAAGGTCGATTTTTCCAATCTCTTCGTGAACATTTCCGGTAAATCGTATGAAAGCCTGGCGGCCGCTAAAGCTGCGGGAGCGCCAACGGTCAACTATGGAATCTTTCTCAACAACATCATCGATTTCATCGTCGTCGCGTTTGCGATTTTCCTTTTGATCCGCATGGTAAATCGTTGGAACAAGCCGGCGCCTGCCGCAGCGCCTACAACGAAAGAGTGCTCCTATTGCGCCACGGCCATTCCCACCGCGGCAAAGCGATGCCCGAATTGCACCTCGGAGTTGCGTGCCTAAATAGGTCTCAACTCTGGGTTTTAGATGGGGGCAGCTGAGGATTCAAGCGGCGAGCTTCGATATTGTGTAGATGCTCGCGCAGGCGCTCCACGACGGCTTCGCTCTGGCCTTCATGCATCTCTCGTTCCACTTCGTCGAGCGCGAAATGAACGATATCGTGGTGGTGGATCTCCTCACCGGGCAGTTTGTCGCTGAGCTGCAACCAGAGTTTGTGCAGCAGATCGATCTCCTTCGGAGTGAGGCGGGGCGCGTGCGGGCCGAGATAAAAGATCTGTTCCTGACCTGAGGGAGTGAAAATCTCAAGAGTGACGCGTGGTCGCGGTTCCGGCATCCGTTCCCAAGCCAACCCAATCAAGCGCGCCTGCTCGGTGACAGGCATCTTCGAAGAACTTCCCGAAACCACGGTGCTGGACTCCAGATTCGCCGCCGTGCGAAGAATACCTTCCCACAAGTCATTCGCGGCCGCGACGGCGAGACGCACCGGTTTGCCCTCCTTTTCCGCCACAGCCAAAACCTTGGTGAAAAGCAGCTGCTCGATCGTGCTGAAAAGCTGGTCGGGCGCGAGATCATATTCGCCTGAAGCAGCCCGACGCAGCATACGCACGTGTAGCACCACAACTTCTGCGTCGTGGCTTTTGACCCGGCGCAACACGGCTTCGAGATGATACAGGGCGTAGTAGGTGCTCACCGGCACCAGAATGCTTCCTGGCGCCACGCCAACGCTCGTCGGCGTCAGTTCGGCTTCCGGCGCCAGATTAAACTGGTCGAGCTCCACGTGCGAAGCTCCGGCCTGGCGTTTCCTCACTCGATGCTCGGAAATTTCAAAGACGGTGAACAGCAGAGCTGAAAACGTCAGCCCCGCGATCGTCGCATCAGGCTTCGTAAACAGGTTGATGATCGCGATTGCCAAGAGAACCAGCGTAATGATTCCCAGGCCCACCGGGACTTCGACTCCAAAGATGACCGGATTCAGCGGCACCCGATACTCGCGGTCCTGAGGGTGTGTGTAACGCAGCACCAGGACCGCGATGCCCTTCATTGAAAAGCTCCAGATCACCCCAAACGCATATAAGTTGCCGAGGAACGTCACATCGCCCCGGCTCGCGACGATCGTCACAATCTGGAAGAGCACCACCAGATTGACGATCCGGTGCGTCGTTCCAAACCGCGGGTGCGGATGCCGGAACCAATCCGTGAGCACGCCATCTTCGGAGACGCGATTGAGGACGCCGTTCGAGCCGACGATCGCGGTATTCACCGCTCCGGCCAGAATCAGCGTGCCGACAACCACGACGAACACATGGAACGCCAGGCGCACAGGAAAACTTCCGACCAGGTGCATCGAAAGTCCGCCAATCAGATTTTCGGTAAACGCCGGGCGCACGTTGTCCGGGATGATCATCACCGCGAAAAAAGAAACCATCGAGGTAAACACAAGGCTGTATACGAAAATCACCAACCCAGCTTTCTTCAGATTGGGAAGCTTGGGGTGCTCGATTTCGCGGTACACCTGTGCAAGCGACTCTTCCCCGCTCATGGCGAGCACCGAATGCCCCAAGCCAACAAAGATCGCCACCAGCGTGATCATATGCGCCCACTGGTAACGGTCGAGCCAGCCCAGCGAGCCCTTGTCGAGCTTCATGTTCCATGGATGCGGCCAGGGAGGAAGGTGCCAGTCAGGCCGCGCATACAGCGTGTAGCCACACCATGCAATCAGTATCACTACCATCACCGTGGTCAGCTGCATGATGCGCAGGGCTTTTCCGCTGGATTCCGGAACGCCCTTGATGTTCTCCCACCAGAAGTAGAGCGTGATACTGATCGCGATCGCTGCGGCTGTTGCGTTGACGTTCAAATGAAGCGGAATGTGCGCGTAAGCCAAAAGCTCGTTGAGCACACCAACGAGATATTGCCCCGCTGAAACTCCGCTGATGGGGCCAGTTAGAACGTAGTCGAACATCAGCGCGGAAACAGAGAATTTCGCCAGCGTGCCGCCCAGGGCTTCTTTCACCACGCGGTACACGCCGCCGCGCACGAACATGCTGCAGCTTTCGACGTACACGGCGCGCACGGCATACGAAAACAGCATGATGCCGAGGATGAACCAGGGAGCGGTCTTGCCGATGAACTGCTCGGCCTCGCCGCCTGCGTAATAGGCCGAGGAGGCCAGGTCGTTTAAGACAATTGCCGCGGCCCGCCAGAAAGAGATGAACGCCAGCATGGCCGTGGTGGCCACCAGCACTTTGGCGACGGGGCGCGGTCTTCCAGGGGTGAAGGTGTTGCCCGTGGTATTTGATGCCATACGCTATTGAATGACGAAGTGTTGAACTATACGTTGAAACAGGCTCAAAAAGGAAGCGTGACGCCAGGTCTAGGGTTGCAAGTAAGCGCTTGTTCGGGTCGCGATTACTTCCGGGAGTTTGGTTGGGCTGCGGCCGTTCCCTCTGCCGAAGCCTTCGCATCACGAAAATCACGCCCGCAAGCCTCGCACGGGCAAATTTCTCGAAGGTGCTCGAAACTGTAGATGCCCGCCGCATGGCCGTCGGAGAAAGTGATCTGCACAGCATAGTTGCCCACAGGTTGCGCGCTTTTGGCCGTCACGCGCGGCTTGAACATCGGGAGCTCAATCGAGGCCGCGGGTGAAGCTCCCATGCGCGCCTTCTTATCGCGTTCGTCGTTGCACAAGGCGCAGGGACACAAATCACGAAGATATGGAAAGGGGTAGTGGCTGGCGTGGCCGTCGGACCAGGTGATGTCCACGCCTTCACCCGTACTAACGCGAACCTTCACATCCACCGGCTTCTTGCGTACGTCTTGCGGAATCGGCATCGTTTTATTCTAACAGACGTGCCTACAACTATCTGGAAGGACAACAGCGGCCCGGCGGAATTGGATTGCCGTGAGGGCAGGTTTGGGGATGGCCGAGAAACGAACAGATCCTCTGGTCGAGCTCGGGGCTGATGATGTGTTCGAATTTGCAGGCGTGAGAGTCAGCTTCGGAGTCGGCGATTGAAAACGTGTCAGTCAGTAGGCGTTCCGCCAGGCGACGGCGGCGGACGATGTCCCGCGCGCGATTCATGCCGTGGGCCGTAAGCGACACCTGGGAACCTCGCAGCTCGAGCAGCTTCAAGTCCGCAAGCCGCGCGATAATTCTCATCGGATCGGGACCGCTGGTTTGCCGGATTTTTTCGAGCGCCGGAGCAATTCCTTCTTCCCCGAAAATCCAGACTTGTTCGAGCAGGTGATCGAAGCGAACCTCGTCTTCCGCCGAAAACTCCGAGATCTGCACCACGCGACCGTGCGCCAAATCGATACGGCGGTCGGCAAGCTGGCCGATCGCCGGATCGTGCGTAACCATCAGAATCGTATGCCCTTGGTCGTGTAGTTCGCGCAGCAATCGAATCACGGTCTCGGCGTTCGCCTCATCCAGGTTTCCGGTCGGCTCGTCGGCAAGCACCAGTTTCGGATGGTTGATCAGAGCGCGAGCCACAGCCACGCGCTGCTGCTCGCCGCCTGAAAGACGCGCCGGAAGGTGGCTCAATCGGTCGCCCAGTCCAACACGTTCCAGCGCAAGGCGCGCTTCGTTCTCATCCGTCGTGCTATGGAAATACTGCGCCAGCATCACGTTTTCAACCGCGCTCAAGTAGGGCACGAGATGAAACTGCTGGAAGACGAATCCAATCTTCTCCGCCCGAAATCGAGTCAACCCTGCTTCGTCAAGCCGCGCAACATCGACGCCGTCTACAATCGCGCTGCCTGCCGTCGGCGTATCCAGTCCGCCGAGGATATTGATCAACGTGGTCTTGCCTGAGCCCGACGGGCCCATAAAAGCAATCCACTCGCCTTCGTTCACTTGAAACGAGACGCCATCAAGCGCGCGCACGTGCCCGTATTCTTTCCGGAGCGCTTCGACTACTACGAGTACGCCCACTATTCCCCCCGAAAGATCGCCGCTGGCTTAACCTTTCCCAGCATGCGAAGCGGCGAAGCCCCAGCAAGCGCGACGATAATCATCAGAGCAATCGTCACAGGAACGATGGGCCAGCGCATCGCGATTGTCGCCCCGAATACGCGCTGCCCCATCCAGCGCGTCAAAACAGCACCGGCGAGGCATCCAATCGCGCCTCCCGCCGCGCCGAGTACGCCCACCTCGGCGAGAAAGAATCGCACCACGCGCGAGATGGACCCGCCAAGCGCTTTCATCAGCCCTACATCTTCGCGACGCTCGATCGCCAGCGCCGCCATCGTCGCCAGCACGCACAGCGAAGTCAGCACCAGAATTAAAGCGACCATCGAAAAAATCAGCAGGCGAATGCGGCCCAGCAGCGCTCCTTCCGCTTCTGTCACCTGCCGGATCGGACGCACTTCATATCCCGGAAGCGCGTCCGCGAGTTTCGCTGCAGCGTCGGCCACATTTTTCGATGGTCCGGCAATGCTCAGCTGCACGAGTCCGATGCGCCCCTCAAGATTCGCGAGCCCCTGAGCCACGGGCAGGTTCACAAAGATCTGGCTATCTTCCGCCCCACCCGCTTCGACGATCCCCGCAACAGTCAAGCGTGCTGTGCGTCCCAGATAATCCACTGCCAGTTCGCTTCCCGGTGTAAGGTGCAGGTCGCGAGCCACGCTCCGGCCCACCAGCGCATGCGCCTGATCGTCGCGTGATGCTACCAGATCGCCTTCCACCTTCCACGTGGGCGAGAGTGCAGCTGCTTGGTCCAGCCAGGTGCCGGCGATGACCAGCTGCTTGCGGTTGGCGCGGGCAATCACATAGAGAAACGGTGCAGCGGCCATTCCTTGTGCCTGAACGGATTGAAGCTTCGCCATCACGTCGCTTTCGTTCATCAGCGCTGCTACTTCAGCGCTCGATGCGGCAGCCGAGCTCGGGTCCGGCGACGCGTTTCCCTGCGCCTGCCGGGGAGCGATCATCACGTTAGCACCGAGAGTGCGGAACTCCTGCGTCAGCTTCGATCCCACATCGAGGTCGAGGTTCAGCAACGCAGACACAACAGCCGCGCCACTCACCAGCGCAATAAGAGCCACGGCCAACCGCCCCCGGCCTGCGCGCAACATCTGAAGTAACACCCGCCAGAACATCACTCCCCTCTCAAAATCGCTGCGGGCTCGAAATGCGCCGCGCGGCGCAGCGGAACGACGCTGCCCAGAATGGCTACCACCGCCGCGATACCCAACACGACTGGAAACAAAATGGCGCGCGGCGCGCCTGGGCTCCCGAATACGCTTTGTCCCAACGCGCGCGCGAGCGCAATGCCAAGCCCATACCCCGCTGCTCCTCCCACCACTCCGAGCATCAGTTGTTCGGCGAGGAAGATCCCACCGACGACCGCGTTCCGAGCTCCCAGGGCCTTCATCACGCCCACTTCCACACGCCGCTCGAGTACCGTGGTCGCCGATGTCGCCGCCACGGCTAGCGCCGCAGCAGCCAATGCCGCCAGAGTGACGATCCATAGCAACGTGCTGATGCGCGAAAGAATCCTACCTTCCGTATCGGCCACGCGGCGGATCGGGCGCACGTCGACTCCCGGAATCGCCTGCGTGATCTGATAGCTGATCGAAGAAATATACGGCGAGCAGAACCAGCGGTCGTATTCCGTGGGAGTTAAGGACTGCGGGTCACGAATCGCAAGCGCATCGGCGGGCTTTGTCAGCGCGCTCACAAAGAGCTGCCTGAATTGCCCCGCATGATTCGAAATTCTCTGGGCCACCGAGAGCGGAACGAGCACGGAATGATCCTCAGCATCTCCCGTCGAAACGATTCCAGTCACCATCAGGGGCACGGCATCCGCCGCCGTTTCGGTTCCCTTCGCGCGGCCGAGCACATAGATTGTCTTGCCCGGAACAATTCCTCCGGGGTACGTCTTCGCGAGAGCGGCGCCCACCACACATTCCTCGGCCCCATCGCGGAACCAATGCCCTTCGATTTTCCATGTTGGATGAGTGCTCTTCAGGCCGGTTCGAAAACTTGTTCCATCAGGGACCGGCACGTCGTGCTCGAACCAGGTGCCGACGATCGTGGTGTGAACGGCGGGATACTCTTCGGACGTCAGAATCAGCGACGGCACGTCAAGGAAAGGCGTGAAGCCCAGAATGTTGTGGCGCCAGAAAATCATCTTCAGCTTGCCAAGGTCCGCTTCTCGCAGGTACGCGCCCTCATCCACGGGACGATAATCGACTCCCCCAATTTCCACCGGAAGAGTGTCCGATTGCGGCCTCACCAGCAGATTCGCGCCCAGGCTGCGGAACTCCCGGGCCAGCCGGTCGCCGGCATCCAGCGCGATTGTGAGCGTGGCTGTAGCGACTGCCATTCCCACCACAAGCGCCGCAGCCGTCAAAATCTTCCGGCGCGGGTTGCGAACGAAGGATTCACCAACGAGGCGGGCAAACATTCTATTTGGCGTGAATCGTGGAAGCGGCATCTGCGAGCGCCGAAAGATCCACCACCACTTCTCCATTTTCCACTTGCGACTTCACCGCAATCGGATTGCAGCCTCCCGATTGTCCAATGGTCGGAATATAGATGGCCGCGCCGCAGTTCCGGCAGATTACATTCTGGCCCTCTTGCCGGTACCCCACCGGGCCGCAAATCTGGCAGGCATCAAGCGCCGTCGCATAGTCGCCATTCGGCTTATGGATCACCAGGAACCGCATGTCGGCCTGATTCACTTCGGCCGTGTAGTAGTGCAGGCTCGAATCCGTCAACTGCGAAAGCGGAATGCGCACCACCCCATCTTTCGCCGCAAGCGCAGTCGCCTGCACCGGCGCATTCACAGCGCGCGCATAAACAAATTCTGCGGTCAGCGCCAGCACCACAAGCAGGCACAAGCTCGCCGCCGCAAAACTCCAGGCCCGCCGGCGCCGAAATTCCCATTGCAACTTTCTTCGCTCGGCCGGATTCGCGCCCTGGTCTGCCGACGGCGCTTTCGAACCAAACCATTCGCGCAACACCACCAGCGCCGCCGCGCCCAGGATCACGATGAAGAAGAACACTTCGTTGCGCACGATGGGTCCGATCGTGGCCATCTCCGTCTTGCTCGAAGGCAGCCACATCGCCTCGCTCAACTCATGCAAACCCGTCAGCGCCAGTTGGAATGCCACAACCATCAGAATCACGCTCGTCGCGGCGAAAAACCGCTGCAGCGGAATCTTCAGCGTGCCTTGGAAGAAGAAAAGCCCCACCGCCACCGCCAGCCCGATCCCCAATAGCGTTCCAATCCAGACTTCCACTCCCGCGCTCGAAAGCTCCACAGCCCTCAGGATCAGCACCAGTTCGGCGCCCTCCCGCACCACCATCAAAAACACGAAAAATCCAATCCCGATGCCCGCCATGCGTGTCGTCTGCTGCGCGTATGATTCCAGGCGCGACTCGATGTGTTTCCGCAGCGTCCTGGCCACCCGGTTCATCCAGATGATCATCGTCACTACGAGCGCTGAGGCGAGCAGCATCAGCAGCCCCTCGAAGCCGTCCTCGCTCACCTTCCAGCGATCCAGCAGAATCGCCGCCACAACGCTCGCGCCCGCAGCCAGCGCCACCCCGCCCCACACGTATTTCGTGAGCGCCCGGCGGCCCGTGCGGTTCAAATACACGAGTACGATGCCCACGACGAGCGCGGCCTCAACGCCTTCACGGAGTGCAACCAGTAGAGCAGAAAGCAAGGAGTTTCCAGTTGAAACCAAGTTACAACTACGTTTACAAGTCTAGCCCCGCCGTATCGTTAAAATCAAGGCCTTTCGCCCCTACTGCTCCGGTTTGGCTAACCGACTCCTGTAGAATGGAAGTTCTCATGCTTCTCTGGCGAAACTCTTCGAGGGTCTCGGTCGTCGCGACAATCTGTTTGTCGATGACGCTCGCCGCGTTCCCCCAATCCGCCCAGAAGCCCAAGGCCGCTCCAGTACAGAATCAGAAGTCAGACGCCACCGCGGCAAAACCGAAGTTCAAGCCCGACCCCAAGAAGGCCTTGGCGGCCTATAACCGAGGCTTGCGCGCGGAGCACGAAGGCAATTGGCAGCTGGCCTATGACTCCTACGCCGATGCCGCCAACTGGGCTCCCACGGACGTCGGCTATTTCACCAGCATGGAGATTGCGAAAGGCCACGTCGTTCAGGAAAAAATGGACCTGGCTGAGCGCGAGGCCATCTCGGGGCGTCTTTCAGAGGCCTTGCGAGTTCTCGTATCCGCGCGCTCGCTCGATCCCACGAACCGCGTCCTGCAAGCCCGCTTCGCCGAGTTGAGCGCCTTATATCTGGGCCAAATAAAGTCCGTGAAGAGCCAACAGGATCTGGCCGGTCCGGTGCACCTGGAGTATTCACCGGGAAAACGGAACTTCGACCTGCGAGGTGATACGCAAAGCGCTTACAACGAAATCGCGAAGCAGTTCGGGGTCGAAGTAGCGTTTGACGTCGATCTGCGCTCGCGCGCAGTTCGTTTCAAGATTGATGACCTCGATTTCCCCACCGCGCTCCGCCTGCTCGGCGAAGAGACCGGCACTTTCTGGCGTCCGCTTACCAGGCATCTGTTTCTCGTCGCCGAAGACACCTCTCAGAAACGCAAAGATTACGAGCTCTCGGTGGTGCGCACCGTCGTGCTTCCTGCTTCGGAAAGTCCCGAGCAGATGACGGAAATCTTCCGGCTCGTCCGCGAAATCGGTGGCATCACGCGGGCTGAACTCGACACTCGCACCGGCACGATCACCATGCGCGCTTCGCCGCAAGCGATCGCTGTGGCCACGGGCCTGATTGAGGATCTCGAGAATCCCGCCGGTGAGCTCGTTCTCGAGATCGAAGTCCTCGAAGTGGACCGCAACTACGCGCGCCAGCTCGGCATCCTTCCGCCCCAAAACACAAAAGTATTTACGCTCAGCCGGCAACAGGTGCAGGAAGCCCTGCAATCGCAGCAGGGGCTGATCGACGTCATCACCCAGATTTTCGGAACGCCCGCGGCACTGGCCGGACTCACCGCCACGCAAATTGCATCGCTTCTCGGCTCGGGACAAATCGGCGTCGGTTCGCTCATCCCGCCGCTCATTGCTTTTGGAGGCGGCTCAACAACGTTTCTCGCTACGATGCCGGGCGCCACCGCAATCTTCTCCCACATGCTGTCTCTGGTTCGCACCGGCAGGCGCATCCTCTTGCGCGCGGAAGACGGCAAGCCCGCCACCTTCTTCGTCGGCGAGCGATTCCCCGTCGCGCTCGCTCAGTTTTCGCCCAGCCTCGCGGGCAACGGCACCGGCGTCGCAGGCGTGGTCGCGGCAAACCTGCCCACCACCACTCTGCCCACGGGCGCGGCTCCCGTCTTCGTCACTACCGCAGACGTGCGCGATACAAGCATTGAGGACATCATCGTCGCGAACAATACCGATAACACGCTCTCCCTTTTCCTCGGCAATGGCGATGGAACGTTTGTCACCCCGACCACCGCTATCCCCACCGGCGCCGGCCCGGTGTGGATCGCCAGCGCAAATTTCAATCCCACCGTCAACAACGACTTGCACCTGGACCTCGCCGTCGTCAATCACACCGCTGACTCCGTCTCCATTCTTCTTGGCAATGGCGACGGAACCTTCCAACCCAAGACCGATATTCCGCTCGGCGCCGGGACGGGGCCCGTGGCAGCCGTCGCGGCCACCTTGACTAATAGCGGCTTCGCCGACCTGGTGGTTGCGAACAACGCAAACGATACGTTGTCGGTCCTTCTCGGAAATGGCGATGGGACCTTCAA
>Ga0335080_10008176_pt1 | contig 10900 bp, 7 predicted proteins | sample Lox_Sample_34_FD_206720 | JGI IMG/M metagenome (GOLD analysis project Ga0335080, IMG submission 206720) | Soil microbial communities from Loxahatchee National Wildlife Refuge, Florida, United States - Lox_Sample_3.4 | ecosystem: Environmental > Terrestrial > Soil > Wetlands | place: USA: Florida...
CTCGCGTGACTGGTTCTCCGGCGCCGAGGTGACGACATACTTCAACCTCCTCGAGCAGAAGCAGATCTCCAACGCCGTCGACGCCACCAACTTCGCGTGGCTTGCGATGGGTCAACCCACGCACGCTTTCGACCTCGACAAGATCGAGGGAGGCATCATTGTTCGGCGTGCGCGCAAAGGCGAAAAGCTCAAGACCCTCGACGGCATGGATCGCATCCTCGACCCCGACGACCTCATCATCGCTGACCACACCAAAGCCCTCGGCCTCGCCGGCGTCATGGGTGGCTGGGACACGATGATCACGCCCGAAACGAAAAACGTCCTCGTCGAAGCCGCATGGTTCGAGCCCATGGCTGTGCGCCGCACCGCGCGACGCCACGGCCTCCACACCGACGCCAGTCACCGTTTCGAGCGCGGGGCCGACTTCAACGCCGCCCCCATCGCCTCTGCGATCGTCACCCGCATCCTTCTCGCCAACGGCGGCACGCTCGAAGGCGACCTCGTCGACGTGCGTGTTCCCGCGTGGGAAACCCGCACCGCGCTCCGCCCTTCCATCTCGCTCGCGCTGGGCGAGGTCCATCGCATTCTGGGTACGACAGAGGACAAACAGGGCATCACTGCGTCGACTGTCGAATCCATCCTCACCGGCCTAGGCTGCCAGCTTAACTCGGCACAGAGTTCCTCCGATGCGCGAAAGGTGTGGAACATCTCGCTCCCCAGCTGGCGCCTCGACCTCGAGCGCGAAATCGACCTCATCGAAGAAGTCGCGCGCGTCTACGGCTACAACCGCTTCGCCAACACGCTCCCCGCATTCGGAGAAGGTGTGAACGCCCTTCCCTGGGCTGAAGCCGAATCCGTAGTGCGTCGTACCTTGCTCGCCGCCGGATTCCATGAGGCCATCTCCAGCACCTTCTGCTCTGCTGCCGACGCCGCCCTCACTGCGCCGATTCCCGGTCAGATCATCCCACTCGGCAATCCCCTCAGTGAAGAAGCCGGTGTGTTGCGTCCGTCCCTCGTGCCCGGCCTTCTCACCGCGGTCGCTGGAAATCTCAACCGCTACGTCAGCGATGTGCGTCTCTTCGAATTTGGCAACATCTTCAGCGGCACAACAGAGAAAGTCGATGAACGTCCCGCGCTTGCCTTTGGAGCCGTGGGCGCCGTTCCGGACCTTGGTGCTGTTCATTCCGCCAGAACCATCGACTTCCATGACCTCAAAGGTCTGGTCGAACAGATCCTCGCGCGTTTCCAGACACGAGAAACCTACTTTGACCGCTTCCCGGCCGAGTCGGGCCTCACGCCTTCGTGGCTGCATCCCTACCGCGCGGCCCGCATCGTCGCCGAAGGCGTTACGGCTGGGTGGTTCGGCCAACTACATCCCATCCAGGCCAAGGCCCGCAAGATCGAGGACCCAGTGCTCATCGGCGAGATCTATCTCGACCGCCTCTTCAGGCTGCCACTGCGCGAACCCGCGGCCCGCGACATCTCGCGTTTTCAGCCTGTACGCCGCGACTTCTCACTCGTCCTCGACCGGACCATCCCCTGGGAGCGCCTCGATCACGCTCTCAAATCCCTGCAACTCCCCGAACTCGTCGAGTGGCGCGCCGCAGAAGTCTACCAGGATGCACGCCTCGGCAACGATTATTCTCTGCTCGTCAGTGCCACATTCCATGCCCCTGACCGAACCCTGCGCGAAGAAGAACTCCAATCGTTCCAATCGCGCGTGGTTGAAGCCGTCAGCAAAGCCGGCGCAAGGCTTCGCACCTAGCTTGCGATGGGTACGGTGCCCGGCTAGTTTCTCCTCAGTTTCCCTCAGCCTCTGTGATGCGCAATGCGAGCTATACTCGCCGGTGCGAGCTATACTTCCCGAATACAGCGCATTGTGCGCGGAGGTTTACATTCATGTCGCCATCATCTCTGGAATCCCAGATCGCGGAGCACACTGAGCAGTCCGCAATGCACGATCACAATCAGCAGAGCAACCTCGCTCTCAGTAGCGCCGATTTTGCTGCGCTGGAAGATCGCGTCGCCCGCGCGGTCAACCTCGTGAGGACCGAGCGCCATGCCCGTGCTTCTGCCGAACAACGGGCGAGCGATCTCGAGAGCCAATTCCACGAACAACGAGATCTGGTCAAAACTCTTCAGGAAGAGATCCGCGCTCTTAACAGCGAACGCGACCAGGTCCGCCAGCGAGTCGAGAAGCTTCTCGCTCAGTTGGATTCTCTCGAACTCTGAGGTTCTCCGATGACCAAAGAAATTCCGACCGGCGCTTCTGACTTCGTAACAGTCAGCATCTACGATCAGACCTATCACCTGCGGGGTCAGAATACCGATCACATCCGCCAACTTGCGGACCTGGTCGACACCAAGATGCGAGCTGTGGCCGCGCAGGGACGTACCGTCGACTCCCTGCGCGTCGCCGTTCTCGCAGCTCTCAACCTCGCCGATGAGCTTTCGCAGACTTCAGGGGCCAATGCCACTCAGGGCCGCATCCGCGCCGCCCATTTGCAAAGCATGCTCGACGAGGTTCTGGAAGACGAGCGCAAAACCGGTTCATAGGTTGCTTTGATTTTCAAGAAGCTCTCAAAATGACTTCACCTTGCCTGCTCGATTCTGCAAGCCATCCGTGAATGACCTTTGTTTGCAAAGTGTTCAAAGTTGAGAGCCTGCTTCACTCAAGCACGCAAGTTACTAGCACAAATTGCCAGACCCGCACAAGACTTGCAATTCCTCGCGAACATCCATACAGTCAGCAGTAGAAACCGGCCTGCTAAGCAGGTGAAGCGGTCAATGCTGGATGAACCAACATTCATTGAACAGGAGCTCGACTCGTCAATAAGGTTCTGTGTGCCGTGTCCGCCAGTCCGGAATGCCTAATGAACCGCGGAGAGCTCCACCGTCTTAGGACGGGTTCACCAGCACATCGCCCACGGCCCCGTGGGCCGGATTTCTACCCTCCACTGCAGGAGATCGAACTTGCTCGAGCTGCGCCCGAACTGCGAATGCTGCAACAAGGATCTCCCTGCCGAATCTCCTGATGCCATGATCTGCACCTACGAGTGCACGTTCTGTCGCGAGTGTGCGCAAGGGCGGTTGAGAGGCATCTGTCCCAACTGCGGCGGAAATCTTGTAGCTCGCCCCGTCCGCCCTGCCTCGAAGCTGGAAAAAGATCCTCCATCAACCGTTTGGGTTTTCAAGCCTGCGGGCTGCGGGCACCCCGCGTCGGTCTGACCAATTTTACCGTTCGCCCCGATGCCCTATCCTTGCTCTAGGTGCATCCAGAACTCTTCCACATCGGTGCTTTTGTCATTCCGTCCTACGGAGTCGTTGCCGCTGTAGGCGTCCTCCTGGCGCTCATATTGGCTCTCCACAATGCGCGCAAGGTTCATCTCGATCCGAATCGGATCTGGAACCTCTGCATCCTGATGCTCTTTGCCGCGCTTTTCGGATCGCGGCTGCTGCTCGTGATTGCCAACTGGACCGCACTTCGCAATCACCCCCTGTGGATGCTGAACCTCGCAATGATTCATCACCCGTTGCTCACGGGCATTGCAGTTCTCATCGCGCTCGTGGTCGCAGTTCTCTACGGCGGCTTACATCATCTGCCCATTCGCGTCACCGCCGACGCGCTCGCCGCACCCGTGGCCCTTGGGCTGGGCTTTGAGCAGATTGGTGCTCTGCTGGCCGGTTCCGGGTACGGGACCGGCGCTCACGTGCCCTGGGCTATCGTCTATACCGATCAGCTTGCTGCGCGTTGGAGTGACGCTCCTCTCGGCATCCCCGTACATCCCGTGCAGGCCTATGCGTCTCTCTGTTCCTTTGCGATTGCCATCGGCGTTCAGCTCTGGCTGCCGCACCGTCGCCAGAATGGCGATCTCGCCGGTATCTTCCTCATGTCAACCGGAGTCGTTCTGTACATTACCGAGTTTTGGCGCGATCCCATTGGCCGAGGAGCGCTCTTCAGCGGACTGCTGAAAGCGCCTCAGGCAGTCGGAATCGCGCTCGTCATTGTGGGCGCGCTTCTGCTGCTCGAGCGCAAATCGCAGCGTATCGCAATCCCACCCGCCGTTGAGGAACCCGCTGCATACACTACGAACGAGCAAGCCCATGGCTGAAATACGACGCTTCGAAGTTCCGCCGGAAGCCGCAGGCCAGCGGCTCGATCATTTTATTGCCACGCAACTCGACGGCGTCAGCCGTTCGCGCGTTCAGCTTCTCCTGGAGCAGGGAGAGGTGCTCGTGAATGAGGCGCAGGCAAAACCCTCATTGAAACTTCGAGGCGGTGAACAGATCGTCATCACCGGCTCGCCCCACCCGGCTCCGCTCAGGGCGACGCCCCAGAATATCCCTCTTGACGTCATCTTCGAAGACAAGCATTTGGCAGTTATTAACAAGCCTGCCGGGATGATGGTGCACGCCGGCGCCGGTGAAACCGAAGACGCACGCAATCGCAACACGCTGGTGAATGCGCTGCTTTTCCGCTTCAAGACGCTTTCTTCGACCGCGGACGATCTGCGCCCTGGGATCGTGCACAGGCTCGACAAGGAGACCAGCGGCCTTATCATCGTTGCCAAATCGGATGCCGCTCATTCAGCTCTTGCAGAGCTTTTCTCATCACGCCAGATCAGCAAGACGTACGTCGCTCTCGTCCATGGCTCGCTGCAGCGCGAGAAGGGAACCATCACTGCCGCCGTCAGCCGCGACCCCGTCCGTCGAACCCGCATGACCACGCGCCCGGCGGAAAATTCGCGAAGCGCTGTTTCTCACTACGAAGTGGTCCGCCGGCTCGATACTCCCTTCGGCAAGTTCACGCTGCTTCGTGTTCGGATCGAGACCGGACGCACCCACCAGATCCGCGTTCACATGGCATCGATCGGTCATCCTGTCGTAGGAGATACACTTTACGGCGCTCCTGCGCAACTGTCGGCCCAGGTGGCCCAGGGGCAGTCTTCCAGCCGCGCTGCCCGTCGTCGGGCCGAGCCGGAGCGGCTCAAACTCGGTCGCAACTTCCTCCACGCTGCCCGGCTCGAGTTCAGGCACCCCCTTACTGGTAAAGATCTCGAACTGGAAGCTCCCCTTCCCGCCGAACTGACTGAATTCCTCGACCGAATCAACGAAGCCGAATAGATTCCGTCAATACCTCAGTAACCTCGGCAGTGTCGGATTATGGTGTGCGATTGATAGAATCAGGAGTGATATGAGTACAAAACTTCCCTGTCTGGTTCTGGCAGCTGCTCTTTGTGTTGCCGCTCAGGGCCAGCAGCCAGCGCAGACGCCCGCGCCCCAGCCAGCCCAAACCCCCGCGCAGCAGCAGCCTGCGCAATCCCAGGCAGGTCAACAGCCTGCCACCGGGCAGCAGCCTGGCCCCGGGCAGCAGCAACCCTCTGCGGGCCAGCAGGCGGAGGATGTCGACCAGGCGCCTCTCCGGATTCAGGCGAACGAGGTCAACCTCATCTTTACCGTCACTGACAAGCACGGACACTATATCCCGAATCTCCGCCAGAACGACTTCGCGCTCCTTGACGATCAGAAGGCGCCGGAGAAGGTCACCTCATTCCGTCAGCAGGTCAACCTGCCGCTCCGTGTGGGCATCGTCATCGACGCCAGTACCTCTATCCGTACCCGCTTTCAATTTGAGCAGCAGTCGGCGATCGAATTTCTGCTGAAGATTCTGAAAGCGAGAAGCGATCGCGCCTTCATCATGGGATTCGACGTCACCCCCAATGTAACCGCCGATTGGACCAACAACGTCGATGCCCTTGAAACCGGCATCAACCGCCTTCGTCCCGGCGGCGGCACCGCGATGTTCGACGCTGTCTACACCGCTTGCAAGACCAAACTGCTCGACGTCTCTCGCGGTCAGGAACCCGTCCGCAGGGCCATGATTCTCATCTCCGACGGTGACGACAACCAGAGCCGCGTGCATCTCGACGAAGCCATCAAGATGTGCCAGCGCGCCGAAACCATCGTTTACGCCATCAGCACCAACTGGACTCCCAGCCGCGGTCGCGGTGACGAGGTCCTCAAGGAGCTCGCCCAGGACACCGGCGGCCAGGTCTTCTTCCCGCCTTCGGTCGAAGAGATGTCGAGCAGCTTCAAAAACATTGAGGAAGAGCTGCGCAGCCAGTACCTTCTTACATATGTTCCCGCAGACTTCAAAGCCAACGGCGCTTTCCGGCCCATCTATCTCTATTGCACTGACCGACGCTACATCGCTCGCGGGAAGAAAGGCTACTTTGCACCGAAAGACTGAATCTCTCTTCAATTTGCGATCAAAACAAACGCGAGCCACAGCTCGCGTTTACGTTTGCTACTCCCTGCTCCCAGCTTCTAACAGCCTTAACAGTCCCGCTTCGTCCAGCACTGGCACATTCAATTCCCGCGCTTTGTCCAACTTCGATCCCGCTTCTTCTCCCGCAATCACGTAGTTCGTCTTCTTGCTCACCGACCCCGAGACCTTCCCGCCGGCAGCTTCTATCTTCGCCTTGGCCTCATCGCGCGACAGGTTCGGCAGCGTTCCAGTCAGCACCAGCGTCAACCCCGCCAGCTGAGTTGTTCGCAGCTTTCTCTCTGCGGTCATTTTCACTCCCGCCGCCTCCAGGCGTTCGATCAATTCGCGATTTGCCTTCCGCGCAAAAAATTCCGTAATCGCATACGAGATCCTCAGTCCGACCTCCTCCACACGCTCCAATTCTTCGGCGCCGGCATTCATGATCGCGTCCATCGATCCAAACTCCTGTGCCAGCAGTTCAGCCGTGCGCTCACCAACAAATCGAATACCCAGGCCCATCAGCACCCGCGCCAGCCCTGCATGTTTTGAATTCTCAATCTGCTTCAACAGCTTCTTGATCTCGACAGGTCCGAACACGCGTTGTTGCTTCTTCACGCCGTTTCGCTCGACCTCCTGCGTGAGCGCAGCGAGAATCTCTTCGTTCAGCGAGTAAAGGTCAGCGACACTCTTCACGACCTGCTGCGTCGTCAGCTCATAGACTGATGCCTCGCCCAGCCCTTCGATGTTCATCACCCCCCGGCTGGCCCAATGTTCAACGATGCCGTGCAGAAGGGCAGGGCAGTCGTCATTCACGCAACGATAGTCGGCTTCACCTTCTTCGCGCACCGCCGGGTTGTGGCACACAGGACAGTCCAGAGGATAAGAGAAAGCGAGCTTCCCCCGCGGATGTTCGGCGTCTTCCACGATCGCCGCCACCTTCGGAATCACATCGCCGCCGCGCTCGATCTTCACCCAGTCGCCGATCCTCAGACCCATGCGCTCAATCCAGTCCGCGTTGTGCAGAGTCGCCCGGCTGATTGTCGCGCCGCCCACAAACACCGGGTTCAGCATCGCTGTCGGCGTCAGTTTTCCCGTGCGACCTGTCGTAATCATGATGTCGTACATCTGGGTGATCGCTTGTTCGGCCGCAAACTTGTACGCAATCGCCCACCGCGGCGCGCGGCCCGTGTATCCGAGTCTCTGCTGCGTAGCCTGCGAGTTCACCTTGAACACCACGCCATCGATGTCGTACCCGAGCGTCGGCCGGCGCTTCTCCGTCTGCTCGATAAACTTCATCATCTCATCGACCTTGTGCATCTTCCCGCGGTGCGGATTCACACGAAACCCGAGCGCCGTCAGCGCATCCAGCGTCGCGTCCTGCCCAAGATCGACGTACTCTCCGTTCGTCAGCAGGAAGTAGGCGTAGACGTCGAGCTGTCTTCGCGCCACGATGCTCGGGTCGATCGTGCGCAGCGTTCCCGCCGCCGCATTTCGCGGATTCACCGCAGGCGTCAGCCCCTCCGCCTCCCGTTCTTTGTTCATCTTCTCGAACGCCTTCTGCGACATCACCGCCTCGCCGCGCACCTCAAAGTTCTGCGGCAAACTCGCCTGCTTCAGCTTCTCAGCAGAAATACTTAACGGCACGCTGCGAATCGTCCGCACGCTCGAAGTCACGTCCTCACCGACTTGCCCGTCTCCCCGCGTCAACCCGCGAGCCAGCCGCGCGCCTCCTCCGGGAGCAGCTTCATAATGCAGCGCGATACTCAGCCCATCCATCTTCTGCTCCGCCGTATATTCCACCGGGAGATTGCCGGCCAGTTCATGCACCCGCCGATCCCAGTCGCGCAGTTCTTCTTCACTGTAGGCGTTGTCGAGGCTCAGCATAGGCCGCGAGTGCCGCACCTTCTGGAAACCCTCTGCCGGTTTGCCCCCAACACGCTGGCTAGGCGAATCCGGCGTGACCAGCTCCGGATGCTCCCTCTCGAGCTTCTTCAGCTCCTTCATCAGCGCGTCAAACTGGGCGTCGCTGATCTCCGGCGTGTCCATCACGAAGTAAAGGTGCTCGTGCCGCCGGATCTCCTTGCGCAACTGCTCGATCCGCCTCTCCGCCTGTTCCTTGTTCATCTCACCCATGGGCAGGATTATAGGTTGCGGCCTCGGCCCAGATTCATAAGCTCGGTTTCCCACATCTCTTCATAAGATGGGTGCCCCACATCTCGCTTTTGAGATGTGGGGGAGCAGGACTGGGACCTCCGTCGACCCAGCCGACTCCGCTACCATGTTTCCAGCACGCTATGGAGCCCATCACGCACTTCCTTACCGGCGCCTGCATCGGCCGCGCTGGACTCAATCGCAAAACCGCTTACGCAACGCTGGCGGCCGTGCTTGCCGCCGAGGCCGCCGACCTCGACGTCTTCTGGGGGTTCGCCGGGCCCGTTGAAGGCCTCAAACATCACCGCGGCATCACCCACACCTTTATCGCCACCCCGGTTGTCGCCGGAGCGGCAGTTGGCGCTACATGGCTCTATCATCGCTGGCACGAACACCGCCGCGCTCGGCGTCTGAGATTCCTGCCCCCGCCCGAGCCCGGCGCTCCGTCCCGGCCTGAGCCGCAACCCGTTCACTGGTGGTGGCTTTACCTCGCTGCTTTTTTTTCAGCTCTCAGCCACATCCTGCTTGACTGGACCAACAACTACGGCGTGCGCCCGTTTTTCCCCTTCAATCCCCGGTGGTATGCCGGCAGCTTCGTCTTCATCGCAGAGCCCGCATTCTGGGTCCTCCTTCTCTCTGCGCTCATCATTCCCGGAATCCTCGGCCTTGCCGAGCGTGAAATCAGTTCACGCCGCACTGCAACGCCGTTCCGGGGCCGTGGCTGGGCCATCCTCGCGCTTCTTGGAATGTTCCTCATCGGATGTTTGCGTTACGCCGAGCGCGCAGAGGCCGAAGCGCTCGTCCGCAACAACCCCATCACCACCGATCCTGTCGATCGCATCGCCGCCCAGCCTTACCCTTGGAATCCCTTTCGCTGGCACATCATCGTCGAAACGTCCGGCTACTATCAGTTCGCCGAAGTCAACACCCGCACCGGCGACATCGACAGCGATCCACAAACCGACCAGATGCCTAAGCCCAAAGACACGCCCGCAGTCGAGTCCGCGAAACAGACCCTGCTCGGCAAGGTATATCTCGATTGGGGACGATGGGCTGTCGTTCAGGACATCGGCCAGGTTCAGGTTGTCGGCATCGACCCGCCGAAATTGCCGCCGGGCCGCACCTGGACCACCGTCGAATTCACCGACCTCCGCTTCGGCTACGATTTTCGCGGCACCGGCAACACGCGTCCGCCGGGCGGCCTCACCGGCGCCGTGTACATCGTCGATGGCCGCGAAGAAGCCGGCCAGGAGATGGGAGGCCGCGAACAGAAATGATCTGTGGATAGATTCCTGGAGATCTTCAGGAAGCCACGAATAAGTTGGGTGTCCCAGGCCTCGAATTTGAGATATGGGATCGACCATTTCTCTCGGCGGAGAAAATCACAACCCCGAAGCAATGCTGCCCCTTAAACGCTCTTCCTGTTTTTTGCACGGGCAGCTGTCCGCGTGCCCTTCTTCGGATGGCTGCGATGCTGCGTCGACGACACTTGCCGCGTCGCTACGGCGTGACGTCCCCGCCTGTGTACAACCGCCGGCTTCAGCACCGCTCCTACCCGCTTTTCCGCTGCCGACGGATCATCACCATAGGCCGGATCGAGCATGGCAATCACAGCAACAGCGCGTGTGCGGTATTTGTGGGCCCATTGGCTACCCATCAGCGACTTCTGCACGCTTAGCCAGTACTCGGGCGACCGGTCGAACCCGGCTGGCGCTGCCGTCGCCTCCGATACCGCCTGGGCAAACATCTCCGAATCCGCAGTCCCCGCTGGCTGGGCCGGGCCCGGATCAGGATTGATCATTGTCAGAAAGGCGTTGAAGTGCTGCAGGTTCACGCCCATCTGGTAAACCAGTTGGGCCATTGCCATCTGCTGCGGGCCCGTCATCTGGTCAAAGTTCCGGCAATATGCCTTCGCGTTGTAGATCGCCTGTACTGCACCAACACGCACAAGCTCAATAGCTTCGTCATCCGAAATCTGAGGCGGAAGACTATAGAGTTGCCGCCTCCACGTGCGCTTGCTCCATTTCCGCCTGCGCTCGTAGAAGACGTCCAGAATGCTGTTGAGCCGTGCCGGATCGAATCCCGCCGCCTGCCACAGATCCGCCGACGAAGGCTCCAGGAACAGGTGCGGATTCAACGCGTCGGGCTGCGGATGGGGCCGCTCCGGCAGATCCAGGCTGAATCCCGCGCCGATCAGTGGCTGGCTTGTCCTGGGATCGGGATACGCAGCCAGTACCCAGCCTTCATGCCTCCGGTCGCGGAGTATATCCACGAGCTCGTTCATCTCGAACTTAACGTCGGAGTCCTGGAACTCCTTCAGCATCATCACAGCAGCACTCGGAGAAACCGCGGGCATCTCTGGCGTTGAAGTCACCGCCTGATCAGAAGCCGTGATTTGCGGGGTGGAAGATGTTGCGGATGCGGGGGCGTCCTGCCCCCAAATCGGAGCTTCCAGGACAAAGGCAACCAGGACTACAGCAA
>Ga0335080_10008177_pt1 | contig 10900 bp, 9 predicted proteins | sample Lox_Sample_34_FD_206720 | JGI IMG/M metagenome (GOLD analysis project Ga0335080, IMG submission 206720) | Soil microbial communities from Loxahatchee National Wildlife Refuge, Florida, United States - Lox_Sample_3.4 | ecosystem: Environmental > Terrestrial > Soil > Wetlands | place: USA: Florida...
GGAATCGAGAGGGATTTTCTCTTCGACAACTTTCAGCGCAATCGCACGATACATCGCGCCGGTATCGACGTGAAGATAGCCCAACTCACGCGCCACCAGTTTGGCCGTCGTGCTCTTGCCACTGGCCGCGGGGCCGTCGATTGCAATGACGATCTTCCGAGGGCTCTTCACACGATCGAATTTTCAATATACGAAAAACCGAAATGGGGAGCAACCAGGACCTGGCCCTCCGTACAATGGCGACCTCGACCTCTCCCTTTCATTTCCTTCGATAATCCGCTATTTTTGCGCGATGAGAAGGTCTACGCACGAAGAAATCACCTCCCGACGACTCACTCCCCGGACGCTGGCCCGCAGCAGGCGCAATCCCGTCTCCGTCGTCGTCGACAATGTCAGAAGCTTATACAATGTGGGCTCAATCTTCCGGACTTCCGACGGCGCGCGAATCGAGAAGTTATACCTCGCCGGATTCACGCCTCGACCGCCCCGGCGGGAAATCGAAAAGACGGCGTTGGGGGCCACGGAGACCGTCCCGTGGGAATTCGTCCGGGATGCGCGACAACTTCTGAATTCGCTTAAGGCCGAAGGTTACACCATCGCGTGTCTCGAACTTATGGAAGGCAGCGTCCCGTACTATGCCATTCCCCCGACAAGCTTTCCCCTCTGTCTCGTCATCGGCAATGAGGTAACGGGCGTGTCTGCTCCTCTCGCGGAGCTTTGCGACCTCGGGCTCGAAATCCCGATGTTCGGGATGAAACAATCCCTCAATGTTGCCGTCGCCTACGGAATCGCCGTCTTCGAGCTTGTCCGCATCTTTGGTCAGTCACACGCCGGGTAATCATGCCCGGGTGAAGTACTCCTGACGCTCGTGCGTGTGTATCCTGATGACACCCGCCCGGACCAGCTGAACGAGCGCACGCGAGGCTCTCCGGCGCGAGATGTTCACCAGCTTCGCAAATTCCTGCAGCGTTATCTGTTCGTGAGAATCGAGGTAGTCGAGGAGGCGTCTCTCTTCTTCCCCGATCGAAAAATGCATGGGAGGAGCGTCGGGACTTTCCGCACGGAGCACACGCACCACCTCCTTGCTCGCCTCGACCGTCTTGTCGTTCACCCTGATGAAAACCTTCGAGCTGTCGCCGTTCGAGCCGTTGACGAGCATGTGCGGCTTCGATGCACTTTCGCTGACCGAAACCACAATGACATCCTTTTCCCTCATCCCCACGATTTCGATCTCCGGTTCAATCGGGGGGTCGCAAAACAGCCGTCCGGCCGACTGGATCATTTCGATCTCGAGCTTTTCGCTTTCGACGCCGACGATCGATTTATCGTCATCCACGCCAAAGAGAATGGTTCCCCCCCGCGTGTTCGCAAATCCAATCAGTGCCCGCGCGGTCTTCTCCGGCGTGGAGACTTTCCTTTTAAACTCCAGCCCGAATCCTTCCCCTTCCTCGATCAGCGTTTTGAGCTCGCGATTATTCATAGTGAGTCCCGTATTCCCGATGTTGAGTCGAAGTTCACGCGGCCGGATTCTGCGGGAATCGTATCTTCCCCGGACTCGAAAAAGTTCTCGTCCGGCGGCGGAAGTCCCCAACCCCTCGCGTCCATGCGTGCGATGACGATCTTCGACCGGCGTATGACGTACGAAGAATTGGAGTCCGCCCGGTGGCGCCGCGGGCTCGGGATAATTGCCGCAAGCCGGGCACATTCATCCCTGCTCAGGTCGGCGACATCCTTTCCGAAGTGATACCGTGCCGCCGCGCCGGCACCGTAGATCCCGTCTCCCCATTCGATCGTGTTGAGATACAATTCGAGGATGCGTGACTTGGTAAGGGTTCGCTCTGCATACCAGGTCAGGATCCATTCTTTCAATTTCCGGAGCGGATTTTTCGACGGAGACAGGTAGAGGTTTTTGACCAGTTGCTGGGTGATCGTGCTGGCTCCTCGCGCCGGCTTCAGCTCCCGGATGTCTTTCCAAACCGATTCCTTGAATTCGAACCAATCGAATCCCTGGTTTGACCAAAACGTCCCGTCCTCCGCCACGATAACCGCGTCGATGAGCGTGGAGGGAATCTTGTCCAATGGAGTCCAGACCTGCACGCGACGGAGCGTCGTTCCCTGCTCGCGCGCGAGCCGCTCCTGTTCCCGCATGAGCTCTGTCTCCCGCGGGTTGATTTTTCGGAGGCGGTAGAGGTCGCCGAACGGGAGCGAACCAATATCGAGCCCGATGATCGCGATGCCGAGGACCAGAAGGGTCCGGAACGGATGACGACGGAGAAGCCGCGCCGCGACGCCCGCCCGGAGCGCCATTGTGGAGAGCATGAACCGCCAGCCGTTCGAGCGCTCTTCCACGCTTCAACAAACCCGGGAATTCTTTTTGCTGTCCAGATAACTTTGAAGGAGAATTGCCGCGGCAGTTGAGTCGATCCTTCCCTCCATCGCCCTGCGATCGTTCCTTCGCACCCCTCCTGCAATCATCGAGCGTTTGGCCATCGTCGTCGTAAATCGCTCGTCCCACGGAAGAACCGCGCAATCGATCTCGCTCCGAAGCCGGTCGCAAAAATCTTCAACCTCGACCGCCTTACGGCCTTTCTGCCCTTTGAGATTGAGCGGCATTCCCACAATCACCAGACGGACCGTTTCACGGCGAATAATGTTCCGAATTTCATCCATGACGCCGGCGGCGTTTTCCAACGTGACCAACGGGGACGCGATGATCTCCAGAGGGTCGCTGAGCGAGACGCCGATCCGCTTCGCGCCGTAGTCGATCCCCAACACCCTCCCGGGCGATGTCTCTTTGTTTTCATGGTCACGCAAAAAACCGCTCCACGCTCACGATGCCGGGGACTTTCTTAATCTTCTCGATCAAGCGCGAGAGGTGCTCGGTATTTTTGACGAAGAGGATGATCTGGCCGTCAAAGAGAGGGCCCTTGGAATCCATGTTGACGCTGCGGATGTTCGTATTCTGGTATGTGGAAATCGCGTGCGTGACATCGCTCAGCAGGCCGGGACGGTCCTGGCCGGAGATGTGGACGGCGGCGATGAAGTCGACCCCATTAGGGGCCGGCCAGCTGACATCGACGAGGCGTTGACTCTCGGTCATCCTCATCGAGATCACGTTCTTGCAATCCTTCCGATGGATTTTGATGCCGTCTCCCGTCGTCACAAAACCGACGATTTCGTCCCCGGGAATGGGGTTGCAGCACTTCGCGTACTGATGCATGAAGTTGTCGCTCGACCCGAGAATCGAGATGCCGCTCGCGACATCGCGCGCCGTGTTGATAAAACGGGAGAAGAGCGACTGTGCCTCCTCCGGCGAGCCACGCAGCGCATCCGCAACGGGATGTTTGGACCGCATCATTAATTGTTCGATCATTCCGTCCGCCTCGATTTTTCCCTCGGCAAGGGCGAGGTAAAAGTCCTGAAGATTTTCAAACCGGAGCGAATGAACGAACCGCGTGATCTCCTCCTCCCCGATCGTAAACTTGTTCTTCTTCAGCTTTTTTTCCCACAAATGTCTTCCGTCTTCGGATTTCTTGCGCGCTTCCTCGCGAATCCACTTACGGATCGACGACTTTGCCTTGTGCGTAACGACAAACTGCTCCCAATCTGCGTTCGGGGTCTGATTTTTCGACGTGATGATTTCCAATTGATCGCCGCTTCGCAGGATGGTGTTGAGCGGGACGATGCGACCGTTCACTTTCGCACCGATGCAGTGGAACCCGACGTTTGAGTGGATTTCGAATGCAAAGTCGAGCGGCGTCGCGTTCCGCGGCAGGATCTTGAGATCCCCTTTGGGTGTGAAGACGTAGATCTCATCCTGGTAAAGATTCAGTTTGAAACTTTCCATCAGCTCCCGCGGTGTATCGTCGCTTTTCTGCTCGAAAATCTCCCGCACCCAGTTGACCCAGCTTTCAAGTTCCTTGTCAAGGGATGTCTTGTTTTCCTTGTACATCCAGTGCGCCGCGACTCCCTTTTCCGCGATTTCGTGCATCGCCCTCGTTCGGATCTGCAGTTCTACCATCCTCCCGTCCGGACCGACGACCGTGGTGTGGATCGACTGATACCCATTTTTCTTCGGGACGGAGATGTAATCCTTGAACCGTTCCGGGATGGGCTTGTAGAGCTCCGAGACAATGCCGTAGACCATGAAGCAGTCGTTGTTGTCGGTCGTATCGAGGATGATGCGGACGGCAAACAGGTCGTAGATCTCATCGAGCGGCTTCGACCGCTTCACCATCTTGTTGTAAATGCTGTAGATGTGCTTCGGACGGCCTTCGATCTCGTACTTGAGCCCTTCTTCCGACAGACGCTTGGTGATCGGCAGGACGAACTTATTGATGTAATGCTCTCTCTCGCGGCGTCGTGATTTGAGCTGGCGCGAGATCTGGTCGTATTCGGCACGATGGATATGCTTGAAGGACAGATCCTCCAGTTCCCACTTGATTCGTGCGAGGCCGAAGCGGTGCGCGAACGGAGCGTAGATTTCGAGGGTCTCGCGGGCAAGCCGAACGCGTTTTTCCGGCGGGAGGTATTCCAGCGTGCGCATGTTATGAAGCCGGTCCGCAAATTTCAGGAGCATCACCCGAATGTCATTCACCATCGACAGCAGGAGCTTGCGGTAGCTCTCCGCCTGGGTTACTTCGTGGCTTTCGAAAATATCGGTGATCTTGGTGGCGCCGTCGACGATGTCGGCGATGGTTTCACCAAATTCCGCGCGGATATCCTTGAGTTCAAAGCGGGTATCTTCAACGACATCGTGGAGCAGTGCGCTGGCAACGGAGATGTCGTCGAGCGGAATTTCGTTCGCGACAACCATGGCCACTTCATATGGATGGAGAAAGTAAGGTTCCCCGGAAGCGCGAAGGTCGTGCTTGTGCGCTTCCAGACTCATGCTGAATGCGCGGGTGATCAGATCCTCATCGACCGAATGTAGGTTTTTTCTGCAAACGGCGAGGAGGTCATCGAGTTTCTTCCTGTATTGCCCGTCTACGGCCACGATTCCTCATCCCTTCCGCGCAAGGAGGGTGGAACAAGAAACGCCTCACTCATCAAATATATGCCTTCTGCATCAAGAATCAAGCCGTTGGTAGTGTTCTATTTCCAAGCAACCGTCACCCCAAACTTTGGGCCGAAGGCCCATCAGCCTCTGGCTGAGGTTCGGGGTCTGTGAACGTCAGATGCTGAAACGAGTTCAGCATGACGCTTCCTTAAATACGTTGGAGCCCGCTGAATTGAGGACACTACTAAGCCGTTGACTCTTCTAGCGCGGCTCATGGCCGTCGGAAAGTTTCGTTAAAAGGTCGTTTGCCTCCTCAAATTTTCGTTTCGCGCGTTCGGCATAGTCGGCGGGGACGACGATATTGGAGAGCTTCAGAAGCTGCCGGATGTCCGCCGCTGCCTCCTGGATTTCCTGCGCTTTCAACTCTGCCCGGGCCAAATTGAGCCGACAGACGATCTCGTTGTAAGGATTCGGCGACCGACCGGCTGTGAGGTGAATCAGGAGGAGGCGATACGAGGCAGCGGCGTCCGCAGGACGATCCAATCCATCCAGCGCACTGCACAACATCCACAGGAAGATTGTATTCCCGGGATACGAAGCAAGGGCTTCGCGCGACCATCGTTCCGCATTCGAAAAATCCTGCTTATCGAGAGAGATCGATGCAAGCGAGCTCATGGCCATGAATCGGCTGTATTTACCGGACGTCGCGCATGCCTCCAGCATTCGAATCCCCAGGGCTCTGTCGTCCCGAACGAATGGAAGCCACTGCAGAAATTCGAGCTTGCGGCTTTTCCAGTAATAGTAAGTCCCAACTCCCGCGTACGCGTCGAAATATGTTGAATCAGCCGCGATGACGGCTTCGAGCTCCGACGCTCCGGCAGAACTTTTCTTCACGCCGCCGAGCCAGTCCCCGCGAAGTGCCCGGGCATAACCGTCGAGCCCGTATGCTGTGCCGATCAGATAGTGCGCGTATGAGGCGGTTGACGGGTCGTTTTCAAGAAGAGACGCCCGCTCGGTGGCGAGTTCCAGCAGGCCGTCGAAGGCGGAGACGTCGAGGGTTGAGAGCTCGGTCATGGCGCGGGCCTGAAGCAGAGCCGCACGGTAAAGATAACCTTCAGGCCGATTCGGAAATCGTTCGCAAAGGTCGGCGAAGAGGGAATCCGCCTCGCTGAACGACTCGCTCAAAGTGAGGTTGATTCCCTTTACGACAGCGGAATCGAGATTGGCTTTTGATATTCCCTGGTACGCATCCGCGACGCGGACACCGAGCAGAAGGAACAACCCGCCGATAAGTTCAGCCCGTCCCAAATAACCTGTCTCCGGCATCACCCAGGCCCGGGAGAATGTATCCCCGGTTGTTGAGTCCGCGGTCAAGAGCGCACGTGAAGATTCGCACGTCGGGATGGGCGCGGGACAATCGGCGAACGCCCTCGGGCGCGGCGACAAGACTGACGAAACGAATGGCTTTCGCGCCTCTCGATTTAAGATATGAAACTGCAGCAGCTCCGCTCCCCCCCGTTGCAAGCATCGGGTCGAGGACCATGACCAGCGAACTTCGCAGGTTTTTCGGAACTTTGAAGTAGTAATCGACCGGTTTTAACGTTTGCTCATCGCGGAACAGCCCGATGTGTCCCACGCGCGCGTCGGGAAGAATCTCGACGAAGCCGCCGACAAGGCCCAGGCCTGCTCTGAGAATGGGCACGAGGATTATGGGCTGCTTTACGATGCTCCCGGTCGTTCTCTCGAGCGGGGTAGAGATCCGGACGCGCTCCAAACTTAAATCTCGCGTGACTTCGTATGCCATCAGGGCCGCCGTCCGCCGAAGGATGGCACGAAACTGATTGCTGGGAGTTTTCTTATTTCGGAGAAGTGTCAGGTCCCGCTTGACAAGGGGGTGGTCGATGACTGTCAGATTTTTCATACATCAACTCGGGATAAGTGATTAGTTTTCAACGCAATATGCAATGGATCGAAACAAGTTCATCGCGACCTTCCCGCCATCTTTTTTGCCGTCGTTCGGGCCGCAGTCAGTACAGGATCCCACAGGGGCGCAAACGGTGGAGCGTAGATGAGGTCAAGCTTGGCAACTTCTTCGAGAGTCAATTTATGCTGGATCGCAGCGGCAAGAGTGTTGGCCCGGAGCACGGCTCCGTCTCCACCATAGACGTTGGCCCCCAGAAGCCGCCCGGTCGTCTTGTCCGCCACCAGGATAATCCCAATCGTGGAATTGCCCGGATAGTAGCTCACCCGGCTATTTCCCGATATCTCTTCGATGACCGGAATGATTCCCGAATCTTCCGCTTCCTTCGAACTCAGCCCCACGTGCGCAACTTCGATATCGAAAATCTTCACCCCCAGCGCCCGAATGGCTCCCGCAAATGTCGCCCTCCCGCCGGCGGCATTCTCTCCGGCAACCCAACCCTGTCTGCTCGCGTACGTAGCCAGCGGGACGTACATCCACTTGTTGTTGACGATGTTCTTCACCTCGCAGCAATCCCCGGCAGCGTATATTCCATCAACATTGGTTTCTTGTTTTGGGTTCGTCGTGAGGCCGCCGAATTTCCCGACGGAAAGGCGAGCCGTCCGAGCGAGGTCATTCCGGGGTTCCACGCCGAGCGCGAGAATAACAACATCGGCAGGATATCGACCCTGCGTTGTAACCAGTGCGGTCACTTTTCCCGCTCCGTCTCCTTCAAACGACCGAACCCTCTGCCGGGGTTGAAATCGAATCCGATTTCGACCGAGCGCATCCACGACGGCCGTGCGTGCGCTCTGCTCTAACCGCGACATGGGAAGCTCGGCACGGTGCAGGAGCGTCACTTCCAGTCCCGCGGACGAGAGCGCTTCGCACATCTCCATCCCGACATATCCCCCGCCGATGACAACGGCTCGCCGCGGCTTTTCCTGCTCGATGAATCGTCTTATTCCATACCCGTCTTCAAGGGACTTGACATGGAATACATTTCGCGAATCTTCCCCCTCCAGGCCCAGCGTGCGGACGCGCGAGCCCGTCGCCAGGATCAATTTGTCGTATTGAAACTCAACATCCTTCTCCCGCTCGAGATCCCGCGCGATAACTTTTTTTTTCGTCGCTTGAATTTCGTCAACCCGATGCCCCGTTTTCACTTCGACTCCTTTAACCTGGCGCAGGCGCTCCGGTGAATAGGGGACGAGGAGCGAGGGGTCTTGAATCGCTCCTCCAATGAAATACGGAATCTCGCATATCCCGTAAGAGATGTATTCTCCCTGCTCCAGAAGCAAAACTTCGGCGTTTGGGTTGACCCTTTTCGCCTTGCTGGCGGCGCTCGGGCCCGCGGCAAGGCCTCCGACGACGACGATTCGCTGTTTCACTTTTTGCGAAAGACGATGGTGAGAGGAACGCCCGAAAAACCGAAATGCTCCCTCAATTGATTGTCAAGATACCGGCGGTAGGATTCCTGGACCAACGAGGGCTCATTGCAGAAAAAGGAAAATGTCGGAGGGCTGGATTTGACCTGGGCGGCATACTTGATGCGAATCTCCCTCGACCCTGAAGATTTTGGGGGGTTCCGGTCAATCTCCGCCATGATCGTCTTGTTGAGCCGGCTCGTTGCTATCCTCTTCTTGCCTTCTAGATGGAGAGCGACCGTCGTTTGAAGGACCTTGTTGACTCGTTGGTGTGTCTTTGCTGAAATGAAGACCACGGGAAGGAAATCGTAAATCCCCAACTTGTGGAGTATCGCCTTCTCGTATGCGGTTGACGTATGCGAATCCTTCTCAACCAGGTCCCACTTGTTCACGACGAGAAGCGTCGGGCGATGCCGCTCCATCGCCGTTTCCACGATACGCATATCCTGCTTTTCCAGTCCCTGCTGCGCATCCAGCACTACGGCCACGACATCGCAACGATCGATGCTCCGGATTGTCCGAAGCGTGCTGTAGAATTCGACATTCTCCTCGATGCGGCTGGGCTTTCGGAGTCCTGCGGTGTCTACCAGAAGCAGGAGATTTTCTTCATACATCACGGCTGAGTCGATCGAGTCCCTCGTGGTTCCCGGAACCGGTGTCACCAGATGGCGTGCCTTGCCGATCAGCGCGTTTACAAGCGACGACTTTCCCACATTCGGCCGCCCGACGACCGCAACACGAATGCCGGCCTCCGACTTCGCGCGTTTTCCATTTTTTCGGAAACTGGCTGTTAGAACATCAAGGAAGTCGCCGATGCCGCGTCCCCCCAGGGCTCCGAGCCCGTGCGGCTCGCCCAATCCGAGCTTGTAAAACTCCAATCTCCTGTCTTCGAGCGCCGCGGAGTCGATCTTGTTTACCACGACGTGAACGGGCTTTTGGGATTTACGGAGTTCCTGGGCGATTTCTTCATCGAGGAGCGTAAGTCCCTCGCCTGCGTCCAGAAGAAAAATGACGGCATCAGACTCGCTGATCGCGATCCCCGACTGCTCCCGGATCGCCTTCTCGAAGATGTCCTCCGACCGGGGGACAAATCCTCCCGTATCGATCAACGTAAACCGCTTGCCGGCCCACTCGGCATCGCCGTAATTTCTGTCTCTCGTAACGCCCGGAGTTTCATGGACAATCGCATCCCTGCCGCCGAGAATTCTGTTAAAGAGAGTCGATTTGCCGACATTCGGCCTTCCGACGATCGCAACGAGCGGGAATGACATGGCGTGAATTGGAATTTCGGAGGAGCAAATCTCAACGATAAGGTAGAAAAAATTGGAGGGATTTCCAATCGCCCCGGGGCTCCATCCTCCCGCGATTGGCCGGGTACTGCCCGAAGTTCAGATCGAATTCTCTGGAGAGAGGATTTTATTTATCCGCGGTTCCCGCTCTCCCCCGGGATAATCCGAATCACGAGTGCGTCTCTCGCAGCGTGAAACCGGAGCGGCATGCGGGGTCCGCCTCATCGAAGGAGGATGTGACAAACTCTGTCGGGGCGGCGAGATTCGAACTCGCGACCTCTTGGTCCCGAACCAAGCGCGCTAGCCAGGCTGCGCCACGCCCCGATGCAACAGCAATGTGCAATATATTCAGATATGCTTCGAAAATCAACGAACGATATTTCCCGCCTTCCGGAGCTGATGCCAAACGTTGTCCAGCCAGCCCTCACCACCGGCATCCAGCCAGGTGATTCGTTCATCTGCACGGAACCACGTGAGCTGCCTCTTCGCGAATCGTCTTGAATTTCTCTTGAACTCATCCAGCATCTCATCCCGCGAAATTTTTCCCTCAAGATGCCGCAGCGCCTCACGATACCCGACGCTGTTCATCGAGTTCAGCTTCCCGTCGTACCCCTTTGCCTTGAGCGCTTCCGTCTCGCCGAGAAGCCCGTCACGCATCATCCTCTCGCACCGTTCATTGATTCTTCCGTACAATTCGGCTCGCTCCCAACGGATTCCGATTTGCCTCACGTTGAACAGTGGCTCGCGCGATTGCTCCGCGTGCCATTGGGAGATCGGCTTCCCCGTGGCCATAAGCACCTCAAGCGCCCTGGTCAGCCGGCGTGTCTGCGTTGGGTGAATATTTTTCGCACTCGACGGATCCACTTCTCTCAGTTTTTCCCACAAGCCGTCCCCTCCCCGTGTCCTCAAAAGCTGATCCAACCGGTCGCGGATTTCCGGGTCGCGTGCCGGGCCCTCAAAAAAGCCGTCGATCACTGCCTGAATGTATAGTCCCGAGCCTCCGACGATGATCGGAGTTTTTCCGCCGTCCAGCACAGAGAGAACCGTTCGCCGCGCTTCAACGCCGTACCGTCCGGCATTGTATTCTTCATCCGGGTTGAGAATGTCAATGAAGTGATGACGGACCTCCGCGAGGTCCCGACGACCCGGCTTCCCGGTGCCGATGTCCATCCCTCGGTAGACCTGGCGAGAGTCCGCCGAGACCACCTCCCCCGCACTCTCCCTG
>Ga0335080_10008178_pt1 | contig 10899 bp, 12 predicted proteins | sample Lox_Sample_34_FD_206720 | JGI IMG/M metagenome (GOLD analysis project Ga0335080, IMG submission 206720) | Soil microbial communities from Loxahatchee National Wildlife Refuge, Florida, United States - Lox_Sample_3.4 | ecosystem: Environmental > Terrestrial > Soil > Wetlands | place: USA...
GAAGAACGAAGCTACGCGCTGAAAGGCTTGGGCAGCGCGGCAGCGCTCGGGTTCCTGCGTCCGAGGGAGGGAAGCTCCTCAGTCGTTAAGCGAATCCCTTACCTGGAAAACCAGGGTAGCGGTGGAGCTCGGGTCCGGGCAAACAGCTCGACAGGGCATCGTGAATGAAGGTTCCCGATTATGAACTGCTCCACCTGAGCAGGAGCTCCAGGTGGAGTTTCGTGCTTCGACGGGACCGCTTCTGCGGTCCCTCCACACCTGGCCGGCTCCCCCAGAGGTGCTGAGCGCCCAGTTCAGCATCACCCGCGCTGCGTTCTCGTCCCGGCCGAGCACCATCTCGCAGGCGCAGCGATGGACTCGCTGCGCCAGAGGTTTTCGCTCCTGCCGTCCGCACGCCGCGACCATGGCAAGGAGCTGCGGCGGGCACGCGCCCTCACCACAGGCGCTCTGCCCTGCCGCGATCTACTGATACGACGCACGAATACGTGTCACAGAGGAAACGCAACATCTAACAAAGGTGCCCGAACTCGGACTTTGGTGCGAGCCGAACCGTGAACGCACCGTAAAGACATCGCTTTGAACGCTGCGAGCCTTCGAGGCGTTGACGGACACCCCCGTGTTCTCCTCGCGAGGATGGCCACGGGGCTCGCGGTGTCGGCGCAGTCTTCGATATCATCGTCCTGTCCGAGCTTCGAATCAACTCGCGGGGTGAAGAACCATGAGTGGGCCGACGAGCAAGCTGTACTGTCATCGAGCAAAGGTCGCCGTCCTTGTCTCAGCGGCGCTCGTCCTTGGCCTCGCCGCCGGCGCCTACGTCTTCCGCGAAGCGATCTTCGCAGGCATTCTCGACCGGCAGTTTCGGACGGAGACGTCGTTGCTCACGGACGGACACATGCACGTGATCCTGCTCGGGACAGGGTCCCCGCAGGCTGATCACGCGCGCGCGAAGGCTGGCGTGGCCATCTTCGCGCGCGGGCGGATGTTCCTCTTCGACGCTGGACCCGGTGTTGTCGCGAGCGCAGAGAACGCCAAGCTTCCGCTGTCTTCCTTGGGGGCAGTGTTCTTTACCCACTATCATTCGGACCATATCGGCGACTTCGGCCAACTCCTAACCGAGAGCTGGCTCGTCGGCCGAAAGACGCCTCTCGGAGTGTACGGGCCGCAGGGACTCTTGGAGGTCGTAGGTGGTTTCGCGCGCGCGTTCGCGCCGGACGCGCAGTATCGATCGTCACATCTCGGCGAGGAGCTGATGCCCAAGAGTGCCGCCGTTCCCATACCTCACGAGTTCGGGATCGGGCCCGACGAACAGAGGCCAGTGCTCGACAAGGATGGCGTGAAGGTGATTGCGTTCTCTGTCGACCACGAACCTGTCCTACCGGCCGTTGGGTATCGGATCGAGTACGGCGGACACGTCGTCGTCCTCTCCGGAGACACGAGGAAGAGCGACAAGGTAGTCCAGGCAGCGCGCGGAGCGGATCTGCTCATCCACGAGGCTCTCTTTGGCACGCAGATGGTGGGCGAGCTCGACCGATACTATGCGCGACGCGGGCAAGAGCAGCAGCGTGTTCGACTCAGGCTGCTGCGGGCGTACCATTCGACTCCGGTCGAGGCGGCCGAGGTAGCCTCTCGGGCGGGTGCCAAGAAGCTTGTGCTCACGCACGTCGCGCCGCTTCCGAACCTGTTCGCTCGGTCGATGTACCTGCGGGGCGCCGCAGACGCATTCGCCGGTCCCATCACGATTGGCGAGGACGGGATGCGCTTCGATCTGTGAGCCATTCCATGCTGTGGCTGGGATGGGCCTTGCGATAACGAAGTGGCCCATCCGTCGCCGGTCCGCTTCGAACACATAATCCCTACGGGTGCTATCACTTCGACACGGCCCTGGCTCAATCACGGCGGCCTCTTCGCCCGCTACGGCTGGCCGAGACCCGTTCGAAGTTCTATCGCGACCCCGATCTTCAATTTCAAGGGGGCGCACATGCCAACGCTGCTCGAACGTGCCCTGCTCATCGGTTGGGTACTCCCCCAGAACAGGCTCGGGCTCGCCGTGCTCGCGCTACACCGACTTCGAGACATGACCGAGGCGCGTGGATTGTGGACTTTGTTCCCTATCGCCCTGTTATCCCTGTCCGGCTGTTTGGGGCTTGGCTCACCTGCTGGCACTCGCGACAGCCGCCTATGAGCTTCTTGCTTACCCCGGCGGACCCGGGAGGGTTCGCCGGCGTCGGGATGCTCTCGACGGCCTGTCCAGGCTGGATCACCAACTCGCCGTCGGTCGCAGCAAACGGCCCCAGCGATCTTCGGGGGTTATCGAGGAACTCTACGAGCTGCTCCTTCCCGGGTGGCCCCGGAACCCGTTCCGGACCGAAGTACTGCGATGGCGTAACTTCGTCATCGTCCTGCTGGTGCTTCACCAGGGGCTGAGGCGCGGCGAGATCCTGCCATCGACGTCATCTGCGAGCAGTTCACGCGCGACCGCAGCTGGTTTAGCTCCGGCTCGAGCGCGGGATCGACATCGGGAGCATCGAACGGAGCCGGACGTGAGGCCACCATCGGCGCTTCCGCTCCGACTTTCCGGTGTGCCACAGGTCCAGCTGCGACAAACAATGCTACCGGGCGCTCGTCGCGGGCCCAGCTCCGGGTATCACTCAACGCCCGAGCGCGCGGAGCGCCGCAGATCGCGTCCTCTCCGACACCCAGCGCGCCAGGCTCTCCGCCTCGAAGCGTTGTAGCTCCGCCTCCGGGACGGCGAGCGCGTCGCGGTGGAGCGCGGCTTTGGCTGCAGCGTAGGACGCGCGCGGGAAGCGCGCCAGGGCTTCCAGGCGCGCGCGGGCGACCGCGGCGGCATCGGAGGTCACCTCGTCCAGCAGCCCCGCCTCTCGCGCGCCCACCGGATCGAGGAGTTGCGAGCCGAGCACGGCGCGCTCGGCGGCCGCGGGCGAAAGACGATATCGGACCAAGGCCATGACCCGCGGCGGGAACTCCACGCCGAGCGCGACCTCGTTGAGGCCGATGCGGGCCGACGGGTCCAGCGTCGCGACCCGCACATCGCAGCACAACGCCAGGATGCAGCCGCCCGCGATGGCGTGGCCGTTTACGAGTGCCACGGTGGGGGCCGGATGGTCGAAGAGCACCTGCACAAGACTCTCCAGCGCCACAAACATCCGCCTGGCACGGGTCAGGTCGAACGAGGCCACCTCTGTGAGGTCCAGCCCAGCCGAAAAGACGTTCCCTGCGCCGGTGAGGAGGATCGGCTCGTCGGCGGCTTCCCGGAGGGAGCTCGCGAGCGACTCGAGGACGGTCGTGGAGATCGCGTTCTTCTTCGCCGGCGAGGAGATGACGAGTTCGCGCATGAGAGCCCTCCGGGGCATTCCGCCCCGATGTTCGCCACAGCGCATGGATATGAACTACTCCACCTGAGCAGGAGCTCCAGCTGGAGTAGTTCATAATGCGTATATCAATGGGGCGCGGGACCTTACCACCGCCAAGCCAGGCGAGCTCGCTTCGGTACTTGGGGTCGTTGGTCCACGGCCTGATCACGGCGGTGCAGGAGGCGTTACCCGACCTGCGCGCACAGGGATCGATGCTGGTTACCGGCGGCGCGTCCACTCTCTTCGACCCGAAGATCGACGCAGGCGGTGGAGTTGGGTGCCATGGGCCTCGCCCTGGCCAAGGCCGCGCAGCACAAGGCGACCGAACTCCTCCACGAGCAGCTCGAGGCGATGGCGTGTACGTGGGCGAGGTCCTCGTGACCGGCGTCGTCAGGGAGACCGCCTTCGACTCGGGGGACGCGACCCTCGAGCCGGCCGACACCGCGGAGAAGTTCTGGAAACTCCACGCCCGGTGTGGGCCCGCGACCGTGACCATCAGCTGACCTCCTCGCGCGTTCAGCGGCAACGGAACCGAGTACACGGGGAGGAGCCATGAAGGTTCTATTGGGAGCAGGCATCGCGATGCGACATTGGTCGGTCAATTGATTCTCCAATTGCGCTCCGCCAATGTTTCGAGGCGCCTCGAGGAGACCAGCGCTCCATGAGATGCAATCTCGCTCGTTGCCCAGCCAGACGTGCGGTAGTCGGCGAGAGCGGACGCTCCCACAGGCCTCTCCTTGGCAACATCTGTGATGTCTTATACCCAGCGTATTTGGCTCTCAAGGAATCGTGATGCGTCCTTGCGGGCACGTTATGGCAGTAGTTGCAAACGCGGTTCGGCGAGGGAATTTGCATGCACCGTGTCATGCCTGCATTCGTGGCACATACGCTGAGCGGAAACACTACCGTTTCGGCGGAGCAAAAGTTTCCGACCAAGCTCGTCCAGTTCGAATGAAACCCCTTTAGCGTCCACCACTGTTACTTGCGGCCTTCGATCCCCCGGAGAGCGACCGACGAGGTGGCATCATCTCTACTCCCTCTGAACACCCGGGATTCATCCCTGGGGAGGTTTAATGGGTCGCATGGCCGAACACGTAGGCTATTGGATCGTGATAGTCGGCCGGTTGAGCATGCCCGAGAGGTGCACCTTGCAGTAATACGGGATGACCGTGCCGGAGGGCGCACCGGTCGGGATGGTGAAATTGGCTGTCCCCATAAACGGGCCCGTATCGAAGGAGACTCCGGCCACGCTGCCTGGCGTGAACGAGGTCGGCGTGGTGGAACTCGTCACCGTGTGGCTCACGCCGTCCATGTTTTTCACCGTGATATTGGTACCGGCCGGGACGGTCAGGTTCTGTGGCGAAAACGTAAAGTTCTGGATGGTGATGACAGCACTCGAGCCCGCATCGGACGACGCGGGAGTACTACTGCCACCGCATCCAAGAACGCTCAGCAGGACGAGTGCCGTCACTGTGATGTTACTTTGCGAGTTCATGTGGCCTCCCACACTTCGAGCCATACCCCGTCGCCACGCGCGCTCCGTCAAAGCCAAAAATTGAGCATGTAAGATGGACTGTGGTCACGCGACGAAAGGGGGAAACGCGGGTTGGCCCTTTGGGCATTGGCCGATAGCGTTGCGCCGACGTGCATGCCCCGCGCACGCAAACACGCGAGGTCGAGCTGCGCGGACCTGCTTCGATGGCGAAGCGGGGCGAGGAGCGTTTCATCGAAACACCCAAGCTCGCCGAAGGAAGACCTGAGCCGGCGCCCGTTCCACCAGGGCACGGCAATGTGGAATGAGCACCAGGCTCAACAGTCCGCGGCGCAGGTCGGGGCCTGTGGCGGAGCTCCCGGTCGAGGTCGAGCCCGACGCCTGATATGGGGCGACCTTCTGCGGGCTGAATTCGCGAAGTCGCTGATCAGCAGGAACGCATCTTGAGACGAGCGCTTCGAGCGAACAACAGCTGCTTCGTGGTAAGCAGCACCGCCGATATAACAAGCGCGCCCACCTCTACGAGCCGTCTCGGCGCGATCACCCGCTCCCGTCGATGTCGAAGGTCGGCGGCCGCTCGTGTGAGCGGCCACATCTGGTCAACCCGATAGGGCTCGCAGTCAGGCCGACAGGAGCAGCGTTGGCAAGCGCGCGGATGTGGCCGGACGTGTCGGACCAGGTCAAGGGGCTTACAGCGTGACGACGACCTTGCCGCTGACACACCCGGCGCGGAGCTCCCGAAACGCCTCCGCCGCGTCGCGCAGCGGGTAACTACGCTGGATGATCGGCCGGATCGCACCCGAGGCGCAGAGCTGGGCCACCTGCTCCAACTCGCCGCGATCCTTCCGGTACGCCAGGACCCGGAGGCGGCGCGCGCCGGCGATCGAGACGAGCGGGCCCAGCGACAGGAACTCGAGTAGCCGCCTAACGGAGCCGCCGACGAGCAGGTACACCCCTCCGCGCTCGAGCGCGCGGGCGCAGGCGAGCGTCGAGCGGGACGCGACCAGGTCGATGATGCGATCGTATCGTCGTGCGCAGCGGGCGAAGTCGACGGCGGTGTGGTCGATGACCTCGTCGGCGCCCAGCGAGCGCATGAGCGCGTGCTTCTGTGGGCGATCCACAGCGGTGACCTTTGCCGCGCCAAGGTGCCTGGCCAACTGGAGGGCGAAAGTCCCCGCCCCTCCTCCTGCCCCGTTGATCAGCAACTTCTCCCCGGCCGGTCCCCCGCCGTACAGCAGTGCCTCCAGCGCCAGGACACCCGACTGCGGGACGGCCGCGGCCTCCTCGAACGATAGCCCCTCGGGTTTGGCGACCAGGCGATCTTCAGGGGCGAGGGCGAACTCGGCCAGTCCGCCCCCGTGCTCGAGGACGTCGCACATCACGGCGTCGCCCGCTCGGAAGCGCGTGACCCTATCGCCCACCGCGACGACGCGCCCGGCGAGGTCGGAGCCGAGCACCTGCCGGCGAGGCCGGGAGAGCCCCCTGATCCGCGCGTAGAGGGGACAACCGGCCAGAAACTCGGTGTCCGACGCGTTCAGCGCAACCGCCGCCACCTGCACCAGCACCTCTTGCGCCCCCGGGGAGGGCCGCGTGACCTCCTCCAACGCGAGCCGCTCCGGTCCTCCGTATTCCCTGTAGACGATAGCCTTCACGTGTTGTGCTCCCTACGACTCTCGCGCAGTCGTGCGACGAAGCGTATCTACCTCGATGACTCGCGGATGGACCTATGGTCGCAGCCGCTCGACAGTCTGCGGCAGCTCCGGGGGTCCGTTCCGTGCAGCCACCACACTTGCGAGTTTCCGCGCAAAAATCGGACCACATCCTCGTGCGAAACGGCACAGAAGCAGCCAACTCTACCGGTGGAACAGCATAGCATGCGGAGGGCCCGTTCCCTTCCCTCATCGCTCCGGGCCGACAAGCCTCACCTCGCCGCTGTCGAGAGCGCCCGCCGATCGCTGATTTGGCTGTGCCCCAACGCCAGTCCACGCGTCTTAGTTGACATATAGTTATCGGATTTCGGGCCGTTTCGGGGATTCCACCACCCCGCGCGCCCTGACGCGTCAGAGGGGTCGAGGAGGCGACATCGGCCGCGCGGCCGGAGACGTTGTAATGAGGTCACGACGCCTGCCTCTGGTCGGAGAGTCACCAACAGTACAGACCCTGCGGACAAGTTTGACGGGTTCGCCTACTTGTCCTCGAGCGCAGCTGCGCACCTTTCGAGCAGCTTTCGGAGTGTTTCGCGATCTGTGGCTCCAAGGTGGCGCAGCATGCGCGCTTCCACCGCAGATACCTCGGCGTGACAGGAGGCCACCAGCCGCGCTCCCGCCGCCGTTAGGGTCGCCATGAGGACCCTCCCCTGGGTGGGGTGTGCCTTGCGACCGATCAGGCCCAGCGATTCCAGGTTCTCGACGATCCGAATCATTGTCTGTGGGGTTACGAAGGATCGACGCGCGAGCTCGGCGTTGGAGATCCCTGGTTCCCGCTCCAGCGCCGACAGCACCGCGTACTGTGGCGTGGTCAACTCCTTCGCCTCAAGGACTTCGTCCATGCCGGAACGGAGCCCGGCCTGCACGCGCTTCAACAGGTATCCGATGCGCTTGTCCATGACTTCACCTTGACGACATATATCAGCATGCTTACATGTCTCGGCATCTTGATAGTCATGCCGGGATGAAAGGACAACACAATGGAGACGACGGGAAGTGAGCCAACGACAACAACCATCGATCTCGATGCCCCCCTCGTCACCCTCATCAACGTCTTTGAGGTAGAGCCGGAACGACAGCCTGAGCTCGTCGAACTCCTACAGCGAGCTACCGCCACAGTGATGAGGCACCTACACGGCTTCGTCTCGGCGAACATCCACCGCAGCATCGATGGCGCGCGCGTAGCCAACTACGCACAGTGGCGGTCGATTGAGGACTTCAACCGGATGCTCGCCAATCCTGAAGCGCAGGTCCACATGCGAGAGGCAGGTGCGATGGCGAAAGCAGCGCCGGTCCTCTACCGGGTGAGTTCGATACACCGCTAGTGCGATGTCCCGTAAATTTCTATACATATACATGCTACTGGCGCGTCGGGATCGGGGCTGCGTGCAACCAGCCTGGATGGACTCGAGCTTGACGTGCGCGCGCTCGATCTTGCGAAGGATGTCCTCCAGTTTGGCCGTCCAGACGAATGGCTGCGGGTCATCGTTCCAGGCGACGAGGACCTCTTCGATCGTCTGTACAAGGTCTGGCACGCTGTAGAAGACGCCGCGTCACTCCGCCTTCTCAGTCAACTCCCCAAACCACTGGTGGGAATGCAATGCGCAACAAAGCGCTGAAGGTGTTTCAGCCATGCCTGCACCTCCGGAGTCTTATGGGTGCCGGAGTTGCCCATCACCACGTGCAGTTCCCTGGAAACTCATGGTCAAGCCGTGGTAGGAACTTCAGGGATTCCTGGTGACTGTGCCGGGGCTGGAACTGTCCAATCACCTTTCCATCCAACGTGCTCAGACTCAGAGCTGCCTATCATCGCGGTGGCTGGCAGCTCACCGCCTTCTGTTGGCGCCCGACAAGGGGCCCAAGGTCCGGCCGCCGACACCCCTGAAGCTGTACTCCTTGGAGCGTCGTATTTCCATTTTGTGGGGTTGAGCGCCGGGTCCTCAATGAGACGCCGACCGGAGCTCGGGCTCGCGCCAGCCCGGACGCCCACGTGGCCCGAAGGATGGGTTCGACGCCATCACGCCGGCGCGCCGCGAAACAGGACGCGCTTCAGCTCGTCGCGAAGGCCTGCGATCCCCAGGATCTCGGGGGCGACGCTTGTGTCCGCCAGCGCGTCGTCGAAGTAGTGCATGAGCGAGGTCGTGAGAACGGCCGCCGTTGTCGCGTTCGCGATGGCTGCCGCGACGGGCACGAACGCGACGGCCAAGTTGACCGCGGCCCTCGCGAGCATACCATTCCAGGTCGTCCTCGCGAATGCACGCCACGGCGTCGCGCCGAGCGGCACACCGTGAAGGCGGGCGAGCCGCGCTACCGCCCCCGCGTAAAGGAGAGCGAGCACGATCTCGTCCGCGAGAGGGAATGGCGAGAGGGCCATCGCGATCACGGCGGACGCCACGTTCGCCAGCCTCTTCGTCCGGACGCATTTCGCGTCGTGCTCCATCATGACTGTCCGAATCCTGGAGGATCCCGGGACTCTCGGGAACCCACCTTCAGGCGACCCGCCCGTCGCGAGCTTCCCGGTCGGTTCGGTCCGTCGCTGCGGCGTTATCAAGACCTCGTGCGTGTCTCATGCGTTCCTCCCTGCTCACCGCGGCGCACCGCGCTCGCCCAGGGAACCACGCGGCCCGGGAACGATTCCTCACCTCCGAACAGGTCGCGCGGCACGCCGAGTCTGCCGACGTCGTGCTCGCCCGGTTCGGCTCCGGCCCGGACGGACGCCGCGGCGGCACGCCGGCGACGCCAAGTTGGGCCGAACGTCGTGGATGGAGACCCGCGAGCAGTTCGCGAACTCGCCGGAGGCCTCCTCATGGGCCCGTCGATGGTGTCCGCCGCTCTCCGGGAGCTCGTCGACGCTGCCGCCATCCAGGCCGGGGACGGGGAGCTCGCTCGCGACTGGGCTCTTCGCCCCGCCGACCTCGGGATCGCACGGACGGCACAGGCTGCGTTGGTCCCGCTCGACTCTCCAGTACGTCTCGCAGTGGTTCCTCTGCGACGAAACGCTTCGTGCCACTAACTGCGTCCTCGTCGACTACCACCACAGACTCGAACTATCCAACGTCCTGGGGGGCACCTTCGGGCCGACAACGCGGTCGCATCGCCACTTTTTTTGGGGGGGGGGGGCTTTTGCTCGGTGTCGGCACGTCGGGGCCATCCGAGTTCTGACACCGAACGGGAATCCGCGGAAGTATCACTATGAGCGAATAGACGCGCGAGAATGCCTGGGACACAGCCATATCAAGGTTTCGACCAAGAATAGATTACGTTCACTTACCTTGCTTCTGCGTGACCTCCACATCGGCCCGCTCAGGATGCGCGTGTTGCTTGCCGGAAGTCGCGGCAGGTGCTCCGAGAGAAGTCGCTTCGCACTTTCCGAAGCGGCGCTGCTGTTGGTAGAGGGTCGCGCACAGGGACCGGCGTCAACACGCACACGTCCTTGCCGCACGTTTCGCCGGGCGCGTGAGATGGGCCGCCGCAGGTACGGGCACCGTTAGAGGACCCTATGCGGTGTGGTCTGTCCGTCGAGACGCCCATGTCTCAAGAGTATCCGCCGCGGGGGCCGTCACCCAAGTGCGCGACGTGCTGTGTACGCTCGCGTTCGATGAGCCAGTTCGCGATGGCCTTCCTGGAGAATGTGACGGGCAGAGCGTTCAGCGAGAACCACGCTGCATCATCCAGCTCGGTCCGATCGACGGTGATCGCTCCGTCTGCGTATTCCGCAGTGAATCCGATCATGAGCTGGCTCGGGAAGGGCCAACTCTGGCTGCCGGCATACCGGACATTCGTGATCTGGATTCCCGTCTCTTCCCTGACCTCTCTGCAGGCGCACTCCTCCAGGCTTTCCGCAAAGTCGCAGAAGCCCGACGGGAGACTGTAATAGCCCTTCGGCCAGCCCGGCTTGCGAATCAGGAGCAGCTCGTGAGCGCGGCGAACGAGGACCACGGCGCAGGGGTGGATGTGCGGGAACTGCTCGCATTCGCATGCCCTGCACAGCTTGCCCCAGGTTCCCGTGATCCTCTCAATCCTTCCCCCGCAACGGCAACAGACCGCGCTGCTCCGTTCCCAGCCCAGGATCTGCTGCGCGCGTCCGGCGAGGGTCAGGAATTCGTCGACGAGGGCTTCACTGAGGAACAGATGCAGGAGGGGCTCTGCTCGAAGCTGTGGCGGGAGCCTCTCCTCTTTGCCGATCTCCGCGACACGAAGAGGTCTCCCGTTGCAAGTGGCGGTGTAAATCGCCCCCACGGCGGCGGTGAAAAGCGCCCCCCCTGCTAATCGGCTGTGGCGAGATGGCGCGGGTAGGCGAGAGGGCGAACCGGCCGGGTGCCGGCTATTT
>Ga0335080_10008181_pt1 | contig 10898 bp, 8 predicted proteins | sample Lox_Sample_34_FD_206720 | JGI IMG/M metagenome (GOLD analysis project Ga0335080, IMG submission 206720) | Soil microbial communities from Loxahatchee National Wildlife Refuge, Florida, United States - Lox_Sample_3.4 | ecosystem: Environmental > Terrestrial > Soil > Wetlands | place: USA: Florida...
TGGGGCAGCAGGCCCTGCAGCAGCCGTCCGACCACGCTCGGGCGCAGCATGTGCTGGCCGCGCGCCAGGGGGACCTCGGCGTCCGCGTAGGCGCGATAGCGCTCGCCTTCGGGCACGAACAGCTCGCGGGGGACCCGGCGCATCGCATCCAGCACGCGCTCATCCAGCACGTCCCAGGCGCGCACCTGCTGCTCGATCATCTGCTCGCGCACGTCTGCGGTTTGCATCCTGTTTGTGCCTCGGAATTGGACTTATTACTGGACGGCGGAAAGGTCGCAGAAGTTACGGGTTTTCTGCCCCTATGCCAAGCTCACTTGCGACGAGATATGGTGAAATACCGACGGGGCGTGGGGTGCGCTGCGCTATGCTTCCCGCCGGCACCACAATTCAACCTACAGTGCCCCCGGAGCGCGCGGGAAACCAGCGCCAGGCGTAAGAAGAAAGTAGATGTCGATCATCGGGCTGTTATGCCTACTGTTCGCCCTCGTCGCCGCTCTGCTTCTCGTGCTCTATGCGTTGCAGCGCCGCGACATGCTGAACGTCGTGGAGCTCTCGCAGCAGCTGCAGCGCATCGCTATCGGCGGCCGCCTGGCAGGCCGCGTGGATGTCAGCAGTGACAAGCCGGAGCTCGCCGCGCTCGTCACCGCGGTCAATCACCTGCTGACGCGCGCCGGTTCCGGCGCCGAGCGCGAGGCGACCGAAGCACCCAAGCTGTTCGCCGACCTGGGGGAGCGCATCCACGAGGCGGTGCTGGTGCATCGCGATGTCATCGTGTACGCGAACCGGCAGTTCGCCAGCTTCGTCGGCGTCGACCGGGTGGAGCTGATCGGCCGGCGCCTGGCAGACCTCGTGCCACCGGAATACCAGGATCTCGTCAGCGAGAACATCACGCGCCGGCTTGGCGGCGAGAACGCCGCGGAGCGCTACGAGATCGACATGGTGGGATTGCAGGGCCAGGTGAGCCGGCTCGAGATCTCCTCCACCGTGGTCGAGTACGCGGGCAGCAACGCGCTGCTCATCACCGGCGTCGAGATCATCCCGACACAGACCGTGCAGGCCCTGCGCCTGCCCGCGGAGAGCCCTGCCGAGGAGCCGCAGCTGCTGGCGCTGCAGTCGCTGGCAGAGGCCGTCATCGCCACCGACAAGGACGGGCGCATCAGCTACATGAACCCCGCCGCCGAGCAGCTCACGGCGCTCGAGGCGGGCGCTGCGACCGGCAAGCTCCTCGAGGAGGTCGTGACGCTCGTCGACGAGAGCGAGCGGCGCCTGCTGGCCGACCCGCTGCGCCAGGCGCTCACCAGCGGCGCGACCGTGAATCTGAGTCGCCGGGCGTTACTGCTCTCGCGCGGCAGCGGCGCCGAGCGCGCCATCGAGCTCACGGCCTCGCCGGTGCGCAATGCCGCCCAGGAGCTAATCGGCGCGGTCGTGCTGCTGCACGACGTCACCGAGCTGCGTGGCCTCGCGCGGCAGATGTCCTACCAGGCGACCCACGATGCGCTCACCGGGCTGGTGAACCGGCACGAGTTCGAGCGGCGCCTGCAGGAGGCGATCGACAGCGGTCACCGCGGCGACGGACAGCATGTGCTGTGCTACCTCGATCTTGATCGCTTCAAGCTGGTCAACGACACGAGCGGCCATGTCGCCGGCGACAGCATGCTGCGCGAGGTCGCGAAGCTCTTGCGCGACGCGGTGCGCGACAGCGATACCGTCGGGCGCCTGGGGGGAGACGAGTTCGGGCTGCTGCTGATCGGCTGTCCGCTCGATAAGGCACGCCAGATCGCCGATGACCTCACGCGCGCGGTGGGCGATTACCGCTTCGTGTGGAAGGACAAGATCTTCAACATCGGCGTGTCGGTGGGCCTGGTGGAGATCTCGCGCGAGAGCGGCACGCTCGAGGAGCTGCTCGCGGCGGCCGACACGGCCTGTTACGTCGCGAAGAAGCAGGGTTCCGGACGCGTCGCGGTCTACTCCGCGCGCGATGAGGCGCACGCGCGCCACACCGGGGAGATCCAGTGGCTGCAGCGCCTGCAGAGCGCGCTCAAGGACAACCGCTTCCACCTCTACCACCAGCTCATCGTGTCGGCGCACGGCGAGGACGGCGGTCCGGCCATGGAGGTGCTGGTGCGCCTCGAGGATGAGGCGGGCAAGGAGCTGATGCCGGCCGAGTTCATGCGTGCGGCCGAGCGCTACCGCCTCATGGGGCTGGTGGACCGCTGGGTGGTGCAGACCACACTCGCCGCGCTCGGGCGCGGCGCGCTCGCGGTGCCGGCCAACCGCAGCGTCGCGATCAACATCTCCGGGCAGACGCTCGGGGACCTGCAGTTCCTGGAGTTCGTGGTGGAGTGCTTCGACAGCACCGGCGCGGCGCCGTCACAGGTGTGCTTTGAGATCACCGAGAGTGCGGTGATCGCCAACCTCGATCACGCGCGGCGCTTCGTCGGCGTGCTGCATGGCATGGGCTGCCAGTTTGCGCTCGATGACTTCGGTTCCGGCGTCGGCTCGTTCTCCAACCTGAAGAACCTGCCGCTGGATTACCTGAAGATCGACGGCTCCTTCATGCGCAACCTGGCGCGCGACACCGTCAACCAGGCCATGGTGACCGCGATGATCAAGCTCGCGCGCACCCTCAACTTCAAGGTGATCGCCGAGCAGGTCGAAGACAGTGCCGCCGAGGATGCGGCGCGCAAGATGGGCGTCGACTACCTGCAGGGCTACGCGATCGGGCGACCGCAGCCGCTGTTGCTCGCCGCCTGAAGCGCCGCTCAGGGCTTGAGGGGCTCGAACCTCAGCGCCACCCCGTTCATGCAGTAGCGCTCGCCGGTCGGCCGCGGGCCGTCGGGAAATACGTGCCCGAGATGGCTGCCGCAGCGCGCGCAGTGCACCTCGGTGCGGCGCATGAAGTGGCTGCGGTCGTCTTCGGTGCCGACCGCGCCCGGCAGCGGTTTGAAGAAGCTCGGCCAGCCGCTGCCGCTGTCGAACTTGGTGTCCGAGGAGAACAGCTCCTGCCCGCAGGCCGCGCAGCGGAACATGCCGGCGCGGTGCTCATCGTTCAGAGGACTCGTGCCTGCGCGCTCCGTGCCGTGCGCGCGCAGCACGTTGTAGGCCTCCGGCGATAGCTCGCGCCGCCACTCCTCGTCGGATTTTTCGACCGTAAAGTGCTCGCTGGAGGACATGTCCATCCACCTCCGTTGGCTTGCAAGGCGCGCTGCGCGGCGGCCGCGGCTCCATCAGAGCAGCGGCACCAGCAGCAGCGCCACGATGTTGATGATCTTGATCAGCGGATTGATGGCAGGGCCCGCGGTGTCCTTGTAAGGATCGCCCACCGTGTCGCCGGTGACCGCAGCCTTGTGCGCATCCGAACCCTTGCCACCGAAGTTGCCTTCCTCGATGTATTTCTTGGCATTGTCCCAGGCCCCGCCGCCGGTCGTCATCGAGATGGCCACGAAGAGGCCGGTCACGATGGTGCCGATCAGCAGCCCGCCGAGGGCGCGCACGCCGGCGCCCGGGCCCATCAGCATGTTCATGACCGCCACCAGCACGATCGGCACGAGGATCGGCAGGAGCGAGGGCACGATCATCTCGCGGATCGCCGCGCGCGTGAGCAGGTCGACCGCGCGCGAGTAATCGGGCTTCTCGGCGCCGGTCATGATGCCCTTGATCTCGCGGAACTGGCGCCGCACTTCAACGACCACCGAGCCTGCGGCGCGTCCGACGGCCTCCATGGCCATGGCCGCGAACAGATAGGGTACGAGCCCGCCAATGAACAGGCCGATGATCACGGCCGGATCCGACAACGAGAACACGGCCAGCTTGCCGGCGGCCTCGAGGTTGTGGGTGTAGTCGGCGAACAGCACCAGTGCCGCAAGCCCGGCGGAACCGATGGCGTAGCCCTTGGTGACCGCCTTGGTCGTATTGCCGACCGCATCGAGTGGGTCGGTGATGTCGCGCACGCTCTTCGGCAGCCCGGCCATCTCGGCGATGCCACCGGCGTTGTCGGTGATCGGACCGTAGGCATCCAGTGCCACGATCATGCCGGTCATCGACAGCATCGAGGTGGCCGCGATCGCGATGCCATACAGGCCATTGAGCGCGTAAGCGCCCCAGATCGCCAGGCACACCGCGATCACCGGCAGCGCCGTGGCCTTCATCGACACCCCGAGGCCGGCGATGATGTTGGTGGCGTGCCCGGTCTGGGAGGCGGCGGCCACCTTGCGCACCGGGCTGTACTCGGTGGCGGTGTAGTACTCGGTGATCATGATCATGGCGGCCGTAAGGCCGAGGCCGATCAGGGCGCAGCCGTACAGCGGCAGCACGGCGCCGGGCATGATCTTCTGCGTGATGAACCAGAAGGCCACCGCCGAGACCACGGCGGACACGATGACGCCCTTGTAGAGCGCGTTCATGATCTTGCCGCCGGCACCGACCGAGACGAAGAACGTGCCGATGATGGAGGCGACGATCGAGGCGGCGCCGAGTGCGAGCGGGTAGATCACCGCAGCGAGTGCGGCATCCGCCCCGTTCGGGGTGAACAGCAGCCCGCCGAGCAGCATCGTGGCCACGATGGTGACCGCGTAAGTCTCGAACAGGTCGGCGGCCATGCCGGCACAGTCCCCGACGTTGTCGCCGACGTTGTCGGCGATCACGGCGGGGTTGCGCGGGTCATCCTCGGGGATGCCCGCTTCGACCTTGCCGACGAGATCGGCGCCGACGTCGGCGCCCTTGGTGAAGATGCCGCCGCCGAGGCGCGCGAAGATCGAGATCAGCGAGCCGCCGAAGGCGAGCCCGACGAGCGCGTGCAGCGCGCCGGCCGCGCCGAGGCTGGTGCAGCGGCTGAGGAAGGTGTAGTAGCCGGCGACCCCGACCAGGCCGAGCCCGACCACCAGCATGCCGGTGATGGCCCCGCCGCGGAAGGCGACGCTGAGGGCCGCGTTCAGGCCGCCCGTGGCGGCCTGCGCGGTGCGCACGTTGGCGCGCACGGAGATGTTCATGCCGATGTAGCCGGTGAGACCGGACAGCAGGGCACCCACGGCAAAGCCTCCGGCGGTCGCCCAGCCCAGGGGCGAGAAGCCGATGGCCAGCAGCAGCACGACTCCAACGAGCATGATCGTCGTGTACTGGCGGTTCAGGTAGGCCTTCGCGCCGGCCTGGATGGCGGCGGCGATCTCCTGCATGCGCTCGTTGCCGGCCGGCAGGCGCAAGATCGCGGACATCGAGAACACGCCGTACAGCACGGCCAGAACGCCGGCCGCGATAGCGGCCCCGAGCCACATGGTGGCATTGATCATCGCAGGAACCTCCCCCAAAAAAGGCCGCGCACTATAACACGGCGCCGCCGGGCGCCGGCCGCGGGCGCGGGCCGTATGCTCAAGCGCCGCACGGCCGGATCAGCCGCGGCGCAGCAAGCCTTCAGACCTTGAAGTTGGTGCGCAGCTTGCGCCGCACCGAGCGGCCGCGGATGTGCACGTAGTCCGGCAGACCGCGCTTGTAGGGGGGATAGGCCTCCCCGCCGATGAGGGGCTCGAGGTAACCCCGGCAGGCTGCGCTGATGCCGAAGCCGTCGGCGCGGATGTAGGAGGGGGGGAGCTTCTTTTCCTGGTTGGCCACCGCGGAGAGGGGCACGTGGCCGATGCCCCAGCGGTAGGGGCGCGAGGACTTGCGCACGATGGTGGGCATGACGGCATTGACGCCGCGGATCCCGAGCTCCACGGCAGCCTTGCCGACCGCGTAGGCCTGTTCCACGTCCACCCGCGAGGCGATGTGGCGCGCGGAGCGCTGCAGATAATCGGCCACCGCCCAGTGGTACTTGTAGCCATGGGCCTCGCGCACCATGTTGGCGACCACCGGGGCAACACCGCCGAGCTGCGTATGCCCGAACGCATCCTTGGTGCCGGCGTCGGCGAGGAAGCGCCCGTCGGCATACGCCGCCCCTTCCGAGACCACGATCACGCAGTAGCCGTAATCGCTGACGCACTGCTTCACGCGCGCGAGGAACTTCTCCTCATCGAACGCCACCTCCGGCAGCAGGATCACGTGCGGAGGCTCTGCCGCGCCCTGTCCGGCAAGTCCTGCGGCCGCGGCGATCCAGCCGGCATGCCGCCCCATCACCTCGAGCACGAACACGCGTGTGGAGGTGCGCGCCATGGAGGCGACATCGAGCGCCGCCTCGCGCGTGGAGACGGCCACGTACTTGGCGACCGAACCGAAGCCCGGGCAGCAGTCAGTATGCGGCAGGTCATTGTCGACGGTCTTGGGCACCCCGACGCAGGTGATCGGATAGCCGAGCGAGGCACCCAGCTGCGACACCTTGAGTGCGGTGTCCATCGAGTCGTTGCCGCCGTTGTAGAAGAAGTAGCCGATGTCGTGCGCGCGGAACACCTCGATGAGCCGCTCGTACTCCGCGCGGTTCTCCTCGAGGCCCTTCAGCTTGAAGCGCGCCGAGCCGAAGGCGCCGGCCGGGGTGTACTTCAGTCCGCGTATCACCGCGGGCGGCTCGCGTCCGACGTCGATCAGATCCTCGGTGAGCGCGCCGATGATCCCGTGGCGGCCGGCGTAGACTTTGCCGATGTGCCGGGAGCGCAGGGCCGTCTCGATCACCCCGCAGGCCGAGGCGTTGATCACGGCGGAGACACCGCCTGACTGGGCATAGAAGGCGTTCTGGGGGGCGCGTTTCTTCATGGGGGCTCGGGGGCTGCCGCGATCTCGGGGCCGCAAAGGATAGCGCAGGCTCCACGCCTTGCGCAGGCGCGGGCGATGTTTGACCTCCTCCGGGGCCACCGGTAACGTGGCGCCCCCTTAAGGCTGCCACGGGCAGCGTCTGGCTCGGCAAAAACATGCGCATTGTTCTGTTAGGCGCCCCCGGCTCCGGCAAGGGCACCCAGTCGCAGCGCCTCGTGGGGCGTGTCGGCATCCCGCAGATCTCCACCGGGGACCTGTTGCGCACGGCGGTGTCCAAGGGCACCGAACTTGGCCGGCAGGCCAAGGAAGCCATGGACAGCGGCCGCCTGGTGGATGACTCCCTGGTGCTCGGGATGATCCGCGAGCGCTTGCAGGAGCCTGACACCCGCAAGGGGTTCATTCTCGATGGCTTTCCGCGCAATCTCGCCCAGGCACATGCGCTCGATCACCTGCTCGAGGCCCTCAGGCAGCCGCTGGATGCCGTGGTACAGCTGGAGGTCGACTACGGGGAGCTGGTGCGACGCATCTCCGGGCGACGCACCTGCGCCGATTGCGGCCGGGTGTTCAATCTGCTCACCTCGCCCCCGAGCGGCACGAACGTGCGCTGCCCGAAGACCGCTCAGCCCCATCGTCTGGTGCAGCGCCCCGATGACAACGAGGCAACGGTTGCCGAGCGGCTGCGCGTCTACGATGAGAAGACTCGGCCGCTGATTGATTTCTACCGCGCCCGCGGACTGCTGCGCGTGCTCGACGCCGAGGGCGATCTGGACACCGTGACGCGCCGCCTGGCACAGACGCTCGGCTTGCCGGCACTGCGCTCGGCCCCCAAGCCCAGGCGCGTCGGCGCGCGCAAGAGCCGGCCGAAGCGGCGCGCCGTGGCGCGCGCCAAGCGCGTCACCCGCGTCGCCGGAAAGAAGGCCGCGCCCAAGCGCGCGGTGCGCAAGCCACGCCGGGCGGCCGCCGCCAAGCGCGCGAGCCCCCGCCGCGCGCGACGCCGCTAGCCCCGCGCGGCGTTCACAGCGCCGCGAGCAGCCGCTCGCCGAGCACCGCACGACGCCAGCCGTGCAGCACCGCGGCATCGCGTGCCCCCTCCGCCAGGTCCTCCAGATCGCGCCGCGTGGCCAGCACCTCGGGCGCGAGCTGCAGCTCGCTCGCGACCGCCTGGGAGATGCCGCTCAGCTTCTTCAGCAAGCTCGCCCGCAGCGGATCGGGCCGCTCGCGGCGCGGCAGAGGCGGCGCGGGGTCCCGGATCTCGGCCGCCGCGATCAGCCCCAGCACCTCAGCGCCGCGCCGCTTCACCAGCCCGGGCGGCATTTGCGGAATGGCCTCGAGGGCCGCTTCGCTGCGCGGCACCTGCAGCACGATCTCGCGCAACACGGCCTCATCGAGGATCCAGCCGCGCGGCCGGTCGTGCTCGATGGCGTTGCGCTCGCGCCAGGCGGCAAGTGAGCGCGCCAGGCGCATGCGCCCCTCATCGAGGTGGCGCAGGCCCTTTAGCCGCCTCCATGCCAGCTCCGGATCCACCGACAGGCCCGTCGCGTCGGTGAGCCCGGCGAGCTCCTCGCGCAGCCAGTCGAGGCGGCCCAGCCGCTCCAGTTCCTCCTGCAGCCGCTCGGCGAGCGGCAGCAGATAGTTGACGTCATCGAGGGCGTAGGCGATCTGCTCGGCTGACAGCGGCCGGCGCGACCAGTCGGTGCGCGTGTGCGACTTGGCGAGCTCGTGCCCGAGCAGCCGGCGCACCGCCTCGGCATAACCGATCTGCGCCGGCAGCCCCATGAGCGCCGCACCGATCTGCGTGTCGAACACCGGCTGCGGCAGCCCGGTGATCGGCAGCAACACCTCCAGATCCTGGCGCGAGGCGTGCATGACCTTCAGCACCGTCGGCGCGGCGAGTACCTGCGCCAGTGGCGCGAGCTGGCGCAGCGCCAGCGGATCGATGCAGGCCGCCACGGACGGGGAGGCCAGCTGTACCAGGCACAGCTGCGCGCGGTAGGTGCGCTCGCGCAGGAACTCGGTGTCGAGCGCGACGCGCGGCTGCGTGCACAGATGTGCGGCAAATTCCTCGAGCGCGGCGGCAGTGGTGATGAAGGGCTGCAAAAGCGGTGCGTGGGATCTGTACAATCGGGCGGCGCATTATGCGCAGGAGCGCGCCGATAGCGGAAGCCATGAAGGAGCTCGTCAAGCTCTTTACGCAGATCGCCCTGCTGCGGCGCGGGCCGCAGGACCTGCCGGCGTCGATGCTGCTGCTGGGGCTGACCATCGTCGCTTACCTCGTCATGAATCTGCTGCTGAATGGCCTGCTGCCGCCGGGCGCGCTCAGCGATGCCACCACGCCCGTCACCGAGACCGAGGCGCCGAACTGGTCGGCGCAGCTGCTGCTCGATACCGTCTTCACGCTCGCGTGGTACGTGGTCCTGCTGCGCAGCGCCGGCCGGCGCGAGCGCACCCTGCAGACCACTACCGCGGTGTTCGGTTTTCAGATCGTGCTCGCGCCGCTGCTGTTCCTGTCGAGCTGGCTGTCGTCGCGCTTCCCGCATGGCTCGCCCGGATTCGTGCCGGTGGCGCTGTTCAGCATCGTGGTGTTCGTCTGGCTAGTCGCGGCGAACAGCCACATCGTGAAGGCCGCGCTCGACTGGCCGACCGGCGCGAGCGTGGCGCTCGTCATCCTGCAGATCCTGGCCGGCGAGCTGCTGCGCCGCGCACTGTTCCCCACGGCTTCGAACTAGAAGACCCTTCGCATGCACGTGCACATCCTCGGCATCTGCGGCACCTTCATGGGTGGCATCGCCGCCATCGCGCGTGCCGCAGGCTTTCGCGTCACCGGCTCCGATCGCAACGTCTATCCGCCGATGAGCACGCAGCTTGAGGCACTGGGGATCGAGCTCACCGAGGGGTTCGAGGCGGCGCAGCTGACCCCCTCTCCGGATGTCGTGGTCGTCGGCAACGTCATGACGCGCGGGCAGCCGGTCGTCGAGGCCCTGCTCGAGAGTGGCCTGCCGTACGCTTCCGGTCCTGAGTGGCTGGCGCGCGAGGTACTCAAGGGCCGCCATGTGCTGGCGGTCGCAGGCACGCATGGCAAGACCACCACCAGTTCACTGGTCGCCTGGATTCTCGAGCATGCGGGTCTGAATCCCGGCTTCCTGATCGGCGGGGTTCCGGGGAACTTCGGGCTGAGTGCCCGGCTCGGTGCGGCACCGTTTTTCGTCATCGAGGCCGATGAGTACGACACCGCGTTCTTCGACAAGCGGGCCAAGTTCGTGCACTACCGGCCGCGCACGCTGGTTCTCAACAACCTCGAGTTCGACCACGCCGACATCTACCCGGACCTCCCCGCCATCCAGCGCCAGTTCCACCACCTGGTACGCACCGTACCCGGCAGCGGGCGTATCATCTGGAACGCCGCCGACCCCGCGTTGCGCGCGACGCTCGAGATGGGGTGCTGGACACCCCTCGAGGGCTTCGCCCGTGCACCGCACCCGGACGCGCACTGGCGGGCGCAGGGAAGTGGTGACTACGCGCGCTTCGAGGTGTTCGCAGGTGCCGTCTCCCAGGGCGAGGTGCAGTGGGAGCTGATCGGAGCGCACAACATGGAAAACGCCCTCGCAGCCATCGCCGCGGCGGCCCATGCCGGCGTGCCGGTGCCACGGGCGCTGGCCGCGTTGAAAGAGTTCAAGGGCATCGCGCGGCGCATGGCGCTGGCGGGCGAGGCGCGCGGCGTACGCGTCTACGATGACTTCGCCCACCACCCGACCGCCATCGCGACCACGGTGGATGGCCTGCGCCGCCGCGTGGGTGCGGCGCGCATCATCGCGGTGCTCGAGCCGCGCTCGCACACCATGCGCATGGGAGTGCACCGTGACACACTCGCGCCCTCGCTCGCCGGGGCCGACCAGGTGTGGCTGTACGCGCCGCCCGACCTCGGGTGGGACGTGGAGGCGGTCGCGCGCAGCCTGGGCAAGCGCGGCGAGGTACGGCGCGAGATCGATGCCCTGGTGCGTGACCTGGCAGGAGCGGTGCGCAGCGGGGACCATGTGCTCATCATGAGTAACGGCGGCTTCGATGGCCTGCACGGCAAGCTCCTCGCGGCCCTGCGAAGGTCCGCGCCGCCGTGAGCACCGCGACGCTGCCGCTCTTTCCGCTTGAGACGGTGCTCTTCCCGGGCGGCCCGCTGGCGCTGCGCATCTTCGAGCCGCGCTACCTCGACATGGTGCGGCGCTGCTTCA
>Ga0335080_10008182_pt1 | contig 10897 bp, 5 predicted proteins | sample Lox_Sample_34_FD_206720 | JGI IMG/M metagenome (GOLD analysis project Ga0335080, IMG submission 206720) | Soil microbial communities from Loxahatchee National Wildlife Refuge, Florida, United States - Lox_Sample_3.4 | ecosystem: Environmental > Terrestrial > Soil > Wetlands | place: USA: Florida...
TGCCGACTCGATGCTGATGGCCCGCTTCTGCGCCCGGGTGCGCAAGCGGGCCGACCTGCCGTCGGTGTCGATGCCGGACATCTACAAGCACCCGACGATTCGGAGTCTTGCAGCGGCCCTCGCCAACGACGTCCTGACCGCTGATCCGGCTGACAATCTGACCGCTGTCGCCGAATGCGAGCGGCTCTTCGCGGAGGTGCTGGCCGATATCGTGGGCACCGGGCATGTGTCCGTCGACGACCACTTCTTCGATGACCTCGGTGCCGACTCGATGCTGATGGCCCGCTTCTGCGCCCGGGTGCGCAAGCGGGCCGACCTGCCGTCGGTGTCGATGCCGGACATCTACAAGCACCCGACGATTCGGAGTCTTGCAGCGGCCCTCGCCAACACCAAAACCGACACCAAACCCACCCCTGCCTCGCAGCCAACAACTCCGGCGGCTCTCATTGACCCGCCGAGGCGGGCCCGCAATGGTGAGTACGTCCTCTCCGGAGTGTTGCAGCTCCTGTTCCTCCTCGGCTACCCCGCCCTTACCGCGATCGTCGCTGTGGAGGGCTACGACTGGGTCTCGGCCGGCCCGAACCTGGTCGACATGTACCTGCGGTCGGTCGCGTTCGGCAGCGCGCTGTTCCTCGGCCTCTGCACCATTCCGATCCTCCTCAAGTGGGTGCTCATCGGCCGGTGGAAGCCGCAGGAGATCCGCGTCTGGAGCATGGCGTACCTCCGCTTCTGGCTCGTCAAGACCCTGATCCAGAGGAACCCGATGGCGCTGTTCGTCGGTTCCCCGCTCTACGCGCTCTACCTGAGGGCACTGGGGGCGAAGATCGGGCGCGGCACCGCGATCTTCTCCAAGAACGTGCCCGTGTGCACCGACCTGCTCACCATCGGCGACGGTGCGGTGATCCGGAAGGACTCGTTCTTTACTGGCTACCGGGCCCACAACGGCGTCATCCAGACGGGCGCGGTGAGCATCGGCAAGGACGCGGTCGTCGGCGAGGCGTCGGCGGTCGACATCGGGACCTCGCTGGGTGACGGGGCCCAGCTGGGCCACGCCTCCTCGCTACAAGCCGGACAGGCCGTGCCCGACGGTGAGCGCCGGCACGGCTCCCCCGCGCAGCCGACCGACGTCGACTACCAGAGGGTCCCCACGATGGACGTCAGCACCTGGCGACGGGCCGCCTTCGCGACCGTGCAGCTGGCGAACCTGCTCCTGCTGGCTACGCCGCTGGCGTACCTCATCGCGGTCCTCGCGCTCACGAAGATCCCCCAGCTCGCCACGCTGGAGAACGCGGGACCGGCCTCCCTCACGAGCTGGGCGTTCTACCGCGACGATGCGCTGCTTATCTCCACCGTGCTCTTCTTCGGCGCCGTGCTCGTCGGTTTCGTGTTCGTGGGAACCGTTCCGCGCGTGCTGAACCTCTTCATCACGCCGGACAAGGTCTACCCCTTGTACGGATTCCACTACTGGGTCCACCGCGCTATCGCCCGCACGTCCAACAGCAGGTTCTACATGCGTCTGTGTGGTGACACCTCCTACATCGTCCACTACCTGCGTTGGTTGGGCTACGACCTTCGCGGGGTGCGGCAGACCGGTTCGAACTTCGGCGAGGTCGTCAAGCACGACACCCCGTTCCTCACCTCGGTCGGCAGCGGAACGATGGTCGCGGACAGGCTGTCCATCATGAATGCCGATTTCTCGAACACGTCCTTCCGCCTGTCCCGCGTGTCGATCGGGGCAGAGAACTTCCTGGGGAACCGGATCGCCTATCCCTCGCAGGCCAAGACGGGCGACAACTGCCTCCTCGGGACGAAGGTCATGGTTCCCCTCGATGGACAGGTGCGGGAAGGCGTGGGCCTGCTGGGCGCGCCCGGCTTCGAGATCCCGCGGTCGGTCAAGCGCGACAAGCAGCTCGACGTGAATAGCGCGGAGGAGCTGCGCCGCGGCCTCATGAGTAAGAACATCCACAACACCATCACCCTGACGCTGATGCTGCTGTGGCAGTGGACCTTCTTCTTCGCCGTCACCGTGCTCTACCTGGCCGGCGTCGACCTCTGGGCCTCCCTGGGTGCGCTCGTGTTCGGACTGGCGACCGTCGGGATCTTCGTCTTCTTCGTCGCCTACAACATCCTGGTCGACCGGCTGGTCCGGCCGCTCATGGCCTTGCGGCCGCACGGCTGCTCGATCTACGACCGCGCCTTCTGGCGGCACGAACGCTATTGGAAGATAGCTTCCATCAATTATCTCGAGGCCTTCAACGGCACCCCGATCAGGACCGTGCTCTTGCGGCTGCTGGGTGCGCGGATCGGCCGCCGGGTCTTCGACGACGGCGTCGGCATGCCCGAGCGGAGGTTCACCACGGTCGGTGACGGCTGCACGCTCAACGTGGGCACGGTCCTCCAGTGCCACTCGCAGGAGGACGGCGGATTTAAGTCCGACCGCATCGCGATCGGTGCCGGCTGTACGCTCGGCGTCGACGCATGGGTCCACTACGGCGTGACGATGGGCGACGGCGCGGTGCTTGCCACCGGCTCCTTCCTCATGAAGGGCGAGGAAGTGCCACCGAACGCACTGTGGGGCGGAAACCCCGCCGAGAAGATGCGCGAGCACTCGGGCGATCTGCCGGTCCGAAAGACCAGCATCGACGACAACCGCGCCGTGCTCGTCCGCGGCGACTGACACCCGGCAAACGTGGAACGTAGGGACGATTCGATGGACAAGCGGATTGAAACCGGCCGGGAGTTCTGGCGGGCCGTCCTGCTCGCGGGCGGCGCGACCGCGATCCCGCGGTGGACGCTCGACCCGGCACCGGGCGTCGCTGAGCACGTCGCGACCCTCGATGACGACCTCGCGGCAGCGGTGCGCCGGCTGGCAGATGAGCTGGAGCTGCCGCTGCGCTCGGTGACGCTGGCCGCGCACGCGAAGGTGCTGGCGGCGCTGTCCGGCGAGCAGGACGTGGTGACCGGCTACGCGGCCGGGCCCGGTGGGCGGCCACTGCCCTGCCCGCTCACGACCGAAGCCCGCTCCTGGCGGTCGCTGCTGCAGGACACCGCTCGTGTCGAGTCGGACCTGCTACAGCACAGGGACGTCGCGGTGGACGAGCTCAAGCGCGAGCTGGGCGTGGCCGGGCCGGCGTTCGAGACCGAGTTCGACCCGATCGGCAGCCTCGGCACCGGCGGCAAGATCAGCACTGACCTCGCCGGGGACGCCGTGCTCCGGGTGGCGCCCGCGACCCCCGGCGGCCGGCTCGCGCTGCACCTGCGCTACCGCACCGACGCGCTCGACGCGGGCAGCGCCGAGAGGATCGCCGGCTACCACCTCACCGCCCTGGCGCTGATGGTCGCCGACCCGGGCGCCGCCCACGGGCGGGCGAGCCTGCTGTCGGACGAGGAGCTGCGCTTCCAGCTCGACCGGCTGGCCGGGCCGCGCCGGGAGCTGCCGGACCGCCGGTTCCACGAGCTGTTCGAGCAGCGCGTGCGGATGCACCCGGACGCCGTCGCGGCCGTGGACCGCGACCAGCAGGGGACCTACCGGGAACTCAACGCGCACGCCAACCGGCTGGCGCGGGCGCTGCTGGCGCGTGGGCTGCGCCGCGAGGGCGTGGTCGCGGTGGTGACCGAGCGGAACCTGGACTGGATGGCCTCCGTCATCGCGATCTTCAAGGCCGGTGGCGCGTATCTGCCGATCGAGCCGTACCTGCTGGCCGATCGGATCGCGACCACGCTGGCGCGGGCCGGGTGCACGCTGGTGCTGACCGAACCCGGCAGTACCACCATGCTCGACAAGGCCCTCGACACGCTGCCCGGCGTGCAGAAGATCATCATCGAGGAGGCCTGCGCCGAGGGCTATGCCGACGACGACCTGGGCGTCGCCGTGGCGGCCGATCAGCTCGCCTACATCTACTTCACTTCCGGCTCCACAGGCGAGCCCAAGGGGGCGATGTGCGAGCACGCCGGCCTGCTCAACCACCTCTACGCCAAGATCGACGACCTTGGGGTGGGCCCGGCGCACGGCGCGCCCGTGGTCGCCCAGACCGCGCCGCAGTGCTTCGACATCTCACTGTGGCAACTGGTGTCGGCGCTCCTGGTCGGGGGGCGAACCCTGATCGTCGAGCAGGAGGTAATCCTCGACGTCGCGCGGTACGTCGACTCGATCGTCCGCGGCCGGGTCGGCGTCGCGCAGGTCGTCCCGTCCTATCTCGAGGTTGTGCTGACCTACCTCGAGCAGTATCCCCGGAAACTTCCAGACCTGCGGTGCGTGTCGGCCACCGGTGAGGCGCTGAAGAAGGAGCTCGTGCAGCGCTGGTTCGGGTTGCACCCCGAGATCAGGCTGGTCAACGCATACGGCCTGACCGAGACCTCCGACGACACCAATCACGAGATCATGACGCGGGTGCCCGAGTCCGACCGGATCCCGCTCGGTCCTCCTATCCACAACGTGCACGTCTACGTTGTCGACGAGCACCTGTCACCGGTGCCCCTCGGTGCCCCTGGCGAGATCGTCTTCTCCGGCGTCTGCGTCGGCCGCGGGTACGTCAACGATCCCGAGCGCACCCGGCGAGCCTTCATGGCCGACCCGCACCGGCCGGCCCAGCGGCTCTACCGCGGCGGCGACCACGGCCGCTGGTTGCCCGGCGGCAAGCTGGAGTTCCTCGGCCGCCGGGATACCCAGGTCAAGATCCGTGGCTTCCGGATCGAGATCGGCGAGATCGAGAACGCGCTGTTGCGCGTCCCGGGTGCCCGCGACGGGGCGGTGGTGGTCGCCGAACGGGCCGGCCAGGACAAGCACCTGGTGGCCTTCTACAGCTGCGAGCGGCCGGTCGAGGTCGACGTCCTGCGGGACCGGCTGGGTGCGTCGCTGCCCGAGTACATGGTTCCGTCGGCATTCCACTGGCGGGACGGCCTCCCGCTGACCGCGAACAGCAAGATCGATCGGAAGGCGCTCACCACGCTCGCCGCAGAGCTCGATGCGGTCGACGTAGGTTCCGAGGCGCCGGGCACGCCCACCGAGCGGCGCATTGCGGCCGCGTGGGCGCAGGTGCTCGGCATGCGCGAGGACCAGATCGGCCGGCGGGACCACTTCTTCGACCTGGGTGGCACGTCGCTCTCGGCGGTGAAGCTCGCGATCGCCCTGAACCGAGCGGTGTCCCTCGAGGACATCGCCGAGCACCCGATCCTCGGGGATATGGCCGAGTTGCTGCACCGAGAGCACGCCCCCGAACTGCTGACCTCCGCCTCTGGTGGGAATTGAAAGGAGATCGGGATGTCGTCCTCATCAAGGTTGCTGTTGGACGTGGATCTGCAGCCCGGCAGGGTGCCGGTGCTGCGAGCCGATGCCACCGGCGACGGACCGGGCTGGGCGGCCGTGCACCGCGACGCCTTGCGCGCCGTCGTCGCCGAGCACGGTGCGGTCCTGGTCCGCGGTCTCGGGCTGCGCGACGCGGCCGAGGTCGCTGCCGTGTTCCGTGGGCTGGCCACCGCCGGCCTGGTGATCGAGAGGGAGGCGTTCGCGGAGCGGCAGACCTACTCCGAGGGCGTGTACTCCTCGTCGAAGTGGCCGCCGAACCAGCAGATGTGCATGCACCACGAACTGAGCTACCGGCTCGAGTTTCCCGGCCTGATGCTGTTCGCGTGCCTGTCCGCGCCCACCAAGGGCGGGGTGACCGGTGTGGCGGACTCGACGGCCGTGCTCGACGCGCTGCCCGGTGACCTCGTCGAGCGGTTCGAGCGGGAAGGCTGGCTGCTCACCCGCAACTACAACGAGGAGATCGGGGCGTCCGTCGCCGAGGCGTTTGGCACCGAGGACCGTGGCGCGGTCGAGAGCTACTGCCGCGCCAGCGCGATCGAGTTCGAGTGGCAGCCCGACGGCGGACTGCGCACCTGGCAGCGCCGCAGCGCCGTGGTGCGGCACCCGGTCACCGGCCGGCGCTGCTGGTTCAACCAGATCGCGTTCCTCAACGAGTGGACGCTCGACGCCGAGGTGCGCGAGTTCCTGGTGGACGTCTACGGCGCCGAAGGGCTGCCGTTCAATACCCTCTTCGGGGGCGGCGACCCGGTCGGCGAGGACGTCGTGGAACTGCTCAACGAGGTGTACAAGGCCAAAACCATGCGGGAGCCCTGGCAGGCGGGCGATCTGATGCTCGTCGACAACATCCGCAGCGCACACAGCAGGGAGCCCTTCACCGGACCGCGTGAAGTCCTGGTCGGGATGGCCGACCAGGTGCGCCTGGCCGACTGCTCGCCGACGGTCAAGGTGAACGCCGGATGACCACGTCCCTCGTGCGACCGTTTGCGGTCATCTCCGGTGCCCGGGTCCACCGGGCGCTGGACGGGCGCGAGAAAGCAGATCGTGGAGTTGGTCGAGGCCACCTACCGGCTGCACGCCGCCGGTGAAAAGGTGAACCCCCCGTCGTACTTTCCGCGATTCCCGGACCGCCCAGCCTCGCGGATCATTACCCGGCCGGCATCGCTCGGCGGGACGTTTCAGGTAGACGGCCTGAAGTGGACCTCCAGCTTTCCGGGGAACGTGGCGCTCCGTACCCCGCGGGCCTCGGTCGTGCTGATCGTCGGCAATTTCTGCCGGTGGATCCGCCGAATAGGAATCCGTGCCTGGCCAGCCGGTGGCAGGCACGGACCGTGTCCGCCTCCTCGAGGCGGACCACATCCTCCACGTAGGACGTATCGAGCAACGGCGGATGGACGCTGGTGCCCAGTCCGGGAATCATCCGTCGACCCGGGGCCCCGCGAAAGCCACCGAGCCGACGCTGTCCACGGCGATGACCTGCACCTCCCGATGCCACTCCCGGAAGTGGCGCGCGCAGCCCATCAGGGTCCCGGCGGTGCCTGCGCCGACGAACAGCACATCCAGCCGCGAGAACTGGCGCGCGATCGCCGGTGCCGTCGTGCGGTAGTGCGCCTGCCAGTTTCCCGGATTGATGTACTGCTTGAGCCACACGTACCGGTCGTCGGAGGCGCACAGCGCCCGCACGTAGTCGAGCCGTGCGCCAAGGAAGCCATCGACGGGATCCGGCTCGGCGATTCTGCCCGGCGAAAGGAACAGAAAGGAATCCGCCGAAATGATCATCCGGTTGCCGGACCTCGTCGCGAGGTGCGCCCAACGCAACCCCGGCGCGCCCGCCCTGACCGCGCGGACGACCACGATCTCCTACACCGATCTGCACGAGCGGATGGAGCTCGCGGCCGCCGGCCTGCGCGACCTCGGGCTCGATGGTGGCGAGCGCGTAGCGGTCTTCCTCGACAAGAGGATCGAGACCGTCGTGGCGCTGCTCGCCTGCTCGCGGGCCGGTGGCGTGTTCGTCCCAGTGAATCCCATGCTGCGGGCGAGGCAAGTGAGGCACATCCTCGACGACTGCGCCGTGCGGGTACTGGTGACCTCCACGGACCGGCTGCGGGCCGTGCGCGCCGAGCTCGCCGCCTGCAAGTCACTCTCCCACGTCCTCGTGCTGGGCGACTCGCTTGTTGAGGACGAGGAAGCCCCTTACCGCGTGCTCCCCTGGTCGGAGGTCATCGAGCGCGCGAGGCAGGCCGTGTGTCCTCCGACGGGCGGCGTCGACACGGATGTGGCCGCGATCCTCTACACATCGGGGAGCACCGGGGCCCCGAAGGGCGTCGTGCTGTCGCACCGCAACCTCGTCGTCGGCGCGGAGAGCGTCAGCACTTACCTGAACAACACGGCAGAGGACCGGATCCTGGCCGTTCTCCCGCTGAGCTTCGACGCCGGACTGAGCCAGTTGACGACCGGCTTCTGCGTCGGCGCCCACGTGGTGCTCGCCGACTACCTGCTGCCGAGGGATGTCGTCCGGCTGTGCGCGGAGCACCGCATCACCGGGCTGGTGGGCGTACCGTCGCTGTGGATCCAGCTCGCAGCCCAGACGTGGCCGTCCGAGGCCGTGGCCGGGGTGCGCTACTTCGCAAACACTGGGGGGCGACTTCCGCGCGTTACCCTGCAACGACTGCGAGCGATCTTCCGGACTGCGGCGCCCTACCTGATGTACGGCCTCACAGAGGCGTTCCGATCCACCTACCTCGATCCCTGGGAGGTCGACCGGCGCCCCGATTCGATCGGCAAGGCCATCCCGAACGCCGAGATCCTCGTGGTCCGGGAGGACGGCGGGCTGTGTCGTCCGGGCGAGCCGGGTGAGCTGGTGCACCGAGGTCCGCTTGTCACGTTGGGTTATTGGAATGACGCGGAGCGCACGGCCGAGCGGTTCCGGCCGCCGCCGAACCGTCCGGTCGAGCTGTGTACGCCCGAGCTGGCGGTCTGGTCCGGCGATGTCGTCGTCCGCGACGAGGAGGGCTTCCTGTACTTCGTCGGACGGCGCGACGACATGATCAAGACATCGGGGTATCGGGTCAGCCCGCTAGAGATCGAGGAAGTGACGTACGAGACTGGCCTGGTCCACGGTGCCGTCGCCCTAGGCCTCGAGGACGAGGCACTTGGCCACCGGATCGTCCTCGTCGTGACACCCTGCGATCCCGCCGGCTTCGACCCGGCCGCGGTGACCGCACGCCTGCGGCAGGAACTACCCAGCTACATGGTGCCCGCCGAGGTGGTGGTCCATAGTGTCCTGCCCCGATCGCCGAACGGCAAGTTCGACCGGGCGTTCCTTCGCCACGAGCTCGCCGCCTCCCGCCCTCAGGGGCCCGCATGACCGCAGTCGCCTACGCGCACCCCACGATCAGCCGGTTCGCGATCGCCGCCGGCATGCTCCAAATCGGCGGCCTCCCGGTCGGGTTGCTCGCTGAGCGCGCCGGTGCCACCCCGTTCTTCGCCTACGAGTGCACCGGCTTCACCCGGCGTGTCGAGGAACTGCGCCGCGCCCTGCCGGACGACATCCACCTCAGCTACGCGGTCAAGGCCAATCCGATGCCCGCCTTGGTGCAGCACTTCAGCAGGCAGGTCGACGGCTTCGATGTTGCATCGGCAGGCGAGATGGCTGTCGCGGCGGACACGCCGATCCCTGCTGACCGAGCGAGCTTCGCAGGACCAGGCAAGACTCCCGCGGAGCTGAGTCGCGCCGTGGCGGCGAGGGTGACGATCAGCCTCGAATCGGAGACCGAAGCGTTGCGGGTGGCGGCCATCGGGGAGCGGCTGGGTGTACGGCCCCGCGTCGCGGCCCGCGTCAATCCCGACTTCCAGGTCAAGGGCTCGGGCATGCGCCTCGGCAGCGGCTCGCAGCAGTTCGGCGTTGACGCTGAGCAGGTGCCCGCGCTCCTCACCCTGCTGGCGGCGATGGACCTCGACGTCCTCGGCTTTCATGTGTTCGCCGGCTCGCTGAACTTCTACGCCGATATCCTTGCCGAGGCCCACGGCAGGACCGCTGACCTCGTCGTGCGGCTCGTCGGCGCAGCCCCACAGCCTGTCCGCTACGTCAACCTCGGCGGTGGGCTCGGTATCCCGTACTTCGAACGCGACCAGGCGCTGGACCTCGCGACCATCGGCGACAACCGCGCTGCGGTGATGTCCGAGCGGCTCCGCCCCGCGCTGCCCGAGGCGCGGTTCGTCCTCGAGCTCGGCCGCTTCCTGGTCGGCGAAGCCGGCGGATACGTCACCCGAGTCGTCGACCGCATGGAGTCGCGCGGCCACACCTTCCTCGTCGTCGATGGGGGCCTCCACCATCAGCTCGCTGCCTCGGGGTCCTTCGGGCTGGTCATCCGGAAGAACTACCCGGTCGCCATCGCGAACCGAATGGGCGTCCCAGGTGCTGAGACCGTCAGCGTCGTCGGGTGCTTGTGCACCCCGCTAGACCTGCTCGCACCTGATGTCTGCCTCCGCGTGCCGAGATCGGCGACCTTGTGGCGGTCTTTCAGGCCGGCGCCTACGGGATGGCGGCCAGTCCCACAGCGTTCCTCGGCCATCCGACACCGACGGAGCTGTTGGTTTAGATCGCAGGCCGCCGGGTTTGCACGACCGATGAGGAGAAGCCATATGGCTCGCTCGCCAGAGATCTCGCAGGCGATTTTGGAGGACGTCAAGGCCGTCGTGGTGGTCACGCTGGACATCGAGGACCAGGCCGATGACCTCGGGCCGGAGACGGGACTATACGGCAATCTTCCTCAGCTCGACTCGCTCAGCGTCGTCAAGCTCATCGTCGCCTTGCAGAAACGGTTCGGGATGGAGATCGAAATCAGCGAGATCGTCGGTGACATCTTCGACACCCTCGGGCGGCTCGCGGCCTTTGTGGAGTCCAAGGTGCGCCGGGAGCCGCTCCGCGGAGTCGAGTACTAAAGGCTGCGCCCCGTCATGACAATCGCCGACCCGGTCCCGCGCCGGGCGCGCGTCACCGCGGTGCTGCCTTGCTCGGAATGATGGCGATGCACACCCTCGACGCCTTCGACGACGATGGCGCTCCCACAACGGCGACCTTCGTCGCCGCCGGGCGGTCGACGGCGACGTTCGTCTCAGCCTGGCGTTCATGTCCGGTGGTCGACGGGTTGTGCGGGGGCAGGACCGGACGGCGGTGGCGGGCGGCCTCGTGGTCCGGGCGCTCCTGATCGGTGTGATCAGCCTCGCCCGGGGAATGCTCGCGCAGGAGAGCGGCGTCGAGGGGATCCTGCCGTTCTGCGCCGTGCTGTTCCTTCTCGCCTATCCTCTGCTCGGTTCTGGAGTTCGGGAAGTCAGGCCAGGGCCGTGGGCACTTGGATCGGCCGTTTACAAGGCGGCTGTTCTGGGCAGTGGCTTGCAGCGCGGACATGGGTTGGACATGGGTACGGTGCGTCGCCGTCAAAGTCGAGCATGCGGGTGGCCTCGTCGCACTCGCCGCACCATGGCGCCCTTGCCGATTGCTTGGACGGCGCGGGCAGCTCGGCGGGCGAGAGTCGCGCGGCCAGCACGGCGTACGGGTTGCGCACGCGGCGGCGCAAACTGGTAGGGAGCAAC
>Ga0335080_10008183_pt1 | contig 10897 bp, 8 predicted proteins | sample Lox_Sample_34_FD_206720 | JGI IMG/M metagenome (GOLD analysis project Ga0335080, IMG submission 206720) | Soil microbial communities from Loxahatchee National Wildlife Refuge, Florida, United States - Lox_Sample_3.4 | ecosystem: Environmental > Terrestrial > Soil > Wetlands | place: USA: Florida...
GGGCCAAGGGCCACCGGGCCTCCGGGATGACGACGGACGGCGGCTTCGCCGAGTACGCCGTGCATCACGTCAGCGCGCTGTACCCGCTGCCGCCGCAGCTCTCCTTCGAGGACGGCGTCGTCATCACCACCGCGGGCACCGGCCTGTACGGGCTGGATGTGGCGGGCGGGTACATCGCCGGGCTTGACATTGTGGTGTTCGGCCCGGGGCCGGTCGGCCTCGCCACCGTGCAGGTGTGCAAGGCGCTGGGGGCGAGGCAGGTCATCCTGGTCGGCACCCGGCCGTCCCCGCTGGAGCTGGGCCGCCGGCTGGGGGCCGACCATGTGATCAACGTCCGGCAGGCCGACCCGGTGCCAGCGGTCCTCGGCCTCACCGCGGGCGCGGGCGCCGACATGGCCATCGAGTGCTCCGGCGGCGTCGAGGCGCCCCAGCAGTGTGCCGAGATCACCAAGCGCGGCGGCAAGATCGTCGTCGTCGCGTTCTACCCGGGCAAGGTGACCCTCGACCTGGGCGCGGTCGTCCGCAAGGACATCAGCATCCACACTTCCCGCGGCGAGGGAGGCAACAACGTCAAGCGGGCCGTCGCCCTGGCAGCCCAGGGGAAGCTCCGCGGCGCGGAGATGGTGACCCACCGTTTCCCGCTGGAGGACATCACCACGGCGTTCCGGGTGGTGCGGGAGCGTGACGGCGACCCGGTCAAGGTCGTCATCGTCCCCTAGGGCCCGGCCCCGGCGGCCCCGGCCGGCCGCCGGTCTTGTTGCCGTCAGCGGCCACGGTGGATAATGCCTGCGATGCGACCCTTCGGTTGAGGCTGAGCTCCTGACGCCCGGCAGCGGGCCGCTGGCGGATCCGGCCAGCGGCCGTGCTGCCCCGCCGTCCGGCGCCACCGGGCCGACCGCGAGCCCGCGGCGGCGCGGGCACCGCCTTCCTGCCGGGGGCCTGAGCCCCCACCGGCCGTGCCCAGCACCACCGCCAGGAAGGTTGCCATGCCCAGCGAGAACGAGAACCTGGTCCGCGCCGCGTACGAGGCCTACGGCCGCGGCGATATGTCGCAGCTGCTGGAGCTCATCGACCCGGACCTGGAGTGGACCTATCTCGATCCCGCTTTCGAGGACCCGGCGCCGCAGACCTGCCACGGCCGCCCGGAGCTGCAGCGGGCCCTGGCGGGGCAGGCCAGGCAGGGGCTGGTGTCCCAGCTGGAAGAGGTCACCGCGCAGGGCGACAAGGTCATGGTCGTGATCCGGACGCCGGGCATAGACCAGCGGCGGGCCCGGCAGGCCGGAGACCGGAACTACCTGGTCCTCACCTTCGGGCAGGGCCGCGTCGTCGCGATGCGCGCGTGCCGGGACCGGGATGAGGCACGCGGCTTCGCGGGGATCGGGTAGGGCGGCCCCTGGCCGGGCAGCGAGGCAGGAGGCTGACGGTGACGCTGGAGGTCAAGCGATTGCATCTGGCGAGCCTGCGCGGCGTCGACGGCCTGGAGTGGCCGGTGCACGGCTTCGTGGTCACCCACCCCAACGGTGCGGTGCTGGTGGACACCGGGGTCGGCGGGCCGCAGCAGTGGCTGGACGACTGGCGGGTGGTCAACCGCTCGGCCGCGGACGCGCTCGCCGAGCTGGACATGACCCCGGGCGACATCGACCTGGTGATCAACACGCACCTGCATTTCGACCACTGCGGGCAGAACGCGGTCTTCGCGCACGCCGCCTGTTACGTCCAGCGCGCCGAGCTGGCCCGCGCGCAGCGCGAGTCGCCGGAGCTGTACGACTGGTTCGGCTTCATGAACGCACGGTTCGAGCTGCTCGACGGGGACGCCGAGGTGCTGCCCGGGCTGGCGGTGATCGCCACCCCCGGGCACACCGCCGGCCACCAGTGCGTCGTCGTTCACTCCGATGGCGCCCCATCCGAGCTGCTGATCGGGGACGCGGCGTACACGCCGCGCCAGTACACCGGGCCGGCCGACGGCAAGCTGCCAGCCGGGCAGGCCAGCGACCCCGCGGCCTGGCGGCAGTCCCTGCGGCGGATCCACGAGGTGGGCGCCGCCCGGGTGCACTTCTGCCACCACACCGGCATCATTCACCGCTGAGGCGGCCCGAAGGACCCGCACCGCCCCAGCTGTCCGCCGCCCACGCTCCCACCGATGAGGCCGCCGCGCCAGCCGGGACCACGCCGTCTGACGACTGGGCCGTGACACGATCTCCGGCAGAGCTGGCCATCACCGGCCCGAGGCTCGCCATGACCAGTGCCAGGTGAAACGATCACGAGATGACGTCCTCCCCGCCAGGACCGGACCGGGGCGGCAACGCGGGCCCGCCCGCGCGGCCGCGTACCGGCCCAAGTCCTGGGCTGATCGTGGAGGATCAGGCGCCGCACCGGATCCGCAGGCCGATCGACCTGCTGCGGTGCCTGCTCGCCGTGCTGGGGATCGTCGTGGCCACCGGGATCGGCCTGCTCGCCGGCGCGACAGCGACCGGCGTGCAGATCGACGCCGTGGGCGCCAGCCGCCGGCTGCCGCACCCGGTGCTGGCGCTGCTCGGGGTCGCGGCGACGCTGGCGCTGCTGCTGTGGCCGGCGGCGATCGCCATCCGCCAGCTCAGCCGCCGCCATCCCCGGCGGCTCGCCGAGGCGCTGCTGACCGGGGCCGGCGCGATAGCCCTGGTCGCGCTCGCCAACGCGGCGATGCAGCACGGGGCCGCCGCGTCGCTCTATCACGCCATCGCCGTGCCGCGCTCGGGCGCCGCCGGCCCGCTCGACGGCTACCTCGCTGGCCTCGCCGCCTATGCCACGATCATCGGCCTGACCGGATCATCGCGCTGGCGGACCGGCCTGTGGCTGGCGGTCGGGGTGTACGCACTCACCAGCCTTGCCACCGCCAGCACCACCGTGCTCTCGCTCCTGATCACCTTGCTGCTCGGCCGCGCCATCGGCCTCGGCGTGCGGTACGCCGCTGGCGAGTGGTCCCAGCGGCCGACCGCGGAGGAGATCGCAGCCGGGCTGGGCTCGGCGGGCCACCCGGTGGTCGCGATGCGGCGCGTCGGCCAGGACGGCAACGAGTCCCGCCGTTACACCGCGACGGCGCTCGGCGGCGACCGGCTGGACGTGCGGGTGTTCGACCGTGACCAGGAGGCGGCCGGGGCGCTGTACCGGATCTACCGCTGGCTGCGGCTGCAGGGGCAGGTGCGCCACGGCACGCCGCTGACGCTGGGGCGGGCGGTGGAGCGCCGGGCGCTGCTGTCCTACGCCGCCGACGAGGCGGGCGTACGGACGCCCCGCCTTCTCGCGCTGATCAGCGTCGGCGCCGACGCGACCGCGCTCGCCCATGAGCAGCAGGCCGGCACGACGCTGGCCGAGCTGGCCGCATCGGCTCCGGCCAGGCAGGACGAGCCCGGCCCGGGCGGGACGGCGCAGCCGCACCCTGACCCCGCCGGGCCTGACGAGGCTCACCCGGGCGCGGCCCAGCCGGACCCGGCCCCCTCGGATCCGGCTCTCCGGGACAAGGCCGGCCCGGCCGATTCCCAGCCGACCGATGACCAGCTGCTGCGGGTATGGGAGGCCGTCCTCCAGCTGCATGCGCACCGTGTCACGCACCGGGCGCTGACCGCGGACCGCATCCTGTTCGCCGACGACGGCAACGTCGTGCTGCTCGATCCCAGCGCCGGCGACGTGGCAGCCACCGACCTCCAGCTCCGCCTCGACCTGGCCCAGCTGCTGGCCGAGCTGGCCCTGCTCGTCGGACCGGACCGCACGGCCAGCCTGGCGGTCAAGGCGGTCGGCGCCGATGAGCTTGTCCCGGTGGTCCCGCTGCTCCAGCCGATCGTGCTGTACCGCTCCACCCGCGCGGCCGTGCGCCGCCACCGGGACGTCCTGCCCGAGCTGCGCAAACAGCTCCTCGCCGCCACCCCGGGTGAAGACGCCCCGCCGGTCCGGCTGGAACGGGTCCGCCCCCGCACCGTGCTGACCCTGATCGCCAGCCTGGCCGCCGCCTACCTGCTGCTCGGCGAGCTCGGACGGGTGAGCCTGCTCAGCACGCTGCGGTCCGCCGACTGGCGCTGGACCGCGCTGGCGCTGGTGCTGTCCGCGCTGACCTACGTCGGCGCGGCGTGGTCGCTGTCCGGCTATGTGCCGGACCGGCTCCGGTTCGTCCCCACGGTCCTCGCCCAGCTGGCCGGCTCGTTCGTCACGCTCGTCACCCCGGCCGCCGTCGGCGGCGCGGCCCTGAACATCCGGTATCTCCAGCGCCGGAGGGTCCCGGCGGCGGTCGCGGCGGCGAGCGTCGGCCTCTCCCAGGTCGTCGCGTTCACGCTGCATATCCTGCTGCTGGTCGTGTTCGCCGCGATCACCGGCACCCAGAGCCATTCCCTGCAGCCACCGACCTGGGTCTACTTCGTCATCGCCGCCCTGATCGCCATCGTGCTCGCGGTGATCGCGGTGCCACCGGGGCGCCGGCTGCTGCGCGCCCGGCTGTCACCGGTGCTGGGCCAGGTGCTGCCGCGGCTGTTCGCGGTGATGCAGCAGCCCCGCAAGCTGGCGGAGGGAATCGGTGGCGCACTGCTGCTCACGGGGGCCTACATCTTGTGCCTCGACGCCTGCATCCGGGCGCTCGGCGGCTCCATCCCGCTGGCGAGCACGGCCGTGGTCTACCTGACCGGCGCCGCCCTCGGGTCGGCAGTGCCGACCCCCGGCGGGCTCGGTGCGGTGGAAGCGGCGCTGTCGGCCGGGCTCACCGCGGCCGGGCTTCCCGGCGCGACCGCGGTCAGCACGGTGCTGCTGTTCCGCATTCTCACGTTCTGGCTCCCGGTCCCGCTGGGCTGGGGCGCCCTCAACTACCTGGAGCGGCGCGAATACCTCTGAGCGCCGCGGTGGTACCGTCGGCTGCCCAGGCCGCGAGGCCCGGAGCCCTCCGGTTACGGCGGGCCTCCTTGTGCCGGAATCCTCTGCGCGATCGCCAGCGCCATGGTTGGCTGGCGCAAAGGCAGAGCTGACTTGGACGGGAGTGGGGGGAGCGGGAACTGCTGCGCGGACACGTTTCCAGCTACCGCCGCCGGGAGGTACTCACCCTGGCGGGGCTGGCGGCCGCCGGGCTGGCCGCCGCTGGCTGTGGCACCGCGTCCAGCCCACCCCTGCCGCGCGCCCGGCCGACCAGCTCGGCGGCCGGATTCTGGGCTGACCAGCGCAGGCACGGCCAGGTGGACTTCGCCAACTGGCCGCTGTACATCGATCCCGGGCACCAGACCCTGAAAGAGTTCACCGCCACGACCGGCATCAGCGTGAGCTACACAGAGGTCATCCAGGACACCCCGTCCTGGTTCGCCAAGATCAACCCGATATTGCAGGCCGGCGACTCCATCGGCTACGACGTCATGGTCATCACCGATGGCTTCCAGTTCTCGCAGCTGCTGGCCGATGGCAAGCTCGTGCCGCTCGACCAGCACATGCTGGGCAACTTCTACCGGAACGCCTCGGCCAAGTTCCAGCACCGGTCGTTCGACCCCGGGAACACCTACAGCGTCCCGTGGGCCTCAGGGAGCACCGGCATCGCGTGGAACCCCAAATACATCAAGACCCCCGTGACCAGCATCAACGAGCTATGGAACCCGGCCTACAAAGGCCGCGTCGGGATGATGTCCGACCCGCAGGAGATCGGCAACTTCGGGATGATCAAACTGGGCATCAACCCGGAGCATTCGAAGCCGGCCGACTGGCGGGCGGCTTCGAGGGCGCTCCTCGCGCAGCGTGATGCGGGCCTGGTCAGGGGCTATTACGAGCAGTCCTATATCGACGCCCTGAGCAACGGCGATACCTGGATCTCCATGGCCTGGTCCGGCGACATCTTCCAGCAGAACCTGACGTCCGGCACCGGCCTGCAGTTCACGATTCCCCGCGAAGGCGGCAGCATCTGGACCGACAACATGGTGATCCCCCGCGGGGCGAAGAACCCGGTCGACGCGATGATGCTGATGAACTGGTACTACCGCCCCGCGGTCGCGGCGCAGCTGACCGCCGCCATCAACTACATCACCGCCGTACCCGCCGTGCGGCCGATCATCGCCGCGGCCGCGACCAAAGCCCACGGGCAGACCAGGCACACACTCACCGAGGTCGCGACCAGCAAGCTGGTGTGGCCGACCCCCGCCGAGTACGCCAGGCTCTACAACTACGCCGACGTGAGCGGCAAGCTGCAGCGGGAGTACCTGGCCATCTTCAAGCCCGTGATCGGCGGGTGACGGCAACCCGAACCCCAGCGGCATGGGTTCCCTGGGTTCGGCGACGCCAGCACCCCGGGGCCGTCCGCGCCAGCACCCGGCCGGCCGCGCGCTCGCAGCTAGGCCTGGGCGGGCGCGGCGGGATCCTGCACGGCAGGGCCAGCCGCCGTGCAGGTGCGGCCGTCCACCATGACGCGCTGACCAGGCGCTGGCGGCGCTGACGAGATTGGCGAGCCAAGGCGGCGGGCGGGGGCCTGGGTCCCCGCCCGCCGATTGGCCACCCGCCGTGCGCGGCGTTCAGGTCTGCGGCTGCTTCGCCCAGCGCAGGTAGGGCCGGACCTCCACGACGTCCTCGAAGCGCTGCCGGGCGTCTTCGGTGGACATCGCCGGCGCGACGATGATCCGCTCCCCCGGCTGCCAGTCGACCGGCGTGGACACCGGCGCCGAGTCGGTCAGCTGCAGCGCGTCGATCACCCGCAGGATCTCGCCGAAGTTGCGGCCCACCGACTTCGGGTAGGTGAGGGTCAGCCGCACCTTGTTCTTCGGGTCGACGATGAACACCGACCGCACCGTCGAGGTGTCGCCCTCGCCGGGGTGGATCATGTCGTACAGCTCGGAGACCTTGCGGTCCGAGTCGGCGATCAGCGGGAAGTTCAGGTCGGTGCCGCCCACCTCCGCGATGTCCTGCGCCCAGCCGTTGTGGCTCTCGATCGGGTCAACGGATACCCCGATCACCTTCACGCCCCGCTTGGCGAACTCGTCCCTGAGTCCCGCGGTCCGGCCCAGCTCGGTCGTGCAGACGGGGGTGAAGTCGGCGGGGTGGCTGAAAAGGACCGCCCAGTGGCCGTCCTTCCACTGATGGAAGTCGACGGGGCCCTCGGTGGTCTCGGCAGTGAAATTGGGGGCCTCGTCGCCCAGCCGGATGCTCATATGGCTTGCTCCTCCTACCCGATCATGGCTGCGGGGGTCATCGCGCCGCCGGCCGCCCCGAGGTCATGCCGCCCGGTCGGCGTGGATGGCGCACGCAACCAGCAGCATACGGGTACCCCGGCCGCGCCAGCACCGGCCCCGCCCGCACCAGCCCCACCGGCCCGGCGACGCCAGCACCCCGGGGCCGTCCGCGCCAGCACCCGGCCGGCCGCGCGCTCGCAGCTAGGCCTGGGCGGGCGCGGCGGGATCCGGCGCGGCGGGATCCGGCGCGGCGGGGCCAGCTGTGGTGGGGCCAGCCGCGGCGGTCCCAGCCGCGGCGGTCCCAGCCGCGGCGGTCCCAGCCGCGGCGGTCCCAGCCGCGGCGGTCCCAGCCGCCAGGCGCTCCGCCCGTTCCTTGATCCCCAGCAGCATCCTCCGCTCCATCACCAGGCTCCCCGGCTCCATAGCCAGCATGTAGAACAGCCGGGTAGGCGGGCGTGCGCCGGGCAGGGCGATCCGATTCCGGCTTACCAGCCGGGTCCGGCCCCCGTCGGGCAGCAGGGCGAATATCCACACCCAGTTCCCGTCCTCGAACCGCACCGTCAGCGCCCGCTCAGGCTCGAAGACCACGACCCGCATCATCGGGCGGCCCGGCCCCAGCGGCAGCTCGTCCCCCTGCTTGAGGTCCTGGAACTGCGGGAGGATCGCGTCGGCGCTGTGCATACCCAGGCCGAAGAGGTTCTCGATCCAGTCGTAGGTGTACACGCCACCCCGGCCGCTGCCCATCTGGACCAGCCAGGGCCAGATGGCAGACGGCGGCGTGTCGATGGTGACCGCCCGGGTGGTGACGATGTCCGGCTTGGCCAGCAGGTCGTCGCCGGGGAGGTCGCCTGTGACCTCCTCTGGAGTGGCTCCCCAGGTCAGGCACGCGCGCCGGAACAGCCATGGGTAGCTCACGGCCGCCGCCGCGACCGTGAGGCCGGCGAGCCCTGCCCCGCCGATGATCAACCGTCGGGCACCGCTCATCGCGCGGCCTCCCCTCTCGTGCGCAGCCAGCTCCGGCTCCCAGCCTCAACCCAGACCAGCGGACAGGAGTGGGGGCGCGGGTCCCGCTATCGCGGGCCTTTGGTCACTTCCGGCGGTGGTCACTTCCGGCGGCGGTGAACTCCCGGCGCTGGTCACTTCCGGCGCTGGTCACTTCCGGCGGAGCGGACGGTCAGCGGGACTCCGGAGCGAACCGGGCGGTCAGCGGGACCTCGCGGCGATCCTCCGCAATGGCGGGAGCGTAGGCGGGGGCTGCTGGCGGGGCGGCAGGCCGGCCAGCAGCTCGGCGGTCGCCTCGGCGACCTGGCGGACCGCCCGGTCCACCGCTGCCTCGGTGCGGGCCGAAACCGTCTGCACCCCGCTCACCTTGCGCACGTACTGGCGGGCGGCTGCCTCGATCTCCTCCGGGGTCGCCTGCGGCTGCAGGCCACGGAGCGTGGTGATGTTGCGGCACATAGGACCGACGTTACGCGACTTGACGGGCTGCGCCCCCGGGCAGGCCTCAGGCGCGGGGGCCAGTCTCAGCCACAGGGACCAGTCTCAGTCACAGGACCAACCTCAGCCGCGAGGCCGGCGTCGGCAGCGAGTTCGGCGAGCACCGTGCCGGTGTGCTCGCCGAGCCGCGGCACCGGCCCGAGCACCGGGCCGAAGCCGCCGTGCGTGACCGGCGGCGGCAGCATCCGCACCTCGCGCCCTCCGGCACTGACCGGCACCCACCGGCCCGTGAGCTGCGGGTGGGCCACCACCTCCGCGACCTCCCGCACCGCGGCGTAGGCGATCCTGGCCGCCTCCAGCCGCCGCACCAGCTCGGCCGCGGGCAGCCGGGCGGCGGCCCGCGCCAGCAGGGGCTCCACCTCGTCCCGGTGCTCCACCCGGCGCTGGTTCCCGGCGCAGCGGGGATCGGCGGCCAGCTCCGGCAGGTCCAGCACGTCGCGGCACAGGCGGGCCCACTCGGCCTCGTTCTGCACCGCGAGCAGGATCTCGCCGCCGTCCGCGGTCAGGTAGGACCCGTACGGCACGATGGTCGCGTGGCGCGGCCCGTTGCGGGCCGGTGGCGACCCGGTCAGGGCGGCCAGCAGCATCGGATGCGACATCCACTCGGCGAGCGCGCCGAACAGGGACGTGCGCACCACCCCGCCGCGGCCGGTCCGCTCCCGCTGCAGCAGGGCGGTGAGGATCCCGCTGTAGGCGTACATGCCGCCGGCGATGTCGGCGACGCTGATGCCCACCTTGGCGGGCTCGGCGGGTGAGCCGGTCACCGCCAGCACACCCGCCTCGGCCTGCACCAGCAGGTCGTAGGCCTTGCGGTCCGCGTACGGACCCTGCTCGCCGTACCCGCTGAGCTGGCAGGCGACCAGCCGCGGGTGGCGGGCCGACAGCTGGCCAGCGTCCAGGCCGAGCCGGGTGATCGCGGCCGGGGACAGGTTGCAGACGAACACGTCGGCCGCTTCGATGAGCGCGTCAAGCGCCCGCCGGCCGCCGTCGGTCTTCAGGTCCAGCACCACCGATTCCTTGGACCGGTTGAGCCAGACGAACCAGCTGGACATGCCGTCACCGGCGGCGCTGTCGTAGTCACGGGCGAAGTCGCCCCGGCCGGGCCGCTCGATCTTGACCACCCGTGCGCCGAGGTCGGCGAGCTGCCGGGTGGCGAACGGCGCCGCCACCGCCTGCTCCAGGGTCACCACCAGCATCCCGTCCAGCGGCCGGGTGCCGCCCGGCTGCTCGCCGGTGCCGCCGGCGCTCACGGTGGACCGGCCCGCACGGCCGCTGCCAGCCGGGCGGGGTCAAAACGGTCGCTGTCGCTCAGCGCGCCCACCGCCGCGAACAGGCGGCCGGCGGCGGCTTCCCCGAGCAGCCCGGCCGCCTTCGCCTCGATCTCGCTCCGGCCGGCCGGCCAGCCGGGGCTGCCGCGGAAGGCGGGGGTACGCAGCTCGACCGTCTCCCCGTCGGCGAAGCCCAGCGTCACCTCGGCCCCCCACCGGGCCGGGTAGGCCGCATCAAGCTCGGCGCTGGTGTGCATCCAGGTCAGGTCCATCAGCGGCTGCAGCTGGGGGGCGAGGGAGCCGGCGCGGGTGAAATCGGCGAGTGAGGACGAGCCGCGGGACAGCGTGAGCGCGGCACCGAACGGCATCGAGAACTGGGCATCGACCATGCTGGCGACGGTGCGCTTGCGGTCGGCCGGCTCACCGACCAGGCCCATCCCGCCGCTGAGCACCCCGCAGTCGATCCGCGTCAGCCCCTCGGTCCGGCCGCCCTCGCTGCGGTAGGCGGCCAGCAGGTCCATCACGCCGTGCATGTACCGGCAGCAGGGGTGGAACTTGACGCTCGTCTCGTGCACGGCCGGCAGCCCACTGGCGTGCGCGAGCACCGTCTCGGCCCGCGCCTGCGGCCGGATCCCGCCGTAGATGTGCATCAGGCCGTAGGGGTCGCCGAACGCGTCGGCGGGGCCGGTGAACCCGGCGGCGGCGAGCTCAGCGGCCAGGATGCCACCCGCCGCCGCCGACCCGGAATGGAAGCGCTTGGTCCAGGCGCCGTCGCTCAGGTAGGCCATGCTGCCCGCGGACAGGCTCAGCGCGATGCCGAACGCCGCCCGGAGGGCGGCTGCGTCCAGGCACGCCAGCCGCCCGGCGGCGGCCGCCGCGCCGAAGACGCCGCAGACCGCGGTCGGGTGCAGCCCCTGCCGGTACAGCTCGGCGGGGCCGAGCAGCTCGCCGAGGCTGGCCATGACCTGGTACCCGGCC
>Ga0335080_10008184_pt1 | contig 10896 bp, 11 predicted proteins | sample Lox_Sample_34_FD_206720 | JGI IMG/M metagenome (GOLD analysis project Ga0335080, IMG submission 206720) | Soil microbial communities from Loxahatchee National Wildlife Refuge, Florida, United States - Lox_Sample_3.4 | ecosystem: Environmental > Terrestrial > Soil > Wetlands | place: USA...
AAAAAAGGTAAAAGGCGCGCTTTGATGCTTGCGACCGCGCGCGGCATTATTGCCGCTAAGGGATTGAGAGCATTGAAGGTTCGCGACGTCGCCGAGGCCGCCGGCTGCTCGATCGGCAGCGTCTATAACGAGTTCGGGGACTTTGACGGGCTGATTCTCACCGTGAATCGGGAGACGGTGCAGGCGCTGGCTGCAAGGCTTCGCGCCGTTCCCTCGGACGATCCGCTTCGCCAGCTCCATGGGCTTGCCTCGACCTATCTCGAATTCTTCATGGCGCACGCCAACCTGCTCCGCTCGCTCTACGAGCATCGCATGGAGGATGACCGCCCCTTCCCCGAGGACATCCTGCACATCGTGATGAGGGCCTTTGCGCTGATGCACGAGCCGCTGGTGCGGCTTTTGCCCGATCGGCCGCCGGGGGAAGTGGCCATGCTGGCGCGGCTGATGTTTTCGGCCGCCCACGGCATCATCTCGCTCGGCCTCGAGGACCGCATGGTCGCGGTGCCGCCGGAAAACCTGCGTCAGCAGCTCGCGCAATTCGTCGACACTTATCTCGCTGGGTTGGGCATCGTGCCGCGCGACCGGAAGGACAGGGGAGCTCTCACGTGACAAAGATCAGGGTCGGCCTCGCCGGATGCGGCTTCGTCGCGGAGCTGCACATGTATGCGTATCGGCGCGTCTATGGCGTCGATGTCGAGGTCAAGGCGGTCGCGGCGCGCGGCGACCATGTCGTCGATTTTGCCGGGCGACACGGCATTGCCAACGCATGCCGCAGCTTTGCTGAGCTGATCGCCGACCGCGAGATCGACGTCATCGACATCTGCACCCCGCCAAACCTGCACGCATCGATGATCGTGGAGGCGATGCGTGCCGGCAAGCATGTGATCTGCGAAAAGCCGTTCGCCGGTTATTTCGGGCGCGACGGCGACAAGACGCCGATCGGCACAAACGTGCCGAAGGCCGTGATGTACGAGCGCGTGCTGGAGGAGATGGACCAGACCGTCGCGGCGGTGAAGGCTGCGGGGAAACTCTTCATGTACGCGGAGGATTGGGTCTACGCGCCGGCGATAGCCAAGACCGCCGAGATCCTGAAGGCGACCAAGGACAAGATCCTGTTCATGAAAGGCGACGAGAGCCATTCGGGCTCGCATGCCGCGCACGCCGCGCAATGGGCGATGACCGGCGGCGGCTCGCTGATCCGGATGGGCTGCCATCCGTTGTCGGCGGTGCTCTATCTGAAGCAGGTCGAGGCCCGCGCGCGTGCGGAGAGCATCCATGTCGCCAGCGTCACCTGCGACGTCGGCAATGTCGCTTCGTGTCTCAAGCCGGACGAACGCGCCTACATCAAGGCCAAGCCGGTCGATGTGGAGGATTGGGGCACGCTCACCCTCACCTTCTCCGATGGCACCAAGGCCACGATCTTCTCCGGCGACATGATCATGGGCGGCGTGCGCAACCTGATCGAGACCTATACGTCAGGCGGCTCGCTGTTTGCCAACATCACGCCGAACAATCACATGATGAGCTACCAGACCAGCGAGGAAAAACTCGCCGGCGTCTACATCACCGAAAAGGTCGACCGCAAGACCGGCTGGCAATATGTCTGCCTCGAGGAAGAATGGACGCGCGGCTATCTGCAGGAAATCCAGGACTTCATGGAGTGCGCCGCCACGGGGCGACAGCCGCTCTCCGATCTCGCGCTCGCCTACGAGACGATCAAGGTCAACTACGCGGGCTACCGGGCCGCGGACGAGGGCCGCCGCGTCGTGCTGTGACATCTCTGCAAGAGACGCATGAGGCGCGAGTCGAAGTGCCCTCTCCCCTTGCGGGAGAGGGCTTCTCGGCTGCATGATCTGGACTCGATCGGGTGAGGGGTATTTCTCCACACTTCCGATGCGGGAGACACCCCTCATTCGGCGCGGACTAAAGTCCGCGCCACCTTCTCCCACAAGGGGAGAAGGAAGGCGACTAAGCCGCGTAGACCGACGACTTCGGCAGCGGGAACACCGGCTCCTGAGTGCGGATGTTGTCCGGCCACACCACCGAAATATGCTCGCCGGCGTTCTGCATCACGACATTGGTCGAGCGCTCGTTCTGGCCCGACATTGGCGTGTCCGGCGGGTAGAACTTCACGCCATAGCCCTGGATGGTGCCGCCCGGCGGGATGTCGACGTCGAGCGCGGCCTTGCGCACGGCCTCTGGATCGAAGCCGCCGTATTTTTCCTTGGCGACCGGCAGCACATTGTTGAGCAGCACCCAGGTCTGATTGAAGCCCATCGAGCAGTGCGGCGGAACGTCGACCGCGCCGGTCTTCTGCTTGTAGCGCTCGACCATGGTCTTGGTGAGATCGCCGATCCCGGGAGCAAGCTTTGCCGGGTCGAGCAACTGTGCCGGCACCGGATCGATATTGCAGAAATTGTCGATGTCGGCCCCGAAGCTCGTGCGCAATTTGTCGAGCTGGCTGTAGCCGGCGCCGTTGCCGAACAGCATCTTGAATCGCAGGCCGCTCTCGCGCGCCTGGCGCAGGAACAGGGTGATGTCGGGATTGTAGCCGGCATGCGAGATCACGTCGGCGCGGGCGCGCTTGATCTTGGTCACCAGCACGGAAAGGTCGGGGGCCGAGGCCGAATAGCCCTCTTTCAACACGACCTGCAATCCGGTCTCCTTCGAATAGGCTTCGTCCGCGGCGGCAACGCCGACGCCGTAAGGTCCGTCCTCGTGGATCAGCGCAACCTTGACGTCCTTGGGATCCATGCCGAGCTTCTCCTTGGCATGCTCGGAAAGGAAGCTCGCAAAGGCCTGGCCGTATTGATCGGAGTGGATCTGCGCGCGGAACACGTAATGCAGGTTCTTGTCCTTGAAGACGGCGGTCGAAACCGCGGTGGTGATCCAGAGAATCTTCTTCTGCTGCTCGACCTTGGCCGACAGCGGGACTGCGTGCGAGCTCGCATAGATGCCATTGATGATGTCGATCTTCTCCTGGCTGATCAGGCGTTCGGCCTCGTTGATGGCGACATCGGGCTTGCTCTGGGAATCGGCGGCGACGGGTACGATCTTGTATTTGCCGCCGACGCCGCCTTTCTCGTTGACGAGGTCGATCGCAATCTGCGCACCGACTGAAGAAGCGACGGAACCGCCTGCCGCGAACGGGCCGGTGAGGTCATAGATCACGCCGATGCGCACGGTTTCGGCCTGCGCCTGCGCGCAGGTCCAGTCGAGCGACAAGACGGTCGCGGCGGCAGCCGAGTTCTTCAGGAGCGTTCGGCGAGACGTGAGGCTTCGCGTGATGCGCGAGTTCGACATGGTTGGTCCTCCCCGGACTGAAAAAGCTTCGCGGACGGTTTTTTAACCGTTTGGTTTAAGTATTTTGAGGATGCGGCGGAAAGTCAACACGGCCCGTGCAGCGGTCATGATCGACGTTCGTCGGACGCGCGCGATCTCGCAAAATGCGCTTTATCCGAAGAACTGATACCGTCCTTCGCCCACCCGAAAACATCCCGCCGCAGCGCAGCGAGGCGGCCCGGCACGACCCGGATCGCGCAAAACCCCTTTTTTCTAGGGGTCGAAGCCCCTCCAATGTAGATTTTCGGCCGAAAAACGCACAAAACTGTGCAGAACGCTCTTGCGCATTCGCGCGCTCGTCTATTGTCTGCCTGTTTCGAATCAAGGGAGCCACAATGGCCACACAGCTTTCCAAGTCACAGCTCATCGAGCGAATCGCCACCACCACCGAACTGTCCAAGCGTGACGTCAAGTCCGTCATGGATTCGCTGGTCGATGTCGGTCACAAGGAACTGAAGAAATCCGGGATCTTCCTCGTCCCGGGCTTCGCCAAATTTGTCGTCGTCAAGAAGCCGGCAACCAAGGCGCGGAAGGGCATCAACCCCTTCACCGGGCTCGAGACGATGTTCAAGGCCAAGCCGGCCCGCAAGATCGTCCGCGCAAGGCCCGTCAAGGCCGCCAAGGACGCGGTGGCCTGACGAAGGTCCAAAGGAGAGGCCCCCGCGAGGGGGCCTTTCTGTTCAGATCACCACCGGCTTGTCCGGCAGCTCGTTGGGATGCGGGCCGGTCTGCGGAAAATAAGTCGCAAGCTCTTTCGACACCGCCGCGATGCCCTTGATGACGCCGGCCTCGAACCGACCGGCCTTGAAGTCCCCTTCCATCTCGCGGCAGATCCTTTCCCAACCCTCGCGGCCGACCCGCGCGTCGATGCCGCGGTCGGCGATGATCTCGACATCGCGGTCGGCCAGCAACAGATAGATCAGGACGCCGTTGTTGTGCGCGGTGTCCCAGATTCGCAACTGCGAAAAGATGTCGAGCGCCCGCTCGCGCGCCGGCTGATCGCGGAGCAGCGGCGCGCCGTCGAGCGCGCCCTCCACCACAAAGCGCAGCTGACCGGAATGCGTGGCCTCGCTTGCTCCGATGGCCCGCTCGATACGGTCGAGCACGTCTTGCGGAAACACCCGCCGCACCCGCCAATGATGCTCGACAAGATGCTTGCCGATGCGCTTGATGCCCATCCTCACCAACTCCCCGAAGCGCCGCCGCCGCCGAAACTGCCGCCGCCGCCGGAAAACCCGCCGTCGCTCGAACTCGAGCCTGAGTCGCCGCCACCGCCGGACCAGCCGCCCCCTCCGCTGTAGCCTCCGCCGCGCCGGTTGTTACGGCCGGCCTGCATGCTGGCTGCGAAGATGCTGTCGCCGAACATCGTGAGAAAGAAGGCGGCAATCCCGAGCACGCCAGACAACACCAGCGATCCCAGGAGCCACCAGGCAAATCCCCCGATCACGCCCGCGGTTGCCGTCGAGCCGAGCAGCCGGCCGAACAGCCCGCGCATGATCGCGGCGATCGCGGCATAGGCCAGGAGCCCGAACGGACTGAAGATGAAGCCGAGCGCGCCGGCATCGATCTCGGCGTGCTCGGCCTCGGGCGCTGGCGCCGGCAAGGGCTCGCCATCGATGACGCCGATCATGCGCGTGAGGCCCGCTGCGACCCCGCCCTCGAAATCGCCGGCCTTGAAGCGGGGGACGATCACCTCGTCGATGATGCGCCGCGCGGTGACGTCGGTCAGCCCACCTTCGAGGCCGTAACCGACCTCGATGCGCAGCTTGTGATCGTTCTTGGCGATGACCAGCAGCGCGCCGTCGTCGATCTTCCTGCGCCCGATCTTCCAGGCTTCGGCGACGCGGAGCGAATATTGCTCGATGGTTTCCGGCTGGGTGGTCGGCACGATCAGGACCGCGACCTGGCTGCCCTTGCGGGTTTGGAGGTCTTTCAGCCGCTGCGACTGGCGGGCGATCTCGTCGGCACTGAGCGTTCCCGTCAGATCGACGATTCGGCCAGTGAGCGGCGGTACCGCAACCTCGGCGATTGCCACCGAGGCCCAGAACAGAAGAAGCGCAAGGACGAAGACCCTGGCTGCCGACAGCGCGCGCAAAACAACGGCTCCTGATTACTTCGTGCCGAAGTCGACCTTCGGCGCGGTCGAGATTTCCTTCTCGTTCTCGACCGTGAAGTTCGGCTTCTCCTTGTAGCCGAACGCCATTGCGGTCAGATTGTTCGGGAAGGTGCGGATGCCGACATTGTAGTCCTGCACCGACTTGATGTAGCGATTGCGTGCCACCGTGATGCGGTTCTCGGTGCCTTCGAGCTGCGACATCAGATCGCGGAACAGCGCGTCCGATTTGAGCTGCGGATAGTTCTCCGTCACGACCAGCAGTCTTGAGAGCGCACTGGAGAGCTCGCCCTGGGCCTGCTGGAACTTCTGGAAGGCCGCCGGATCGTTCAGGAGCTCGGGCGTGGCCTGGATGCTGCCGACCTTGGCGCGCGCATTTGTCACGCCAAGAAGAACATCCTTTTCCTGCTGCGCAAATCCCTTCACCGAATTGACGAGGTTCGGCACCAGATCGGCGCGGCGCTGATACTGGTTCACCACCTCCGACCAGTTGGCCTTGACCTGCTCGTCATTGCTCTGGATCGCGTTGTAGCCGCAATTGGTAAGGCTCAGCGCCGCGAACGCCGCCAGCACGATGAAAAACCTGCGCATGGAAAACTCCCGTTACGGTGTGCCGTGAACGTATCAGATTGACGTTTTCGGGTAAGCAGCGAAAGGCGGTTTCGGCCGCCGGTTTGTACGGATGTGTCGTTCAGATGACGGCCGAGGTTCAACCAGGATTGTCATTCCGGGGCGCGCGTAGCGCGAACCCGGAATCTCGAGGTTCCGGGTTCGATGCTGCGCATCGCCCCGGAACGACGTTACGTCCGCGCCGCCTTGGCGTCCTGAATGGCCTTCCAGACCTTTTGCGGGGTGAGCGGTGTCGGCAGCTGCGCGATGCCGAACTCGGCAAGCGCATCCATCACGCCGTTGGCGACGCAGGGCGGACCGCCAATCGCCCCCGACTCGCCGCAACCCTTGGCGCCGAGCGGATTGGTCTTGCAGGGCACCGAGCCGTCGAGCGTCACGTTGATCGATGGAACATCCGACGCGCGCGGGATGCAGTAATCCTGATAGCTCGCGGTCAAAAGCTGCCCTTCGGCATCGTAGGCGACGCCTTCGTAGAGCGCCTGTCCGATGCCCTGTGTCACGCCGCCATGCACCTGCCCCGTCACCAGCATCGGATTCACGGCAACGCCGACGTCGTCGACCGTGGTGTAGCGCACCACGCGCGTCACGCCGGTCTCGGGATCGATCTCGACCTCGCAGATATGCGTGCCGTTCGGCCAGCTCGGGCCGTCGACCTCGCCCTCGCTGTCGACCGAGAGCTGCGCGCCGGTCTCCTTTGCGGCGATCTCGAACAGGCTGATGCGGCGGTCGGTGCCGACAACGGTCAGAAGGCCGTCGCGATATTCGATGTCCTCGGCCGAGGCTTCCAGGAGGTTGGACGCTTTCTCGCGCGCCTTGTTGATGAGGTCGCTGGCAGAGACGGCGGCCGCCGTGCCGCCGACGAACAGCGAGCGCGAGCCGACGCTGCCGAACCCGGTCGCGAGATCCGTATCGCCCTGCACCACGTCGATCTTGTCGAGACCAATCCCGAGCGCGTCGGAAATCATCTGGCTGTAGGTGGTCTGCAGCCCCTGCCCCATCGCCATGGTGCCGGAATGCAGGATGACGCGGCCTTGCGCGGTCGCGTGCAGCGAGACCTTCTCGTTGTGCGCGCGGCCGCCGGTCCATTCGATGTAGGAGGTGAGCCCGCGGCCGTAGAGCAGGCCCTTTTTCTTCGCCGCACGCTTGCGCGCGGCAAAACCGTCCCAGTCGGCAAGCTTCGTCGCACGCTCCAGCATGTGCGCGAACGCGCCCGAGTCATACACCTGACCCGCGGCATTGGTGTAAGGTAGCTGCGAGGGCTTGATGTAATTCACTTTACGGATCGCGCGGGGGTCCATGCCGATCTGCCTTGCGGCGGCATCGAACAGCCGTTCGACAATGAATACCGCTTCCGGCCTGCCTGCACCGCGATAGGCGCCGATCGGCGCGGTGTTGGTCATCACCGTCTTCACCTCGAAATGCACCAGCGGCAGATCGTAGACGCCGGTCTGCACGAAGGGGCCGAGCACCAGCGGCATGATATTGGCGGTGCCCGACATATATGCCCCGGTGCCGCCGATCGAGCGCACGCGATAGGCCAGCACCTTGCCCTTCTGGTCGAGCGCGAATTCGCCCGTCGAGGTCAGATCGCGGCCATGCGTGCCGCCGAGAAATTCATCGGTGCGCTCGCCGCGCCAGCGAATCTTTTTGCCCAGCTTGGTGGCGGCATAAGCGACGATGCCGTCTTCCGGATAGAGGCTCGTCTTCTGGCCAAAACCGCCGCCGATATCGCCGACGAGAACGCGCACGCTCTCGTTCGGCCGCTTCAGGATCTGCTCGGCAAGCAGGTCGCGGGTCGATCCCGGCGTCTGCGATTGCACGTGGAGCAAGAGGCGACCGGTCTTCTTTTCGACCTCGGCAATGGTCGAGCGCGGCTCCATGGCAGACGGGACCAGGCGCTGGCTGACGAGCTCGAGCGAGACCACATGCGCAGCACTCTTGAAGACGGCCTCGACCTTTTCCGCATCGCCATAGCTCATGCCGGCGACGATGTTGTCGGGCGCCTCGGGCCATACCACCGGCGCGCCTGGCTTTGTTGCTTCCACGGGATCGACCACCGACGGCAAGACTTCATATTCGATCGCGATTGCCTCGGCCGCGCTTTGCGCCAGCGTGCGCGAGGTCGCAACGACAGCGGCAACAGACTCGCCCGCAAAGCGCACGACCTCGTGGGCGAGAAGACGGCGCGGCGGCACCGTCATCGGCGCGCCGTCCGGCCGCTTGAAGATCGCCAACGTCGGCAGCGTGCCGATGTCGTCCTTGATCAGGTCGGCGCCGGTATAGACGGCGACGACGCCGCCCATCGCGCCCGCGGCCTCGGTCTCGATCGACTTGATTTTCGCATGCGCATGCGGGGAGCGCAGCACATGGAGCCAGAGCGCGCCGTCGTCGGGCTTGTCGTCGATGAACTGCCCCTTCCCGGTGAGCAGTCGTTGATCTTCCAGACGCTTGACAGGCTGTCCCGCACCAAAACGCATATTGCCTGGAAGAATATTCATCAGTTCGGTCCTTCGAGTTTCCTTGAATTGGGCGGGGTTTTAGCGGGTTTTCCGAAAGAGACAACCACACCCCGTCATTCCGGGATGGTCCGAAGGACCAGACCCGGAATCTCGAGATTCCGGGTTCGACGCTGACGCGTCGCCCCGGAATAACAGCGGGTATTCATGCAGGCTGCGTGCCACTATCCCAAATCGCGCAGCACGGCCTCCACGGCCTTGCGCTCGTCAGCCGTGAGTGCGGCCTGGGGAGGAACGGGATCGCCGACATCATAGCCCTGGATGGCAAGTCCCGCCTTGATACAGGCGGCCAGATTGTAGCGTGCGAAGGCTTCGTTCACCCGCCACAGCTTGCGCTGCAGCTCCATCGCCGCCTCGAAGCGCTTGCCCTTGCAGAGATCGTAGAGCGCGACGCTCTGCCGCGGGATGATGCAGGCGGGGCCTGCCATCCAGCCGACACCGCCGATCAGCATCACGGCGGCGGGAATATGGGCGGAGGCGGAAAACACCTTGATGTGCTCGCCGCAGCGATTGATGATCGAGAGCAGGCGTCCGGTATTGGTGGACGCGTCCTTGATGTAGCCGATGCGCGGATGCGTCGCGAGGCGCGCGATCACCTCGAGCGTGAGATCCGAGCGCTGGAATTGCGGATTGGTGTAGATCACGACGGGGATATCGACCGCATCCGCAATCCTTCGAAAATAGGATTCGACGCCGGCATCGCCGAGCGGAAAATACGCTTCGAGGATTGCGAGGATGCCGTCGGCGCCAAGGTTCTGGTAGGCTAACGCCTGCGCGACGGCATCAGCAGTCGAGGTCGAGACCACGCCGGCCACGACAGGCAACCGTTTTCGCGCGGCCTCGATCGTGGTCCGCACCACCGCTGTGCGCTGCTCTGCGTTGAGATAGGCAAATTCGCCGGTCGATCCGAGCGGAGTCAATCCATGCACACCCTGCCCGATCAGATCGTCGCAGAGCCGCGCCAGCACGCCTTCGCGGATTTTTCCCGACGCATCGATCGGGGAAACGAGATAGGGAAAGACGCCGTGGAAATCAGCCATTCTGCGCTGCTGTATAGCGGCCGGGCTGCGGGATACGCAAGCGCGGCAGCAAGGCAGGGCCGAGCAAGACGAAAGGATGGCTCACAACGTCGATTGGGAGCCATCCTTGCGTGCCATCCTTGTGAGCTGTCCCTGGGGATGCATCAAAAGCGATAGCCGTAGCCGACATACGGCGCACCGTAGACGACCGGCGCCGGAGCGACGTAGTAGCCGTAGGGGTAACCATAGCCGTAGCCATAGGCGTCAGCGGCAATCGTGGCCGCCGTCGCCGCTGCGGCAACCGTCGCCGCCGTGACCGCGACGCCGGGCCGCACGCGCAAAATACGCGCTTCCGCGGGCGCGCTCGCGGCCGACGCAAGAGCAGCGATCGCAGCGACGGTCAGAACAAGCTTTTTCATTTGAATATCCTTTCATCCTGGGAAGACGGAATGTGACGTGCTCGTCAGTCCGTCCACCCAAGATACGAAAGGCGGCGCGATCTTTATGTGCGCGGTGTCACATTCACGGAATGGAGAGTGGCGCGTGACCCAGCGGAGGAAGCCCGGCCGCAAGTGGCGCGAGATGGATGAAGGCCTATCTCGCCCCTACGGCGCCCGAGAATGAAAGCCGAGACCGAGCGCCCGCGCCCATACCGGGGCGTCGAGCTTTGCGAGACCTGCCTCAATGACCTCGATGTCATACTCGATTTCATTGATCAGGGAGCTGTGGTCGAGCATGGTATTTATCGACTTGAGTTCGGTTGCCAAGCGGCAGCGGTGGGCCTTCAGATCCTCCAGCGCTTTGCGGCTACCCAATCTGACGTATGTGTCCACGATCAGTCCAATCGCCTCTGACATGTGCAATACTCGCTACAAACAAGAAACAACGCTATTTAGCCACTTCAATATGACGGTCGGACGACCATGGCTTGACGGCGGGCGCGGCGGCGAAACGAGGCACGGCCGCCGCACTGGGCAAATTCCGGAGTTCATCGTTGAATAGAAAAGCCGCCGCTGTTTTTGTCTTGATCGGGACAGTCGTGGCTGCAGCCGCCCAGCCGGGCGCAACGCCAGCCGACGTTGTCCGCAAGCCCATCAAGAACCGCGACGTCTTCGATTATCCCAGGACGGCCGACGAATATGCGACGCTGCAGGAGAAGGAACCATATAAGGGCGTCAAGGTCGAACGCGACATCAAATATGGGCCGGCTGAGCGCAACCTGCTCGATGTGTTCACAGCGGAGACGGCACCAAGCACCCAACCCGTGCTGATCTTC
>Ga0335080_10008187_pt1 | contig 10895 bp, 10 predicted proteins | sample Lox_Sample_34_FD_206720 | JGI IMG/M metagenome (GOLD analysis project Ga0335080, IMG submission 206720) | Soil microbial communities from Loxahatchee National Wildlife Refuge, Florida, United States - Lox_Sample_3.4 | ecosystem: Environmental > Terrestrial > Soil > Wetlands | place: USA...
AAGACTTGAACCCAAGCTTGCTGCGATGGACGACACCCCAGAACGAGCCCTTTGCTCTGCATCTGCCGGCCGGCACGAAGGACCAGTATGTGACCACGATCTCTCGGATTCCCGAGGACAAGCGCGTATGGTGGCGCTATCACCAGGTTGAATCGGGGGAAACTCTTTCGTCGGTGGCACGCGCCTACCACACCACGCCAAAGGCCATTGCCCAGGCCAACAATATGGACTCAGACGATGAACTGGCGATGGGAGGCAAATTGATTATTCCGCTTGCTCCCGGCAAGCCAGGTGCGGGCCAGGATGGGGCAACGTACGCGAAACGAGCCATCCTCTACCATGTCCGTAAGGGCGATACGGTCGCGAGTGTTGCCGACGATTTCCAGGTGCCGGCGACCATGATCCGGCGCTGGAATCGCCTGTCCGGCAATAGCCTGCGAGGCCGGCATTCCTTGTACATCCATCTGCCGGTCGCACCGGGCACCCACGAGGCCCAGGTCGCAACTTCTAAGCAGCCAAACAAGAATCACTTACCGGCTGCCGGGAATAAGCACGTGGTGCGCCACACCGTACAGCCAGGCGAGACCCTCTATACGATTGCCAAGTCTCACAACACCACGGTCGCCGCCCTCAAACAAAACAATGGCAACCTTGCCACCCTACGGCCAGGAATGATTCTTTTGATTTCACCTGCGGCAAGGTGACCATCTTTCGCCGCTAATCCTGAACTTTTCTCGGCGTGGAATAAGCCTGCCTCGGAGTTTCCAGTTTCTCCCGCCACGGGTGTAATATGCGTGCCAGGGCTGTCCTTGCTGTCCTAATCCGCTATGCTATAATCGCGGCCCATTCAGTAGGTGAAAGTATTTGTCTTTCTTATTTCAGCCCAGGTAGCATCCGGCAATCGTCACCGGCCGGGAAAATTCAGGAGGAGAAATGACTTTTGACAATACCCTCTATTTACGTGATGACGAAATCGACGAGTTTGCCGAGAGCGGTGCCTACGGCGATTCCCTAGAAGAAGATTACGAAGAAGAAGAGGAGGAGGAAGAGGCGGAAATGCCGGCGGCCGGCGAAATCGGCATCGTCTCCGAGCCCTCGATGCCAGAGCCTGAGCCGGTCAGCAGTGGCGGTGGCGGTTCGTCCAGGCCGGCCGCCAGGAAAGCCGCGAAGCGCAAGCCCGCTCCTAAGAAGAAGGCAGCGAAGAAAGCCAAGAAGAGAGTCGCGAAGAAGGCAGCCAAAAGAAAACCCGCCCGTAAGGCTGCCAAGAAAAAGGCAAAGACGGCCAAGAAGGCAAAGAAGGCCGGGAAGTCTAGCGCCCGGAAATCGTCTCGCCGTCGACGCTAGCCGGCGGCTTGAAATTCTAACCTGATCGGAAGCCGCAGCAGCGCTGCGGCTTTGCCGGTTACCAGCTTGGCTGGTCACAGATTCGCCTGTTGCGTCTACCTGTCCTCGAAAATCTAGAGATTTCCGTTGGTGATTCCGGTTCGCTGATCAGGCAGGTCCGTCGGCGCGTCTTCTTTCGTTCGTACGGGATCGTTCTGAGTTCGGGAGACAGGCTCTATTTCTTGTTGCGTAGGGCCTGCAAGCATTTGCCATAGAGTTCGAGCAGGTGGGCGGCGTATTCTTCCGGCTTGGTAGCGGCGCCTCCGCCTTGAAATCCGACGGTCGCGGACGCAGTTCGGCCGTAGCCGGTCGTGGTTGCGACAAATTTCATGAGGTCAAGAGCGATGTCCTCGTCCCGGCGCATGCCAACCCCGTGGCCTGTTGCCTCCTCCATGAATGCCTCCGTAGGAATACGAAACGTGGGAACTTCTTCGTCCATGGGAACAGAAAAACTCCAGCGACGCACTGATGATAGCAGAACCGACGGCCGGGCCGTCTCGTCGCGTGCCTGGCTAGAAGGCTCGATTCCCGGAAATTCCTCCATCAACCGGCACGGCGGACCTCGCTCATCAAGGCCAGTAGATTCTGCTCAGAATCGCGGAAGAAGGTCATCCACAGGTCGTGATCGGGCATCTTGGCGATGATGTGGGGCTCATCTTCGAAGCGAACGCCTTGGTCGCGCAGTTGCCGGTGGGCGGCTGCGACGTCGGGCACGGCAAAGTAGAGAATCGAACTGGGATGGTCAAACTCAGGTTTCTCGGCGACGCGAGCTTTTTCGGGTTGTCCGAGAGGGTATAGGGATAGTGGGTGCGACTCGTGGCGGATCCCTCCGACGCTCGCCGCCAGCGGGTGTACCCGATGGAGTCAGGCCTTTCAAGGCATAGCGGGTCTATCGTCCGATGACTCTCTTCTCGGTGGGGTGTCAAGCTCCAGGAACTGATCCGCGTTTGCCAACAGGCAACCGCCGGCTTTAGGGATTCGCCAGGCTCACGCCGCAGCAGTTGGCGGTGGTCGATGAAGCAGTGAAGATCCTGCGAGCGGCCATGCTGAGCTGGGAATAGATCCGCTGCCGAGCCTTGTGACCCGCGGCACCGAACCGACCTCGGAATCTTTGGTAATGTCTTGAGGAAATAAGAGCGAGTCGCATGCCGTACAATGAGAGACGAACCTTGCCCAAGGCCAATGTCAGTTTTTCCCCCACCAAACTGAAGCAAGCCTGTAGAGTCCGGATCGAAACATGGACATGACGTGGGTCACCGCTCGCATTGCGCTCGGTGGCGGAATATGGACAGCCCAGAAGATGGCGGAGGTGGCACGCGTGGGCGTGACCCACATCCTGGATATGCAGATTGAGTTCGACGACACGCCCTTAGCCCAGCCGCACGGCATCTCCGTACTATGGAATCCGACCGACGACGATTTTCAATCCAAGCCGCCGGAGATTTTTGAGCGGGGTGTAGGGTTTGCGCTCGAGGCACTCGATGAACAGGGCAGTAAGCTGTTCGTCCACTGTGCCGCGGGTGTGCACCGCGCCCCCATGATGACCCTCGCCATCCTCGGCTCTTTGGGTTGGGAGGTGGATGAGGCCATGGGCTTGATCGAAGTCCGGCGACCGGTGGTGGATTTTGCGGACGTGTACGTCAACAGCGTGAAGCGCTATCTCCAGCAGCAGGCGAGGGTGGGGAGCTAGAGAGAACCCGCGGCCTTCTTCTAGCCAATCTCTTCACTCCAATTTTCCAGGGTCTTTTTCAGCAAGGCCATAAATTGATCGGCCACCGCGCCATCGATCAGACGATGATCGTAGCCGAGGGTCAGGTGAACCACCGAACGGATGGCGATCGAATCATTGCCGGCTGCGTCGGTCAAGACCAGGGGCATTTTCGTAATCCCGCCCACGCCGAGAATGGCCGAGTTCGGCTGATTGATGATCGGCAGCCCGAAGACGGCGCCGAATTGTCCAGGATTGGTGACCGTGAAGGTTGAGCCCTCGACCTCCTCGGGTTTGAGTTTCTTCGAACGGGCACGCTCCCCGAGATCGCTGATGCCGCGCTGCAGGCCCAAGAAATTAAGCTCCCCGGCATTCTTCAATACCGGCACAATCAAGCCCCAATCCAAGGCCACCGCCACCCCGATGTTGACATAGCGGTGATAGCGGATGCTTTCTCCTTCGACCGACGCATTGACAATAGGAAACTGCTCGAGCGCGATGATGGCGGCGCGGACAAAGAATGGCATGAACGTCAGGCGCGCCTGGTGACGCTGCTCGAAGGCCGCCTTGGTCTTATTGCGGAGCTGCACGATGCGCGTCAAATCCACCTCGAACATGGCATGGACATGAGCGCTGGTGCGGCGAGATTCGACCATGCGCTGGGCAATGATCTTGCGCATTTGGGTCATCGGCACCAGGTCGCCCGGGATCATCGCCGGTGCCGGAGGCGCAGCCGGACGCGGGACGGCGGTGGGCGGAGTGCCCGCCGCGGTCTCCTGCCGCTCCAGAAAGGACAAGATGTCTTGCTTGGTGATGCGACCGCCGAGACCGGTGCCGGCGATCTGCGACAGGTCTACATCGTGCTCGCGCGCGATCTTGCGAACCAGCGGTGAGGAGCGCGAATGATCTTCCGGCTCTCGCGCCGCCGGGCCCGCTGGCGGTGGCGGAGCGCTCGGGGCGGGGGTGGATTCTGGCTTTGCGGGAGCGGCGGCAGGCGGCGCTGGGCTAGGCCGGGCTGCGGCCGGTGGGGCGGCAACGGTTTCGCCCTCCCCGGCGATGGTTCCGACCACGGTATTGACCTGAACGGTGTTGCCTTCTTGAACCTTAATATCCTGCAGCACGCCGGAGGCCGGGGCGGGAATCTCGGCATCCACCTTGTCGGTAGAGATCTCAAACAGCGGCTCGTCCCGCCGAACTTTCTCTCCCGGCTTTTTCAGCCACTTCGTGATGGTCCCCTCAACAATCGACTCGCCCATCTGGGGCATCACAATATCGACGGCCATAGTATTCCTTCCCCCCGGCCTCAGTCTCCCGCCGGACGCGGGGCGCAATTTTTCATTATAGCGAACCGCGAATCGTCGAATCCGCGCCTAATCTTTGTCCTTTTTCTCGTGGTCGTCCTGCCCCGGCGCCAGCGGAACGACGCCAAAGGCGTTCTTCCAATACTCCTGCACTTTCGGAGGCAATTTCTCCACCCGGGACAAAAACCCAACCACTTTCCAGATGTCCTGATCGCTCAAAGCATGCCTCCAGGACGGCATGCCAGTGTAGCGCGCGCCGCTGCTGACCACGTAATAAATGTGCCACTCGGGGTCGTCAAGAGGATCCAGAATGAGCTGCGGAGCCGGAGGATAAAAGGATTTCTCGAGCGGGCTCGGCTTGTTGTCGAGAGTGCCGTGACAGACACCACAGTTCATGGTGTAGATCTTCATCCCGTCGATCAAATTCTCGTCGGTGGGGAGGACGGGGTTGTCTAAGTGCGGGGCGTGGCGATCGACCGACGCATCGAGCGCATTCATCATGATGCGGCGTTCCAGGCTGGGGGGAGTTGCATCCGCACGGGTGGGAAGCAAACCAAAGTTGGCCGATCCGAGCCCGACCACGACAATCGCCACGATGGTAACAACAACCCCGAGAATAAAATTGCGCATCTTTCTCTCCCTTTAAGGCGGTTTCGCGCCGCGGAATCCACGGCGGAGTCAGGTTCCCAAAATTGCGCAAGCGAGGGCGGCGGTAAGAACTGCGGTACGAACCCGCATGGCCCAGAGGCTTGCTTCGGCCTTTCCCCACTCATCGCGAGGACGGTTCGAAGATTGTAACTAATATGCGTGGAGGCGGCGCGCTTCTCGGATCACGTCACTGAGCTTGGGCAAGAAGAACTCCTCCTGCGGAGGAGAAAAGGGCACCGGAGAGTCCTGCGCGGTGATGCGCACGACCGGACCGTCCAGCTCGTCGAAGACCTCTTCGTCGATGATGGCAGCAAGTTCGCCGGCGATTCCGCCGGTGCGCACATCCTCATGCAACAGGATCACTTTGTTCGTCTTGCGAACCGTTTCGGCGATCGCCTCGCGGTCCAAAGGCGAAAGCGTGCGCAAGTCGACGACCTCCAGGTCAATCCCTTCCCGACTGAGGATATCGGCGGCTTCCAGGGCGACGTGCACCATGGCAGCATAGGTGATGACGCTCAAATCCTTCCCCGGGCGCGCCAGGTGCGCCTTCCCCAAGGGCACAATGTAATCTTCGGCCGGCACTTCTTCCTTAATTCGCCGATAGAGATATTTGTGCTCGAAGAAGATGACCGGGTTATTGTCGCGAATGGAAGCCTTGATCAGACCCTTGGCGTCGTAGGCGCGGGCGGGGCAGACCACCTTCAGTCCGGGCGCATGCACGAACCACATCTCGGGATTCTGGGAATGGAACGGACCGCCATGCACGTTGCCCCCGCTCGGCCCACGGATGACTAGAGGTGCCGGGGCCCCCCAGCGATAATGCGCCTTAGCCACCATGTTCACAATCTGGTTGAAGGCACATCCGATGAAGTCCATAAACTGAAACTCGGCCACCGGACGCAAGCCGGTGAGCGCGGCACCAAAGGCTGCCCCCACGATGGCCGACTCGGCAATCGGCGTGTCGATCACGCGCTCGGGGCCGAAACGATCGAGGAAACCGTCGGTGACCTTAAACGCGCCGCCGTAAACGCCGATATCCTCGCCCAGGCAAAAGACAGTCGGATCCCGCTCCATTTCCTCCCAGATTCCCTGGCGGATCGCTTCGAGATAGGTGATTAATGGCATGCCAGAGTTACACCTTCGACAAAGTCATAGTACACCGACGCTTGGCCCCTTGGTTTCTCGCGGAGGACAGAGAGGCATCACCGCAGTCGGCCAGAGTTAAGGTCAGGCTTTCCCGGCTAGGGCACGGTGCGAAGATCGATCGCCGCTATTTCAAATGTACTGCCCCGGAGGCTTCGGCGAGCCGCGATCGCTTGCCGGCTGTCGCTTTGGGCATGGCGTACTTCGGTCTGATGTCGTGGCAACCGTCGCTACAGTACACGCCGCCGGCGGCGGATTCGGGTTGGGGCATCGGGGAATTCACGGCGAAGTCCCGGTCGGCTTCCACTTCACGCTCGACGGAGGCAATCAGGTCTTGGTTCTGCCGCGCCGTTAACCACCTCTTTTCGAGCAGATAGGCTTCGAATCGCCGAATTGGGTCGCGCTTGCGCCAATACTCAAAAAGCGGTTTAGGAACATAATCGGCGGCATCGTGAATGGCATGACCCTTCATCCGCATCATCTTGGCTTCGATCAGAGTCGGACCTTCACCGCGCCTGGCCTGCTCACAAGCCTCATGCGTAGCGTCATAGACTTGGCAAGCATCCGTGCCGTCCACGATCACGCCGGGTATCCCGTAGGCAATCGCCCGCTCCGCCAGATCCTTGACCCGAAATTGCATGTCCGCCGGCGTCGAATATCCCCAAAGATTGTTTTCCACCAAAAGCACCAGACCCAGGCGCTGCACGGCGGCGAAGTTGAGTCCTTCGTAGGTAACTCCGGTCGATTGTCCTCCATCGCCGATATAGGTCATGACCGCGATGTGGCGCCCTTGCAATCGCGCGCCCAGAGCCACACCGGCCAGCACGGGAATCAAGTCTCCCAAGGTCGAGATGGGCGCGACCACATTGCGTCGTTCAGCGTCTCCAAAGTGGGAGGTAAGATCCCGTCCTCGGGTCGGCGAACCCGCCTTGGCCATATACTGCATCATGATGTCGCGAGCCGAAAAGCCGCGAACCAGAATCGATCCTTGGTTGCGGATCATCGGTCCCAACCAGTCTTCGGGTTGGAGGGCATAGGCCGAGGCACAGGAACAAGCTTCCTGCCCTAGGCCGAAATATACCCCGCCGACGACTTTGCCCTGCTTGTACAAGTTCTCGAGCACCGTCTCCATCTTGCGATTGAGCAGCATCCAGCGGTAAATCTCGAGACATTGTTTCGAATCGAGGTAAGCCGAATCCCGAATCGGAGGAACCGGCCCGCTGAGGTCGCCTTCCACCTGGTAGCGAACTCCCTCCCCGACGCGCACCTGGCGAACGGTGAAGGTTGGCTTTTCCAGACGATAGTCGACGATGGTGTAGGTGCGCTCCGAGGGGCGGGCCGGCAATCGAGCGCCAGCGCCCCGGCCGTTCGAGGGCGTATCCATCCTCGCCTGGGCGCGAGACTTCGGCTTGTTCTTTTTGGCCATCGGCTTCAAAATCCGGCGCTGATCAGAATGCTAACCTGCACAGCTCGATTTAACCAAATGGAGGACACTCGGGGACAACTAAACCGAAAATGGATCTTCCTCTTCGTGGCGGATGCGACGCAGTTCGGGAGGAACTCGCAAGGGCACTCCGACGGACGGTCGCACGAGCGAATCCAGGTCCTCGAGCCACAACATCTGGGAATGGAACACCAGCCCGAAATTCCGCGACACGGCGTGCGCGACTTCCTCGAGCGAAAGCTGCCGGCCAAGTTCCTTCTCCATCGAGGTTACCGATCGCGACCGGATTCCGCAGGGAACAATCAGTTCGAAGTACCGAAGATTGGCATTCACATTCAAAGCGAAGCCATGGGAAGTTACTCCGCGGGATATGTGGACACCGAGGGCGGCGATCTTGGCTTCGCGCGGAGGGCTCGAACCGCGCTCGACTTCGAGGGGTGACGGCTTCTCGGCTGCCGCCCCGGATTCAGCCCAGACACCGGTGAGGCCGGAGATGCGTTTGGTGGGAATTCCAAAGTCGGCGCAGGTGCGGATCAAGACTTCTTCCAGACGGCGAACGTATTCTACGGCGCCCACCGACTTTCCTTCCCCGCGATCGGAGTCGATTCCCCGTAAATCGAAGATCGGATACGCCACCAATTGCCCGGGGCCATGGAAGGTTACATCTCCACCGCGATCACATTCCCATACCTCCACGTTGCGCTCCGCCAGCTGTTGGGGAGAAGCCACAATGTTGGCTGACTTGGCATTTCGCCCCAGGGTGATCACCGGCGGGTGCTCGAGCAACAAAACCACATCTCCGATGCGAGCCTGTTTCCGCAGCTCTACCAGCCGCTGCTGCAGGCGCAAGCCGGTTTGATAATCGATGGTCCCGAGTTGAACGACAGAAATCAAAATCCTATCCCAGTGGATCCCGGGCAGTTCGACCTTATCCGGTAAGTCCGATTTCTAGGCAGATGCCGGCATGGGCCATGAGCGTTAGGCATTGATCGCCATTCCATACACGCTACTTGAAGCATCAAGCATCGCCTCCGCCAAAGTGGGATGCGCATGGATCGTCCACATGAGGTCTTCAACCGTGCCTTCGAGTTCGATCGCCGTGACCGCTTCGGCGATCAGCTCCGTGGCCTGGGGTCCGATAATATGCACCCCCAGAATCTCTCCGTATTCCTGATCGGAGACGATCTTGATGAATCCTTCCTGCGCGCCCACAATCGAAGCGCGAGAGTTGGCGGTAAAGGGAAATTTCCCGACCTTTACCTGGTAACCTGCTTCCTTGGCTCGGACCTCGGTCAGCCCGACGCTCGCGATTTCGGGATGGCAATAGATAGCGTTGGGGATGTGCTCGGGATTGATCGGCTTGGCGGGCTTGCCGGCGATTTTGGTCACCGCGATGATACCTTCCATCGCGCCCACGTGTGCCAATTGGGGCGTTCCCAGCACGATGTCTCCGATAGCGAACACCCCCGGTTCGGCGGTTTCCATCCAGCCATCGGTTACGACGAACCCACGGTCCAATTTGATTCGAGTCCGCTCCAGACCGAGGTTGTCGGTCCGGGGCTTGCGGCCAACGGCAATCAGAATCTTCTCCGCTTCGATCTTCTGCGGCTTGTCTTCGACGGTGAAGGTTACGGCAACTCCGGCCCGGGTGTTTTCCACTTTCTCCACTTTCGTCCCGCTATGAAAGTTGATGCCTCGCTTGCGATAGGCACGCGCCAATTCCTGGGAAATGTCCTCGTCCTCGAGGGGAACCAAGCGGGGCAGCATTTCGAGAATCGTGACCTCGGTCTGAAAGGAAGAGAAGATCGAAGCGAACTCCACCCCCACGGCTCCCGCACCCACGATGATCAGCGATTTGGGAATGTTCTCTAGAGCCAGGATTTCGATATTGGTGAGCACGCGGGAATCGGGTTGCAAGCCGGGAAGCATGCGAGCTTCCGAGCCGGTAGCGAGGATGACGTGCTTACTCTTGATTTGACTGCTCCGACCCGAGCCCGAGATTTCGATGGCAAACGTCCCTGCCTGCCCCGGCCCCAGGAGCTTGCCGAAGCCCTTGAGGGTCTCGACTTTGTTCTTGCGCATCAGGAATTCGAGCCCTTTGGCATGTTTGGCTACAATCTTGGCTTTGCGCTCCTGTACTGCCGCCCAGTTCAGCTTGCGCCCCTCGACCCCCTCGATGCCAAACTCTTTGGCAGCTTTCAGATAATCCCAAAGCTCGGCATTGAATAGCAGTGCCTTGGTTGGAATGCAACCGACGTGCAGGCAGGTTCCGCCGAGCACAAGATCCTTCTCGATCAGCGCTGTTTTCAAACCATATTGTCCGGCCCGGATGGCCGCCGTGTATCCAGCCGGACCGCTGCCAACAATGGCGACGTCATAGGTGGGTTCGGGCAAAGTCCTGCTCCCTTATTAAAATCCAGTCGATTCTCTAAATAGTGGATTCTACGCCAGGGGTGAAAGATTCGGGGAACCAACACGGCCTCGGCAGCGTAGTACACTATAGATAAGAAGGGGTAGCCTTATGGTGCACACTTTGGGGTTGCTCTTGTTCCCGATTTTCGGACTCAGCTTCATCTTCTATTTCCTTCCTTCGATCGTTGCCTTCGCCCGCAGCAAGCGAGATTCGGTTTCCATCTTCGTTCTCAATCTGCTGCTGGGCTGGACGGCGATCGGGTGGGTCATCGCCCTGGTTTGGTCGCTCCGGGCCGATGTGCCGGTGATCGCGCGCTAGTTTGCTTTCCCGGGAAAGAACGGCCAAGCCGACCTTCCACTAGTGTGCTGTAATCTAATTAACTATTAATAACCATTTCGAGCACCGCCTTCGCCTTTTCGATCTTCCGCAATATATCTTCGCCTTTGGCACGCCACACGTAGCGCTTTGGCTCTTCATTCCGTACCGCCAGAAATTCGTCAATCGCCTCAATCAATTCGCGCACGCTTTCAAAACTTCCCTCGCGCACGCAGTCGGCTGTCAGATCAGCAAAAAAGCGCTCAACCAGATTCATCCACGAACTTCCTGTGGGTGTGAAGTGCACGATCACGCGGGGATGGCACATCAGCCAGTGCCGCACCTTCTGGTGTTTGTGCGTGGCATAGTTGTCTACAATCAGGTGCAGTTCCAGTTCCTGCGGCGTTTCCCTCTCGATCTGTTTCAGGAAGCGCAACCACTCCACATGCGTGTGGTGCTTCTCCGTCCGGGAGAGAATTTTTCCGTCCAAATAGTTCAGGGCCGCAAATAACGTGATGGTCCCGTGCCGCTTGTAATCGT
>Ga0335080_10008188_pt1 | contig 10895 bp, 20 predicted proteins | sample Lox_Sample_34_FD_206720 | JGI IMG/M metagenome (GOLD analysis project Ga0335080, IMG submission 206720) | Soil microbial communities from Loxahatchee National Wildlife Refuge, Florida, United States - Lox_Sample_3.4 | ecosystem: Environmental > Terrestrial > Soil > Wetlands | place: USA...
CGCCCGCGGCTCTGATCGGACGCTTCTGGGCGGCCCCTCAACTCATCCGTTAGAAGTCGCGCGGGAGTGGCATGAGTAAGGCTGTCGTATACTTCGACGTGGACGATACTCTCGTGCGCAGCGTTGGGAGTAAGCGCCTCCCCATTCTCGCCGTGCTCAAGCGCGTGCGTTCGCTCCACGCCTCCGGTGTCACCCTGTATTTGTGGAGTAGCGGTGGCGCGGCGTACGCTCGAACCACCGCTGAAGAATTGGGGATTGCCGATTGCTTCGTCGCCTTCCTCGCGAAGCCGACTCACATCGTGGACGATCAGCACATCACGGAGTGGCGCGATCTGAGACATCTTCACCCAAATGAGGACATCTCAACGTGAGCGACGCCTCGGGCGCGACTTCTAACAATCGTTGGAGGGGGCCGTGACGCGTGGTCTGATTGGCTCCGCGGGCGCTGGAAGAGATTGTGCGCCCGAGTCGCCTCTCCGGCGTGGTCGTCCGGCCCCTCAACTTCACCGTTAGAGCGCACATGTGCCGAAGCGCTTTCTGGCTTTCGAACGCAGCAGCTGAGGACGCCCATGAATACAGACCAGCCTGAAGGCAGCGACCTTGGCACTTGGCACGAGGACATCGCGACGATTGAAGCGAAACATTGCCGCGCGTTTGTCGCTCGAGATTTCGAGCAGCTCGAACGCTTGTGGGCTGACGATCTCCTCGTCAATTCCCCGATCAACCGCGTTCACGACAAGAAGCGTGTTCTCGAGCTCCTTCGGGCGGGGATAATTAGCCATTCGTCACTGGAATGCCAGGCTGAGGCCATGATGCAACAGGGTCGCTTCGTTGTGGTCATGGGTAACGAAGCACTGACCAACTCACCGGGAGGGCCTCAAGTTCGACGCCGATACACGAACATCTGGCGCGCCGCGGGCGGGTCGTGGCAGCTTGTTGCACGGCATGCCAATGTCATAACCACTTCGGAGGGCACCTGAGCGTACATACTGTGCGCTCTAACAATCGTTGGAGGGGTCCGTGATGCGCCTGCGGTTTGGCGCCGCGGGCGCCTGGGGACAGTGTGCGCCCGCGGCGCTTGTCCGACGTGGTCGTCCGGCCCCTCAACTTCACCGTTAGACGGCACCTCCGGTTTTCAGCGATGTTCAATCTCTACCCACTTTTCATTGCGGTCGTCGGATTTGCCGCCTCGATGGCGCTCATCGAGCCGATGGTCCGTAGGCTACCGCCGGATACCAAGAGCGCGTTGATGGACGCGTTCGCCTCGGCACGTTGGCTGAACATTGCCGGCGCCGCCGTGTTCGCTGTCCTCCTGCTCTGGCGGGTGCAACTTGCGTGGATCATCCTCGGTGCCGAATACTGCGCCCTGAACACGTGGTCACTGTTGCGTTTGCGTACGCTCGGACTACCGTCACCCGCCGTATCTCGGATGTCGCTTGGCTTGGTGGTTCGAACTGCTGGACTCGTCGTGTGCTCGGCGATCTATGCATTGCGGCTGAGTCACTAATGCCGTCTAACTATCGCTTGGAGCGTCCGTGAACGATAAGGTGCCTTGCAGACTGCTGCGGCTGACGGCCGCTCCACCTCATCGCTAGACAAGACGTGACGACCCGGCGCCAACGCTCGCGTAGTGCTCCGGCGCGGAAGCCCCGGGGCATCGCGAAAGCGCTTGGCGGCACGACCTTCGACGACGTCCGCGAAGCTGCGCACGCCCTGCCGGGAGTGGAGGATGGAACCTCATACGGAACGCCCGCCCTCAAGGTACGTGGCAAGCTTCTGGCGCGGCTGCACCAAAGCATGGATTGCCTCGTCCTTCGCGTAGACTTTCTGGACCGCCAGATTCTGATGCGATCCGCTCCGGACACGTTCTTCATCACCGACCATTATCGAGACTACCCGTGGATTCTCGTTCGCTTCTCCACCGTCGGTAAAAAGGAATTGCCGGACCTAATCGAGCGGGCGTGGCGATTGGTAGCCCCGAAAACGCTGGTGACGAAGTACGATGCGAAGCGGTGACAGCGGAATGTTGTCCAACAACCGGTTGGTGCGGCCGTGAACGATAAAGTAGCCTCCATACGGCCTCGTCTGACGCGCGCTCAGCCTGGTCGTTAGCGGCCAGCGCGTGCCGCACGCGTGTTCTTCGCCAACTTAACGCCGTACAGCTACGACGAGCAGGGCCGAGAGCCACAGAAGCACGTACTGAACGTGGGCTGGCTCTCCTACGAATACCCATACGCTTGCGGTGACGTCCCAGTCGCCGTCACGCGTACCCTTCGACGCCTGATATCTTCGCCTGTGTTCATCCCGTTGATAATCTCGCTCGGGTTCCACGGATGCGAACTGTGTCATTCCGTGCGAGCCGACGAACCGGCGGGTGCAAGCCTCTTGGGCAATCCCGCTCCGCCGAGTAACGTCCCGGCGCCTCTAGTAAACGGCGAGCGCTGGGTGTCCGGTACGAACAACGTGGTCTACGTTGCGCCGGTGCTCGTGGTCCATTACATCGAGGTACATAGATACCTGCCGCCCCACGAGTTCATCGAGGCTGTCCTCGCATATGATGACGCAATTGGCGCCTGACAATTGCCGGAGGGGGGCCGTGATGCTCCCGTGGCGTAGCGCCTCGGGCGCGGAGGTAGCGTGCACGCCCGGCGCCACCGGGCGCCTCTGCGCGATCCATCAACCTGACCGTTAGAGCACGCGGAGAGGGACCTGTGGACGCGAATTGGACCGTACTCGCCTCGTACGCCGATCATAGTTCCGCTGAGGTCGTGGTCGGCCTGCTGGAGTCGGAGAAGATTCCGAGCTGCGTAACTCCCAACTCCGCAATTCCGGGATTGAACGCGCCGTGCCAGATTCTGGTACCGACCGCCCTAATTCATCGCGCGCAGCGGCTTCTGAACCACGAACCACCGTCCGAAGCCGAACTTGAGTCGCTGGCCATGCGGGACCTCCCTGAGAATGGCGGGGATCCCTAGTCATTTAGGTTTCACCGCAGCCTCTAACTATCGCTTGGAGCTATCGGGAGAGATCAAGTGCTGACGACGCCGATGTCCCAGATAGCCATTCCGCGAACCGCTCAAGCTCATCGTTAAGCGGCACACCGGGACCATATGCGCACCGCAGTCCCTTTTATCACGTCAATCCTTCTGTGTTCGTGCGCCGGCAGCGCTCAGTTCACCGCTAGTGATGCCTCGAACGTTGAACTTGGTCGCCAACACTTCAACGAGGCGGTCGCGACAAGACGCACGTCAGATCTCGTCTCTCTCCTCGCAAAGGATGTCGTGGACATCGTTCCGTCAGGCGCAAAAAACGGGAGAGATGAAGTCGCGCGCGACTACGAACTGCTTCTACAGCGTCGACCAGATCTCACGCTGATTCTCAGTCCCGACCGCATCCAAACATACCGTCACTGGTCACTGGCCGCCGAAAGCGGTCATTGGTATGAGTCGTGGACAGAGGAAGGCGATTTCACTGTGCTTCGGGGCACATACTACGCAATGTGGAAATTGAGCGACGGCCAGTGGCTGCTTAGCAGCCAAGTCTTAACTCCGCTGTCGTGCAAGGGAACCGTCTATTGCAAGGCCGAGTAAGGCCCGCCTAACGGTCGGTTGGAGCGGCGGCGAATGATAAAGTGCCCCGACGCTGGCCGTCCCGCATGGCCGATCAAACTCATCGTTGGACGTCATGAAAGCCGTCTACGCCCTCGCTGCCGTGACTGTCATCGCGATCACTGCGTTGATGCTCATTCGTCGGCGGACGTTCCCGACCCACGAGGTCCGCACCGCTGACCTGGCGCGGATACTCTCCCAGCTCAGCGCGTCGACTGCCCACCGCGCATACGCGATGCTTACTTTCACGCCCCCGGACAGGCCGGGTGACGAGAATGTTGTGAGCCTGCAATTCTCTCTCGAGGCCGGTCACCCCGGTTTCGATTGGGTGCTGTACCAGCAGCGGAACATCGCCGACGAGGCACGCTTCGTCGAATACGCACGATCTGCGGGATTCTCTCCCAGGCGGACAGAATTGAACGGCGTGACGTATTGGAGAGTGGAGCGTGGTGACCTGGTCGCGCTTTGTTCGGGCGTCATCACCAACATTTACCATTTGAGCCCGACGGCGCCGATTGAACTCATTACCGAGGGCTTCGAGTGGCCGACTTGAGGTCGGGCTCTCGGTTGGAGCGGCTGCGAACGATGAGGTGCCTCGCAGACCGCTTCGGCGCGCCGCCGCTCAACCTTCTCGATAGGCGAGCGGAGGAATGATGGCTGACGTTACCGCTTCCGAAGAACGAACGGCATGGCATCGAAGGTTCGCTGCCGCGGCCAACAACCGCGCCTGGGAACTGTCCGTGCAGAACCGCAGTGCGGCGGAGGACCAGGAGATGCTGAATGCCGCGCATGCCTCGGCCTGGCACTGGGCGAAGGTAGGAACCGAACTCAACCGCATGCGCGCCACGATGCTACTCGCCGAAGTTCATGCCCTCCTCGGCTTGGGTCGGTCTGCGCTGGCGCACGCGGAAGCAATGCGAGCGTATTTCCTTGAACGTCAATCCCCAGATTGGGAGGTGGCGTTCGTCCATGTCGTACATTCGCACGCCGCCTCAGCCGCCGGTGAAGCCGAGAAGCATCGCAGCTCGTACGTCCTGGCTGTCGCCGCGCTCGAGGGGATATCGAACGACGAGGAACGCCGTAACGTTGCAAGCTCGTTCCTCCACGTTCCCAAACCGAGAGACAACGACTGACCGTCGGTTGGAGCGATCACGGGATCGCGTCGTCGGTGCGCCATGGTGGGGATCGATGATAGTCATCAATCAGCTTCGTCAGCCGGCGGCGCGACCCTGCGTCACTGAACCTCATCGTTTGACGGCGCAACGAGCGTGTAACCTCTTTGAGTGGGAGGTCAGAGCATGATCCGCGGGAGCTGCCTTTGTGGCGGTGTGAGATTCGAGATTACCCGGGCCGTCGGCCCATTTGAGCTATGTCATTGCCGTCGATGTCGAAAGGCCAATGGCTCCGACTTTGTCGCGTACCTGGGAGTGAATCGGGCCGACTTTCGACTCGTGGAGGGCGGCGACCTCGTCAGGACATTCGAGGCTCCATTGCGCGAGTCTCCTCCGCCATTCCAGACGCACTTCTGCGGTCGCTGCGGATCTCCCGTACCGGATCCCAAGGGCGATTCGCCTTGGATGGAGATTCCCGCCGGCCTGCTCGATGACGACCCGGAACTTCGACCGGACAGGCACATCTTTGTGGACCTCAAGTCACCGTGGTTCAGTATCACCGACAACCTTCCTCAGCTCGACCGCGCCGCTCTGATGACGCTTCGAAAGGCGCAGATTCACCCATGACGAGGGTCTCGGCGACGTCTACTATCGGTAAGAGCAGTCGTGACCGATAGAGTGCCTCGCATACGGTTGCAGCTGGCTGCCGCCCAACCTTCCGGGAGGGTCCCATGATCAGCGAAGGTCAAGAGCCCGTTGCGTACGCCGGCCGCTGCCTCTGCGGCAAGATCTCGGTGGCTATCTCACGCGAGCCTGGCCCGATCGAGCTCTGCTACTGCTCAATGTGCCGGCGTGCCAGTGGATCGGCGTTCTCCGCCAACGCGCAACTGCCGGCATCGGCCCTGACTGTTCTGTCCGGCCTGGAATTCCTGTCGAGCTTTGAATCGTCGCCGGGCCACGAGCGCCTGTTCTGCGGGAAGTGCGGCTCCCCGATATTCAGCCGAACGAAGTCCGACCCGAGCGTGGTGAGAATCCGCGTGGGGATCATTGCCGATCCGCTCAAGTCGAAACCGGTCGCGCACTTCTATACGGGCTCAATGGCCAACTGGTGGACTGTGACCGACTCCTTGCCTCGCTACGCGACGGAATAGGCATCCCGATTCCGCAGCACGTAACCATCGGTTGGAGCGGCCGTGAAAACCAGAGCGCCTCGCAAACCGCCGCGGCTGACGGCCGCTCAACCTCTTCGTCAGGTGGTGCGACGCGGCCCGATTGCGGAACTGGTGGAACTGCATGACGCCGCGCGGCTGGCTCGTAGTCATTAAGCTCATCCACACGGTGGTCTGGGCGTTCTTTGCCGCTTGCATCATCGCGATTCCAATCGCCGCCCTGGCGCGCCGATTCGCGCTGGCGGCATTCCTGATTGGAACGGTCCTGGTGGAGGTTGCGATCCTGTTGGCAAATCGCTGGGCTTGCCCCATGACCGGGGTCGCAGCTCGGTACACGGCCGATCGCAGCGCCAACTTCGACATCTACCTTCCCGAGCGCCTCGCGCGCCATAACAAGCTCATCTTCGGTAGTCTGTACGTCGTCGGGATCGCGATCACAGTCTTCCTGTGGACGTTAGAGCCGACGTGATCCGTGTGCCATCGAACGATTGCTTGAAGCGCCGCAACCTACGCGGGCCCCTCCTTGAACGACCTCGACGGGAGTCGCTGCGATGCTTCGAACGGCTTTACTCTCGACGCACATACTCGCCGTGATCGTTTGGCTCGGTTTCGGCCTCTATGAGGTGCTGCTCATTCGAGAGATCCGGCGGGCTCGCGGCGCTCCCGAAGAGATTGCTCTCATCCGGATCTATGGCCGCTACGCAGGTGTTGTCGCCATCGCAACGCTGGTGGTCGCGGCCGCCGGGGTTGCGATGGCCCTGACGCTGGGATGGGGCTTCTTTAACGTGCTTTGGCTCGGCCTGAAGCAGGGAATAATGGCCGCGATCATCCTCGGGATGATTGTCCTGACACCGCTTTTCATGCGTACTTATGCGGCAATCGGAGCCATTTCGGAGGGCAACACTGCGAGCCTTGCCGCCGCACGAGACATCATTGGCCGTGTGGAGAGATACGTCGTCTTGATGAGGCTTGGAGGCGTCGTGGCCGTGGTACTCGCCGTGTGGCGGCCGCTATGACCCCCTAACTCTTGGCCATCCGGCGGGGCGGCAGTGAGCGATAGGTTGCTTCGCAGAGTGCTGGACCCGGCGGCCGCTCAATGTCCTCGTCAGACGATACTGTTCTCGGAGGCACCCCCGTGGCGGCAAGTTACACGTGCATCTGGGAATTCCTCGTCGCCGACGACCGGCGCGAGGAATTCGAAAGACACTACGGCCCGAGCGGGTCCTGGGTCGCACTGTTCCGCCAGGCTCCCGGCTTCGTCGAAACACTGCTGCTCCGGGACGCGGCGAACCCCTTGCGGTACCTTACGATTGATCGCTGGGAGAGCGACTCGGCGTACCGCGAATTTCGCGCGGTCTTCTCGGAGCAATACGCCGATCTCGACGAACGCTGTGAGCATTTAACGACCAGAGAGACGCCGCTCGGGCGCTACGAAGAAGCAGGCGGCTGAACTTGCGTCCAGTCGTCGGCGGCAACGGAACATCGGGACTGGGGCGTGCGGACCGGCGATACGATCATGGCCCCAGGTTGTGCGGCCGGGCCCGCAGCGCCGAGAATTCAACTGCCCGCAATCAGCGGCTCGGCGCGAGGCGGCCCCTTGACCATAAAAGGTACGTCGAAGCATTGCGTCCCGTCGCATCCAGTCCCGCGCTGCGTCAGTCGTGGCAATTGCGAGCAAGACCTCAATGACGATTGGAGGGTCCGTGACCCAGCAAGCAGCTCTTAATAGAGTGGTAACGGCGCATGCCCCGGGCCCCCGTCGGGCGACGTGCGCGCCTTGGCTGCTCGGACTCGCCGCGTGCCTCGCCGGCTGCGCCACGACGACCTCGCGACCGCCGCCGTCGTGCTATCACCGGGCCGAGGCGGTGGAAGTCGAGGTCGGCTACTGCCAGGCCGTTCGTTCGGGAAACCGCCTCTACGTCTCCGGCACCGTCGGGCAGGGCGAAATGCCGGCGGCGGTGCAATCGGTCTACGAGCGCCTGAAGCAGACGCTCGAGGCGAACGGGCTCACGTTTCGCGACGTCGTGAAGGAGAACGTCTACACGACGGACCTCGAGGCGTTCAAGAGCAGCAAGGACGTGCGCAAGGCCTACTACGGGGCGTCGCTGCCGGCGGCGACGTGGGTGCAGGTGCAGCGGCTGTACCTGCCGTCGTTCGTACTCGAAGTCGAGCTCGTGGCCGAGTATCGAAAATGATGCCGCGTCGGGCGTCGTGGAGCGCGGCTGAGCGGCGGGCGACGAGCGTCCGCTGTCGCCCATGCGCCGAGTCGCGCCGCGGGCGCGATCCTCGCCCCCGCGTGGGCGTCACGCGGCGTCCCGAGGAGACGGGCGCGTGACCCCGGCGGCGTTCAGAAAGGTCGCGCTGAGCCTTTCGGGAGTTCATGAGTCCTCGCACATGTCTCACCCGGACTTTCGCGTGGGGAAGCGCGTGATCGCCACGCTCGGCTACCCCGATCGCGGCTCCGGGATGGTCAAGCTGACGCCGATGCAGCAGTCCCAGTTCATCGCCGCGTACCCTGATGTCTATGCACCGGTGCCGGGCGCCTGGGGCCTCAAGGGCTGTACCCGGGTGTTCCTTTCCGCGGCATCGGTCGCGAGTCTCCGCCCGGCGCTCTTCGAGGCCTGGAGGAACGTGGCGCCACGAACCGTCGCCGACCGGCGTGGCGCCAAGGCGTCCCGGTGAACGCCCGCGACCCGCGCCCGTCGATCCCGGGATGCCGGAGACCGGCACCATGATCAAGACGCACGGGCTGACTCATGTCGCGCTGTCGGTACGCGATCCTGATCGTTCGCTCGCGTTCTACAGCGCGGTCTTCGGCGTTCGGGAATATTTCCGGGACGCGCAATCGATCCAGGTCCTCGGGCCGGGCCCGCACGACGTGCTCGCGTTCGAGCGGCGGCCGGACGCGGCCGGCCGGGAGGGCGGGATCATCCACTTCGGCTTTCGCCTCAAGGATCCCGCGGACATCGACGCGGCCGTGGCTGCCGTCGAGGCGGCCGGCGGACGCATCGTGAGGCGAGGCGAGTTCCGCCCCGGACTGCCATACGCGTACGTGCTGGATCCCGACGGCTACGAGATCGAGATCTGGTACGAATGACCCCGCGGGGCGTGGCCCCGGTTACGCTATGAGGCCCCCGCGCACGTCAGGGCGGCCGCGCCGCACGGCGCGCGTCCTTCGGGCAACGACATGGAGCGTGATCCGTGAACGAGAGCGCGACCCGGACCTGCCGCGGCAGCTGCCACTGCGGGGCGGTCCGCTTCGAGATCGACAGTGACTTTCCGGAGCTCACGACCTGCGACTGCTCGATCTGCCGGCGCAGGAACGCACTGATGGTGAAGGTGCACGAGTCGCACCTTCGCCTGCTGACCGACCCCGCCGCGCTCGCCGAATACCAGTTCCACACGCACACGGCGCGGCACTACTTCTGCAGGACCTGCGGCATCTATCCGTTTCACCGCAAACGCGTGACGCCAGACCACTTCGGGGTCAACGTATTCTGCCTCGAGGGCTTCGACCCGCCGGGCATTGCGGTGCGCGCGACGGTCGGCGCGGGCATGCCCTAGCGAGGGGTGCACAGCCTCCGCCGCCCCCTTCGGTCGGGACCGGGCGCGGCAGGATCCGCGGTATGGTCGATCGGCGGCATCGGCGATAAAGTGCCGTTCGATCCGATCGGACCCGGTCCCGCACCGCCTGCCTGCCCGCAGGAGAAAGACACCCGCGATGCCCCGACCCCCCGCACGCCTGTTCCTCGCAGCCATCGGACTCGCGGCCGCATGCTCCGTTGCCGCGGCACCGCGCACCTACACGCTGCCGGAGCACGGCGTGCTGCATCGCGACGTCCCTGATGACTGGCGTGACGAGTTCACGCAGGGTGCGCACCGGCGCGCGCCGACGGTGACGCTGGGACCGAGGTCCGGCGCGAACTCCGACATCCTCATCGGCGTGCCGTGGTCGACCAAGGACCACCCCAAGGTGACCGACCTCGACTCGCTGCGCTCCAACGTCGAGGCCGCGGCCAAGAGCGCCGAGCAGCAGTCGACCGAGGGCACGCTCAGCGTTCGCGAACTGCCGGGCTCGCAGGGCCGCGGGTTCCAAGTCGCGGCGACGGACGCGGCGCCGAACCCGGGCGCGTACAACTACATGGCCCAGGGCCTCGTCCAGGTCGGGACGGTCGCGCTCGCGTTCACCGCGCTCACAAACGATGGTGAGGACGACGTCGTCAAGACCGCGCTCGCGATCATCAAGTCGGCGTCCCACCAGGCTGACCGCAAGTGACCGTAAGCCGGCGACCCGGCGGTCGCGACGTCCTTCGATCGCGGCGGCGTCGGCGAAGCACCTGCACGGAGGCGACATGCAGTACATGAGACTCGACCCGCCGTCACGCGAGGCGCTGCTCGGGGAACTCGCCGGGATGCCCGCATTCCTGCGCGCGGCGTTCGAGGGGCTCGCGGCCGACGCGCTGGCGCGCCGCGGACCCAACGGCGCGTTCGCGCCGATCGAGCAGGTCTGGCACCTCGCCGATCTGGAGGATGAGGGCTTCGGCTACCGGATAGACCGGCTGCTGCACGCCTCGAACCCGACGCTTGCGGACTTCGACGGATCCGCGGTCGCCGAGGCGCGCCACTACCGCACGCTGTCGTTCGCGGCCGGGCTCGACAAGTTCGCGCGTGCGCGCGCGGCCAATCTCGGGGCGCTGCGCGCGATCGAGGGCGAGGCGTGGTCGAGGTCGGGCACCCAGGAAGGCGTCGGGCCCGTGACGCTCTGCGACATGCCGCTCTTCCTCGCGCAGCACGACCGCGCGCACAAGGCGGAGATCGGCGAATGGCTGGCGTCCCAGGGAGCGCGCCGCTGAGCGGCGCGCCGACCGAACGCCCGATGCCGCCCGCCCCGCGGCGTCGCCCCGCGCGACAGGCGAGCGGCGAGTGCCGTTGACGAGTCGCTTCACGACGCACCTCGCGATGATCGCCGGGATCGTCGGCGGCACGACGGCGCTGATCGCTCTCGA
>Ga0335080_10008190_pt1 | contig 10892 bp, 9 predicted proteins | sample Lox_Sample_34_FD_206720 | JGI IMG/M metagenome (GOLD analysis project Ga0335080, IMG submission 206720) | Soil microbial communities from Loxahatchee National Wildlife Refuge, Florida, United States - Lox_Sample_3.4 | ecosystem: Environmental > Terrestrial > Soil > Wetlands | place: USA: Florida...
AACCCCAAATGTGAGCCATGAAAAGCTTGTGGAACGACAGAGAAGCAGCGGCATTTAAAGGCGATCTGCAACTTCGCGTTTACTCCTCGCGCCTCCTGGGCCGCGACAAATCGCTGGTAATGCACGGCGGCGGCAATACTTCCGTCAAAATCCGCGAGAGCAATATACTTGGAGAACCCGAAGACATTTTATATGTGAAAGGCAGCGGCTGGGATTTGGAGACCATAGAATCCGCGGGTTTTTCTCCGGTTCGTTTGCGTCACCTGCTGCGGCTTGCGCAGCTTAAATCGCTCTCTGATCCACAAATGGTAAACGAGCTGAAAACACATATGACACGGGCCTCCGCTCCAGCGCCATCGATTGAGACCATTCTGCACGCGATTCTTCCCTACAAATACGTAGATCACACCCATGCCGATGCGGTAATTGCGGTAACCAACACTGCGAACGGCGAGGAACGCATCCGAGAAATCTATGGTGAAGACGTGGTAATCATTCCCTATGTGATGCCGGGCTTCGAGCTGGCGCAAGTTTGCGCGCAGCTGTTCGCCGAGCAAGCAAAGCAAGCCACTATAGGAATGGTACTTATGAACCATGGAATCTTTTCTTTCGGCGCGACCGCCAAACAATCCTATGAGCGCATGATTGCGCTGGTATCGCGCGCCGAAAAATATCTGGCCAGTAAAGGCGCCTGGACACTCCCCGCTCGCTCGGCCGCCGTCCCCAAAAGACCTCTCAAAACGGAACTTGCCTTATTGCGCAGGAAGATTTCAAAAGTCGCGGGTTTCCCGGCCATCATCAGTACTTGTACGAATACTCAAACCCTAGGATTCGCAAAACGCAGAGACCTTGGAAAAATTTCGCAGCAGGGGCCGGCGACACCCGACCATGTGATTCGCACCAAACGGCTACCCATGCTGGGAAGGACAGTTGATGCTTATGCCACGCTGTACCGAAAATATTTCCACCAGCATATGCGTACCGCAAAGGAAAAGAAAACCATGCTGGACCCGGCGCCGCGCGTGATTCTTGATCCTGAGTTCGGACTGTGCGCCGTGGGGCAAACCGCTAAAGACGCGGCCATTGTCGTGGAAATCTATTTGCACACCATCGAAATTATCCTGCGCGCCACTGCCTTGGGCGGATTCACCGCGTTGCCAGCAAAGGAGTTGTTCGACGTTGAATACTGGGATCTCGAGCAGGCTAAGCTCAAAAAAGGCGGCACGCCCCCCTTGTTTGCAGGGGAAATCGCCTTGGTTACGGGCGCCGCTTCGGGTATTGGCAAAGCGTGTGTAGAATCCATGCTTGCACGCGGCGCGGCGGTCATTGGGCTCGATCTAAATCCGTCAATCGAATTGCTGTACAACCGCAAGGATTTTCTTGGCATACGTTGCGATGTAACTAGTGACAAGGCCGTCGCCAGCGCGCTCGAGTCGGGTGTAAAAGCATTCGGCGGACTGGACATGCTCATACTCAATGCCGGAATCTTTCCGGCCAGCCGCCGCATTGAAGCTTTGCATGCTAAGGAATGGCGCGACGTAATGAACATCAATCTGGATGCCAACTTGTTGATGATGCGCGAATGCCACCCGTTGCTGAAACTCTCGCCCAGAGGCGGGCGTGCGGTCGTCATCGGTTCCAAAAATGTCCCTGCGCCGGGACCGGGTGCCGCCGCGTACTCTTCATCCAAAGCCGCGCTCAACCAGCTGGCGCGGGTTGCGGCGCTGGAATGGGGCTCTGAGGGCATCCGCGTCAATATCATCCACCCCAACGCGGTATTCGATACCGCCATCTGGAGCAAAGCTGTGCTCGAGTCGCGCGCGGCGCAATACGGGCTCGGCGTCGAGCAATACAAGAAGAATAATGTGCTGAAGACCGAGGTTACAAGCAGAAATGTTGCCGAGCTCGCCGCAGAAATGTGCGGACCGCTGTTTGCCAAGACCACTGCCGCGCAGGTGCCTGTGGACGGGGGCAACGAGCGGGTCATTTGATCCATTTCACCCGGCCGAGCCGGCTTTGTTAAAGCCTGCTAGCAAAGCCTTAATTACCTCTTAGGTGGACTCCACATTGCCCGCGATAATTTGAAATCATGATTCGAGCCGATTACAAGGTTGAAACGCTGCGTTGGCGTAATAACAAGCTGGAAATGATCGACCAGCGCGTCCTGCCGGAGCGCCTTGAATACGTAAGCTTTGATTCCGCAGCGGCTGTTGCGAGCGGAATTCGCAACATGGTGGTTAGAGGTGCGCCTGCAATTGGTTGCGCGGCTGCTTTTGGCATCGCATTGGAAGCACAGCGCTTGCAACAACTGCCGCAAAAAGATTTCAATTCGGGGCTGGAAAAGAGCTTTACGGAGCTTGCGGACAGCCGGCCGACTGCGGTCAATTTATTTTGGGCGCTGCGCCGCATGCGCCAAGTCTGGTACAAAGTTAAGGTACGCAATCCCGGGGAGGTCGCGCAAAAACTTCTGGACGAGGCACACGCGATTCACTCCGAGGATCTGCGCGTTAACCATGCGATCGGCGAGATTGGCGCGGCTCTCGTCAAGAATAATGCAAGAATTCTTACTTACTGCAACGCCGGGGCACTGGCGACCGCAGGCCATGGCACGGCGCTGGGTGTGATTCGGTCGGCTGTAGAAGCAGGCAACACAGTCAGCGTTTTCACCAGCGAAACCCGACCTTTCCTGCAAGGCGCGCGGCTTACAGCCTGGGAATTGATCCAGGAAAATATCCCGGTGACGCTAATTACTGACAATATGGCCGGCTATCTGATGGGCCGCGGGGAACTCGATTTGGTGATCGTCGGCGCAGACCGGGTCGCGGCCAACGGTGATGTGGCCAACAAGATAGGCACCTACATGCTGGCGGTACTGGCGCAGCGCCACGCCATACCATTTTATGTCGCGTGCCCGCTTTCCAGTATCGATCTCAGTATTGCAAGTGGTGCAGATATCCCCATCGAAGAGCGGCCGCAATCCGAGGTCTTAGGGTACCGAGATATTCGGTGGGCTGCTGAGGGTGTGAAAATACGCAACCCGGCATTTGACGTAACGCCTGCGCAATTGGTGACCGGGCTTATTACCGAGAAAGGCGTAGTGCTCTCCCCTAACCGTGACAAGCTGAAAAAACTCTTTCCAAAAAAGCAAAAATAGATAGACCGGAGAGATAAAGTCAAAGGTGAAATAGCTGGCTTTGGCGAGGGTTTAAATTGTGACGCCGCCGCCAACTTCTATAACAGCGCCGTTGATATAGCTTGCCTCATCGGAAGCGAGGAATGCATAGGTATTCGCGATTTCCTCCGGTCTTCCAAGACGACCGAGCGGCACCTTCTCCTCGATTGCTCTCAGGACCCGATCCGGCATCGAGCTCAATATAGGAGTTTCAATGAACCCAGGGCAGACTGCATTCGTGCGGATCCCGCGCTTACCCAGTTCCCGGGCCCAGGTCTTTACCATCCCGATCACGCCGAACTTGCTCGCGGCATAATTAGTCTGTCCAAAATTTCCGTACAAACCGACAATGGATGACGCGTTAAGGATGACGCCCGAGTTCTGGCGCAACATGACATCCACCACTGCCTTGGTGCAGTTGTAAACACCCTTGAGGTTGATGTCGATCACCTTGTCAAACTGTTCCTCGGTCATATTTTTAAGCTGACTGTCCATTACGATGCCCGCGTTATTCACGAGGCAATCAATGCGGCCGTATTTCTTCACGACGCTACTGACCATCTTATCGATACTAGATTTGTCTCGCACATCCACTACAAAACCCGTGGCCTCGCCGCCTGCCGAGTTGATTTTCTCGACAGTTTCATTGAGCCATTCCGGCGTCAAATCACAGGCGATAACTTTCGCCCCCTCCTTGGCAAACTTTATAGCGGTAGCCTGTCCAATCCCGCGTCCGGCACCCGTTATAATCGCAATTTTGCCCGCGAGTCTCATGCACATTTTCCTTCCGAATCAACAAATTCCAATAACTCAAAACAAGTGTAGCACAGCATTGTGCAATGCACAATAAATTTTGCACACTGCCTTATGCTACTGTTTGCAACAGGCAATTGCCCAGTTACGGGATATTGCGGCCCGAGTCGACAAAACTTTCGGGAAGTGGATGAGAAGACTCAGTTTTCGCGAATTTCTACCAGGGTCCCGACCTTTACGCCATCAAACAAGTCTAATAAATCCTTGTTGCGCATCCTGATGCAGCCAATTGAGCCTGGCAGGCCCATCTTTGTATTGTCGGGGCTGCCGTGGATATAAATATAACGGCGCATGGTATCGACTTGGCCTAAGCGGTTGAAACCGACCTCGCATCCCGAAAGCCACAGAATGCGCGTCAGAATCCAATCGCGCTTCGGGTCGCGTCGGGCGAGTTCAGGCGTGTAAATTTCTCCGGTGGGACGCCGATTGACAAACACGCTATTGACTGGTTGCCCGGCGCCAATTTTGGCGCGGATTACATGCAAACCGCGCGGCGTGCGATAGCTGCCGTTCAACTCTCCCGCGCCGTTCTTCGAGGTGGAAACTGGATGGCGGGTTACTTCTTTGCCCTTCTCGTCCAGCAGCGTTAAAGTTTGCTGCCGCAAGCTTACAACAATCTTCGCCATCAATCCTTCTCCTGTCGGCGCTCGGCGAAAAACCGCGTTAACAGGATTGCACATTCCTCGGTAAGCACTCCCGATACGAGCTGCGTGTGATGATTCAATCGTGTTTCCGCCAACAAATTTATCACGCTACCGCAAGCGCCGCTTTTAGAATCGGCTGCACCATACACTAAACGCGTAATGCGCGCCTGCATAATGGCGCCAACGCACATTGCGCAAGGTTCCAAAGTGACATAGAGCGAACAGTCAAGAAAACGGTAATTGCCTATGCGTTGACCGGCATCGCGCAGCGCCTGAATTTCGGCATGGGCAGTCGGGTCATTTTTGGAAATCGGAGCATTATAACCGCGCCCGATGATTACGCCATCGCATACCACCACCGCGCCTACCGGTACCTCCAGAGCCAGCTGGGCCTGTTGCGCCATTGAAATGGCTTCGCGCATTAACGTTTTATCAAGCGAGTCGACCATTGGCATACGTTTAGATGCGAGGCTATTCACCCTCATTCGTCCAAAGGCGAACGGCAACGTCGGAAGCATATTCGGCAAACTGCAGCATGTTGGTTCAATTTTATTGAAAGGCTTTTCAGAATAACACAAGCTGAGAATCAGGGGCGGCCTCAATAAATGCAGTACGCTGCTGGCGCCGAGCTGCTTCTGTGTTCATGAGTCCTTAACCGATGCGCTTGGTATTCTCCGGATACGGCTTTGGAAGCTTGTATTATTCGTGCCCATGGGTATTATGCCTGGACGCGGCATGACGGCGCGCTCAAGCGCTGCGTAATGTCATCCACCACGAATGGGAGTAAACATGAAGTACTGCTCCACGCCGATCATTTTCTCTGTTTCATTACTTATCGTTTCTTGTAGCTCAGCCCAGTCGAGGGTTGAGCAGATACAGATTCCGCCTGAAAGAATTATTCAAAAGGGATATTCGCTTTTACCGCTGAATGAAAAAGGTTGGTACGTCGTAGGGCGAAATCAAACCCAATTAGCCCTAGGGAAAGGGAGTGAGACTCCCGATGAGACTTTCGTTATTCAGGGGACCCTCGTTGCGATCGAGCCGTATAAGACAAGAGATGATTTTGTTCGTCTAGTGAAAGAAGGCGAAAGCAAATCCATTGATCGAAAGCGCTACAAAATCATTCAACACGATGTTTCTGCGTACGATAAAAAAGGGACCGATTGTGCAGAATCATATGTGCTAATGGTGGACAACGCAGCCGCTAAGCCGTCCGGAAACAAAGGGGTTATGATCCTCGAGTCGCTTGCCCTTGCCTGCGCCCACCCCAAAAACAAAAACATTGTGGTCAATTTGGGCTATTCGCATCGATATTATCCGGGTCATCAAGACGCCGCGTTTCGCGAGAAGGCAACCGCCGTCGTGAACAGTCTTGAATTCACAGACTTCTAGTCAGGTTCGGCATCCCGGCTCGCTCAAGCAGCAGCGATTTCCTGCTTGCTGCATTCGACGAAAATCCGCCGCCCGGCCGCGGCATTAGTGTGTTCAGGCTCAATGACAAGTTTCGCTTTTCAACGGGTTAGTATTAGACTCGTGCAGGATAATGAGCAGCACGCTTGGTGCAAAACTAAATGTTACTTGAATTTTCATTTTTCTTGCTATAAGTTAAATTGTGGCCTAAAAGAATAAGATGCGCGGAAGTGCTGGCAGTCACCAGAGGCTGTAGCTGCTTTGATTTTCTGTTGGCAAATTTATAAGCAATTCAATAGTGGAGCAAACCAATGAAAGCTAAACCGTGGCTCGATTGGCTCACGTCGTCTTTAACCATGGACAGGCGTACATTTCTCAAGCAGTCCGGTGTCACAGTGCTCCTTGCCGGATGCGCGTCGACCGCGACACAGGAGCAAGCCGCAAATGCGGATTCCAAGAAAGCGCAAATCACCTCGCTCTATGATGCTTTCGGCAAGACATCGACCATGCAAAAAGACTGGGGTTTTTCAGCATACATCGAGTATGGGGGCAAGCGCATTCTGTTCGACACCGGAGACAACGCCGAAATTTTTGCGCACAACGTGAAGGCGAAGGGCATCGACCTCACCCAGCTGGATTTCGCGGTCGTGACGCACCGTCACGGCGATCATACGAGTGGCTTGAATTATTTGATGACCGTCAATCCGGGTGTGCCGATATACGTACCACATGAGAATTTTGGCGTGTTCGGCGCCACCTTGCCGGGAACCTTCTACAAGCGTAATGAATCGCTGCCCGCCGATATGCGCTACTTTGACGGTAAACCGCCTGAAAAGCTTAGTTTTGGCACACCGTGGCCGCAGGCAAACTTCAAACGGTTGAGAGGAAACACCGAGATAGCGCCCGGATTTCAATTGATCATGTTAAAGGGTTCTTGGGGCGTTGATCTGGATGTGATGGAGATCTCGTTAGCAATCGACACCCCGGACGGAATCGTCCTCGTGGTCGGTTGTAGTCATCCGACGATAGAAAAGGTCGTAGAAACCACAAAAGCAGTGACCAAAAAGCCGATCCACCTTGTCGTCGGCGGGACGCATCTGCTGCCTGCGACAAACGAGCAAATCAGCCAGATTGCCGGTAACCTGCACGATAAGTTGCAGGTCGCATGGATTGCGCCGGTTCATTGCACCGGAGAGCGTGCGTTTGGGACGCTGAAACAGACATATGGTGACCATTATGTCTATGCCGGCCTTGGCAGCACGATCCTGCTTGGCCCAACGGTCACGACGCTTGCCGAAGCCGGACAGCCGCATATGGTGGCAATGGACCAGGAGGATCTGCGCAGCTGTCGTGAATTGCACGCGCTAAGCGGCTGCATTTGCTGTCCAAAAGCTCCAATCGCGCAACCGGCTTAGCACGCGCAATAACAACAGCAATTCGGGTCAGAGTTGAATTTTCTCCGTAGCAGCGGAGAAATGCGGCTCTGGCCCTTTGTCTTTACTTAGACGCACGAGGTCACTGGGGTAACTTCATAGCGGCGTCTTGCGGCCAAGGCTGTTCACTGAAAAGTCCGCGAACGCGACTCACAGCCGGTTCTGCGTTGCCTATCGGTAGCCTTATTCCCATTCTATCGTTGCCGGCGGTTTACCAGAGATATCGTATACCACGCGATTGATACCGCGCACTTCGTTGATGATACGGTTGGAAATTTTCGATAATAAATTATGAGGCAGTTCCGCCCATTGCGCGGTCATGAAATCCTGGGTCGTGACCGCGCGCAAGCACACGACATATTCATAGGTACGTCCATCACCCATAACTCCTACTGATTTCACCGGGAGGAACACCGCAAATGCCTGTGCGGTTTTCTTATACCAGCCTGAAGCGCGCAGCTCATCAATAAAAATGGCATCTGCTCGGCGCAATAATTCAGCATATTCGCGCTTCACTTCGCCCACAATTCTTACGCCCAGGCCGGGGCCGGGAAACGGATGGCGGTAAAGCATTTCGCGCGGCACGCCCAGCGCTAAACCCAGCTCCCGCACTTCGTCCTTAAACAATTCCCGCAACGGCTCGAGCAGCTTCAAATGCAGTGTTCTAGGAAGGCCGCCGACATTATGATGCGATTTGATGGACTGCGCTTTCTTGGTTTTGGCGCCGGCGGATTCAATCACGTCAGGATAAATTGTGCCTTGGGCCAGCCATCTGACCTGCCGGAGCTTCTTCGCTTCGCGCTGAAAGACTTCGATGAATTCCTTACCGATGATTTTGCGCTTTTGCTCCGGATTAGACACTCCCGCCAGCTTTTTCAGAAATTTGGCGGAGGCGTCCACCATGATGACTTTAACGCCCAAATTGCGGCTGAAGGTATCCATGACCTGTTTGGCTTCATTGAGCCGCAGCAGGCCATTGTCCACGAAAACGCAGGTGAGCTGCTTGCCGATAGCCCTGTGCAACAGCATTGCGGCTACGGCCGAATCCACGCCGCCGGAGAGCCCAAGCAAAACTTCTTCCTTGCCCACCTGGTTACGGATTTTCGAGACCGCCTCCTCAACATAATCGGGCATATTCCAGTCGCCCTTTATCCCGCATATTTCATGCACAAAGCGCTCAATAATGCGCTTGCCCTGCCGCGTATGCGTCACTTCTGGGTGAAACTGCAGGCCGTAAAGCTTGCGCGTATCGTCCGCCATGCCTGCAATCGGGCTGGCATCGTTCCCGGCAATGACCTTGAAGCCTTCGGGGAGCGTATTTACGCGGTCGCCGTGGCTCATCCAGACATCGAGCAGTCCGTAGCCTTCTTGGTCGCTTCGGTCCTGAATATCTTTTAGCAACGCCGAATGGCCGCATGCGCGCAGCTCAGCGTGTCCGAATTCGCGCACCTGCGCGTTTTCAACTTCCCCGCCGAGTTGAGCCGCCATGGTCTGCATACCGTAACAGATTCCCAGCACCGGCACTCCGAGCTGGAAAACGATTTGTGGGGCACGCGGAGCGTTACCTTCGACCACCGAGGCTGGCCCGCCGGACAGTATGACGCCGCGCGGATTGAATTCCCTTATGAATTTTTCACCGACGTCATACGGATGCAGCTCGCAGTAAACTTTTGATTCGCGCACGCGGCGAGCGATGAGCTGCGTGTACTGGGAACCGAAGTCAAGAACGAGGATTTTTTGATGCGTCATTGCAGGATTAGAGTCTCGGAGCGCCCGGTCATGCAAATTTGGCGCACCTTACTCGACGCGGTAATTCGGTGCCTCCTTGGTAATCTGCACATTGTGAACATGCGATTCGCGCATACCCGCGGAAGTGATTTCGACGAATTGCGCTCGAGAACGCATTTCATCAATGGTTGAGCAGCCGACATAACCCATGCTTGCGCGGAGCCCTCCCGTCAACTGCTGCATTACAGCCACGACACTGCCTTTGTAGGGCACCCGGCCTTCAACACCCTCAGGCACCAGTTTGTCGGCGTTCATCTCGGGCTCCTGAAAATAACGGTCGCTTGATCCCAGCTGCATCGCACCGAGCGAGCCCATACCACGATAAGATTTATACGAACGGCCTTGGAATAATTCGATTTCTCCCGGTGCTTCTTCAGTGCCGGCAAACAGCCCGCCCAGCATAACCACGTTCGCGCCTGCAGCGACAGCTTTGGCGATATCGCCGGAGTAACGTACGCCCCCGTCCGCTATTATCGGAATTCCGCTGCCTTTGAGAGCCTGCGCCACGTTCTGAATTGCGGTGATTTGCGGCACGCCGACTCCGGCAACGATGCGCGTGGTGCAAATCGAGCCCGGTCCGATTCCGACTTTTACTCCGTCTGCACCGTGGTCCATCATCGCCCTCGCGCCATCCGCCGTTCCGATATTGCCGCCAATAACTTGAGTCGTAGGAAAGTGCTTTTTAATCCATTTCACGCGGTCCAGAACGCCTTGTGCGTGACCGTGTGCGGTGTCCACCACAATCACATCTGCGCCTGCTTCGACCAGGCTTTCGACGCGTTCCTCCGTACCTTCGCCGACACCCACCGCAGCGCCCGCCCGCAACCGCCCGAGTTCGTCTTTGCAAGCATCCGGATGTTCGCTGGACTTGAGTATGTCCTTGACCGTAATCAGCCCTTTCAGTTCGAACGTTTCGTTTACCACCAGCACCCGCTCCAAGCGGAACTTGTGCATCAATTTCAGCGCCTCTTCTCGGCTCGCGCCCTCTCTCACGGTCACCAGCCGCTCGCGCGGGGTCATAATATTTTTAATCGGCTGATCGAGATTGGTCTCAAAGCGCAAATCACGGTTGGTAACTATGCCGACGACCCGCGCGCCTTCGACTACCGGCAAACCTGAGATTTTGTGCTGTTGCGTGAGATTCACGACCTCTCGCACTTTCATGTCCTGGGGAATTGTGATCGGATCTTTCACCACGCCGCTCTCGAATCGCTTGACCTTCGCAACTTGGGCGGCTTGCGCCTTGGCCTGCATATTTTTGTGAATGATGCCCACTCCGCCTTCTTGCGCAACAGCGATCGCAAGCCGCGCTTCCGTCACAGTGTCCATGGCCGCCGAAATCAGCGGGATATTTAATGTTATCTTGCGAGTCAATTGCGTGGAGAGATTTACGTGGCGCGGCAGAACTGTGGAGTGTGCGGGAACCAGCAGAACATCATCAAAGGTCAATGCTTTTTGAATTACCTGCATATTTTGTTCCTTTGCAAAATAACATTATACGCAAGGTGCATCGGGGGGTAAATATTAGACGCCCGGACGTCAGGAGCGGGTGACCTGAATTTCCCAGGCAATTCAAGTCAATGGCCGCTTGGCACTGTGCGCTAAGTCCTACACTTTATAGATTCTTTGGAA
>Ga0335080_10008191_pt1 | contig 10892 bp, 7 predicted proteins | sample Lox_Sample_34_FD_206720 | JGI IMG/M metagenome (GOLD analysis project Ga0335080, IMG submission 206720) | Soil microbial communities from Loxahatchee National Wildlife Refuge, Florida, United States - Lox_Sample_3.4 | ecosystem: Environmental > Terrestrial > Soil > Wetlands | place: USA: Florida...
CGCCGCGGCGTCAGCTTTCACGACGGCCGCCCGCTCACGGCAGCCGATGTCGTTGCAACCTTTGATCGCCTCGCCGACCCCGGCGGGGCCTCGAACGCGCTGTCGGTGTTCAAGGGGCTGCTGTCGAAAGGTGGTACGCGCAGGATCGACGACTACACGGTCGCGTTTCACCTCGACTCACCGAGCGGCAACTTTCCCTATGCCGTCTCGATCGACAACTACAACGCCGTCATCCTGCCGGCGAGCTATCGGGAAAACTACGAGCGGGACTTTCCCGGAACCGGACCGTTCCGGCTCGAGAGCTACCGCCCCCGGGAGAGCGCCTCCTTCACCCGCAACCCCACTTACTGGGGGCCGCGAGCGCTGCCCGATCGCATCGAATTCAAGTTCTATGCGGACATTCAGCCGCGGCTGATCGCACTGCAAGCGGGTGAGGTCGACGTGCTGGATGCGATCCCGGTCATCATGCTGGCCGCAGTGCGCAGCAATCCCGACATCCAGATCATCCCGGTGCACTCGGCGAACCACCGGCAGCTGCACATGCGCTGCGACCAGCCACCCTTTACGGACCGGCGCGTGCGCCAGGCACTCGCACTGAGCCTCGATCGCGGCAAGCTGCTCGCCGGGTTATGCCGCGGCATGGGTGCACTCGGCAACGACAGCCCCTTCTCTCCCGCCTACCCCTCGACGGACAGAACCGTGCCCCAGCGCACACTGGATATCGCGCACGCCCGGCAGCTGCTGCAGGCGAGCGGCCACGCCCAGGGATTTGACGTGACGCTGACCACCGAGCGTTATGCCGATATCGCCGAATATGCCCAACTGGTGCAGGATTTCGCCAAGGCAGTCGGTATTCGCATCGCGCTCAAGGTGGAAACCCAGGCGCTCTATTACGGCAAGTCGATTCCAGGTCAATCGGACTGGCTCGACAGCCCGCTCGGCATCACGGACTACGCGCATCGCGGCGTACCGAATACGCTGCTCGAGAATCCGTTGCTGAGCGATGGGCACTGGAACGCCGCTCACTTTCGCAATCCGCGCTACGACGCGCTCGTGTCCCGCTACGTGCGGGCGCTCGACCTGCAGACTCAGCGCGGCGCGGCTGGCGAGATCGAGAGACTGCTGCTCGAGGAGACGCCGCTCGTCATTAGCTACTTTCCCGATCTGCTCGTGCCGATCCGCAAGGGCCTGAGCGGCCTGCCGCCAATCGCCGCAGGCCTGCTCCTGGATCGGGTATCGCGGGTTTGATTCTGTCCGAACACCGTCCGAACACCGTCCGAACACTGACCATACTACTTGGAGCCCAGCTGTCTCATGCGCAAGCCCCATCTTCGCGGCCGCGGCCCGCATTTCCCGATTCTCGACACGGTCGAGCAGTATCCTTTCGAGCCGGGCTACGTCGTCTTCACGATGCCCTCGCCGAAGCGTCTCAGGATCGAGGTCGGAGCGCTCACCGTCGCCGATACCGTCGAGGGACTCGTCATGCAAGAGTCCGATCATCTGCCGGTCTATTACTTTCCGATGAAGGACGTGAAACAGGAGTTTCTGATGCCGAGCGCGACGCGCACCGAGTCGCCCTTCAAAGGGGTCGCCACGCATTATTCTTTGAATACCGGCGTCACTTTGGTGGAGGATGCGGGCTGGCGCTACCTGAATCCGCTCGGCGGTTGTCCGCCAATCGCCGACTACATGGCCTTCTACTGGAACAAGATCAATCACTGGTACGAAGAGGACGAGGAAGTATTCGTCCATGCACGCGATCCCTTCCGGCGTGTCGATTGCCTGCCGTCCTCGAGGCACGTGCAGGTCATCATGGACGGCGAGACTGTCGCCTCCTCCCGCCGGGGGATCTTCCTGTTCGAGACCGGCTCGCCCACCCGCTATTACGTGCCGATCTCGGACACGAGGCTGGACATGCTGAGTGCCAGCCGCTACATCTCGCGTTGCCCGTACAAGGGCATCGCGAGCTACTACCATCTCACCGTGAATGGCAAGCAGCACGATAACCTGGTGTGGTACTACCCCGATCCGGTGCACGAGGCGGAGCGCATCAAGGGGCTGGTCTGCTTCTACAATGAGTTCGTCGATCGCATCCTGGTCGATGGCATCGAGCAGCCTCGCCCCGTGACGGCCTCCTCGCACGGCTACTACTGAAGGCTGTGAGGGTCGGCTCGCTGCTGGCCAAACGCGCCGCGCTCGCGGTGCTCACGCTATGGCTGCTCAGCGTGATGGTCTTCGTCGGCGGACAGCTGCTGCCCGGCGATGTCGCACGCGCGATACTCGGGCCGCGCGCGGTCGCGAACCTCGATCACCAGCTCGGGCTCGATCGGCCGTTGCTGATCCAATACTGGGACTGGATCAGTCGCTTCGTGATCGGCGACATGAGCCGGTCCTACGCCTACCACGCACCGGTTGCGCCGTTCGTGTGGCGCGCGCTCGGCGCCTCGGTGAAGCTCGGCGCGCTCGCCTTCGGCCTCATCGTGCCGCTCGGTATCGCGGGCGGAGTGTGGGCGGCCCTGCACGCGGGCCGAGCCGTCGATCGCATTCTCAGCATCGGTGGCCTGGTTGCCGCCAGCATTCCAGAGTTCGTCACCGGCATCGTGCTCATTCTCGTGTTCGGCATCTGGCTGCGGCTGTTGCCGGTCGCGGCAGACTGGCCGCCGGGGGCAGGAGCGCTGCGGCAAGTTCAATACCTGCTGTTGCCTTCCCTGTCCCTCGCGCTGGTGCTGTTCGGGTATCTCGCGCGCATGGCGCGTGCGGGCACGATCGAGGTACTGAAGGCCGATTTCACCCGCACCGCCGTGCTCAAGGGGCTCGCGCCGCGGCGGGTACTGTGGCATCACGTGCTGCGGAACGCGCTGCTGCCGACCATCACGGTGATCGCCACCCAGATGGGCTATCTGCTGGGCGGGCTGGTGGTCGTGGAGACCCTGTTCCGCTACCCCGGTATCGGCACATTGATCTACGCGGCGGCGCGAGATAAGGACTTTCCGATGCTCGAAGCGGGCGTGTTGACGGTGGGCGTCATCTACACGCTGACCGCCCTGGCTGCCGACTTGCTCTACTCGGCTCTCAATCCACGCATCGCGCTCGGGGCGGCCGAATGAGCCGCCACTGGCAGCTCCTGCTGCGCTCGGGAGCATTCGTGAGCGGCATGCTCATCATTCTCTTCTGGGCAGCATGCGCGCTCTTCGGCCGGCTGTTCGCGCCTTTCGATCCTTTCGCGGCGGACGTCCTCAGCACTTTGACCCCGCCGTCCGCGGCGCACTGGTTCGGCACCGATCAGCTCGGGCGGGATGTGCTCTCGCGCGTCATCGTCGGCTCGCGCGATGTACTCGAAGTCGCGCCGCTCGCCACCGCGCTGGGGTTGGTGCTCGGGGTACTTCTGGGCCTCACGACTGGCTATTTCCGCGGCCTCATCGATGAGGCCGTCAGTCGCGTGATCGACGCGGTGCTGGCGCTGCCGCTCGTGATCATCGCGCTGCTGGCACTGAGCGCGCTCGGAGCTTCGAGCGCTACGGTGATCGTCGTCGTCGGCTTCATCTTCACGCCGCTGATCGCGCGCACCGTGCGCGCGGCGGTGCTCGCCGAGCGCGCGCTCGATTACGTCGCCGCGGCGCAGCTGCGCAACGAGCCGACGCTACGCATCCTGCTGGGCGAGATCCTCCCCAACATCATGCCGCCCATCCTCGTCGAGGCGACCGTGCGTCTGGGCTACGCGATCTTCGCCGTGGCCTCGCTGAGCTTCCTCGGCTTTGGCATCCAGCCGCCCTCGCCCGACTGGGGCCTCGCGGTCTCTGAGAGCTATGGCCTGATCAACGGCGGCATCTGGTGGCCCGCGCTGTTCAACACGCTCGCGATCTCCTCGCTGATCGTCGCGGTCAATCTCGCGGCCGAGGGCATCCAGGCCACGGCGGACGCATGAGCGAGAGCACGGACACCCTCAAAGTCGAGAATCTCGAGCTCGCCTATCGAGTGCGCGGCCGTGATCTCAAGGTGCTCCACCGGGTCAGCCTGTGCATCCGACGCGGTGAATCCTATGGACTGGTGGGCGAATCAGGCAGCGGCAAGTCGACCTTGGCGCTCGCCCTGGTCCGCTATCTGCCGCCGAACGGCCGCATGTTGGCCGGCAGTATCCTGATCGGCGGACGCGAGCTGCTGGCGCTCGATCCGGGGCAACTGCGTGAGCTGCGCGCAACGACGGTGTCGATGGTTTACCAGGATCCGGCCCGCGCCCTGAATCCCTCCATGCGCATTGGGGAGCAGATCGCCGAGATCTTCCGCGCACGGGGTGAAAACGCGGCGGCGGCGCGGTCGGCCGCCGGGATCCTGCTCGAGCGCGTACGCATCGGCGATCGCGAAGCGGTGCTCGAGCGCTATCCACATCAGCTGTCCGGCGGAATGCAGCAGCGCGTGGTGATCGCCATGGCGCTCGCCATCAATCCGGCGCTGCTCATTCTCGATGAGCCGACCACGAGCCTCGATGCGACCGTCGAGGTCGAGATTCTCGATCTGCTCGGCGAGCTGCGCCGTGAGCTCTCGACCTCGATCCTATTCATCAGTCACAACCTCGCGCTGGTTGCGCGGATGTGCGATCGAGTCGGAGTGCTCTATGCCGGTACGCTCGTCGAGGAAGGTGCGGCGCTCGAGGTGCTGCGCGATCCGCGGCACCCATACACCGTCGGACTGCTGCGTTGCCTGCCGCGGCGCGGTCGCACCAAGAACCACAGCCGGCTCGACACCATCGCAGGCTTTCCGCCGGCGCCGGGGGATGTCCTGGCGGGCTGTGTCTTTGCGCCACGCTGCGGGCTGGCGGATGACAAGTGCCGGACGTGCGCTCCCGCGCTCCGTGCCTTCGGAGCGCGCTGCAGCCGCTGCCACTATCTCGAGCGCGCGCAGTCGCTGCCGCGCACGACCGCCGACGAGCTGCCGACGGGCCTGCGCATAGACCGCGAGGAGCCACCGCTGCTTCAGGCGAAGTCGCTGAGCAAGACCTTCAGGAGTGAGCGCAGTGCCCTGCGTGCCTTGCACGATGTGTCGCTCTCGCTGTGGCCCGGAGAGACGCTCGGTCTGGTCGGTGAATCGGGCAGCGGGAAGACGACACTCGCGCGGCTGCTAGTCGGCCTTTCCGCCCCCGATGCAGGCGGCGTGCTGGAAATGGCCGGGCAAACGCTCGCTGGCCGCAGTGAGGCGCGCGAGCCCGAGCAGCTGCAAGCTCTGCAGATCATCTTTCAGAATCCGGACGGGGCGCTCAATCGCTCACACACCGTGCGTCAGCTGATCGAGCGCGTGCTCGTGCGCCTGGGTCGCCTCCCACGGTCCCGACGCGCGGCCCGGATGCTGGAGCTCTTGCGCTCGGTGCGCGTCGACGAGCGCTATCTCGATGTCCGCCCGCGCGAGCTGTCCGGCGGACTGAAGCAGCGGGTCGCGATCGCCCGCGCCTTCGCCGGCGCGCCGCGGATCGTCGTGTGCGACGAGCCGACCGCCGCGCTCGACGTGTCAGTGCAGGCGGCGATCCTCAATCTGCTGACCGAGCTGCAAGCGCGGCATAGAGTCAGCTACGTCTTCATCTCGCACGACCTCGGCAGCGTGCGCTATCTCTCCGATCGTATCGCGGTGCTGTACCTCGGTCGGCTGCTGGAGATCGGCCCGGCAGAGCGCGTCTTCTCAGGACCTCATCATCCCTACACCGCTGCGCTGCTGTCGGCCGTACCAAGGCTCGAGGGCGCCGCGCAGCCGCACCGCCTGCAGGGTGAGATTCCGAGCGCCATCCATACACCGCGCGGTTGTGTCTTTCACACGCGTTGCCCGCGCAAGCTGGGTCCGGTGTGCGAGCAGACCGAGCCGCCCCTCTTGGCCGGCGCCGAGCCGGGACACGAGATCCGCTGTCACATCCCGGCTGCCGAGCTGCAGGACCGCGACGCTTGAGCGCCGCACGCCGCGGCCTGGGCTCGCCTAGCGTTTGCCGTGAGCCGCAGCAGTCTTCTTCGCCTCACCGGGCATCGGCGGCCCGTCCGGATAGAACGTGGCTGCCGGTGTGGACTGAATGAACGCAAGCGTCTTGCGCGGCGTGTCCGCGCCGTTGTGCAGCGCCTGCCAGGCCGCCGTCGGTGCCGCACCGAACTGGCGTGTGCCATCCTGCGCCTTGCGCACCTCCATCCAGTAGATGCCCGTGGCCAGGTCGCTCGCCACCAGCATCCAGCTCTCCTCGACCGCGCGCAGTGCGCGCTTCACTTTGAACAACGGCTCGGCGTCGAGCTCCTCGACTCCCTGCGGGTCGCTCGAATAGCCCTCGGGCGGTACCGGATTGATGAGACCTTGGATGGTCTGCCACACCTCGTGGGTGCTCCAGCCGGCCGCGCCTCGGTGCTGTCCGCGGGGCGCAGCGGCTGAGCCGAGCACATCCTGCGCGCGCACGACCGTGAAGAAGGTGCTGCTGAAGCGCTCCTGCCGCAGCATCACGGCGACATCCATATTTGCCAGGGCGATCGTGAAGGACTCGAGCCGGTTGCTGATCGGATAGGGATCCCAGTTGGCATTCGAGAACACGAAACCATGCTTGTGGTCGTTCGCGGCACCGCCCTTTACGTAGTATTTCATCGCCTGGGGCGAGGAGAGCTCCCAGGAATCGCTCGGTGATACGTTCACCCGCGTCACCGGATTGTGCTCGGTGCCGTTGATCTGCACGTTGACGGAGTCGCGCAGGTTGCCCCATTCCTCCCAGGCCGAGCCCTGCCTGATGTAACCGGCGCGCAGGCTCTCCGGATCCTGAATGATGCGCGCCTTGTCCTCGCCGAACAGATAGCTGCCCTTGAGCATGTCGAGCACACGCGCCGCATCCCAGTTGATCCAGCGATAGGGCCTGCTCACTTGCACCGGCATGAACAGCGGCGTGATGGAGCTGTTCATGGCATCGAGGTCGATCGCGTAAGCGAGATCGACCCACTCCAGGTAACGGCGCGCGTCCTCGACCAGAATGGCGGCAAGGCCCGCCACATCGCTATTGACCGTGCTCATGGTGCTGTCGCCGGGGCCCGGCTGGAGCGGCTTGAGTCCGGCCTGCTGCAGGGCTTGCGAGGCCGCCATGCGCGTGTGCTGGTAGTACACCTCGCCGGCCCCCACCATGGCGGCGTTCATGGCGCGCGCCGAGGGTCCCTGCGCCTCACCGGTCCCCGCGCGGGATCTCATGACCGGGGTGATGTCTGCATTGATGAGCCCGATCAGCGCCTGCAGCATGGCGGGACTGGCCGCGAGATAGGTCATCTGGTTCGCGCGAATGACCATCATCGCCCGTACCACGTCCTCATCCATGAACTCAGCCCCATGCTCGTCGGTCTCCTCGCCCCCGTTCTTGAAGGCGGCGAGCGACTCCGCTTCGAGTCGCGCGCGGTTCTCAGGCGCCATCGGGTCGCCCGAGAAGCGCGCAACCTCGCGCCCGGCCCCTGGATAACGGTTGAACAGATAGATTGCGACACCCTCGGCCGCGCCCTCGTTCATGAGATTGAAGGTATCCAGATTGCGTTGCTGCGCCTCGGGACTCAGCTTGACCTTACTGCCGTAGCGGGCCACCTGGATGACCTGATCGACCGTCAGATCATTGCCCGTAAGCGTGATGGTCTGATCGGATTTGGTCGGAGTGATGAAGTGGTATTCCTGTGCCGAGGCGCTGAGCGCGCCAATGCCCAGAGCCATCGAGGCAGCCGCGGCTAGCCGAGCGCGGCGAGAAAGGTGAAGCATGCGATTGCCTGCCTTGTACGTTGTGAGGAAGAGGGATGCCCCGCGGCCATATTGGCGCCGACGCATGCATGCTTCAATGGTGTATGAGTGGCTCAGCCGCTCTGCGGGAGCCGCATTGACACTCGCGCGGACCTCGGGATAGATGCGCCATGCAGATGAGGACAGACACGGGAGCGTCAGCACGCTGGATCGCGCTCGCAAGCGCCTGGGCGGCCGCAGTATTCGCCGGTGCGCTCGCAGCGGCACCCGCTTCGGTCCTGCGTGTCACGCTCACCGGGCAGTCGATGATCCGCTCGGATATCCGCGTCACGGCGCCAGCGACCGTCGCAACCATCCAGGGCCTGCTGCAAGGTGAGGTCCGGTTCACCAATCTGGAGGGCACGGTGGCAGAGCCCGGCCAATCGGTCCGTCAGGGTCGTGGATTCCTCACGCCACCGCAGGCGCTCGCGGCGCTGCAGACTTGCGGCTTCAATCTGCTGGCACTGGCCGACAACCACGCCTTCGATCTGGGTGTGCCCGGCATTGAGAACACGCTGCGCGAAGCGGATCGCCTCGGCATCGTTCAGGCGGGCACCGGCAAGACCGTGGCGGACGCAGCAGCTCCGGCCTATCTGCGCACACCAGCGGGTACGGTTGCGCTCCTGGCGAGCGCCTCGGGCCTGATCGGGCCGGAGGCAAGCGCGACCCCGAATCGGCCGGGGGTCAACGAGCTGCGCATCGTAGCCGGCGATCAGCCGAACGAGGCCACGGCCGACCTGCCGGGTGCTCCCGCCAACAAGCCCGCTGCAGCGGATGCGCAGCGCATTCTGCGCAGTATTCGTGTGGCCCGGCAGCACGCCGATTGGGTCATCGTCTACCAGCATAACCACGTGTTCGCCAACCGGGCGTTCGCGACCATCTTCGCGGAAGGGATGCCGGAGCGGCTGGCGCCGAATGACTGGCTGAGAAGTTGGACGCACGCCGAAGTGGATGCCGGGGCCGACATCGTGGTGATGCACGGTGCCCCATTGCTCCACGGATTGGAGATCTATCGCGGGCGGCCGATCCTCTACGATCTCGGCAACTTCATCTACAACGTACCGCCAACGCTTACGTACATCGATGAGCCGATGAGCTGGGAAAGCGTCATCGCCTATGTGGAGTTCCAGGGTGCGACGCTGCGCTCGATCTCACTGCGACCCATCACGCTGAACCCGATCGGCAATGGCCAACCCGATGTGCACGATGCACTGGCCAACAATGAGTTCCTCGACACGCGCGGCCTGCCTACTCCGGCCACCGGCGCGAAGGCGCGCTACATTCTCGAGCGCCTGGCAGAGTTGTCGCAGCCATTCGGCACCAGGATTGAAGTGCAAGGTGATACGGCGAGCGTCAGGCTCACGCACTAGTGAGTCTGCCGCGCACGCCACGCATGAGCAGCCACTCACGCATCGCCGCGCCATCGACAGCCTCTGATCGTGCCTTCGCCGGCCACCCGCGCGGCCTCGGCTATCTCGCCTTCGCCGAGGCGTGGGAGCGCTTCTCCTACTACGGCATGCAGACCTTGCTCGTGCTTTACATGGTGCGTCAGCTGCTGCATCCGGGGCATATCGAGCGCATCGCAGGTTTCGGGGGCTTCGGTGCATTACTGGAGCGCGCGTATGGAGGCCCGCTCTCGACCGTCGCCCTCGCCTCGGCGATCTTCGGGCTCTACACCGGACTTGTGTACTTGACTCCCATCCTCGGCGGCTTGATCGCCGATCGCTGGCTCGGCAGGACTCGTACCGTCATCAGCGGTGCGCTGTTGATGGCCCTCGGCCACTTCCTCATGGCCTTCGATGCCTCCTTCCTCGTCGCGCTCGCGTGCCTGTTGGCCGGCGTCGGCTGTTTCAAGGGCAACATCGCAAGCCAGGTCGGCGCGCTCTATGCGCCCGATGATCCGCGGCTCGCGGATGCCTATCAGATCTACTTCCTGTTCATCAATGGGGCGGTGATCATCTCACCGCTGATCACGGGCACGCTCGGGGAGTCGGTCGCATGGCACTACGGCTTCGGCGCGGCCGGCGTCGGCATGCTGATCTCGCTCCTCATCTACGTTCGCGGACGCAGTTGGCTGCCGGCCGAGCCGGCGCCGCGGCGCGTCCGGTCAGTCGCGAAGGCCACCTTGAGCCGTGAAGAGCGCAAGGCGCTCGCCGTGCTCATTCTGATTCTGCCCGTGATCGCCGTCGGTGCCGTTGGCAATCAAGAGATCTTCAACGCCTATCTGCTCTGGGTGCCGGCCAATATCGACCTCGTTTTCTTCGGCCACACGATGCCCACCACCTGGCTGATCACCCTCGACGCCGTGGTGTCTATCAGCTGTCTCGCCGCCGTGCTCGGCTTCTGGCGGCTGTGGTCCAAGCACCATCGCGAGCCGAGCGAGATCATCAAGCTCACGCTCGGCTACGGCATCAGTGTACTGGGACTGCTGTCGCTCACGGCGGCAGCGGCCATTGCAGCGCGCGGTCACCAGGCGAGCCCCGGCTGGGTCATCGCCTTCGAGCTGTTGAACAGCGTCGGCTTCGCCAACATCTTTCCCGTAGGGCTCGCGCTTTATGCCCGCGTATCGCCGCGTGCGCTCACCGGCACGATGATCGGCATCTACTATCTGCACCTCTTCGGTGCGAACGATCTCGTGGGTTGGCTCGGCGGGCTCGTGGAGCGCTTGCCGGATGTGAAATTCTGGCTGTTGCACGCGGCGCTGGTTTGCGGCGCGGGAGCGATCATGGCAGTTGCGGCGCGGGTCTTCGGCCGCGTCCTAGCACCCAAGGGATGAAGGCCATCCTTGGCCGGGCCAACGCCATCCAATAGCAGGCCACGCACTCCTTGCAAGCCGTCATCCTAGCCAGGCGAGGAACCCTGGAACTATGCAATTTGCGCCAAAAAGCACCGCCGGCGCCACACGCGGTCGGTCAGGCCACGCGTTTGTGGAGTGTCTGCGATGGCTTCTCGCCGAAGAGCCGCCGGTAATCCTTGGCGAAGCGCCCCAGCTCCCAGAAGCCGTGCTGCAGGGCCGTGTCCGTGACCGTCGTGGCAGCCGGGTCGCTGCGAGACAGTGCCGTCCTGACGGCGGTCAATCGCTTGAGCGTCAGATAGCGCGCCGGTCCTACGCCGAGTGTCTCCGTGAAGGCACGTTG